>Ga0335075_10004977_pt1 | contig 20692 bp, 17 predicted proteins | sample Lox_Sample_24_FD_206723 | JGI IMG/M metagenome (GOLD analysis project Ga0335075, IMG submission 206723) | Soil microbial communities from Loxahatchee National Wildlife Refuge, Florida, United States - Lox_Sample_2.4 | ecosystem: Environmental > Terrestrial > Soil > Wetlands | place: USA...
TGTTCGTCTCGCTGCATCCTGGCAAGCACCTCCAAACCGACCTGATTTGCGAGCACCTGCACGATTCGTTGTCGAAATACAAACTGCCCGTTGAGATCACCATCCTCGACGACCTGCCGAAAAATGCAGTCGGCAAGCTCGACAAACGCAGTTTGCGGCAACGGCTTGCTATCGCCCGCTAAACGCAACCACAACCATCCACCACCCACCCAACACATATATAGGAGATTGACATGAGCTTCACCAAACCCGAATTCCCCGACGTGGATCCGGACACCTTCCTGCAGAAGCCGCTGATGGAGCGGATGCGGATCCTGGCGCTGAACTGGGCCGAGAATGGCTTTGGATCGCCACGGATGATTCACACCATCTACATCGCCAAGCTGGTGCTGTTCTACGCCCTGGGCGCAATTCTGGTGGCCACCCTGACGTCGGGGCTGCCCGCGTTTTGGCACGTCTCACAGTGGTGGAACCAGCCGATCGTGTATGAGAAAGCCATCCTGTGGACGGTGCTGCTTGAGCTCTTGAACGTCGCCGGATCGTGGGGCCCGCTGGCCGGCAAGGTCAAGCCGATGACCGGGGGCGTCCTATTCTGGGCACGCCCGGGCACCATCCGGCTGCGGCCGTACAAGTGGATGCCCTTCACCGCCGGTGACCGGCGCACCCGTTTCGACGTCGCACTGTATGTCACGCTGCTGATCAGCGTCGCGGTTGCGCTGTTTTCGCCCGGGGTGCACAGTGATTCGTTGTCGGCGGTAATGCCGGATAACACCTCCGGCTTGGTCAACCCGACCCTGCTCATCGCGCCGATCGTACTGCTGGTGCTGATGGGCCTGCGCGACAAGACGGTGTTCCTGGGCGCACGCGGCGAGCAGTACTTGCCAGCGCTGATCATCTTCGCGGTGTTTCCGTTCACCGACATGATCATCGCGCTCAAGCTGCTGATTGTGGTGGTGTGGGTCGGCGCCGGGATGTCGAAGTTCGGCAAGCACTTCGCCAACGTCATCCCGCCGATGGTCAGCAACAGCCCGTCGGTTCCGTTCAAGTGGGTCAAGAGGGCGCACTACCGCGACTTCCCCCGCGACCTGCGCCCGTCTCGGGTGGCCGACCTGATGGCGCATGTCGCCGGCACCACCGTCGAGATCATCGCCCCGCTGATCCTGCTGTTCTCGCCGTGGCCGTGGCTCACGGTGCCTGCCGCGCTGCTCATGGTGGCTTTCCATCTGTTCATCGTCTCGACGTTCCCGATCGCGGTGCCGTTGGAGTGGAACGTGCTGTTCGCCTATGCGACGGTGTTTTTGTTCCTTGGCTTTCCGGCCTGGCGCGGCTTCGCGGTGACGGACATGTCCTCGCCGTGGCTGACCGTGGCGGTGGTGGCCGCGCTGCTGTTCTTCCCGATCCTGGGCAACTTCCGTCCGGACAAGGTGTCGTTCTTGCCCTCGATGCGCCAGTACGCGGGCAACTGGGCCTCGGCGGTGTGGACGTTTGCTCCTGGGGCGGAGGCCAAGCTGGACAAGGTCACGCGTTCCGCGAAGAACCAGCTCGACCAGTTCATCGAGTTTGGCTACGAGCCGCAGTGGGCCGAGATCACCCTGCAGTCGACGCTCGCCTGGCGCACCATGCATAGCCAGGGCCGCGGCCTGTTCTCGGTGCTGCTGAAGAACCTGCCCGACATCGACACCCGCATAGTTCGCGAGGCGGAGTTCACCTGTAACTCGCTGATCGGGTTCAACTTCGGTGACGGACACCTGCACAACGAAGACCTCATCGCCGCCGTGCAGCAAGAGGTCGGGTTCGAGCCCGGTGAGCTGGTGGTCGCGTGGGTGGAGTCGCAGGGCTGGGGCAGCAAGGTCCAGCACTACAAGGTCATCGACGCCGCACTGGGCGTGATCGAGCGCGGCACCTGGAAGGTGGCCGACGCTGTCGCTGAGCAGCCCTGGCTGCCCAACGGCCCTATTCCCACTCAGGTCACCTGGGAGGCGCAGCCTAAGGCACTTGCGGTGCAGGCCGTGATCCACAACGGGCACGTCCACCTGGAAGGAGTTCCCGCATGAGCACCGCGATCGTTGTGGGGGCCGGGCCTAACGGCCTGGCCGCCGCAGTGACCCTGGCCAAAGCCGGCGTGCAAGTGACCGTGCTAGAGGCAGCCGACGAGATCGGCGGCGGCACCCGCAGCAGCGAGGCGATCCTGCCGGGCCTGCTGCATGACCACTGCTCGGCGATCCATCCGATGGCCGTCGGCTCGCCTTTCCTCACCGGCCTCGAGTTGGATCGTTACGGCCTCTCGTGGCGGCTACCCGAAGTCGACTGTGTCCATCCGCTCGACGGCGGCAGCGCGGGAGTGCTGTATCGCTCGGTCGACGACACCGCGGCGGGCCTGGGTCCCGACGGGTCACGGTGGCACCGGCTGTTCGGCTGGTCGTCGGCGAGGTTCGATGCACTCTCTGAGGACATCATGAGGCCGCTGCTGCGGCTCCCGCACCACCCGATGGTGCTGGCGCGCTTCGGGGCCCCGACGGTGCTGCCGGCTTCGGCCCTCGCCAAGTGGTTCCGTACCGCTGAGGCGCGAGCACTGTTCGGAGGTGTTGCCGCACATGCGTTCCGGCCGCTGCACTATCCGATGACTTCGGCGATCGGCCTGGGCATCATCACCGCCGGCCATCGCCATGGCTGGGCGGTGGCGGCCGGCGGTTCGCAGTCGATCACCAACGCGCTGGCCTCGCTGCTGGCCGATCTGGGCGGCAAGATCGAGACCGGCACCCGCGTCGAGGCAGCCTCACAACTGCCGTCGGCCGACGTGACGATGTTCGACCTGGCTCCCGACGCCGTCGCCCGGATTGTCGGTGATCGCCTGCCGGCGCGCGTGGCTCGCGCCTACCGGCGCTTCCGGCAGGGGCCGGGGGCATTCAAGGTCGACTTCGCGGTCGAAGGTGGCGTGCCATGGACCAATGCCGACGCACGTCGGGCCGGCACCGTGCATGTAGTCGGCTCGTTGGCCGAACTGGCGGCCAATGAACGCGACATTCACGCCGGGCGCATGCCCGAGCGACCGTTCGTGCTGGTCGGCCAGCAGTATCTGGCTGACCCGGGGCGCTCCGTCGGCAACGTTGATCCGGTGTGGACCTATGCCCATGTGCCAAACGGCTACAGCGGTGACGCCACCGCGGCGATCATCGCCCAGATCGAGCGATTTGCACCTGGCTTCCGCGATCGCATCATCGGACACACCGTCCGCGCAACGACGCAAATGGCAACCTATAACAGCAATTTCGTCGGCGGCGACATCATGACAGGCGCCAAGGATATCCGCCAACTCACCTTCGGACCCCGAATCACGTTGTCGCCGTACAGCATTGGGCTAGCCGGAATGTACATCTGCTCGGCGGCCACCCCACCCGGTCCCGGTGCGCATGGGATGTGTGGATATAACGCCGCCCAGAGGGCACTCACCGACCTCAACTACTGAACGAACCGCACAAGCCCGACATTAGGAAACCCATGAACACCGCCATCGATCCGTCGTTCGATCTCTTCAGTCTGACCAAAGAGCATGATGAATTGCGTACGGCGATTCGCGCGTTGACTGAGCGCGACATCGTGCCGTTCGCGGCCGACTGCGACGAGAACGAACGCTTCCCCCAGGAAGCCCTCGATGCGCTCAACCAGCCCGGCTTTAACGCCGTGCACATCCCCGAGGCCTATGGGGGCCAAGGGGCTGATGCCGTGGCCACCTGCATCGTGATCGAAGAGATCGCCCGCGGCTGCTGCTCCTCGTCATTGATCCCGGCGGTGAACAAGCTTGGCACCATGGGGCTGATTCTTTCCGGCGCCGAGGACCTCAAACAGCAGGTGCTCCCTGACATTGCGAACGGCGCGATGGCCTCCTACGCGCTGTCCGAGCGGGAGGCCGGATCGGACACCGCCAGCATGCGAACCCGCGCCCGCGCCGACGGCGAGGACTGGATCCTCAACGGCACCAAGTGCTGGATCACCAATGGCGGCAAGTCAACTTGGTACACCGTGATGGCGGTGACCGACCCCGACAAGGGCGCCAATGGCATATCAGCGTTCATGGTGCACAAAGACGACGAAGGATTCAGCGTCGGCCCGAAGGAACGAAAAATGGGTATCAAGGGGTCACCCACCACCGAGCTGTATTTCGAGAACTGCTACATCCCCGGAGACCGGATCATCGGCGAACCCGGCACCGGCCTGAAGACCGCGCTGAAGACCCTCGACCACACCCGCCCCACGGTCGGCGCACAAGCCGTCGGCGTAGCCCAGGGCGCCTTGGACGTCGCGATTGCATACACCAAAGACCGCAAGCAATTCGGCAAGTCGTTATCGAGTTTCCAGGCCGTCCAATTCGAGCTGGCCGCAATGGCGATGAAGGTCGAGGCCGCAAGGCTGATGGTGTACACCGCCGCGGCCCGGGCCCAGCGCGCCGAGCCCGGTCTCAGTTTCATCTCGGCGGCCGCCAAGTGCTTCGCCTCCGACGTAGCCATGGATGTCACGGAGTCAGCGGTCCAGCTGCTGGGCGGCGCCGGATATACCCGTGACTTTCCCGTCGAAAGAATGATGCGGGACGCCAAGATCACCCAAATCTACGAGGGCACTAACCAGATTCAGCACATCGTGATGTCCCGCGCGCTGCTGGCCACGTGATCAATCAAGATCGGTGGCGTCTGACGCGACCGTCGACGCGGACGCGGTCCGCGCCCAACTGCGGCGCCAGGTCGAGTCGAACCGCATCGGCAAACGCCCGGCCCGCCGCGGCCGATAGAGGCGCTTACCGAGCTACACAAACTGCGAGGAGGGCCTGACCATTGCCGAGCTGACAGCATGTGGGCGAACGGTTGGATCTCCTACCGGGTTGCACTGATCGGCGATACTGTGAGGTTAGGAGTCAATCAAACGGAGGTGAACAGCCTCCAGCGCCGAGGACAGTGACCGTCGATGGCCGACGTTAATCCGCTTGCGACAGAGCGGAGTCTCCTTGCGGACATACCCGCCGAAATGCGTGAGGCGGGATTTGAGGATGTCGAGGAGATCGGGCACGGCGGCTTTGGCGTCGTGTACCGTTGCGCTCAGCCGGAGTTGGACCGCGCCGTTGCCGTCAAGGTTTTGACGTCCGATCTTGACCCGGGCAATCTCGACCGGTTCCTGCGTGAGCAGCGTGCGATGGGCCGCCTGTCCGGGCACCCGCACATCACGAATATCTTGCAGGTCGGCGTGATGGCCAGCGGCCGGCCGTTCATCGTGATGCAGTATCACGCAAAGGATTCGCTCGAGGCGCTGATCCGCCGGCACGGGCCCCTTGACTGGTGCGAGACGATCAGCATCGGCGTGAAGTTGGCGGGGGCGCTCGAAGCCGCGCATCGGGCGGGCACCTTGCATCGTGACGTTAAGCCCGGGAACATCTTGCTGACCGACTACGGTGAACCCCAACTGACCGATTTCGGAATCGCCAGGATCGCGGGGGGCTTCGAGACGGCGACGGGGGTTATAACTGGTTCGCCGGCGTTCACCGCGCCTGAGGTGCTTGGGGGCGCATCGCCGTCGCCGGTGTCGGATGTGTATTCGCTGGGCGCGACGCTGTTTTGTGCGCTGACCGGCCACGCCGCGTTTGAACGCCGCGCCGGTGAGCAGGTGGTCGCTCAGTTCGTGCGGATTACTTCGCAGCCGATCCCAGACCTGCGAATGCAGGGGTTGTCGGATGACGTGGCCGCGGTCATCGAACGGGCCATGGCCTCTGATCCGGCCGATCGTCCGGCGACCGCGGCCGAGTTCGGCGACGAGCTTCGGGAGTTGCAGCGCCGCTGCGGCGTCCCTGTCGACGAAATGGCCCGTCCCGTCGAGCTGGGTGTGGAGCGCCGCAGAAGCACTGTGGCGCAATCTATTCATCGGGATAGCCCCGCGCCGACGGCGCCGCCGACACCCGCGACGAAGTACCGTCCGCCGCTTTCTACGAGGTCACTGGTGACCCGCGGCCGACTCACCGAGGTCCTTCGTGCAGGCGGACGGCGACGGGTGATCCTCATCCACGCGCCGTCGGGGTTCGGCAAGAGCACATTGGCGGCGCAGTGGCGTGAGGAACTGTTGCGCGCCGGCGTCGTAGTCGCCTGGCTGACGGTCGACGGCGACGACAACAACGCGGTGTGGTTTCTGGCTCATCTGCTCGAGTCGATCCGGCGGGTGCGTCCAGCTCTCGCCGAGTCGTTGCGTCAGGTGCTGGACGAGCACGGCGATGACGCGAGTCGGTACGTGTTGACGTCGCTGATCGAGGAGATCCACGAACAAGACGATCGGGTCGCGGTGGTGGTCGACGACTGGCACCGCGTGTCGGACGCCGAAACGACTGCCGCTCTGGGTTTTCTGCTGGAAAACGGATGCCATCACTTGCAGGTGATCGTGACCAGCCAGTCCTCCGCGGGACTACCGCTGGGCAGATTGCGGATGCGTGACGAGTTGATCGAGATCGATTCTGGCGCTTTGCGTTTCCACACCGATGAGGCGATGTCGTTTCTCAACGATGTGGGGGGCCTGCAGCTGTCGCGTGGCGACGCGGAGGCATTGACGGCATCGACCGACGGGTGGGCCGCGGCCCTGCAGCTAGCGGCGTTGTCGCTGCGCGGCGGCGGCGATGCGACCAGCCTCCTGGGCCGACTGTCCGGCGCCAGCGACGTGGTCAGCGATTTCCTGGCGGAGAATGTGCTGGACACCCTCGAACCCGAGTTGCGCGAGTTCCTCCTGGTAACAGCAATCACCGAGCGCACCTGCGGCGCGCTGGCGTCGGCGTTGGCGGGGGTGACTCGCGGCCAGGCGATGCTAGAAGAGGTCGCCCAGCGCGGCCTGTTCCTGCAGCGGATCGACGATGATCCTGATTGGTTCCGCTTCCACCATTTGTTCGCCGAGTTTCTGCGCTGCCGTCTTGTACGTGACCGGCCCGACCGGGTGGAACAACTCCACCGGACCGCATCGGCGTGGTTCGCCAAACACGGCCACCTCAACGAGGCTGTCGATCATGCGCTGGCCGCGGGGGATCCCGGCCACGCGGTGGAACTTGTCGAGCAAGACGAGACGAATCTGCTTGAGCAATCGAAGATGACGACGCTGCTCGGGATCGTGGCGAAGCTGCCACCGCGGCTGGTGGTATCGCGAGTTCGGCTGCAGCTCGTCATTGCCTGGGCGAATATCCTTCTGCAACGGTCGGCTCTGACCGACGCGGCGCTGAACCGCTTCGAGGCAGCCCTGGATCACGCGGGCCTGCCCGATGCGACGCGGGCAGATCTGCGTGCTGAAGCGGACGTGGTGCGCGCGGTCGCCGAAGTATTCGCCGATCGGACCGGGGGCGTGGACGCTCTCGTCGCCGAGGCGATGTCGAGACCGGACACCCTGCATCCGTGGGTGCCCGGGGTCGCTGGCAATGCCGCCGCCTTCGCCGCGATCTACCGCTTCGACTTTGACGCCGCGCACAGGTTGCTGAACTGGGCCGCTCCCTACCAGGAGGTAATGGGACCGTTCGCCACAGTCTATGGCCGTTGCTTGGGCGGCATTGCCGCCCGATATCAGCTCGACATCCCCACCGCGCTGACAAACTTCCAAGACGCATTCGAAATCGCCACTAGAGTCGGACCGCACTCGCACGCGGCGCGGCTTGCGGGTGCGCTTCTCGGGGAATTGCTCTATGAGACTGGTGATCTCGCCGGCGCCGCCCGTCTATTGGGTGACAGCGATCTGCTCGGAGCCGAGGGCGGCATAGTGGACTTCTTCGGCGCCAGGTATGTGATCGGTGCGCGCATCAAGGCAGCCCAAGGGGATCACGGTGCTGCGGTCGATCGTCTTGCCGCTGGGGCGAAGGTGGCGGACCGCCTGCAGCTGCAGCGCCTTGCCGCCGGGATCAACAACGAGCGGATCCGGCTGGGCATCGAGCTGCCCGAGGGCGTGGCCGCCGGTTTGCGATCGCCCCGTGCGCCCAAGGGGGACAATGGAATCGCCACCGTGACAGCAGAACTCGACGAGGATTCCGCAGTCCGCCTGTTATCGGCGAGCGACACGGCCGACGACCGCGAGCAGGCGTGGCGACGGGCCGCCGATCTGGCCGCCGGAATCGACAGCCAGCAGAGACCCCTCGCGGCGCTGCAGGCACAACTGCTCCTGGTCGAAACACTCATAGCGGATGGCCGGGCAGCCGAAGCTCAAAGCGAACTGGCCCCAGCCGCTGCGAAGTGCGCCGAATCAGGCCTGCCACGTCTGCTGGTCGACGCGCGACTCACTTAGTGACACAAGATGTGCCAGCAGAGGCCCCACGGCCCGCTCGGCGTTACATGTCCAAGCCGCCGTTGACAAAGATGATGCCGACGTGTGTCGGGCATCGTTGACCGCAGGACCGTGACAACGCTACGAGTTGCGTTCGATGCCTGACATTGTCGGCGGCAGATGAAGATGAATGGTGCACTTGTCCCGCGGACACAAGTGTCGTCCAATCGACAATGACCACCTCGATCTTTCGTCGCCCGAAGACAATGGCGCCGGCCGGATCCGCGCCTACCGTTCGGGGCGTGACGAATACCGAAGGCACAGATGAACTCGCGGCGCCGCTGGACCTCTTGTTGACCAATTCGGCCGTCGGTGTCACCGAACGCATGATGCCGAACGTGTCGTGGAGCAGGTTCGCGCTGAACTTGGCCAGACAACCAAGAACACTGAGGTCTCGGGCCCGTTCCCTGCTACGAGAACTGGTCTCGATCGCTGAAGGCCATTCCGAGATCGAACCGGCCAAGGGCGATAAGCGTTTCAACGACGCCGCGTGGCAGGGCAATCCATTGCTCAAGCGGTCGACGCAGGCGTACCTTGCGACGGTCAAGACTGTCGACGAGCTTTTTGCGGACGCCAATCTCGACTGGCGTGACGCAGAGCGGATTCGCTTTGTTTTGGACGGCATCACCGAGGCGTTGGCGCCCAGTAATAACCCGCTGCTGAGCCCGCTGGGCTGGAAGGCATTGATCGACACCGGCGGGCTCAGCGCGGTGCGCGGACTGCGCCACTTCGTCGGCGACATGATGTCTGCACCGAGGGTCCCCTCGATGGTCGACCCCGAAGCATTCACACTGGGCGAGGACATCGCCACCACCGAGGGTTCGGTGGTGTTTCGATCCGAAGTTTTCGAGCTGATTCAGTACACGCCGCTGACGGAGAAAGTATCCTCAGTACCTTTGCTTATGGTCCCGCCGGTGATCAACAAGTTCTACATCATGGACATCGCCCCGGGCCGCAGCATGGTCGAGTATTTCCTGCGCCAAGGGCTGCAGGTTTTCGCGATCTCGTGGCGTAATCCGACTGCGGAGCATCGCAATTGGGGATTCGATACCTACGGCCAGGCTATTGTCGACGCGTTGGAAGTGGTGGAGAAGATCACTCAATCCGCCAGAACTCACGTGCAAGGGTCGTGTTCAGGGGGGATCCTCGCGGCGATGACCGCGGCGCATCTCGCCGCGACCGGACAGGGCGACCGGCTGGCCAGCTTGACGTTGATGGTGACCGTTCTCGATCAGCGCAAAGCCGGTTTCGCCGCTGCGGCGATCGACGAGCACGCCGCGAATATCGCGGTCGGGCTATCGGCAAGAAAGGGCTACATGGACGGCCGCTCGCTGGCTGAGGTGTTCGCCTGGTTGCGCCCGACTGACTTGGTGTGGCGTTACTGGGTGAACAACTATATCCAGGGCAAGTCGCCTGCCGCATTCGACGTGCTGTTCTGGAACGCGGACACCACCCGCATGGCGGCCGCATTGCATCGCGACCTGGTGATGCTGAGCCTTCACAACGCGTTGGCCACCTCGGGCGCGGTGACCATGTTGGGCACTCCCGTCGACCTGCACGAATTGACCGTGGACACCTATGTGGTCGCAGGAATCTCCGACCACATCTCGCCTTGGCAAGCCTGTTACCGCAGTGCCCGGCTGTTGGGCAGCAACGATCTGCGCTTCGTGCTGTCGTCCAGCGGGCATATCGCCGCACTGGTCAACCCACCCGGCAACCCCAAGGCGTCTTATCGTGTCGGGATTGTCGACGATACCGATCCCGCGGCCTGGGCCCAAGAAGCCGACAGGCACGCGGATTCGTGGTGGCCTGACTATGTCGACTGGCTGGGACAACGCGACCACGAAGTGATCGCTGCACCCGACACGCCCGGCGGCTCGTGCATGCCGCCGATCGAGCCCGCGCCGGGCACCTACGTGCTCGACAAGTGACCGTACTTTGCAGCCTACGTGGGACGCAGACGTGATCGTGTGGTCGCTATGATCGCGGCGCAGGATGAGAAGGCCCGCGAGCAATACCTTGTTTCGGTGCTGGGACAACAGATTCGCGTGGACATCCGGCGTGGCCGGGGCGTGCCGCTGGTCTTGTGCAACGGCATCGGCGCGAGCTTGGACGTGCTCGACCCGTTCGTCGCGGAGCTGTCCCCGAAGACCACGGTGATGCGATTCGACGTGCCTGGCACCGGTGGTTCACCAGACTCCGCGCTGCCGTACGGATTCCCGTATCTGGCCGTGGTTTTGGGTCGACTACTGAAGAAGCTGGGGTTTCGGGGCGCGCCGCTCGACATCCTCGGTTTTTCGTGGGGTGGGGCGCTGGCCCAGCAGTTCGCCTTCCAGAACCCACTCCAGTGCCGGCGTTTGATACTCGTGTCGACCGGGACAGGTGTCATCATGGTGCCCGGCCGGCCGGCGGTGCTCGCGAAGATGCTCACTCCTCGCCGATTTCTCGACCACGAATATGCAGCCTCTATCGCCGGGGACCTGTACGGCGGTACGGTCCGTACTGATCCCTCGATCGTGAAGCGGATGTTCGATCGGCAGTTGATGGCCGGCTCGCGGATTGGGTACATGCATCAGCTGTTGGCGGGGTCGGTGTGGACGAGCATCTTCGCGTTGCCGGCGATCCGGCAACGAACGCTGGTGATTGCCGGTCTCGATGATCCCGTCGTCCCGCTCGTCAATGCGCGCATCATGAATCGGCTATTGCCACATTCGACCGTGCACTTGCACGCCGGCGGCCATATCGACGTGATCACCAACGCGGCCGAACTCGCGCCCGTGATCGAGAAGTTCCGTAGTCGCGGAGACACGCTGTGGCATGCGATGCCACGCCGCTCAAGCGTGCCCCTGCCGCGGCGCCACGCGAGGCGAGCGTCGACGTCGCCGCGACATCCGTTGACGAATCCTCGGTGGTATGCCTGACCCCGGGCGCGCACAGCGCCCGATGCGCGGTGGACCGTTGACGCAGGTTTCGGCTGCCAACGACGCCCAACTCGACGTCTCGGCGCCGATCACCGCCGCGCACCCGCGACTCGTGCGTAAGAGAGGTGCCGAAGTGTCGGCATCACGCTGTTGGGTCCTGATCCGTTGGCGCGCCTATAACTTCGCCTGGCCTGGCCGCGGTCGCCTTGGGGTCGCTGCAGTCGTCGGTAGGCCGAGCAGTCGACGGCTTAAATCGGTGAGCCGGTCGCGTAGCGTGTCGTCGTCGATGTCGGCAACTAGCGGATTCATCACGGCGCTGCTGATCGCGCCGGAGAACATGGCCGCCACGATCCGCGCGTCTTCACCGTCGTTGTCGAGCAAGACCCCGTACAGACGTGCCATGAACCGCTGAAAGGGTGGGTGGTTGGCTAGCAGTGCGACGACGACGGGATCGAACTGCAAGGTGCGGACCAGTCGGCGGTCGCGAACAGCCATCGCGATGACGTGCACAAGCAACGCGTCCCGGGCACGTGGCCCGTTGCCGTGCGCCTCGGCTGCCTCCAGCACCGGCACAAGCCGACCTAGCTCTCGCTCGGTGACGGCCACGACGATGTGTTCCTTGGCCCGAAACTGGTGATATACCGCCGCTTTGGTGATACCGAGGGCATTGGCGATCATCTGCAACGAGGTGCCGCTGACGCCGTGGGTGGCGAACAGATCGAGCGCGGCATCCAGAATGCGGGCCTGGGCTGCGCTGTAACTGACGGCGGCCAGCTCTGCGCCGTCGACCGGTGCGCATGCTGATCCCATCCGCCCAGGCTAGCCGATCGGCTATTGACGCGAGCAGTTCCGTGGTCTACCTTCGCTGACTAGCCGAACGGCTATCCCAGCGGGTTCTCGTCATACGCGTTCGCGCGCGGTTCGAACGGGGCCATCGAGGCCAGAAGGGGCGCCACCGATGTCCGACGTCACGAGCACCGTTGCCGAGGCCGCCGAATCAGCCCGACCCGCCCCGCGACGCGTCGATGGCGAGGTGATCTTGTGGTGGTCGCTGCCTGTGGTGGCGGTCCTCTGGATTTCGGCATTCTTTCTGTTTCCGGGCTTCACACCCCCGATGTCGCCGGCGCTGTCGGCTGATCAAGTGGCCGCCTTCTACCGGGATCCCCAACACCTTTCGCGGATCCGCGCCAGCATGATCCTGTTCAACTGGTTCTGTGTGGGCCTAATCCCGGTTCTGATCCTCATCGTGATGCAGATTCGCCGGATGGCCCACCGCACCCCAATTTTTGCCTTTTGCATGCTCGGTTGTGTGGCCGCCGGTCCCACGCTGTTTCTCCTCGCCACCGTTTGTTGGCTGCTGGCCGCGTTCCGCCCGGAGCGCAACCCGGAATTGACCCAGATGTTGAACGATCTGGCGTGGCTGGCCTTCACCAGTCAGGTCTCCTTCCTCATCGCCCAGGGCGTGATCCTGGCCCTGGCGATCTTTTTCGATGACCAACCTCACCCGGTATTTCCGAAGTGGGTAGCGCATTTCAACATGGTGGTCGCGGCCGCGATGGTGCCGGCGGCTTTCGTGGCCCTGGCTCTGTCCGGTCCGCTGGCCTGGAATGGGGCATTGTCGTTCTGGCTGAAGAACATCGCAATCGCGACGTGGATCGTGGTCATGGGAGTCGTTCTCGGCCAAGCCATTCGACGCGAGCGTGCCGAGTACCGTGACCGGAAGGTCGTCGTAGCGTGAGCGCTGTGACCACCCCGACACAGGATCCGCAGTCGCGGCCCGCGGGGGCGCCGCTTCGGCGCTTCGCCTGGCATTGCCGGCACAATCCCAAACGCGAACTCTGGCTTGCCTGGTGGACGATGGTCGTGTTCTACCAGTTGTTCTTCATCGTGTTCTTCGTCATAACCCGCACCCAACCGCCACCGGAACCCGGCTGGGACACCCCCGGCGTGGTGCGCTGGTTCAACGGCCATCACGACGGGCTCCTGATCGGGTTCGCCATCATGTTCGTCATCACCGGGATGACCACGGCAAGCAACGCGATCATCGCCTACTCGATGCGACGCATGTCGGTCAGCCCCGCCTTCGCATACTCCTACCTGGTGATCTACTCACTCAGCGCGATCCCCGGGATGCTGCTGCTGTGCTTGGTCCTGGTTGCCGGCGCGTTCCGTCCCGATCGAAATCCCACACTGCTGCAGTGGATCTTCGACTTCGCGTTCCTGTCCTTCTCAGGAACGATGGGCGTGTTCCTAATCGGCTCACTGCTGTGGATGGCCGCGATCCTGATGGACAACAACAACGTGTTCCCAAAGTGGTTCGGCTACCTCAACCTCTGCAACGCGCTTACCGAAGTCGTGGTGGCACCTGCCTGGATCTTCCACCGGGGCGTGTTCGCCTGGAACGGCCTGATCTGCTGGTGGGTCAACATGGTGGTCTTCGGGGTGTACACCGGTGCCTTCATCGTGCTGCTGCGGCAGATGATCCAGCGCGAAGACTTCGGCACCGGACCGCTGCCCGACCTCGTGACGGCAGATGACCTCGATAGGACCGACGACGCGGAGTTAGCGCGATGACCGACCTCGCCGGTGCGGGCAGCCCGCCGCAGGACCTCGACGGGCAATCCGTGTCCACCGATGGCGGCAAGCACGCGAAGTTCGTGCCCGGCCAACCCGACATGTGGGCGTTCGTCCTGTTCGAGACGCTGGTCTTCACCGGCTACTTCAGCGTCTACCTGTTCCACCGTGCCCAGCACCCGATGGCTTTCCTGCACGCCCAGGCCGATCTAAGCCTGCGCGTCGGGGTCTTCAACACCATTGTGCTGCTGCTGAGTTCCTGGGCGGTGGCCCGATGCGTCGAGGCGGCGCGGGCCGGCACCTTCCAGCAGGCGACCCGGGATGCCTACCTCACCGCGTCGTTCGGCGCGGCGTTCCTCGTATCGAAGGTGTGGGAATGGATCCGGGAGATCCATTTGGGCAACGGAATCACTACCAGCGAGTTTTTCTCCTACTACTTCTTCCTAACCGCGATCCACTTCCTACACCTGCTGATCGGCTTCGTCGTTCTCGGCATCGCCATCTACCAACTCCGTAGTCCCGCACGGCGCTCCCAGGCGCTGATCGAGACGTGTGCCACCTACTGGCACACCGTCGATTTCCTCTGGGTCCTCATCTTCGCTCTGCTCTATGTGGTGAGGTGATCAATGCACATCGCATTCAACAGAAGGCTGCTCCTCGCGTGGGTGGTGCTAGCGGCGCTGACGCTCGCCTACCTGTGGATCGACCACAGCGTCAGTCACCACAGATCACCAAGTCCGAGTGCGGTCGTCACATCGAGCATCATCGTGATCGCTCTCATCAAGGTGCGCATCATCTTTCGAGAATTCATGGAAGTCAGACACGCCCCCGCGCTGCTCTGTCGCCTCACCGACACATGGCTGGTGATCATCGCCATCGGCCTGCTCGGCAGCTACTTCGTCGGCCTCGCCACCGCATGAGTTCATCGTCGGCCTAGCGATAGCTGCAGCCGGTCGACAAGCGAGTCAGCATCCCCACGCCGGTCATCGAGGAGCCCGTCGACGGCCCGGAGGCATAGTGGAACACTCGGCGACGTTCGTGTTCGGGGTGCGTCTACGGGTCGGGTCAGAACATGTTGGTCAAATACAGTTCCAGGGACTGGAATAGGCTCTCGAACAGTCCGCTGCTGCCGATCCCGTTGTCGAGTGCACCCATGAGCGCGTCGAAGCCGTTGATGTTGTCGGAGATGTCGATATTTGTGAGGTCGCCGTTGATCGACGTGGTCGCGTCAGCGATTTGCGTCGATGTCAAACCCAAGTACTCCGCGTGGGTGGTGAACAGGTTGTACAGCGAATCCCACAGACCTCCGGCTGTGAAATCCTGTTGGAAGTCGGCGACCCCGTCGCCGTCGAGCGTGTAGATCGTCGCCGGGTAAAGATCATCGGGCGTCGGGTTGGCCAGGACGCTGTAAACGCCGGAATCGCTGAGACCGAGATCGGTGAGGATGGTATTCGCCTCACTTGAGCCCACTACCGACACCAGGTCTGGCATCAGATTCGGCCCTATGCCGCTCGGGAGGGCGGGATCGCCGATGAACACGAAATGCAGATCGGCGCTGGGGATGCCGTCTTTGGCGAGTTGGCTCATGGCGATCGACTCGGCGGCCGCACTTTGGGAGTATCCGAAGATCGTCAGCGGGTGCTCGGCGGTGAAAGCGCCTGGGTTCGCGGTGAATTCGTTCTCCACGGCCAGGGTGACGTCGTCGGCATCGGTGAGAGTGCTCGGGCTCTGCTGGATCAGTTCGGGTGTGGTCAGCACCTGCAACGGGGCGGCACATGGGTCGGTCCCGACCATGTCGCAGACCGTCGAGGAGGTCGCGCCACCGTCGAAACCGAGCGGGTGCAGATACAGGTTCTCGGCGGCCTGCGCGAATGAGGTCGACGGGGTCGACTCGCCGGTGCCGCCGAGGATGATCGCTGTATCGCTGCCAGATAGCGGGTCGTCGGCGTCGCCGTACGCGAACGCCGCGGTCAGCAGAGATGTCAGCGCGAGCAGCCCGCCGCCGGTGCCTGTCAGCAAGCCGAACCGCCAACCAAACGCGCGATCACTCATTTCGACTCCTTCACTTCCGTTCATACGGATGGCCGAAAAATAGACGAATCGGGCAGAACGTATCATTTTCGTGGTGCGGGTGGCTAGGGTTTGGTGAACGAATGTGCCGTCGTACGACAGCGCTGATGGGTCCGACGCGATGCCAGGACGACTAGTGTCCAGCACAATCAACGAAGCACAGAACTGCCCCAACAGCAGCCGCTAGGCCATGTGAAGTCAGGACACAAGGATTGCCAACATCGCCACGGCGCCGAGGCCGACCGGCGGGCGGCGGCAACACCGCCGAGCAGACGCGTGACATCCTCCTTGACGCCGCCGAGCGATCTTTCAGGGTCCGCGGCCATCGCGCTTCCACCATGGAAACCATCGCACAAGACGCTGGCTACTCAAGGGCCGCGCTTTACCGCCAATTCCCCAACCGCGAAAGTCTCGACGCCGCGCTCATCCAACGGACAACGCAGCGCCACATAGCTGGCCTGTTGGCGCGCCACCAGGACGCGGGGCCCGTCGACATGATTGTTGACACTCTGGTGATCGTCGCCACTGAACTCGCCCACGACCCGCTACTCAAAACCATCACCGAAGCGGCAGATGAGGGCACCGTTGCCCAAATGCTGGCCAACAGCAGCACCGTGACGCGGCTGGCCGAACCGCGCATAGCAGCCATGCTTCGCGAGGACGCCGGGCAGCACTTCCGGCGCGGCATCCAGCCCCAAGACCTGACCCAGTTCCTCATCGCAACCGCCCTGAGTCTGCTGATCGGCATCATTCCCGATAGCGAAAACGCCGACGTGGCACGACATTACATTGAGGTCTTCGTCCTTCCCGCCATCATCACAGACCCACCCCAGCCGCGTGCGGTGTTCCCCCGGGACTGACAACCGTTGAGCTGCGGTTTCTTTCGGAGTCAACGCCGAGAATAAAATGGATTTTGCACCTGCTGGTTTCGCTCATCCACCGAAGGACCGATGCCGCGAGGCTGTATTACGACACGGCGATCTTGCATCCGTGCGTCACCGGCATCCCCGGATCAATCGAGAGCAACACGCAAATCCGCGACTCCGCCTCATCAATCGCCGACAGGACCAAACCTGCGCATATTTCGGCGGACCACCGCTGCCACCGTGTCACACGCGACGCCCCGTTGCCGAGCCCAACACGGATCGACCAAGGTTGCCCCGGCATTGCAAGCTCATGCCTTTCGCCTGTCCCTCGACACGAGGCGCACACGGATCAGCTGTACTCGGCGTTCGGCGCCGCGGGTGGACCGCCGAAGGTGCTACGAATGGACAATGGCCCGGAATTGGTTTCCCAAGCACTGCAACGATTTTGCCATAACAAGGTCGGGCTGCTCTACTCCCTCCGGGCACGGTGAGATCGATAAATTTCTCGGCGGCTGACCGCAGTGAGGCCATGGCTGCCCGCGCCGCCGCGGCAGCGCACCTCCACGGCGTTGTTGTCGCAGCGCTGCCCCGAGGCAATGGGCTTGTTTCCGGCGGTTTCCATTAGTAGGTTTCGGCTGCCGGGAATCGGTCGCCGAATGTGATCGCAAACGCGTTGAGCGCTGGCTCCCACCGCATCAGCCACATTGCCCTGCCCGCCCTCGTCGGCTCCAGAGCTCGCGTCATCAGGAGACGGAGCGCAACGAGCTAGACCGCGACCGGCTCATAACCTAGAGGCCGAACCCTGGCCGGCACCTGTCAATCTTTCCTGCACGACTGCCGCTTCGCGGCCCATCGTTAGTTACAGAGGTAGTTACTTCACGACCCTGCTAAGAAGCCGACGGGCGGCACATCTGGGAACGCTAGAGACTTCACCACCTCACCGTTGGACAGCCGGACCCGGCCCTTCAGTTCAAGATCATCCTCGGTGGGCACATCGGCTACGGGTATCCATGTCTCCCATTTCTCGTCGAGTTGAAGTCGCTTGGGTAGCGGTCTTTCCAGATTGAGAATGTCCTTTCGGGGATTGGTGTCAAACCAGACATGAGTGATCTCTACTATTCGCTGAGGCGAGAGGTTTGTTACCCCGATGAAGAATTGCTGGGGCTCACCGCGGTGTGGTCCGGATAGAAAGAACGCTGCGTGGACGGTGACATGCACCCTCCGCACGGACTCTTCGACGACTTCGGTCACCTGATCGTCGGTCAGTTGCAAACCCGCAGCGCGGCTTGCAGTGGCCGCGCGCTCGTAGGCCGCGACCTGTGCGGATTTCCATTCCCGGAGTGTTTCAACGTCGTATTGAGCGACAAGTCTCGTCTGGTCGACCAGGTCAGCATGGACGATGCAAAGGACTAGCAGGTTTTCATAGCTGCGGTTCTCCGCTGGCGACATCCCAGGATCCCATCGGGGGCCGCCTTCCCTACGTGCACAGATGTGAGCGATTCGGGAGTTCAGCGCTGGGGGATGGAAGTCCGTGCGGTAGAGGGGTGCACCGCAGTCGGGGAACGCGCATGCGATCGCGGTCGCGTACAACCGTTTAGCGGTCGCGTCGGTAGGGGGCGGATGCTCCACGGGCACGAGTATTGAGCTTATGAGTTGCTGACCACGGTCTGCCGTGGTGCCACCTTCTGCGACGCTCCCGACGACGTGACCCTTACCCCAATTCTTACCCCAATCAGCTCGCCGCGACCATCAGCATGAACCAATAAATGCGCAGCTCAGCGGGTGCCAGCGAGTACCCAAACATGCAGCGCCGGTATCTGGGGGTCAAGTGGTCGCAGGTTCAAATCTTGTCAGCCCCGTGCCTGTCAGCCCCGTGCCCATCGTTTATGCACCGGTAATGACCGCGAAACGCTCGGAATCGATCCGGATGCAACAGGGTGTTGAAGGGAGCCAAAATCATTGGGCGACAGGGGATAACCCGGCGGATTCAGAACGGTCAGGATCAGTCGTCCGGTAATCTGTTGATCACAGGCTCGAGCCCAGCCTGCGTCAGCCCCGCCGCAGAGCACCCGACTTGATCATCCGCAGTCCTGGCCGAGATGTAGGAAATCCTCTACACTAGAGCCATTGGCGTTAAGGATTTCCTACGTGCAAGTCAGGAGGTGTTGCAGCGTGGACAAGCAGCGTCTTGACATCCTTGCGGGCCTGCCCAGCACCTTCCGCTTCTCCGAGGCCCTCCAGCACATCAACGAGCGTCAGCTGCGCCAGTTGATCGCCGACCAGCAGATCACCCCACTGGCCCGCGGACTGTACCGCAAAAGCGACTGGGCTGGCGACGAAGATCTCGCCGAGATCGCCGCCAAATCTCCGCGCGCCACCATCGCGCTGCGCTCAGCGCTGGCCAGCCACAACCTCATCGACGACATTCCCGCCACCATCGATATCGCCATCCCGCGCGGATCGTGGACCCCGCAAACAACGATCCCAATCCGGTGGCACCACTTCAACCCCGAGACATTCGACATCGGCCGCGAAACCCTCGACACCGGGGCGGCGCACAGCATCGGCATCTACAACGCTGAACGCAGCATCATCGACGCATTGCGGTTGAACCACCGGGAGGGCGGTGACACCACCATGGCAAACCAAGCATTGAAAGCCTGGCTGCGTCGCGGTGGGCAGCCCTCCACACTGCTACACATGGCGCGGGCATTTCCTCGCGCGCAGCGCGCACTGCGCGCAACGCTGGACATCCTGCTATGAGCCCAGTGACACGGTCCACCACTGCTGGGGCGGCCTACCTCGACCTTCAACGCCAGGCGCGCCAAAACGGCCGGCTAACCGACGAATTACTCCGGCTCTACGCGCTCGAAGGCTTTCTTGCTCGGCTTGCGGTCAGCCCGATGCGCGACCATTTCGTCCTCAAAGGCGGCGTGCTGCTTGCAGCGTTTGGTAACCGCCGCCCCACCCGTGACATCGATCTATCAGGGATCGACCTCAAAAACGACGCCGCCACGATTCTGAACCTGATTCGTACCGTGCTCACTATCCCCCTCCCCGAGGATGACGGCCTGACATACCAGGCTGATTCGGCTACTGCCGAGGTGATTCGCGAAGAGGACAACTACTCCGGTGTGAGGGTGAGCGCGATTGCAACCCTCGCTCGTGCACGTCTGAATTTTCATGTCGACGTCAGCGTGGGCGATCCCATCTATCCCGAACCCACCACCGTGGCCATCCCGCGACTGCGCGGAGGGCAACCCATCACCCTCACGGGTTACCCCATGGCGATGGTGCATGCCGAAAAGATTGTCACTGCCGTACAACGAGGCACGGCCAACACCCGCTGGCGTGACTTCGGTGACATCTGGACACTGTCTCGCCACCACCCCGCAGTAGGGGTCGAGCTTCAGGACGCCATCACCGCCGTCGCGACCTTTCGGAACGCCACCCTGCTGCCGCTAGATGAAGTGCTCGATGGTTACGACATCATCGGACAACCCAAATGGGAGGCATGGCGGCAGAAAAACGCTTATGACTGGCTGCCCGAGCAGTTCGGCGACGTCCTCAACGGCATCCTCGCCTTCGCCGGCCCCGCAGTCGCCGGCGACGTTAACGGGCAACGCTGGGACCCCCGAGCCGCTAGGTGGGAATGATTCGAGGACCAAACTCCCGTTGTGCCAAGAGTGTGCCAAGACGGGCAAATACGGCCCGACAATCCTGGGACAGGGTGGACACGCGCGGGCCGCTGAGCTGGCCATTTCAGGACGCGATAGCACAGCATGAAACGCGATAGACCGTCTGGCTCGGATTTACACACCAGCGGTCGGCGGTTCGATACCGTCCGCGCCCACCAAGATCAGTACAGTTCATCGCTGGTCAGCCCGGTTACGCGCATCGTTGCCACGCAATCTGGTTGCGGACCGCTAAGAAACGGGCGCT
>Ga0335075_10004978_pt1 | contig 20688 bp, 15 predicted proteins | sample Lox_Sample_24_FD_206723 | JGI IMG/M metagenome (GOLD analysis project Ga0335075, IMG submission 206723) | Soil microbial communities from Loxahatchee National Wildlife Refuge, Florida, United States - Lox_Sample_2.4 | ecosystem: Environmental > Terrestrial > Soil > Wetlands | place: USA...
ATGGTGCTCGTCTCACCTCCCCCGACCGGCTCGTGACCGAGGAATCCTTCGAAACAGCGCGGCTGCGACTTGGAGATATTCGGCACTGTTTTCTATTGCTAACTCTAGCAGCCGACACTGACATTTTTCGGGTGTGCCACGCTGGAATATTCGATTTTCAAATCAGGGTTCGCCGAGCGCAACGGCGAGAACCACGCTGGACGATATAGGTGAGTGCGCCGCTGGCCAGGTAGGCCGGATCGAACTCCTCACATACGGGTTTGGTGGTGATCGTGCATGGAGACGGCGCGGTGCGGCCGTCGCCGAGGGCGGTGGCGGTGAACGCGTCGAACACCTGGACGTAGTTGATCGCCGGTCGGATAGAGCTGCACGGCCAGGTGCACGTCATCGGGAGCCCAGGTGAGACTGGAGATGCCCGGCGGCCAGTTGTTGGCGCCGGGGGACGGCTTGGTGGCCATGATGATGGTGTTCTGCCGCCCGGTGATCAGGTTCCGCGCCACGAGTTCGACGACGTCCCCGTGATCCGCGCTGATCACGTAGGCGACGGCGCGGCCGTCCGGGCTGACGGCGTAGCCGGCGTCCGGGCAGACAGTGCAGCCGGTGGCCCAGGCCGGACCAGCTGGGCCCGGCCCCCGGCGACGCGGACCCGCCAGATCGAGACGCTCGCGGCGCCGTGCAGGAAGTAGACCCACCCGTCGTGCACGTTCAGCACGGCGTCGAAGGTTCCGTCCTGCCGCGGAGTCAGCCAGCGCAGCAGATCCCCGTTCCGGGAGGATAGCGGGGCGATCCGCTCGCCAAGGTTTCCGCGATCCGCTGCCGGCGACGTGAATGAGAACGACGCCGCGAATACCGCAGGAAGGGTGCCGCCTGCCCGGGCTCAGCGGCTCGCGGCTGCGGCCACCGGGTGCGCGGACGCTGGCGCCCTGGACGCCATCACCCGCGCCCTCGAAGGCCACCCCTGGCTCCCGCCACCCGCAGCCGCCGCCGCATAATTTAAGACCCGTGAATGGACACGAAAAATTAGTTACGAAGTGCTGCGCAATGGTCCCGGTGTGACAGGAGATTCCGTTGCTGGAGAATGGCTCAGGGCCGCACCAGCCTTTGGTCAACTAGACGGCCTATCCCAAGGGGTCACTAGTAGGCAATCCGAGAGCCTCTGACGCGATTACCATGCGGGCAGGCTGCACGGGAAAGGCCCATGTCAGGCATATGGGACGTCGCGTGCAGCCCACCCTTCGACTGGGGTCCTCTCAGGGGTAGGTAACGGTTGCCGTGGTGCCCACGCTCAGAGATGGACCGCCTACGTCCAGTGCCGCCCCAGCCAATACAGGCCCAGCGAAGATGAATCCGCCTTGACTAGCGGACGCAACCACGAACAAGGTCTCGTTCTGCGGATTTCCGGTGCAGGTGATCGAGCTTGAATGACCGGCGAAGAAGCCGCCCTGCGTGGCGGTGGCGTTCACTTCAGCGAAATCTCCGGCCGGGCATGTGATGGAGACCAGTACTTCTGGCTCTGGGTTGCCGGCCGTGCCGCCCTGCGCCATGCCGGTGATGGTGATGCTCGATGAAGACTGAGCGTGAGCTGTGCCGCCCGTCAGCCCAGCGATCCCGATCGCGGTCCCGGTCGCGACCACTGCCGCGGCCACTATCATGCTGAGCTTCTTCTTTTCCATCATGGATGATCCCCTAATCCAGTAGATGGTCCACGGCGCCGATCCGCGCCTTATAGGTCCATTCTGCAAGAGGATGAAGATCATTTAGTGTGGAATAGCTAAGTAGCGATCCTGGAAGCGCGGACACTTTGATTAGCCGGCCAAGCAGGAATGGCGTCCGCGCCTCAGCTGACCCGCTCGGTCGTCGGCCGGCCCGCGTCCGGGGCTCGCCTCTCGTCCGGGGCTGGCCTCTCGTCCGGGGCTGGCCTCTCGGCCGGGACCGGCCTGGCGGCGCGTGTCAGCAGCACGGCGGAGACGACGCCCGCTGCGGCGAAGAACGCGATGACCAGCACCACGCCGTGCCGGAAGGCCGCGACCGGGTCGGCGGGGGAGATGCGGGACAGAATGGCCACCAGCCCGGCCACCCCGAGCACCGAGCCGACCTGCCGCGCCGTATTCAGCACCCCGCTGCCGCTGCCGAACCTCGCGGGCGTCAACGACATGCTTCCTGCGCCGAGCAGCGACGGAATGCTCAGCCCCACCCCGGCGCCGCCGAGCAACTGCGCGGGCAGCAGGTGCGAGGCGTAGTCCGGCGTCGCCTGGATCTGCGATAGCCAAAGCAGCTGGGCGCCGGCGTTGACCAGGCAGCCGACCACCGCGACCCGCCCGGGTCCGCCCAGCACCGCCGCCAGGCGCGGTGCCGCGAAGCGGGCGAACGGCAGCACCATGAGCGGCCCGGGCGCGATCGCCAGTCCGGCCACCACGGCGGAGTAGTGCCAGACCCCGGTGAGGAACTCGACCGCGCCGAGCACGAACGCGCCGAACCCGGCGTAGTACAAGATCGAGGCGGCGAACGAGCCGCTGAAGCTCCGCGAGCGCAGCAGCTCGAGTTCGATGACCGGCGAGTGGTGGCGCCGCGAGCGTGCCACCATTCCCGCGCCGCTGACCACCGACGCGGCCAGCAGGCCGAGGAAGCTGGCCGAGCCCCATCCCCAGCCGGGCGCCTCGACCAGGGCGAACGCGAGCAGCCCGACGGCCGCCGCGAGCAGCCCGGCGCCGATCAGGTCGGGCCTTCCGCGCGAGGCTGGGTCCCGGCTCTCCGGCACCACCCGGACGGCCAGGACGATCGCGGCCAGCCCGACCGGCACGTTGATCCAGAACACCCAGCGCCAGTTGACCTGCACCAGGCTGCCGCCGATCACCGGTCCGAGGGCTGCGCCCAGTGCGCCAAGCGCCGACCAGGTGCCAAGCGCCTTCGCCCGGCCGGGCGCCGGGACCGCGGCCAGCAGCAGTGACAGCGACGCGGGCACCATCACGCCGGCCCCGGCCGCCTGGATGACCCGGGCCGCGATCAGCGCCGCCACCCCCGGAGCCACCGCGCACAGCACCGAACCGAGACTGAACCCCGCCAGCCCGGCCACGAACAGCCGCCGCCGTCCCACCCGGTCGGCCCACCGCCCGGCCGGCACAAGCACCGCCGCGAACACGATCGTGTAGGCGTTAAGCACCCAGGACAGCGAGCTCAGGCTGGTACCCGGGTACTGCCTGCTGATGTACGGGAACGCCAGGTTGACGATGAACAGATCCAAGCTGGACATGAACACCGCCAGCGCCAGCACTCCGACCAAGGCGGTCACCTGCCGGGCCTGCGGGGCCTGCCGGGCCTGCGGGGCAGTGGAGCTCAACGCCCCTCCTAGATACGAGTGGGTCTGAAATCTGGACCCACCATACCCCGAGACTCAGTGGTGCGTCCAGATATCCAACTGACGAGGTATGCTCACAGCCATGGGTGCCAATGCCGAGCCGCGGACCTGCTCGATCGCCCGCACCCTGGATGTGGTGGGCGAGAAGTGGGCGCTGCTGGCCGTGCGCGAGGTGTTCCTCGGCAACCGCCGGTTCGACGAGATGGTGCACCGCACCGGGGCGCCGCGAGACACGCTCGCGGCGCGGCTGCGCACCCTCGTCGCGGCCGGGATCCTGGAACGGCGGCAGTACTGCGAGCACCCCGCCCGCTTCGAATACCACCTGACCGCCGCGGGCCGCGACCTGTATCCCGTCGTCGTCACGCTGATGCGCTGGGGCGACCAGTACCTGGCGGGTGAGGACGGCCCGCCGCTGGTCCTCGAGCACCACTGCGGCCACGAGCTGACCGCCCAGGTCGTCTGCCAGGCCTGCGGCGAGCCGCTAAGGCCCGGTCACACCAGGCCGCTGATCGACAACCGGTCGATGGACCCGACAGCCGTGGCCCCTATCAGCTAACGGCCGGTTGTGCCATCGATCTGCTCACGGAGGATGTCGGCGTGACCTGCGTGGCGCGCGGTCTCGCTGGTCATATGCGCCAGCAGCCACCGGAGCGTCAGCCGCTGACCGCTGACGAGCTTGGCCAGGTGCACCTGCGGGTCACCGGCCGCGATGATCGCCGCGTTGCTCTCGGCGATCGCCGCGCGGTAGTCGCTGATTACCGCCTCGGCGGTACTTTCCTTGGGAACTTTCATCCCTTGCTGATAGCCCTCCGGGGGCTTGACACCCGTGAGCTGGAGGCCGAACCAATAACGCTCGGCTCCGGCGAGGTGCTTTATCAGGCCGAGCAGGTTCGTACCGGAGCGGACGAGAACTCGGCGCAGCTGCTCGTCATCAAGCCCATCGGCTTTCTTCAGCACAGATTCGCGATTGAAGTTGAGAAACGCCAGCGCCGTGTCCAGCTCGCCAGAGTCATTGAGTGGCACGGGCCGCCGCTGCGTCTGAGCCATTCCGCGATCCTACTGTCTGCATCTGAACTCACCCGGATCGCGCGGCCGGCTGCTAACGAGATCGCGGGACGGATCGTTACCGTAGCGCGGACTCGCGTCGCCGGTCCCGTCACCACGACCTCGGCCGCCTCCGGGACCGTGACCACAGGAGGCGTCAGCCGCACCAAGAATTCCTGCGTCCCGTCCCCGAACATCCCCGCCTCACCCGCCGTCCCCACGTGCCAGTTTCCCTCGCCGTCGCGCAGCCACCAGGAGAACCCCGTCTTCCAGCTCGGCACGAACCGGTCCGCGCGCTGCGCCACCTCAGCCATGCCGCTGCTCACCACGTGCAGATAGGTCTCGCCCCCGGCCGTGCTCAGCCCGGCCAGAGCGAACCGCGCCCCGTCGACGTCCGGCAGGACGTCGACGAGCGGCACGAACACCTCTGCGCCGTCCTGGGGCACTTGCGCGCCGATCACGCTGGCCCACGGCTCCGGGATCTCGGCCGCGGCAGGCACGGTGATAGTTTGCCCGGTCGCGCCGAGCCGTAGGCACAGCGCGGCGAATTGACCGGGCAGCGGGTTAGCGGCGGCGATCACGCCAGCCTCGGTGAGCACCGTAACGATCTCTCCCGGGTCAGCGCCCCCGATACCAGCGCCCTCAACGGGCACCCTGGCGTCCCCGCTGGCCAGGATGCTTTCGGCGGCCAGGATTAGCATGCGCTCCCCGGGTTCGGTCGCCGTACGCTCCACAACCGCCGCCGCGGGCCGCCGGACCGCGGGCCGCACCACAGGGAGCCGCACGAGCCGCGTTCCGTCACCGACTAGCTCGAGCCACCGGGCGCCGTCCGGCGGCGCCGGGGACAACCGGGCGATGCCCCGCCAGGCGGCCGTCCCGCCCATACCGCGGTCGAACTGGACCGCGTAGCGAGTCCCCTCCTCGTCCACCGCCCAGAGCTGGCCGAACGGCAGATGGTGCGGGCCCGCCCCCATGATCTCCAGATCCGTGCTCGACCCGTCCGGTGGCCAGTGCATGCGCATGACGACGGTGACCAGGGCCTCGGTTCCGGTCCGCACCAGCGACATCAGATGCAGCGTCGCCGGCGCGCGGTCGTCGGCCACCCGCAGCGCCCGCCCGACGGGCGTAACCAGAACCTCGCGGCCAGCCCGGCCGGGCGTGACCTGGCCGTAGCAGCCTGACGACGCGAACACGGTATGCCCGCCGCCCCCGCGGTTAGTCTCAAGCAGCCCTCGCGACCGCGCCGTCATCGCCGCATGAAGCTCAGAGGCGAGCCGCTCGAGGAAATCCTCGTCGACCGCGCCGACCGCGGCGAGGATCCGCCCCGCCCGTCCCACCTTCCACAGCGCGCTATCGGCGACGGCGAACGGCGTCATGCCGGGATACGACGGGCCGCCGGCCGCATCCAGGCCACGCAGCTGATCGCCCGCCCGCCGCAGCTCGACCTCGCCCAGCAGCCGCAGGTACACCTCGGCCCGCTCGTCGCCCACGCTTCAAGCCTGCCGCCGGCAGGTCACTGGTACGGCCGCGCCTGGAGGGTAAACATCTCCGCGTAGGTCCCGTCCAAGGCCATCAGCTCCTCATGCGTCCCCGACTCCGCCACAGACCCCTCGCGAAGCACGTAGATCCGGTGCGCCGCACGCACCGTGGAGAACCGGTGCGAGATCAGCAGCACCGAACGCCCGGCGAACAGCTCCCCGATCCGCGCGAACAGCTCATGCTCGGCCTTCGCGTCCAGCGCCGCCGTCGGCTCATCCAAGATCACCAGCGGCGCGTCCCGGAAGAACGTCCGGGCCAGAGCCATCCGCTGCCACTGCCCGGTCGACAGGTCCGTCCCGTCGATGAACGACGGCCCAAGCAGCGTGTCGTACCCCTGCGGCAGCGCGGAAATGTCCTGGTCCGCCCCGGACAACTCCGCCGCCCGCACGATCCCGGCGAAATCGGAAGCGCGCTCATGCCTCCCAAGCGCGATGTTGTCCCGCGCCGCCAGCGCGTACCGGATGAAGTCCTGGAATATGATCGCCGACCGCCCCAGCAACTCCCGCCGATCCACGTCCCGCGTGTCCCGCCCGTCCCAGAGAACCCGCCCCTCGCTCGGCACGTACAGCCCGGCCAGCACCTTGGCCAGCGTGGTCTTGCCCGACCCGTTCGGCCCCACCAGCGCGACGATCTCACCAGGCGAAATATTAAGGGACACGTCCCGCAGCGCGACCCGGTCGGACCCCGGGTAACTGAACGTAACCCCTTCCGCGGTTATTGGGCCGAACGGACCGTCCTCACCCGCTGCCGCGGCCGGCTCCTGCAAGCCAACCATCGCGGAGGAACCCTCGGTGAACGCGAGGAAGTCGTCGATGAACATCGCCGATTCCTGGAGCTGCCCGGCGCTGTGCCCGGCGGACGCCAGCCGGCCTCCCAGCATCATGAGCGCCCCCGTTCCCGCGCCCGCGGCCGACAGCGCCAGGCGCTGCGACAAGGCCAGCCACATGATGATGCCTATCGCCGTGGCGATCGTGGCCGCGCCGGCCAGGCGGGCGAGCGCCACCGTGCGCAGCTGCTGGGCCGCGATGCGGCGCATCTCGGCCATCCGCTCGTCGGCCAGCCGGTCGTGCCGGGCCCGCAGGAACCCGGCCAGGCCGAACGCCCGGACCTCCTTAGCCGGGTCACGGTCGGTCAGCAGGTGGGCCAGGTACCTGCGCTCGCGGTCGCGCGGGGTCATGACGGCGCCGAAGTGATAGAACGCGCGCCCCTGCCGGCTGCTGGCCAGCCAGGCGGGAACCAGCGCCAGCAGCGCCAGCGGGACCAGCAGCGGCGCCACCGCGAGCAGCGCGGACGCTGCCCCGATCGCGCCGGTCACCGAACGCCCGAGCCCCAGCAGCCCGAACACCATCTGGGGCGCGCGCATCATCCCGGTCTGCGCCCGCGCCACCCGGTCGTGGAACTCGGGTTCGTCGAACGCGGCCAGCTCGACCGCGCACGTCACGTCGAGGATCCGGTCCTGGGCGTAGCGCGACGTGAGCTCGTTCAGCATCCGTTGGTGCTCGCCCTGCACCGCCCCGGCCACGCCGAGCACCGCGGTGATGAGCCCGAACAACACCGCGCTCACGCCCACGCTGGACCATCCGCTGGCCAGCCCCGCCGAGCCCGCCGGCCCGGCCGAGCCCACCAGCCCATTGCTGCCCACCGCGTGGTCGGCCAGCAGGAACGCCTGCAGCACCCGCTGCCCCACCACCACCTGGGCCGCCACGCCCACGCCTGACAGCAGCTCGAGCACGCCCATCGTGATCAGCTGCCGCCGCCCGGCCCGCCAGCAGAGCGCGATTGCCGCCGCCACCAGCCGCGGAATCTCCCGCGGCGAGCGCCGCTTGCCGCGTGCATTGAGTTCATAGATCGTCGGCTTGCCCCGTCTGCCCCCAGCCGACCCCGCACCGCCGTTGGTGTGCATGCCATCCATACTCGCACGCGCCCGGGAGCGGGCAGCGCAGTTAGGGCTTGACGATCCGGCCCTTGCCCACCACGGTGATGCCGCCATCGGACACCGCGAAACCGCGGGCCAGGTCATGCTCCTTGTCCACCCCGACCGTGGCGCCTTCCTGAACGCTGACGTTTTTGTCCAGGATCGCGTTCTCGACCACGGCGTGGCGGCCGACGCGTGAATAGTTCAAGATCACCGCCCGGTTCACCCGGGCCCAGCTGTCTACCCGGACTCCGGGCGACAGGACCGACCCGCGCACCAGCCCGCCGGAGATGATGACCCCGTTGCTGACGACGCTGTTGACGGCCCGTCCGACCCGGTCGCCATCCTCGTGCACGAACTTGGCCGGCGGATACGGCGGCACGTGGGTGAGGATGGGCCACTGGTTGTTGTACAGGTTGAACACCGGCTGGACCGCGCACAGGTCCATGTGCGCGTCGAAGTACGAATCGATCGTCCCCACCTCCCGCCAGTAAGCCGCGTCGCGAGGCTCGGCGCCGGGCACCGTGTTCTGGCGGAAGTCATAGACGTGCGCGGCGCGGGCCCGGACCAGAGCCGGGATGATGTCGCCACCCATGCTGTGCTGGCTGCCGTCGTCGGCCGCGTCCTTCAGCAGGGCCTCCACCAGCACAGTGGTGTCGAACACGTAGTTGCCCATGGACACAAGCGCCTCGTCCAGGTCGCCCGGCGGGCTGGCCGGCTTCTCCGAGAACTCCCCGATCAAGTGGCCGTCCCGGGCCGGCCGCACGACGCCGAAGGCCGCCGCCTCCCGCCGCGGGACGGGGATCGCCGCGATCGTGACCCCCGCGTCCCAGGCCAGGTGCGCCTCGATCATCTGCCGCGGGTCCATCCGGTACACGTGATCGGCGCCGACGACCACGACGAGGTCGGGCCGGTCGGCGTGGATCAGGCTCAGCGACTGGTAGATCGCATCCGCCGAACCAGCTTGCCAGCGCGGCCCGACCCACTGCTGGGCCGGGACCGGCGTGACGTAGTTGTCGAGCAGGCTGCTCAGCCGCCAGGTCGTGGTGATGTGCTTGTTCAAGCTGTGGCTCTTGTACTGGGTCAGCACGTAGATGCGCTGCAGCCCGCCGTTGACCAGGTTGGACAGGGCGAAGTCCACCACCCGGTACAGGCCGCCGAAGGGAACCGCGGACTTGGCCCGGTCCGCCGTCAGCGGGCCGAGGCGCCTGCCGACCCCGCCCGCCAGAACCAGGCCAAGTACCCGCTGCCCAGCCATCTCACGAACCCCCCCAGGCAACTCGCGGCAACTCCTGTGTCGCCGATAGCACCAAGCGTGACGTTACTCTGGCCTACGGTCACGCCGTTCGGCAGGGTCCAAGGTCCCGGATCAGGCGGTCCACCTGATCGGGCCGCGCTGGCCTCCCGCCGCGTAGATGATCTGGCCGGTGACGAAACCGGCCTCCTCGCTGGCCAGGAACGCCACGACGGCGGCCGTGTCGGCCGGCTCCCCGATCCGGCCGAGCGCGAACGCGGCGCCCACCTCCTCCCGCTGCGGGTCCGTCAGCTCCGCGAACGGGCCGGTGGCGGTGCTGCCCGGCGCCACCGCGTTGACCGTGATCCGGCGGCCGGCGAACTCGATCGCGGCGACCCTGGTGAGCTGGTCGAGGAAGGCCTTGGCCGCCGAGTAAAGCGCGATGCCCGCCAGGGCCGTGGCCGTGACGCCTGAGGAGATGTTCACTACCCGCCCGCCGTCGGCCAGCCGGTCCGCCGCCGCCCGCATCATCAGGAATGGCCCGCGGGCGTCGACCGCGACCACGTGGTCGAAGTCCTCCGCCGAGGTCTGCGCCACCGGCGCCCAGTGGGTGACCCCAGCGTTGTTGACCAGGATGTCAAGCCGCCCGAACTCGGCCGCCACCGCATCAACGACCGTCGCGGCCGCCTCCTCGAGACCCAGGTCGGCCCGGACCGCCAGGGCCCGCCGGCCCAGGCCGCGCACCTGCCCGGCCACCTGCTCGGCGCGCTCCCCGCCGGTCAGGTACGTGAAGCCGACATCGGCCCCCTCCGCCGCCAGCCTCCGCACGATCTCCGCCCCGATCCCGCGGCTGCCGCCCGTTACCAGCGCCACCTTCCCGGCCAGCCGGTTCGTCATCTCCGTCACGGCCACCAGTAAAGCCGCCCGCCGGCCAGCACAGAAGGACGCGTTCAATACGGTTCCATACACCGCGCGTATGGATCCCAGCCCGGTTACGGACACCTCCCTGCTCATAACCATCAATTAGCTCACGAATACGAAACGAGCAGGATTCTCGTGGAGGATCCGGCTCCAGTGGAGAAAAAGGGCAACTATAGGTGGTTTGATCAAATCCACTATCCCCCCGATCGCGGCTCGTAGGCTCAAGATCGAAGCTACGTTCGCCCTCTGAGCCAGCATAGGCGTCTGCCGTGCGCCGCACAGCATCTTCTGCGAGGCAGGCGACGTCGTCTGTGGCCTGGCACGCAACCTCTGGCTCGATCGTCACTCCCGCCTGGAATACGCACGTCGGCCGCCGGGATCCGGCGGCCGACGTGGCCCCGGACTGGACCTCGCTGCCAGGCCGCAGTACCCGTCCATCACGCCCAGGCCAGCGCTCACCCTGCGATCCGCTTCGATCAACAATTTACTTACGTATTTCGTTACGTTTCGTTCGCTGCGTAACGTAATATCCAGCCTTGACAAGCACGAAGGAGACCCAATGGCCACCGATACCCCCACCCCCACGGCCCGGCCCATGTGCAAGCATCCCGGTTGCACCCAGCCCGCTGCCCCCGCGGCCGGGCAGGGCCGCCCCCCGGAGTACTGCGAAGGACGCGGCCACACCCGCGTGTCGGCCTGGCGCGAGCGCCGCCGCCAGGCCGCCCAGAACGAGGCCACCAGTCCGGCCGACACCGACACCCCGATGACCATGGCCAGGGTCACCGGCGCGGAACTGCTGCGCCTGCTGCGCGCCGAAGCCGACCGAGTCGCTGACATCGTCGGCCGGCTCCGCGAGGCGGTCGACACGGTGACCGATCCGACCGCGGCCGAGGCCGAGGTGGAAGCCGTCCGGGCCGCGGCCGAGCAGCGCGCCGCGGCCGCCGAGGCCCGCGCGGCCGCGGCCGAGCAGCGCGCGGCCGAAGCGGATCAGTGGCGCGCCGACGCTGACGCGGCCGCGGAGGAGATGACCGCGCAGCTGGCCGCCGCGCAGGCCCGCACCGACCAGGCCGAGGCCGCGCGCACGGCCGCCGAGGCTGACCGGGACGCCGCCATCGAGGCGGCCCGCGACGACGCGGTGGCGCGGATCACTGCCGCAAAGACCGAGCGGGATACCGCGATCGCCCAGGCCCGCGCCGATGCCGACCGGCGGGCCGGTGCGGCCGAGGCCGACCGGGACCAGGCCGTCGCGCGGGCCGAGCGCGCCGAGCATGCCGCCCGGCTGGCTCAGCAGGACGCCGCCCGGGCGCAGGCCGCCAGCGAGGCAGCCCGGGCCGAGACCGGCCAGGTCCGCTCCGAGGCGGAGACGATGCTGGCCAGCTTCCGCGCGGACGCCGCCCGCGACCGCGATGAGCTGCGCGCCGACCTGCGCGCCCGCGCCGAACGAGCCGAGCGGGAGGCCGACGCCTACCGTGACGAACTGGCCGGACTCCGCGCCCAGGCCAGCCGCGGCACCGGCATACCCTCGGACGCTAAGACTGCACGGCGCTCTCGGCCCGTAACCCAGCCATGACCAGGTCACAAGCTTGCCGTCGGTCGTGTGCGGTCGGTGCTGGGCGGTCAGGTTGCTGTACTTGGCTGCTGTACCAGGACGGTGCCGCGTGTCGCCGCACATGAGTCGGGCGGATTGCTCGATACTTTGCTTGTGACTGACATGAGTTCTGCTGGGCCCACCGAGGGTAAGTGCGTCTTCTGTGGTGCTCCGACCTCTCACGGCGCGCGGGCGGTTAGCGGGTTTCGATATGGAGAGCCCAACGCTGACGGGTCGATTCCGCTAATACCGAAACCTCCAGTTTGGTTATGTAATGACTGTATTGGCCGTTATAGCCGGAATGAGGTAGTACTTGGCTGGTGTGACAGTTGCGTTTCCTGGGGACATGCATTCACGCGGTCGCCATGTGGCGCAACGTATTTTGCCGCTTTAAGTTTGACGAGAATATCAATATTGTCCGACGGTTTAGCATGCGACCTCGGTCCGGGTGGCAGTGGACGTCGGCTTGCGCGGACCTGCAGGCCTAGACTCGGTTGCGGGGTGGTTCAGCGCCGTAACCCTTGCGGCGTCTCGCTAACTTGTCGTCCGGTTCATAAGTCCGCGGCCGACTAACGGGTACCTGGTAGCGGAAACCGAGGGGTGTCAGCATTCCGTCATTTAGGTGCCAGGGGTCATAGCTATGCTGTGTTCCTCCTGTAGCGACCACTGTCCCGTCTTCGGCACGCCTCACCGCGATATTGGCGAGCACGAACAACGCGGCGCACGGGTTTTCCTGCACGTGTTGCACCTCGTTGGGGGTAAGGATGACCTCGGCTCCATCTGTAGTGGTTCCTTTGACCTCCACATGCTTAACTTCGCCGTTGCGACCACAGGTCAGATCGTAGCTCTCCGTGCCGTGGACATCCTCAACATCCCAAGCTTTGCTAAAGAACTCGGTGGCCGCGTTCATCGCGAGTGCTTCAACCGCAACCTTCACCTCCTGCTCAAGCTGGAAGCCTTGTCCTCTGCCCGGGCGAGCAACTTTCCCCGCTGCGTCTTTCACCGCCTCTTCGGTCTGCTCGATCGGTGATGCTGGAACCCACCCCGATGATTCAGCTTTTGTCCGGCCGACCACGGTTCGAAGCTGGGGAAATAGCTTGATGGCTTCCCGAGGCATCTTGACTAGGTAACTCTGGAACGTGCGGAGCGTGTCCCGGTACGGGATCCAGGGAAAGTAGATCGGCTGCCCCTTGGCACCCGCTTGGATTCGCCGCCGCAGTGCCAAGAGCGCGTTCTTGTGACGACGGATATCAGCGAGTGTCACCGGCAGTTCGAGCTGCTGGTACTGGTCCAACATGACCCGAACACCTGGCAGCCAGCTCGGCTGCTCGCCCGCGCGCCTCGCGTAGCCTCCGCGAGAGACCCAGTAAATCGGTGCTGGCTCAGCGGCGCGGGACGCCTTGCTGACCCCGACGATAGCTTCTTGGAGACTGTCGTAGTGGATCACGACGTCACCGGGCTGCACCAGAGGCACCAGGATGTAGCTGGCCGTATTTGCGCCACGACGTGCTACCGAAGGAGCTTTGAGATCTGCACCGATATCACTACGCCGCGTAATCTCCATCCATACGTTCTCGTCAGCGTCGCGTTGCTACCAGTGATCACGCATGAGTTATACACTGCCACATGTCCGAGGAACGTGAGCCGAGATGAGACGTTCTCGGTATATCAGGTGCTGAAGCTTCCTAGTTTGCTCCGGCACATTGGGGCGACCTCCCCCGGCGTGAACGGGCGGCAGGAAGGTCAATAAGCGACATGCCCGAGGGTCACTAGGACTGGGCAGCTAGGACTCGTGATTGCTGACTACGCTTGTTTGGCTCCGCGCAACCTTGCCCGTTACCATGTTGTGTTGTTTACTTGACTGTTTCTTTGCATGCCCGTGGGCGAACTGTTCGCGTGGACATGCGTGATGCGACTATCATCGTCAGATGTGAGTGATGAGATGTTTGAGCTCGCGTACTACTATCCCGAACCGTATTGGAGTACTCGCGAGATCGATCCTATAAAGAACCTGCTGCTGTTCTTCGATGGAGTTACCATACTCTTGCCTCGCTATATGCGGGGGCGTGAAACTGCTGCTGATCCAGTCCTAGCAGGCCCGATGCTTGAGAGAGGACTACTGCGAATACTTGAGCCCGAGACTTTCGTGGATCAACAGGTTACAGAGCTTCTGATTTCTGCTGTTACGGATCTAGTAACTGGTGGAGCATTCGATGATCTGGAGCGACCCCAGTACGGATACCAAGAGCTATCTCGTTCTCGGATGGGATGGGAAGCGGACGTTGAATTGAGCGAGATGATCACGGAGGAACTCATATCTCGTGATCTTGCACGCCCCACCGAAGACGGGGTCTCAGTACCACTACATCCGGTAGTCCGAACGACGTTTCTTGTTTTGCTCTCGCAACTTGCGCGGGATGCGGGCCGCCGCGCAGGGCTTGAGCTACATCCGGCCACGGCATCCTACGATGCAATTAATAGTCTCATTAAAGTTATGTCGCTTCGGCCTAGTCCTTCAGCGGGACATATCGTGACATTTGATCAAGAGGCAGTCGGACTCGACCTCGCTGCGGTTCCGCTTGATGACATTCTTGAATTCCGACATCATCATGGGTCGGCATATCGTGCGTATGCACGAAACGTTCGACAGCAAGTCGCTGAACTTGGATTGCTTGAACCTGATGAGCGGGAGGCCCGCTTGATTGACAGACGCGAAGAACTTGCCGACCAGGCGGATGATCTTCGTAGAACTGCCCGACGCTGGTGGCGATCGCCCTTGGGCACTTTCGCTCTTGGCGCCGCAGGGGCTTCATGGCTTGCTGCAGGACCACTGCATGATCCGATCGGTGGAGCGCTTGCTTTGGCGGGCGTGGCGTTGGCAGCAATATCAGGCCAACGAACGGCGACTGCCTATTCCTACATTCTTGAAGCAAGACGTGCACTCGGGACTTGATCAAAGTTTTGACCCGGCGACTCTCGCTTGTAAGCGAGAGGGTACTAGCTGGTAACCAGGCTCACCGCCAGAGTGGCTTGCGGGAAACGGAAGATGCTGACTCCGGTTCCTCAGAAGATGAAATCCCACGTAGCACTATGCGCGAGAGGTAGTCCCTGATGAATCTGGTACACCTCGCTTGTAAGCGTAGGACTATAAGCCATTGACCAGGAGCATCTGGTTAGTTACTGACCACTTCGAAGCCGGGCAGTGATTAGGCCAGTTTAGGGAGCTTGACGCCTCGGGGCGGCGTGTCCGTCCATGAGAATGCAGGCGGGAACGACCAGTCCTTAGTACCGCTGAAATCGACCGTCCCACCGGAGAACTGGGCTTTCATGAAGTTGACCGTAGCGCCGGAGAACCGGGCGCCGGTGAAGTAGACCATGCCCGCGGAGAATTGGGCGTTTCCGAAGCTGACCGCGCCGGCGAAGAACTCGGTGCCGCTGAAACTGACCGTGCCCCCGGAGAACCGGGCGCCGCTGAAGTCAACCGTGCCTCTGGAAAGCCGGGCGTGGCCAAAGTAGACCGTGCCTCCAGAAAAGTGGGCGTTCCCGAAGCTGACCATGCCCCCGGAGAACTGGGCGCCGCTGAAGCCGACCGTGCTGTGAGAGATCCTGGCGCCGCTGAAGCTGACCATGCCCGCTGAGAACTCGGCGTCGTCGAAGCTGACCGTGCTCATGTACGGAGCGGCCCCCGGGGTCCGTGCTGATCGGCGCCGCTGCGAGAATTGGGCGCCGCTGAAGCTGACCGAGCTCCCAGAGAACTGGGCGTTGTTGAAGCTGACCGTGCCTGCGGAAAACTGGGCGTTTCTGAAGCTGGCCGAGCCCCCAGAGAACTGGGCGCCGTCGAAGTTGACCCTGGCGCCAGAGAACTTGGCGCCGCCGAAGCTGATCGCTCCCCCGGAAAAGTGGGCGCCGCCGAAGCTGACCGCACCACCGGAGAACTGGGCGTCGCGGAAGTCGCCGCCGTCAAAGACAACACCCGTGAAGTCGAAGTTCAAGCCCTGCCAGGACACCGCAGCGTCACTTTTTAGGTGCGCGGTAGCCACCCGGATGACGGTGTGGCGGGCTTCGCGGATGGCCTGGAAGGCGAGTCGTTCTGGCTCGGCGACGCCCGGGCCAGGATCGGGCTCGTAGGGCATGCGCAAATACGCGCACAGCACGTCGACGCAGGTCTGCCGGTTTTCGTCCCAATCATCGGCTAGGCCCGCCATGGCGTACACCCCAGCTAGCCGGATAGCTGGCTTGTCACTGCCCAGTTGCTCAGCTGCCGTGGCGAAACGTTCGTTCAGGGTCCGAGTGCGCTGCTCCGCAAGCGTTCTGTTCAGCTGCTTACGCTGCTCTTCCAGCGCCTCTTGGGTGTCCCGGCTGGTCGCGCGGCGGCCAAAATACTGCGCAACCAGCGTACCGATCAGAGTGAGAACGCTGACACTGGCTGCGATGACCGCCGCAGTGACCTCAGGGCTCATAAGGGCAACCTAATACGGTTTCGTCTCGTCGTAGCGGTTGTGCGGTTCGGGAACCTCTCGATGCGAATCCCCAGCCTGCTTGGTCAGTCGGGGACCAACTCATTAACCGGCCGAGTTCGCCATGGCGGATCTCGTCTCCAGTCGTGCTGGCTGAGCCATACCGACTGGTCAGTCTTCGACCTCGACCTTTGATCTGAGCGCGCGTGGCTTGGACGGACAGGACCTGCACAGCCTGCTAAATTTATTTGTCGGCTCGTCTACGTGAGAAAGGTGCTCAGGAAAGTGGCCCCAGTCGCAATGCGCTGCCAATTTCATCAAGAGTATGCTCAATCTGCTGTTTTATGCTGCGAATTTGTTGATCACTATCCGTAAAGTCCTTCGCATTACACCATCGGTTAACCATTCGCTCGAGTTCTTGACAGAAAGTGAAAACTTTATCGTTTCCGGCTCTCGCGGATAGTATTTTTACGCGATCAGTCAGACTGGTAATATCATCAAAGAATTCTATACTCGGCTCGAGTTGCTTTGGAGCATTTTTAAATTCTTCGGCCAGTTCTTTCGCGCGAGTAGCAATTTCCTTCCTTCTCTCCGCCGAAAGAGTTTCTGGTTGGCGAGATTCCGTTGCCAATTCAATTCCCTCAAGCATTTTTTTTTTCAATTCGGGCAGGACATCACGCATGTGATACCACTGCAATACTCGAGCGTCCTCAGGGAATGTGGCGTTAATAGCGTCCTGCCACCTGCTTCTCGCGGAAATAGCGCCAAGTGACTTGCTCAATTTTATGATGATTTCTTGCAGTTCCATTAGAGCAGATCTTTGTATTTCATAGTTTGTGATTCGAAATCCTTCTCGCCGTGCTTCACGATCGCGCGCGCGAGAGCGTATATCTGCCAAATATTGCCCGAGCATCGTTAGACCAGCTCCGACACATACTGAACCCCCAGAGAGAGCAACCGTAACCCAGTCTGTCATAGCTACCTCCCATCGTGACTTGGGCCTATGAGAGATCATATCGTTGTTGCACATGAGCGTTTGACGCTTAGCTGTCAGCCACAAATCTGTGTAAAGCTCTGCGCGGCCAGGGTGATCGATTTGGAGGTGGCGGCTCGTACGCTGGCCGCGACCGGCTGCCTCCGAGCCTAAGTCTGTGGTGATTGTCGCTGAACTATAGGCGTCGAAGCGGACCGGCCGTTCGGCTTCTACCAGGTTGTTGAGTTGTCCGGGAACCGAGTAACCCCGTGCCCTGGCCACTCGTGTCCTTGCTTCCGATAGCTGCCGCCTCCTGGTCCGGGCAGGTTCTGTCAAGGTCGTCTTCGCGTGTACGTCCACCGGGCAGCTCAACGGCCACGATGGTCCTGCGGTCACAGACGGTCTTGACGGGCCCTGACTAAGCCTGGATCCACCGTCCTATAGCAGAGGCCAGCGCCGATGCCACTTGGTGTTTATGGCCATCAAGACGGGCGTGGCCAACTCGCCGCTCACCGTTCTGCGGCTTGTCCTATTTCCTTGGTTCGCTGGGCTGAGTTCGTGTGGCCATGTGGCCGTGCAGGTGTGGTGACCTGGTCCGGGGCGGGTCAGGCCGCGGCGGCTGGCGGTCCGCAGGCGGCGGTGAACAGGGTCATCCATTCGTGTTCGCGGTGCCAGCCTTCGGGCAGGTGCAGCGTGAGGTGGCCGCGGCCGTGCCGGGCGGTCCGGGCGGCGACGTCGATCAGGTCGCGGCGGATCGTAGCGCCGCGGGCCTTGCCGTAGGCCAGGCTGGCCAGCGCCGCGGCGGCACGCAGCAGGTTGTGCGCGATGGCGGCGCAGGCCAGCCAGGCCGCGTTGGCGGGGAAGACTCCGGACGGCAGGTGGGCCAGCGGCCCGTCGGTCCAGTCGGCGAAGACCTGCTCCACGATCGCGTGGTCACGGTGCTGGCCTTCGGCCTGGACCAGCTCGAACGGGGAGTCGGTGAACACCGCATGGTAGCGCCAGGCGGGGAACAGCTCGTCCTGCCCGACGGGAGCCTGGCGGTTGAGGTCGCGGACCCGGCGCACGATCAGCCGGGCGGTGACCTGCTGGCCCTTCTTCGCCGAGGTGAACGCGGTGTAGTCCGCCTCGGCAACCTGGGCGTCGGAGACCCAGCAGCCGAGCTGGTCATCCCAGATCGCCCGCGGGTAGCGGATCGGCGTCCAGGCTTGTTCCGGGATGGCGGCGATGGCCGCGGTGACCTTGACGTCCATGTTCACCGTGACCGAGAACCGGGCCCCGGCCCGGCGGACCGCGCCGCAGAACGCGGCGGAGTAGTACGCCGAGTCCGCCCGCACCACGATCAGCCCACTGCACCCGGCCTCCCGGGCCGCCGCGATGGCCTGGGCGGCGAAGGTGGCTGCGCCGCGGGCGGAGTTCGCGGTCCCGCCGCGCAGCCGGGTGCAGGCGATCACCGGCGCGCCCAGCGGCGTGCAGATCGTCGCGGCCAGCGCGTTCAGGCCACGGACCAGCAGGCTCTTACCCTGGATCTTGGTGTGCCCGAACCCGGCGCCCTGCTTGCGCCGCCCGTAGACGCGTTTTTGCATGGCGTCGATGTCGATGAACGCGAGCGTCTCCCGGCCCGGCAGCAGCGGGGAACGCCGGGCCAGCTCACCCAGCAGCAGCCGGCTCACCGCCTCCAGCTGCCGGACGTTCCCCCAGGTGAACGAGCGCAGGTGCGACCCCAGCGTGGACGGCGCCCGGATCCCTCCGAACAGGTATGGCATCGCGCCATGCCGCAGCAGGTCCATGTCATCGATGCTGTCCGCGCCCGCAGCCATGCCCGCGATCAGGCACGGGATCTTCAGCTGCGCGTTGACACCGCACGGCCCGCCCGGCCGGACGTGCGCCGCCACCAGGCCGGCCAGCCCGGCGCGCTGCGCCAGGGCCATGACCGGGACGAGCCCGGCCCGCGACACGAGATTCGGGTCATCGAACAATGCGTGCGTCCTGACCAGGCCATGCAATAATCGCACTTACAAGGTGTCCTCTCGAAACGGGTCCTGGAAGCTTCAGACACTCCCATCGTCCCAGTTCAGAGGGCACCTTTCACGTTGCCGCGCCCAGAAGCAGCCCTAATTGACCGGTGGATTGAGGCTAAGTTAGCCCCGGACAAAAAGCGACCCGCTGGCGAGGGTCGCGGACTGGCGCCCTGACTCGGATGTAACTTCGGCAACGTAACTAACGTCGATCATCCAAGCAAGTTAAGGAGTTGGTGTCAGATGACCTCGGATACTTGAGAGCGATTCGTTTGTTGCTGCTGTTTGTTGCGGCCGCAGCCAGGGCTTGCCTGACGCTTAAGTGAGCCTTTTTCATCCGGTTTTGGCCTCGTGAATCAGCAATACGTGGATGGCCTTGGCGAGTGTCCCGGCGCGCCAGGGGCAACAACGCAGCTTACGGAGGATCCTCCAGGTCTTGAGCTGGGCATTCGCGCGCTCGCCTGGCGCACGTAGTTTCGCGTGGGCCTTATTGGCGTCCTTCTGGGACTGCGGCTTGTTCTTGCCCTTGTACGGGATCTTCGCGTAGCTGGATCCTTGGTAGCCCTTGTCAGCCAGGGTGACCAGGCCCGCGGCCTCCAGTTCGGCCAGCACGCCCCAGATCCACTCGGCCTTCTTATCGTGCACCGCGCCGGGCAGCGCCCCGGACACCCACAGGACATCACCGTCGGGGCTGGCGATGACCTGCAGGTTCATCCCGTGCCTGCGGTGCTTGCCGGAGTAGAACGGCCGGTCTGCGGCGACCCGGTCGATCGCGATCAAGGTCCCGTCCACGACCACGTACGCGTACCCGGTCTTCTTCGCGTCCCGAACCGCCTGGCGTAGCTTCGGCGCCCGGGCCGCGAGCAGCGCGACGGTCTCGTTTACGTACCGCCAGGCCGTGGCCGTGCCGACGCCGAACCCGGCCGCCAGCTCGGCGAACGTGTCTCCTTTACGCAGGTGGACCAGGACCAGCAGCGCCTGCTGGCCGGGGTTCAGCTTGCGCCACAGCGACCCGATCCAGCTCCGGTACCGGCGGATCAGCCCGGCCACGAAGGCGAGGGTCCGGGACGACAACGGCAGCGCGGCACGATAGAACAACATGGAAGCCCCTGGTAGTGGGAGTGGATCTTGGTCGACTGCCTCACTTACCAGGGGCTTCCTGGATCTCAGCAGAGGCGCGCCGCCACGCGATCAGACCGTGACTAACCCATCACAACCGGGATGAAAATGGCTCACTGTTGTCGTTGGGTTCCGGGGGCCCGGCAAACGCCGGGCCCCCGGACAGCCACTGTGCAGGAATCCAGCTAATGGCCTACAACAAGAAGCTGGAGCAGCGCGGCGAACGCGGTAAGCCCAGCCGCGACGCACGCCAACACAGCGGTAACTGCGGCAAGTTGCGCCCGGCTTTTACGGGCGCAACTTGCCTGTTGTTTCTCCTTCCTAACGTTAGACATTTTGCTCACCTCCCTCCATCCGGATGCCGTATACGTGCACCCGTATCGCAGAGAAGAAGCAAGACCCTGGGGCCAACTCGGCCCGCTTAACCAGGTTGAACTCGTAGTGCACGTGGTCACCAAGGCTCGATTATCAGGCCGGTGGCGGCCAGGCAGCCGTCGATCAGATGAGGCCGGTACTGGATCTTCTTCA
>Ga0335075_10004979_pt1 | contig 20687 bp, 17 predicted proteins | sample Lox_Sample_24_FD_206723 | JGI IMG/M metagenome (GOLD analysis project Ga0335075, IMG submission 206723) | Soil microbial communities from Loxahatchee National Wildlife Refuge, Florida, United States - Lox_Sample_2.4 | ecosystem: Environmental > Terrestrial > Soil > Wetlands | place: USA...
TGGGATACCTCTACTTATAGGGGAGCATCCCTAGTGTTAAGTCACTAAGCAATTTCAATCATCAATACAATCAATTGAATACACACGTGAACAGGCCTAACCGCCTGTATAGAAGCCATCCGCTGCTAATACTATATGTGCGTGACTGATACACTCGCGTTAAATTCTGTTAGAGACGCGCAAAAGAAGCTGACCACGTGACTGTACCGCTGGAGCGGAAAAACAATCTTACGAGTCACATGGCTTAGTAACCTACAACTAGCACAAGCGAAGGTGCCTTCTTTTTACCACTAATCTCTCACAACATTTTCTCTTTAAACATTCAATTAATCACCTGAATCGCAGTCTTTTTTGAAACCCGTCTCGAAATCCTTCAGCAACACAGATAAGATGGGTCACCTCATCACCGTCGCGACATGTGTAAGTTCCCTCTTTTTTTCGGCTGTAGCCTCAGGCCCTTCCTGTGTCTGAACATAGGTTTTGCATTTTGTTCATCATTGGCAATACGTACACGTGCCCTTGCGGCAGTCTTAAAGATCTCAGCTTACATTCCCTATTTAGAGCTTGAACCAATGGGCTCTCGACTTTCAGGGCAATCTACAGCGAATTATTGAAAGCATCAAAAAGGCGAAGCTTGCTGGGGCTAAACTCAGAGTCGGTCCGGAGCTTGAAACCTGCGGGTACGGATGCTTAGGTCAGTGCTTATGTTTTCCCTCGTCGAGTTATCTCTCTACATACGCATCCGGGCTAGGAAATGAATTAACAACCACTTAGACCACTTTCTCGAGGATGACACAATCTTGCATTCATGGGAATGTCTGTCGGAGATTATTCAACATCCCGATTGCCAGGACATCCTTCTAGATGTGGGTATGCCAGTGAAGCACAAGGTATAGACAGTCGGCTCTCCTATGTTGCCCTTCCCACTCCCAACTTCCGTTTGCGCTTATTTACTCATTTGCCCTTGATGTACCCCTATACGGGAACTTCGTACTCCGTTTACTCCTAAGACATCTTCATTAGGAAATTACTGACTCTTCGTTTATCCAGTCTGTCAGATACAACTGCAGGATCATCGTTTACAACAAACAAATAGTATGTAACTTCTGCCCCTTTTCCTCTCTGATTCAGACGGATAGGTTCCTGAAACAGATTCTTGATAGCGTTCATACTGACTCTGATTACTTTAGCTACTCATTCGTCCGAAGATGTCGTTGGCCAACGATGGCAATTACTATGAGATGCGATACGTACGTAACTTCTGTCCCTTTCATTTTCAGATGAAACCTGCATCCAAGAAACCCCGAAAGGAAAATATGCTGACCTACATGTGCCAGTTCACCCCGTGGAAAGGGGCCAGAGTCGTGGAGAACTATTATTTGCCTCGTTCCATCAGCAAGATGTAAATTGTCTCTCGATTTCAGATATCAACGTGCTCCCGGGAAATTCCTGAAGGGCCTATGCTAACTCCGAGCTTTTTCAGAATGGATCAGAAGACAGTGCCAATTGGGGTAGGTTTGGTGGTCCTACAGTGGGTGTGAAATGGGACGAGGTTTACTGACTCGCAATCGTCTAGGACGCACTCATTTCCACTTTAGACACTGCCCTCGGCTGCGAGACCTGTGAAGAGCTGGTAGGTGCTCGAATAATTTCCTCTTGCGGCCGTGAAATGGAGTTTTCCACCCGCTTTTACCCATTTCTGCTCACCTTCCCTCATATTTTACCAGATACTGGCATTCTGACTCCGCGATATCTAGTTTACGCCACGGGCTCCTCACATTGCCATGGGCTTGGACGGATGTGAAATCTACACTAACTCCTCCGGAAGCCATCACGAATTGCGTAAGCTTTGTACAAGAGTTGAGCTGATCGTCTCAGCAACTTTGAAGAGCGGTGGCATATATCTGTATGCCAATCAGCAAGGATGTATGTTTTGCCCATCTCCTTTTCTATCCCATTTCTAGATACCCGACACTGACTCATAATCGCAGGCGATGGGGACAGACTGTATTGTAAGTGTGCTCGAAGCATGAGTAGACCTATACTCACAACATTCAGACGACGGCTGTGCCCTCATCATTGTCAATGGGAAAGTTCTCGCTCATGGCAGCCAGTTCTCCTTGAACGACGTTGAGGTTATAACTGCCACTATTGACCTGGAAGAGGTGAGATCGTACCGCGAACAGAAAAGCCGAGCAATGCAAGCTCGAGATCAACCAAAGTATGAACGCTTCGAAGTGGATAGTAAGTGGACCCCTTAATTTAGCGAACGAGAGCAGCTAACACAGCTTTTAGTGTCCTTGTCCAGAGAAGGCGATGAGGTTGACCTTTTACTCCGCCCTACATCTCCTAAAGTTGTTGTATACAATGCCCCCGAGAAGGAAATCGCGTATGGTCCCGCATGCTATCTGGTATGTTTTCGCCACCCACTGATTCAATACCTCGACTGAAATCGGACACTTTTAGTTCGATTATCTCCGCAGATCGTAAGCCGTCCCAGAATTGTCAGATTGCTCATTTACTCATTGTGGGCATCGCAGAAAGCAAGCGGGATTTTTTTTACCCATTAGCGGTGGAATCGATTCATGTGCAACTGCTGTTATAGGTACGTGAGGATTCAGTTTGTGCGTCAATTCGAATTCTTACTTTAGTCATTTCGGCTCACACCCCCATTTTTTGCTTCGCTACCACTTCTTGCCCCTTCCGTTCACCAAGTACAACGCTGACTGCTTCCGGTGCAGTTCATTCCATGACACGGCTAGTTCACCAAGCAATAGAGTCGGGAGAGAACCCTCAGGTCCTTATAGATCTGCGCCGCATCTGTGGAGAAGAGGAAGGGAGCACCTGGGTACCCAAGAGTCCGCAGGAAATCGCTAATCGGATCTTTTGTGTAAGAACCCCCGAGTTGGTACCTTCTCCATCATCACTTAGCACAACGGCAGCTAATGTGCCTCCATGTCAACAGACCGCTTACATGGGCATGGAGAAGAACAGTTCTCCCCAGACCCGCAAGAGAGCTGCAGATCTAGCAGAAGTTATCGGTGCCAACCACTTGGACTTTGAGTGCGTATCTGTCTTTTCCTAAATCCTCCTATATGACCTCGTTGCTAGTCTAACTACCACTGCCTGAGGGCATACTTGCATCACATTTTTTATTTTAAACATTCTAATTTGAGTACTCTAGCATTGATCCTGTATACGACGCACAAGTGAGTGCCTCAATTTCTCAGATTATTATCTCCATTTTGGGATGTTTTGCGAGGTTTACTAACTCCGAAAACTTGCAGGTAAAGCTCCTTACTTCGACCACGGGTTTTGAGCCCAAGTTCAAGATGTATGGCGGCACAAAAGTGTCAAATCTTGCCTTGCAGTATGCCTTCCACTTTACCTTCCCAGCGTTCAGTCAACAGAAAGAAAGAAAACCCTCTTCCCATGGCATATATTTACTCACTCATCTTCTAGAAATATACAGGCTCGCCTGAGAATGGTAATAAATGCTCCTCCCATTAGCCATTGACGAACGACTGTCTGACGCAGAAATTATAGGTTAACGCGTATACTTTGGCTCAGCTTCTCCCTCAGATTAACGGCCGCCGTGAAGGAGCTCCTGGAAGTTTATTGGTGCTGGGAAGTGCTAATGTGGACGAACAACTTCGTGGGTATTATACGTAAGTATAATTAACGTATTTGCAGTTTTATAGCATGATAACCTGAATGCTAACGGCAAGCTTCACAGGAAGTACGATTGCTCATCAGCCGAGTAAGTCTTTTTCCAATCTAATCCAACCTATATTCTCTCTAATACTGATGTGCTGTAGTATTAATCCCATCGGCGGCATCTCTAAAACTGATCTGAAACGCTTTATTCACTGGGCTTCCCAAAAAGAGAACTTTGGACTTGGACTCCTACAGGAATTCCTGGACGCTCCGCCTACAGCTGAGCTAGAACCTTTGACCGAGAGCTACGTTCAGGTAAGAGACTGCATAATTAAGATTGCAATTTCTAAAGGGGGAACAATGCTGACGAAACTCTATAGACGGACGAGGCAGATATGGCAAGGACTCTCGCTCCGCTCTCAACCACAAGTATTCTGACAACTAGCAGGGCATGACTTACAATGAACTAAGCGTCTACGGCCGCTTGCGAAAGATTGAGTACGTTGCCACCAAATCCTTGCGAGACTCGATAACTGCTCACAGTGTGAAAAAAAAAGTAAACTCGGGGTCTACGGCATGTGGGTAAGGATATCCGGGGAGGGAAATCTTCCTATTCCGGACTGTTTCATGATTCATGAATCATGTCTCAAGTCCAAAATCTAGCCTAATAAAGCAGTTACTTACTCCCTGTTTGTCTAGGAGAAGCTGCTTCACATTTGGGGTGACACGCTTTCCCCGCAACAAATATACGAGAAAGTGCGATTCTTTTCGTGGAATTATGCAGTACGTATAAGGAAAGAGCTTTTTTCCTATTCTGGTGCTTTTAGGAACCAAGCAGACTTTTCTCTCTCGATCGGGAACGTTCCCTCTTGAAAACAGTCTCGGGAACACACGCCTGAGCTCAAATTCTTCCCAAGACCGTTTAAAATAAGCAGAAACTAACTCCCCTGTTCGTAGATTAACCGTCACAAGATGACGATTGTGACACCAGCGTATCATATGGAGGCTTATGGCGTCGATGACAACCGATTTGATATGAGTACGTATTATGGGAGCCCTTTTGTTTCTATTTGGGAGTATCTTAAGAGGAGTTCCTCTTGAGACATGTTTCAAGAGCAACAATTCCAAATCCCTTCCAAAAGAAGTAATTGCTAACTCCGCTTTTACGGACAGGGCCGTTCTTGTATCCTTCTTTTGAGTGGGCTTACAGGTTAGTGTCCCTATCTTATTCCCTCATGTGTGTGCAGTAGCTTAGACACGTAAAAAGAAAAATCGAGCGCAATATCGAACAAATGGGTGCGAGAGGTACGAGGGCCGCTAGTGCTAAAGACTAGGATAAGTAATACGGTATTGGATATAATCATGTCCATATACACGGCAGAAGAGTTGATTGTAGAGTTCTGAAAGTGTCTTGGGAATATCATTAATTTAGCGATACGCTTGACGTTCGATTCACTCCTTATCAAAATACAAGAGAGCTAAGAATTAGCGCAGGCACAAACATATAACTTAGTACCTAAACGCTAGCCTGATCTGGAAGCTTCTAATTCACTACAAAGCAGCTACTTGGAAACCTTATAAGTGGAGCTGCCAGGACCTCTCTTTTAGAAATCAAGCAACGTTCCCTCTGTGCTAAGATAATGTCTTATTTGAACCCCTTCATGTAAATATCTCAACCACGAACCACGGTACTTGAACTCAGTTTCGACTCGCGCCTCGACCAGCACCCAAAGACGATCATCATCATTGGTTATGTCCGCCTACGACGCGGATGATGTCTGGCATAATGGCATGGCTCTAGTGGCAGAGATCCAAGCACGCTCTTTAGTAACGTCGTCGACACAGAAACCAGCGCCTCTGCAAGCCATCAAGGCGATCACGGATAAAGACGAAATGTTGGCGGCGGCTGAAAGAGATAAGCAGGGACTACGAAATCTAGCGACCACGAGTAACGACGAATTGCTCCAAAGTTGGTCCAGCACACTTGTCGAAATCTTCCAGATCTATCAAGACCAAGCTGCGAGCGTACCTGGAAAGAAGCCTGCACCCCACTACGGCATCGAGTTTGGTAACTTCAAAGGTACTTCTTGTACCGCTACCTTGCTCAACGTACTTCAGCTGTTGCCCGAAGCATATCAGGAGCATGTTCGTGTTGCTGATCAAGAACGAGCAGAGGCAAACAACAAGAGTTGGCTGAGTGATTACATCATGGACGTCGTGGTACGTCTCAGCTGTCCTCTGACTTCTGAGACGATTGTTTTCGGTCGAGGTATTGGAACAGGTTTTGACGAGAGCCTCGATATACATTACAAACAGAAATACTCAATGCTTCGCCTCGAGTATCTCATCAAGCAAGCGCAAGGAAGTAATTCGAACCTAGACGAATGGAACCAGGGCCAAGCCTTTACTTTTCCTTCGACTGCCAAGATCATTGTATTTCCGTGGAATTACACAGGAGCACATTGGATTGTCGTGAAGCTTGATATCGATTTAACGAGTTGGAAGTACACCTTATACAACTCGTATAATCAGGGAGCGAAAGGGCCAATTTGGAATAGTATAGTGCAGCAGATGCCACATCTCGAGAAACTGATATGTTTTGCTTCAGGGTTCCCCAGGCCTTTGAAAGAATCGACATTCTATGTCGGGGACTCACCACAACAAGTCAATCATTATGATTGTGGTATCATCGCTATCAGCAATGCGCTTACACTTCTCGAAGGGGGAGAGCCAACGTCAGCTTCGGAAACAGACACCAACACGCTACGTTGGAAGTATGCCAACCTTGTCTTGAAATACCTTCAAAGCCTTCCCAGTGCTCGACATAGCAATCTACCTCATGCTGAGAGTGCTATACCACCAGGCCTGAGCGTTGAGAGCCAAGCTACAGATACTGTTGATCGCGAAGCTATTACAGCTCCGTTGTCCAGCAAAATATCTATGGTCTCCCAAGCTGAGGAAAACCCTGATGAGATTGCTTTAACAATAGGTGCTAGCGTGTTTTCGCAGTCAGAGCCGCCTCGTCTATCTCAGCGCGTGCGAAAGACGATTGAAAGATATACGAGTGCTCCAAGACAACTTTCCTCCCACCCACAATGGAGTCTCGCGGGTCTCTCGAACCGTCAGAAAGTCTGCTTTGCAGAACTCCAAGGAGCTCTGAGTCCCGAGACTGTTTCTTTGTTACTTGAATTGTTTCTCAAAAGCAACAAGGATGATTACCCAGTACTGCCAGCTAATAGCCGCATCTCCGTTATTCCACACGATATCTGGGATGGCAACAGGACTCGATCGAAGAAACAGTTGATCGAATTGTTTGGAGACTACCTTCGGGCACCAAACGCTTCGCCTGCAGCCTCTGCTTCAACACCAGAAGAAGCCGAATTGGCGACAGGAAAGTCTCCGCACATAGCCTTCGCCCCATACTCTCATCAAGGAAGCTGGGTTATGATTATGTTCATGAGCACCTCTTCATCTTGCAGGACAGAGGTGTATGACCCCGCCGACTGCCTTGCCGATGTGAAAGACTGGGAAACTGTGAAGCGTGCCCTACGAGAGATTCTACATGCGGTACATGGCAACAATGGAGAACCAGTTCTATGGGACTGCCTTGAATGCCCCATCCCGAAGGACTTGAGACCTTCAAAAGTATCTTCTGGAATTCTGGCTGTTGAGTACGCTGCATCTTGGATGAAGGAGTATACGGAAGCAATTCTCAGCGAGCGATGTTTCTATCAAAAGTATTTCAAGAGTGCCAGACAGGACGACATGCTGGGTCCTAAGCTTCAGCCAGTGACGTATGAGGAGACACCCCTTCTGGAGCAGAGAAATGTCCGAGTGAATGCGCCAAGAGTCAAGATGGCAAAAATACTCTCTTATCTCCATCATAATCAGCAGGTCGTGGAAACTTCAGACGATTTGAGCCACGAGGCTAGCGAGCCTGAAAGCGATGAGTCTTGGGACCTTGGTTACACTAGCGAATGCCTTTCGGATCCCTATGTACAGTCATCAGACTCCGAGTCCTCATACTCCTCAGACTCCAAGTCCGAAAATGATGTAGCTCGGACCGCGCATATTAACGGTTATTCGACCTCTCAATATTTTGCTACTGTCCAAGACGACACTGAAAGCGATTCATCGGACTCATCAGATGATGACGAAGAGAATGAGGACGCCGCCGATAGTTTTCATGAAAGTGGCGATTATGACGAGTTTCTACAAAAGCAGACGGAAGGGCCATTAGGTCCACTACCAGAAGGATTTGAGAAAGAGATAGAGCAATTCGTGCGTACGACAGGCGGCAAAGAGGCATCACCAGAAAGAGACCTCCGTGACAAGGCCCGTAGAGCACAACTGCTTACACCCGATGAAATCCAGAGCCTCCTACTCACACCAAAGCAGGTTGATGAGTGGCTCTCAATGCTGGGACCGATACCAGAGCGCCCAAAAACTTCAAGTAAGTAATATTCTACATGTCTGCGGACGATTTCTACTCGGTCCCAAACTAATGGCTGTATCTTCAGAGGATGGCCAGGAGAACTTGCAGCGCTGCTATGATAGGCTCTACTCCACCCTTCTTAAACACATGCAATATGCATTGTTGGCAAGTAACAAAGTCGAAGCTAATCGGAGACTGATGACAAGCGAAATGTGGCGCTTGATGGTTGCCAATAGCTGTCACGAGCAGATAAAGTTGATCTTGAAGCTTTTTCTTGATCCGCGGGTGATCCCGTATGAGCGCCAATACCTTATGGGTAAACGTGTCTGGACGTGTGAGACCTTCTCAAAGTCAGGGCGGATCGATTTAGATGAGATTTCGTCCATGCTTGCGGGGCTCTGGGGTGTGTACAGAATAAGAGTCCTTGTAAATGGGTTTCTTTTTCAGTACAGCGGTAGTTCCGTCAGTATGGACGGATGGAGTTGTCGATGGCTCACGCACAGAGACACAATCGCCCTCGGTTCAGAGGAGATTGTACGTCGACGTCAATCAGCTTCCACAGAAGTTCTTTTCATCCATTTTCTTTGTTCTCTTCCAGGTGCTGTTTGGAGCATTCATGAGGTCGCTAGATTTCCTTTGCTCCATTTTCCCCCGAAAGTTGTCTGGCTACTCAAGCACTTCATCCATCTCTTTGAATCTGTCCTAATGGTATTTGAAGGCAATTTAGATGGCAACTACAAATGCGAATTCCCGGGGCACTCACGGCGAGCAAGATGGGACGGAAGGGGAACTGAACTTCTTGCAAAGGCCTTGTCTCCTGCGGATGCGCCAGAGATCTCCCATGAGGGCGCAAATCGAGCTCTTGCGATGAGCCAGTGTTGCAGCAAGGTTACTTTCAACAATCAAGAGGAGACAAACCAGTGGAAGCAGATATACGAAATTCTTCGCGACGTTTTTCAAGCAACAAAGAGCAACTACCTGTCTGCATTCGACTGTATCAACACCATAAAAATAGCTGAGAGTAGATATGGCATCGTTCTGCAAAACTCTCATAAGCTAAGACTAAAACTGCGATCTTGTTACCGAGTTGTTCTCAAGAAACATGACGTTCCTCCCGGGGATGCTCATGATGGCAGATTGCATCAATTGTATCCGTTGTTGGTCGTACTCAAGCAGCAATTGGAGGAAAATGGATGGGTTTCAAAGAAGCCAATAGACGGCTTCTATCAGATATCTAGGAGAAGGTTTTCGTTTGATTGGGAGCAGATATCCAAGAAGACCCAAGCGATCGCCAAAGAGTCTAAGAGGGAGTTTTACACACCAGAGCGGTGTTGCGCGACATGGAGGGAATTATTCAGTAAAGGTCGTACCATCCTTGGCCGGCTGCTGCTCTTTGAGTCCAATTGGGAGAAGTTCACCAGTGAGTCTCCTAGTTCTGAATCTATACCTAGGCTAATGTCTTTCAGAATGCGAATTGGATGCAGTGAGGATTGAAGGGTTTCACACCAAACATGGTCGCAGCTCGAATCTCCCAAGAAGACCTATCAGAGATCGTGTGAAAGAGGTCATTGGTTATTTCTGGAGGAAGTTTCTTGCAGAGAACAAGTACTCAATCTACAGTGAGGAAGGTACCATCAAAATCAGCAACTCGACGAAACACAAAGTCAAGCGGCGCCCATTGAGAGAGACTGTTTACGCAATTATAAAACAGCTCAGGGATGATGGAGGACGAGAAAACCTCATCGAAGGCCGGCTCATGCAGCTTCGAGGTTCCGAAATTGGCGTGTATCACTGGCTACATGCAAAGTTAATCGCAATGGCCAGGTCGACCAATACCAAAATTACTCTGGCTGAATTCAAGTCATACTCAAGCTTATTGCAGTTTCAATTACCCAGGGAGTCCAACGCTTCCGCAGCAATCGCTGGGTTTTACGAGTTGTTGGGCCAAATCCAGCGTATAACATCCGATCATCAACCTCAAATGAACGGCAATATTAAGGAGCATGATACTGAACATGAGTGGTTGAACTTATTGGCACAGACACCGGAGCTTGATGCAACGATTGCGGGTTTCGGTCGTCTTGAAGGCACAGGAAGGACGCCCGACCCTGTGACTGTGAAATGTCTTGTCATAGTTGACCCTTGGAGGAGAAAGACGTCCAACCTGCAAGAGAAAGTACTCACGAGATCCATGAAGCAAAAGAAAAGAGTCCCCAGAACCAAAAAAAAGCCAAATAACATAGACGACGAAATGGTTGATACGTCTAGTGCTTTTCAAGTCCAGTGGACTCCAGACGCGGCTGCTCTTCTTCTTCGTGTCAAACGGCTATTCTAGAATAAGACTTGGGGAAAAATTAAGGACGACCATTTCCCACACAGAAGTGATCAGGCAGTCTGAAGCTAATGGCGGAGAATGCTCAAGGCTAATCCGAAGTTGCTTGATAATGGAGCGTATAGTATGACAGCTTCGAACATGGAGAAGGATCTAGGTGTCGATGAAGCTGCACAGGGTGCAGAGTTGCTCGATCGCACAGATAATACTGCGGCTTCAAACATGAAGGACTTTAGGGCTACCCATAAAGGGAGGAAGGCTATATACCCTGAAATAGAGGATAGAGCTCAGGACGAGAGGCAAGTGTCCGGCCGTGTTCTCCACAAAATGTACTCTTTTGACAGAATGGGAGGCTGGCGGGCAGAAGAAATTGCTCGTCTGATTCGCATCAAACGTGAGAATCCGTTTATGTTTTGGGAAGAGGTCAATAAGCGACAGTTCCAGGATAAGACTCTACCTGCTTTACAACACCAATGGTGTAGATTGCTCAAGGATAGCCCGAAGCTACTCGATCTTACGGTATCTGAGGATGTGATCATCACCGATCTTGCTCACCTAAGAAGCAAAGCCCAGTGGACTCGAGAAGAAGAGGCTACCCTTATCGAAACAAAACGACTTCACCCGGACACAAGTTGGGGAGAGATCAAGGAGAAAACGTTTCCGGATAGGGCTGAAAGTGCTCTAGCCTTAAAATGGAGCAGTATGCTGAAGGCCAATCCGAGGCTGCTTGATAGCACAGCGTACGAGGATCTTGTCATTAGCAAATCTGTTCACTTGGAACAGCTCTGGACTCCCAAAACAACTGATCATCTCATTGAAGTAAAAAAGGCTCACCCGGAGATGAGCTGGCTGAAGATCAAGGAGAAATTTTTCCCGACTAGGACAGAGAAGTTTCTATCAACCAAATGGGGTAAAATATTAAGGGCCGATCCGGAGATACTCCAGGATTTAACTACTTCGCGGGATCGTGGCTGGAATCCGGAAGAAGAGGCTTTTCTCATCGATATAAAGCGATCTCATCCGCTCTGGACTTGGGAAAGGATTTAGGTCGAGAAATTCCCGAAGAGAAATTATATTTCTATTCGAGGTAAATGGGGTCGGAGAATGGGGACTCTCTCAAGCAGAAGGCGTGCGGACTTCAACAGCACCAGTGCGCGATGCTCTCGCCCATCGCGAGCACTGCAATCAGCAGCACAGGCGCCTCCTCATGCATGCAGGTCGCAGCAATCACGAGCTCTAGTTGTGGATCAGTCAACCGTCGCTGAAACTCATTGGCTGCGGCGAGGCCGAATGGCCCCTAGAAGGAGACGGGCGGTGCATGAATTAGGCCGAGCGAAGGAACCGGGAACAGGCGACAGAAAGTGATGGGAAGAGAAGGGACACAGATGGGAGAAGGGCAGAGCGGAGGAGGGCTGTATTTATGGTCGTCGAGAAAGCAGCGGGGCGACCGTGCACGCGCGCCTTCCCCGATCGGGGGGCCGCTAAACCCGGGGGGTCAAACACCGCGACTGAGATTATGATTATAATAGTAGTCCTAGCATCTTTTAGTCTCTTTAATAAGGCTCTAAGTAGCTTGGTTAACTAAACTAGGAGTGATTAAACCAAATTACTATGTCAGAGCTAATAACTAAGCTAAACTACTAACTAAATAGATAACAATAGGGTTACATGAGGGTCATATAATTTATGTTATGTAATTTTAGGATCTTTTGAATTTGCTACAATTGGTTTTGACCTTATTTATATTTATATCTAATATTTCTTTGCTGATATAAAAGGTATTTAACTTAATACACTTTATTCTGAACAGTGGGAAGTAACACTTCAACTACTTTTATACCTCCCCCAACGCATTACTAATTGGCCAATCAATAACTAAACTTCCCTATAGCTAAACCACCTAAGAGTCTCACCAAACTAAACTAACAACCAATAACCACGTAACTAATCAAAGCCCCAGACAAGGGGGAATGAGAATGACACAGAAGGGAAGACGAGGGGGAGAGAGTAATTAAGCATTCTAAGTGGCCATCAAGCGAGAAATAGCTGTGCCCGTGACCGCCATATTTCACAAATGAAGCGGGGTGTCATATTGTGAGGGGGTCTGGGAAAGAACAGGAACAGGAAGCAAAAAGTAGAAAATCCAAAAAGTTAAAACCTGGAGACTTTTTTGGACTTTGGAGGGGTAGGTGCGCTCCAACGATCAGCTGCTAAAACGATCGTGCACGTGAACATGTCTTGGTGTTCAGGCTGCGTAAAATAGTGCTGGATTCCCAGGATCAGAAGGCCGAAACACCAAGAAGTCCAAGACTTGCAATGTTTTTGATAAGTTAGTCATTTGCCGTATTAATAAAATATCTAGCTATCGCTACCGCCGGAAAGCCTTTTAGCTTCTGTTTCTAAGCTAATATATATAATACACCTTTATAACCCACTCTGAGAACCCATAATGCCCTCTTGTTTCCCGATACACCCCTCCTCCCTAGTTGTATTCCGAGCCACGAAACCCAAACACCCAACGCTGAAATAATGTAGCTCCGTCACAAAAGAAATAGGTATCCATTTACCCACCACTCTTTAATAGCATCCCAAACAGCAAATCGGACAAAGAAAGACGTATTACACAGCGCCAGCCACATTTGCGCTCTTCAGATTCCGCCATCTCGAAGCCAAACTAACCAAAGTGGCTAACCCCGCAATGGTAATAGCAATCGAAAACGCAGCATGCAAGCCATCCATATACGCCTCTAAGATCTCCACCATCTGTTCCGACGAAAAGACACTGCGCAGCTGCGTCGCGCCAGTAGCAATCAGGAGCTGCGAGTTCACAGTCGGGTCATAAGTCTGGATATGGCTGACGAGGATATTGGATAACGCAGCCTGGCCGGCGGCGACGAAGAAAGCGCCGCCGATCGTTTGCGCGAAGAGGATCATCGCCGTGACGGAGCTTAGATCTGAAGGATCGGAAGTGGCTTGCGCGGTGATGATGGGCACTTGGATACTGATGCCGATGCCCAGGCCTGCGAGAACTTGGTAGCCTATCCACTTGGAGGACGGAGAGTCGATGTCGAGAGTGAAGATTAGACCAGAGCCGATGGTGCCTAGTACGCCACCGGCGAGCATCATAGGGACGTAGTGCCCGTACACGGTGATGAGGCCGCCGGAGACAATGGTTGAGAGGGAAATGGCGATTATCATAGCGAGGTTACGGATGCCGCTGTCGGCGGCGCTGACGTTATCGACGACTTGGAAGTAGATGGGCAGGTAGTAGAGGAGGATGAAGAAGCAGCCGGCGAAGAGGAAGATGAAGGTCATGCCAACGTAGATGTGGCGCTGTTTGAGGATGCGGCCGACGAGGATGGCGCGCTCGCCGTTCCACCATTGGATGAAGATGAAGAGGATCATGATCAGCCCGAAACCGATGAGTGTACCGATGACAGTAGAGTCGTTCCAGGACTTGGTGACGCCGCCCCATTGGAGGGCGAGGATGAAGCAACAGACGCCGGCGATGATGGTAAGAGTGCCCACTGGGTCCATTTGCATGATCTTCTCCAGTAGTGGTGCTTCGATGGGTTTAGCATTCTTAGGAGTCTGGAAGATCAAGAATATCACGAATGCTGAGATGCCCCCTACTGGTAGGTTGATATAGAATGCCCATCTCCATGTGACTTTGTCGGCAAACACGCCTCCGAGCAATGGTCCAATAACGCTAGCAATTCCACTGATGTCAATGTCAGCACTCAAAACTTGAGTTCTTATCACCTAAAGAAACTTACTAACTCGCTCCCATCACACCCGTGAGCACGGGACGCAAATCTGGCTTGACTGCGAAGCCAATAATGGTATAAGATCCACCTGCAATGCCAGCTCCTCCAAGTCCGGCAATGGCTCGGCCGACAATCAGTGCCGTGCTGTTTGGAGAGACACCGCAGATCAGACTACCCAGTTCGAAGATAAAAACAGAGACGAGATAAGTTGTCTTGAGGTCAAAATATTTGAAAGCCTTGCCCCAAGCTTGGCAACGTTAGCTAGTGCTGGTATCATGGGAAAGTTCCAACTTACTTGACTGGAAGGCAGCAACAGTGAGAAAGAATGCCGCCCCAATCCAGGCTACGAAGTCCTGGCTGTGGAAGTCATCAGTGATTTTCGGGATTGTCGTAGCCACAATGGTCATATCTAATGAGACCTGTACTATGTATGAGTGACTGAACGACAGTTATCCTAAGCAAGAAAGGGCGACATACCAGAAAGATGCTTAGAGCCAGAGCTATCACAATGAATCCCAATTTGATGCCACTAGCATACTCAACCTTATCCTCCACAATTGCCTCCTCTTCCTTTACAGAATCATCTACATTTTCCAATGATTTGTCTTCCTCGATAGACCCCTCCTCTCTTTCCGACGCCTTGTCGTAGAAGTCATCGACATTGCATGGATCCTCCACCAAAGTATCAGGGGTAGACGGACGCGTATCGTTCTCTTTCTCTTCAGATAGAGACCCCGTCATTGTGCAGTCCTCTCGTATGAATTGAGGTGACAGTATGTCAATAGACCAAGACACGATTGAAGAATTTGATGCCCGTAAAGAGCAGCTTACCTCGGGAGTCAGAAGGTTAAATAGGAAACATGCTCATCTTCAGAGATACAATTCTACGGAGCTAGGGCTATCTCCATGCCCGTAACTATCCGGAAACCCCTACCTCCTTTCCTCCGCCGGCCAGGCTTCTCGCATCTGAAGAGAAGGCAGATATTGTAGGATGTAAGCATTTGGTCATGTAAGACACTTTGTTTCGGGTCCTTTCAGGCAGAGGCATGTAACCACTTAGAAGCGACTCGAAAATTGAAAAAGAGTGCTGTGCCGCCTTACCTCCGCCGAATTCACGTGCAGCCACTTTCTATTCGTTGTCAGCAAAGCGGTTCGCCCGGATTTCGGCCGAATGTATTGGCTGCCACAACACCAAATGTACCTCAGACAAGAAATTTTTGTTTCCGAGTGGTTGAAATTTGTCTCCGAGAGGTGGATCCATTCCATTACATCGATTCGAGCAACCTTGATGCTTAGAAATTTCACCTCTGAATACAGGGGTCTACAAACCTATGATCTCACCTTACAGATAGTGAAGTATCACAATTATGGTTATCGACGGCGGTCGGCGCAGACGCAGCATGATACAAACTGCCAGACACGTCTGGAGCAAAGTGTTTTAGACGTCTAAATTGAGGTAGGTCGATAGTTACCGTATGATACAGTAGAAAATACTTTAACTGGCGTGGAGAGTCATGATCATTGTAAAAGGTCACAAGTTCGCCTATCCCACCAACTCCAAACTCTCCATAATGTTTATCATCAGTGACCGGATACCAAATTCTAAAAATTCCAATTCCCGTCCAGATCAGTATTAAGCAAACTATCAAATAGTAACGTATCGTCCTCATTGAACGGCCACTCGCCCATATCTGTCGTCAACGGCGGGAATTGACTGCTCGTAAAGGTGAGCACTGGAGGAGGAGTTGGATACGGAGGTTGCATCGGGACATTGTCCTGCCAGTTTTGCAGTGCTGGATCGACCTGGAAGCCGGTATTGGCATTTTCAATTCCTTGTAGGTTCGCCGCAGGTCTTGGCCCTTGAGCAGCAAATTTGCAGAGACTCCTCCCAACACTTATGGTTCCGAAATGCGGTATCGTAAGGCGCATGTTGCCTGATTTGCCGTGGTCGTCGAGGTTGATGCATTGTAACGTCTTGAGGACTTCAGAGCTCTGCGCGAGAAGAACATCGTTCTCTAGAGCTTGCAATTCTTCAAATATGTTCCTGACGGTATCAATTAACTTTCGGTCTTCTTCGTCCTGCCGGATCTGCATGGCGTCTTTGACAGTTGGCGAAGGTTGAAGAATACCCAGGAGTAATGTGATAGCTGCCTTGAAGGCTTGAAACTCGATGATCTTGCAAATGAATGCTGCTTTGCTTTGTCCTCGAAGGAATATCCACCGCTGAATTAGTTTGCGGGAAGCGGAGAGACAGCTAAGTCGACTATATTCGTATCGCCGGTCGACGGCTGCTCGGAGCATATAAGGGAGATGCACAAGAGATTCAAGCTCGTAGTGCCAGATTTGAACCAGTAGTCGGTCAAATAGAGCAATTGTAGCCTCATTTCGCTCAAATGAGCTATGCTTAGGCAATTCCCACCATGAACTTGGCATCTGCTTCGCAAAGTCATCCAACTTTTCATCAATATTCTGAGTCGTGGAAAAGGCATGGGTGGGTTCGGCTTGGTTTCTATCCACTATGAGGCCGGCTATGGTAGTTAGATTTTTGTTGTATTTATCCTCAGTAGTGAGCCATTTTGCATCATTGTCAAAAGGAAACTGCTCGGAGGAGCCTCCAGCAGAGGGCACGCCAAGGATCAAGCTGAGGAATCGATCGCTTAGGTACTGTTAGCTTAATCTATCAGAGCCAAGACATCTTATACTTACCCCTTGACAAGCTGGAACCAAAGATAATGCTTCCTTTGAACCTGCAAATCCGCTGCATCATTTTGCCGCAAGGAAGGTCGATGTAAGCCCATCAGCTGAGCAATACTTGTTGCTCTTCGGAAGCAGAGCCAAGACCGCCGAAGGTTTCCAGCATTTATGTGATAGACCCCTTGCAATCTATCGCACATTAGCCAAACCCCTCCAGAATCCAACATTCGCCAAAACCCACATTAAACATTCTATTCCTTCCAAGGATCCAATTAATTCGTCGTCAGACGTAACGTTGGCTATCGTATCGATAATCTTTTCCTTGCGATCTTTGAGTGAGCCTACAAGATGCAGTCGACTTTGATCATAACCATGCGGTAATTGCTGTAAGCAAATAGCAATTACAAGAAGCAGACGAGTAATGACTATTGGATGAGACTGTGAAACGACTTGAACAGAAAATGGCTTCGAGAAGTCATGATCTGGCATACTGCAAATGGAGTCAGCAACCATGAATATCCTTCAGTAAAGGAGCGCTGTACTTTATTAATTGTGGTAGAACATGCCGGCGAATAAACCACCAGCCGTCAGTAGCCAAGAACAGATCCACGTCATGCTGTGAAGGCAGAATAGATACAAGCATCCGACGTAACTTCTCAAGCTTCGACTGTGTTTGACTCATTGGGGAAGCAGCCTGAGAGTTGGTCATGGATGGAGAGGTATACACAGCGGTATCATTCCGTCCTGTGCTATCTCCCGGACTTCTGCCAAAAACGGCATTGTCAAAAAGTGATAGAATAGGAGCATTCTCATACTGATTCGACGTTGACGATAATGGCGTAAGTACGTCAATTCCAAGAGATTCCCTTGCTTCCGGTACCAAGCTATGATCCGTTTCAATCCCAATCCCATTTGCGTCGACTTTCTGCATCAACTTTTCTAGAAGCATTTCCACCCGCCCCATTCGCTGGCCGAGCTGGGTTCCGCTCGGCGGAGCCTGGTCGTCCACAAATTCTTGGCTTACACATTTCGTGCCCCGGTCAAGGCAGCCAGTACAGACAGTTTCAGAATCCAGGAAATCACAACGGATCTTTCGCCGCTTGCCTATGCGCTGTTAAATTTGTTGTGGTCACGTGATCACCTTAATCTGACAACTCACATTCCCAACAACTCTTGGTCCCCTTGCGTACCCTCTTCCGTCTATGCTCCGTCACCGCTGCAGATGTGTCTGTCATCGCAGAAGGGTATCAACCGAATTTGCTAATAAATTTCTCTGGACTAAATATCTTCAACGAAGGTAGGTGAGGAGGTGACTCCATGTTCGATTATCTTTTGTCTCAGTCAGCATGCTTCGTCAGCAATGCGCCCTTGCGAGTTTCGGCCGAACGCGCGGGCGAAAATCTTCCTGCATTTGATTGTTCCGGCTTTGCATGTTTCATGCAATTTTTTCCAGCCCCAGTCAAGTTGAATGAAGCATGGAAGATTTGGTTCTTCGATATGGTGTTTAGGACGGAGAAAAGGAACTTCTCCGAAGATGAATTATACGTATCAGCTGATTTCTCTTTTTTGCCTCAGGCACACCGCTTAATCCCCCTTTCCGTACTACTTAAATATTTCTGCAGCATCAACTTAATGTAAATTTATACTTCCTAATGTTTGAAATGAGTATAGATTCATGTGTTTGATTGTTTTATTTCTTTATAGTGGTCTGGAGCATATACAATTATGCTCGTCTCATGTTTCTATTGGTGGCAAGTGTGCCCATTCCTTCAAGTCAAAACTCGTTTAGAGATCTTTACTATTCTGGCTCTTTGCAGGAGATCCCGTGTTCTGGAAGGGTTGTGCCCTGTCAGACTACTGGCTGCGCGAATTCACATTCTTTGAAATTGCGTTTTATCGATCGTTTCATCCCTTCATTTTCAAATGGAGATTTCGTTCCCGACGCCCTTTGGTATTATCTTTCAAGATGGACTCGTTTCAAGTGATTACAGGCGTTATATGCGTTGGCAGGCTACAAGCCAGTCGCTAGTTATCTGCTGCTGTTCATCTGTCTTCTGGTTATGGCCCGTCAAAGGCCTCAAGAAGCCCTTGTGGAATCTTCGTGCTTCACGTAACTTAGCACTGTTGATCAGGTGCATGATAGGACCATTTCGAGCTGTAATTGACCTTACCTTGATATTATTTTGACATTGGAGGGTCAGCTGGTCATTACATGTCGGAGCTGTCAAGTGTTGTAGTACAGACAGCCCCCAAATATCCAGAAATTATCAGGCTGCGGCATTTATAGAGAGAATAACTGCCCGACTTCAATGACTAGTAAGGCGTTGCATGAGGTATGGCCACGAAGTGTCCCAACTGTGGCACAGCGAGTCCTCAACTCAGTTGTAAGGCGATTCGGATTGTCGAATCCGCTTTGGCCGTGAGCCACTTGAACATCGGGTTCTATGCGGCAGCGACTTAGGCGTCCATATACACACCCTATTATGGCAGGTAAGGCCGAGCCAGGTTTATGGTAGGCCCATTTAGGAACGGTGAGTATAGAGAGGAACTTGATGCGAGAGACCTTATCACGAGGCTCCCACAGGACTTATTACGGCGTCTGATTCCGGTTCTCTACCTTTTATATGGATCTAGGATAATACCGCGATACTATTCCTGTCATTTTTATGTTGTTGAACCCAACTTGTCATATTATAGTCACAGCATTCAAGATGTGTGAGTATGAAATAAATACTCGTCGCCACAGAAGTTGCACATTACTACAGTATGGTCGGGCCGTGCAGCCCCATACGATCACAACGAAGTATATCCACCAATGCGAAGCTCCTAAACCAGCACAAGGGAGCAGCAGTAATTTGTGTGACGAACGATATCACACGGAGCGCGTGAAAGTTCAGGATCCAGGGGATCGAGGTCACACTATGGTGACCGGGGATTGTCCAGCCTGTAAAGCTGCCGAAGAAAAATGCCTTGAGGTGTTTCCTGTAAATTGCATTGTTATACTACTATGTATGCCTCTTACTAAGTTGTACGGTTAGATACTAAACACGAATGCACCGATGAGGAAGCCAGACGTCGTTGAGCCAGTAAGTTGTCTCACAATCAAAGCGACTCAATGAGCAAACCTTCAGTCTAACGACCATTGGCTAGACCGTCTCTCAGCTTGTAGTGGAACAAAATCCTGTAGCCCAAATCGCACCGATACAACAGAATAAAATAGCCGATGCGGTCACAAGCAATGCGACAGATAGGAAGAGGTCACATCCTCGTCAGAGCGCGAGAGAAAGGCCGCAGCAACCAGTTCATGGAAGGTAACGGTCTCTCTGCTGATTGTGGAACGTCAGGCTGAATGACATATCGAGGCACCACGAGAACGGCTGTAGCATACAGTGATATATTGCAGATAAATCACGTTGATATTCTGGTTATACCTATTCTCAAGCATTTAATGTCACGTAACGGCTACCTTTCTTATACAAGGGCAGAAACTCCATTTTTGGAATCTGTCCGTTTCTTTTGTCCCTGATCTACTTGTGTTTATTCTGGTTTTAGGTTCCTCTGTTCTAAATGCCTTCAGAGAACGAGTATTGGTGCATGAGATATCGAATGGGGCAGAAACTAATGTCAGTCCTGTCAGGCTTCTCTTTGATTTCTGTGCCCAATCTATATGTGGAACGATGTGTTCTATGTGCCTGACAACTTCATCCGCTGTCTTGTGATCGCCTGTCCAGCAAGCCTTAATGATAGTCCAAAGTCGCTCCTCTCTGTTCGCTGGGTAATCTTCAGGAAACCGAAGTTCTTC
>Ga0335075_10004980_pt1 | contig 20682 bp, 18 predicted proteins | sample Lox_Sample_24_FD_206723 | JGI IMG/M metagenome (GOLD analysis project Ga0335075, IMG submission 206723) | Soil microbial communities from Loxahatchee National Wildlife Refuge, Florida, United States - Lox_Sample_2.4 | ecosystem: Environmental > Terrestrial > Soil > Wetlands | place: USA...
ATCCCGAGTGTCGCGATCAGGGAGTTTACTCGCAGCTTGACGACGACGAACCCGGAGATCGCGCCGATGACGGCACACATCAGCACGGTGATGAGGCAGACCACGCCGATCGGAAGCCGGGTATGCAACGTGAGCCAGTTGATCACCACGATCGTCAGCGACATCATCTCGCCGATGGACAGGTCGTAGGTATCGGCGCTGAGCGGCACGAGGAACGCCAGCGCGAGGACGGCGGTCACAGCGCTCTGGGAGAAGACGACCTGGAACGTGCTGACCGTCAGGAACAGATGGAACTGCAGCGAGCCGAACAGGACCAGGAAGACGACCCATAGGTAGACGGCGCTGAACCGGCCCAGGCCTGGCAGGAGGACGCGCCTGGACCTGACCGCCGGGCGGGACTGCTCGACTGGCGTCGCCGTCATCGCGTTCATGCTTCTCCCTCGGTGCCGGTCGCGAGCGCCAGAGCAGGTTCCGGCACCGTCTCGAGCTGGCTGATGTCGATCAGCTTCGTGGTCAGCGCGGGACCGCGCACCAGCGTGCGCGCGAGCCGGCCCGCGGACAGGATGAGGACTCGGTCGGACAGCTGCGCTAGCTCGTCGCTGTCGGTCGAGATCAGCAGGATCGCGATGCCGTCTGCGGCACAGTCTTCGATGACGCGGTGAATCTGCGCGCGTGCGCCGATATCGATTCCCTGTGTTGGGTCGTCGAGGAGCAGCAGCCTCGGGCGCATCCGCAGCGCCCTGGCCACGAGGACCTTCTGCTGGTTCCCGCCAGACAGGCTCTGGATCGGCGCGTCCGGCCCGGCGGTGACGATGCCGAGCCGGGCGATCCAGTCGCCGACCTCCTCGCGCTCGCGAAGCCGGTCGATCCGGCCCCACCGGCGATGACGGTCGAGCAGCGAGATCGTCATGTTCGCGCGGACGCCAAGGTTCGGGAACACGCCGAACCGGGCTCGCTCGCCGGGCACGCCGACGGCTCCGGCTGCGTGGACGCGGTGTGGCTGGCCGGGTCGCAGAGCACGCCCCGCGACCTCGATCCGCCCCTCATGCGGCAGCCCGCCGGTTAGCATCGCTGCGACCGACTCGCGCCCGGATCCCCCGATCCCGGCCATGCCGACTATCTCACCGGGCCGGATCTCGAAGCTGAGCCCGCTGACCCGGCCGCCGCTCAGCCCTTCGACTCGCAGCACGGGCTCCCCGGCGCTTCCGGAGCGGCCCGCCTGGTGCGCCGCGGCATCGTGCTCGTGCACGGCATGACCGACTATCAGCTCAGTCAGTCGACGGCGATCGACCTCGGTCCTGGGCACGGACGCGGCCACCGTGCCGTCGCGCAGCACCGTGATCCGGTCGGCAATGTCGAGCACCTCGTCCAGGTGGTGTGAGACCAGCAGCACGCCGTGTCCGTCGGCGCGGAGGCGGCTGATCGCGCTGAGCAGCCGGCCGACATCGTCAGAGGGCAGTGCGGCCGTTGGCTCGTCCAGCACGAGAAGCAGGCGGTCGTGCCCGGTTGTGTCGGAGATGGCCCGGGCGATGGCGACCGCACTGCGTTCGGTCAGGCTGAGCGAGCCGACCGGCTGATGCGGGTCGGCTGTCACGCCTACCTGGCTCAGGTAGCCGCGTACCCGCTCGACGGCGGTGCGCCACTGGATCCGCCCGGCCAGCCCGACCGGGTACGGGCGGCCGAGCATCACGTTGTCGAGAATGCTGAGCTGGAGCACCAGCGCGAGGTCCTGGTGCACGAAGCGCAGGCCGGCAGCGCGGGCCGCGTGTGCGCTGCCGAGCTGAAACGGTTTGCCGTCGAGTTCGGCTTCGGCCCCCGGATCTGGCTGGTGATACCCCGACAGCACCTTAATGAGCGTCGACTTGCCAGATCCGTTCTGACCCACGAGAGCGTGGACTTCCCCGTAATCGACGGAGAGGTCCACGTCCCGCAGGGCGATCTGCCCGCTGAAGGACTTCGTCAGGTGAGTCAGCCGCAGTGTCATGTGCTTACGGGCCGACGTGCCAGAGCTTCTCGTACTGGGTCTGGTAGTTGGTCGGGCCTGGCCAGTTCCCGCCGTCCACGCTCAGCATGGCCTTGGCCGCCGCCGGCGTATCGACGATGAACTCCGGTCCTTCGTCGCTCGCGGCTAGAGCCGCGGGCGTCAGCACGCCTTCCGACTGCCTCGCCATCCAGTCGACCACAGCCCACATCACGTAGGGCTCCGGCGCGATGCTCCACATCGTCTCCTGGCCGCCCACGATCTCATGCAGCTCGGTAGCCTGAGCCTCGGTACCGACGATCTTGACTCGGCTGGTCAGGCCGGCAGAGTGCAGGGCCTGGTAGACCCCTGCGTCGAGGTCTTGGAACGAGATATAGAGGTAGTTTACGTTCGGGTGTCCCTGCAGGTAGGTGACGATGGCGGCGGGCACCTGACCTGCAGCCAGTTGCGTCACGCTCACCGGCAGGGTGGCGAACTTGCATGACGGGCAAAGCCTGGCGAACTGCGCCCCGGCTCCCTGACCCTGCAGCACGAGCGAGGGATACAGCGGGATGTCGACGTACACGGCGTTGGCGAGCCCGTCGGAGTTGGCAATCATCCAATCCGCTTCGAGCTGACCGCTCTTGTAGTCGGAGGCACCGTCCTCGGCAACGCCGTAGAGTCCGTTCTTTGCGCCCTGCGGCGTGTCAGCCGTGTAAGCCTCAAAGAACGCGATGCCCTTGGCCTTCATTTCCTGCACCTGCGGGGTGATCGTGTCGAGCGTGATGCTCGTCGTCGCGATGTACTTGTAGCCCTCGTTGATCGCTTGCTGCACAGCCGCACCGGGGGTCGCGCTGTTGTAGGTAATCACCGTCGGATCCCAGCCGAGTGCCTTGGCCGCGGCGGTGAAGCCCGGATTCAGCAGCGAGCAGGCCGTCGCCGAGCAGGTCAGGAAGATCACTTTGATGCCCTTCTTCGGGGCACGCGGCAGCGGAATGGTCTCCGGGATTGACGTGGGCTCGGTGAGTGCTGCGGTGACAGCTGTCTTCGCGGTCGTGACGCCGGCCGGGTCAGACGTCTTCGCCGCCGGCGAACTGCTCCCGGAGTTCGACGACGAGCCGCACGCCGCCACGGCCGCCACGCAGGCAATGGCAAGAACGCCGATACACGCTTTCTGTAGCTTCATGGCAAGGTCCCGCCTAGGAGGTCGGGACGGCCGGGAGACGTCGGGGAGTGTCCGCACCCAGGATCCGCGGGACACGCCCTCGGCCTCCCGCCCGTGACCGAGGTCAGTCTGGTTTAGACGGAGTATCACGCGGTCGCTGCGGAGGCGTCAAGAGATTCCTCATCATAATTACGATGGAATGCAGGATTTACTGCAGGCCGCCCGCGCAGCGCCAGGGCAGGCAGTACTGACAGGCGCAGTCGGCGGAACCGGCTGTGGCTCCGCTCGGCCTGGCGACAGTTCGGCTGGCCGCGGTCAGCCGTGAATGGCGTTGAGGATGGCGGCGAGCCTCTCCGGAGCGGTGATCATGGCCATGTGGCCGGTGTCCAGGTCGATGACGTCCGGGGCGAGTAGCGCGATGGATCGCTGCTGGAGTTCCTCGACGTAGCACTGATCCCGGGTAAGGTGCACGTAGGTCCGCGGAATCTGCCGCCGGTAGCCGCTCAGGTCAACCGGCTCGGTCAGAAGGGCGGCCGAGTCATCGGCCATCCGGTCCAGGGCGGAGCTGGCGGTCGCCTCGTCCATGTCATTGCACAGCATCGCGGCGGCGCCGTCGCGTGCCTGGTGGTAGATCCCGCCGGTGATGGATTGTTCGACCAGTTCCCGGACAGCCGGATCGATCTGGTCGAGCACCCGCGACCGATCAGGTGGCACGACTGCCGACACGAGGACGACGTGGCAGATCCGGTCCGGGACAAGGTCGAGGACGCGAGGCACCGTGACGCCCGCGAAGGAATGGCCGACGAGCACGATGTCCCGCAGGTCCTTCGCCTCGATGTCGTCGCGGACCGCCTGAGCGCAGTCGGCCAGGGTGACCATGCGCAAGTCGGCGTCGGCCCTCGTCCCGCGGCCCGGAAGGTCTACCGCGAGAGCTTCGGCGCTCAGCCAGGGGATCAGCTCGTCCCAGCAGTCGGCGCCAAATCCGGCGCCGTGGATGAGAACGAAGGACATTGGCGACCTCCTGCCCCGGCGGTGCCAGCCGTTCTGGCGGTGCCGGCTGTAGTGCCAGCTGGCGCGGACCAGCTGCTCTGATCTGACCCTCCACCCCGTCAGCCTGGTAGGAACGATTGTCCCGCCGCCCGCCCCGATCCTTCAACCGATTCATCATTATAATTACTATGGAATCTGCGATGACGAGACACTAGGCTAGGACACCGTGACCGGTCGGGTGCAGGACAAGGTGGCCCTCGTCACCGGGGCAGCGCGAGGCCAGGGCAGGTCGCACGCCTTGCTGCTCGCTGAGGAGGGCGCGCGCGTCATCGCGGTAGACCTGTCGGACGCGGCGAGCGCGGAGGTCACCCGCTACTCGCCCTACCCAATGGCCAGCGAGGCAGACCTAGCCGAGACGGCCGCTCAAGTGACCGCCGCGGGTGGAGAGGCCATCGCCATCTCGGCCGACGTTCGCGAGCAGAGCGAACTGGACGCTGCGGTGACTGCCGGTCTCGACCGCTTCGGCCGGATCGATATCGTCGTCGCCAATGCCGGCATTACCGGCTTCACGGGGAGCGCGTGGGACCTCAGCCGCGAGTCCTGGCAGGCAGTGATTGACATCGACCTGACCGGGACGTGGCAGACGGTCAAGGCGGCTGCTCCGGCCATGATCGAGCAGCGCTCCGGCTCGATCATCATCACCGCGTCCACGATGGGCCTGAAGGGAACAGCTAACCTGGCCGCTTACGTCGCGGCCAAGCACGGCGTGGTCGGGCTCATGCGCGCGCTGGCGCACGAACTCGCGCCGTACTCGGTGCGGGTCAACGCTGTCGCGCCAACGTCGGTCGCCACCGACATGATCTTCAACCAGGCCGTCTACCGGCTGTTCCGCCCGGACCTTGCCGACCCTGGAAGGGAAGACACGGTTGCGGCGTTCACGCAGCACAACTTGCTGCCCGTGCCATGGGCCGAAGCTCGTGACATCTCCGAGGCGGTGCTGTGGCTCGCGTCAGCCGAGGCCAGGTACGTGCACGGGGCCGTGCTGCCGGTAGACGCCGGGCAGCTTGCCAAGTAGCCGCGCCGCAGCAGGAGCCGCTGAGCCGGCGGGCGCGGCAGGTAGCGCCCGCACGTCGGCTGCCTAGTACCACTCGATGAGCTCGTCGAAGCGCCCCGGCCAGTGGCGGCTGTACTCCTCGACCAGCCAGCCGAAGTGATCGTGCATCAGGTTGCCGGCCTTGGCCGGCTGCTTGGCAACGATCGCCTTTGCTATCTGCCTGTGCTCGGAATGGATCTGCTTGCGGACCGAGTGCGTGTCCATGCGCGTGACGATGCGCTCGTGCCAGATGCTGCCGACAATCCGGCTCAGCAGCTCGATGACCCGGTTCCCGGCGAGTTCGCCGACTGTCCCGTGGAACTCGTTGGTCACGGTCCAGTACTCAGGACCCTGGATCGGCTGGTCCTCGCTCAGGAACTGCTTCATCGCCGACCGGACGAGCTCCCGGTCCGGGTTCCGGGCGGCGCGCTCGGCGTCACCTCTGCTCATCACCTGCTGAGCCTCGAACAGCTCCTGATAGCTGGCGCCGCCGAGGAACAGGTAGAGCATGCTGATCTTGGCCAGGTTGCGCGGATCGACGGCGGTGACCATCGGGCCGCCACCGGGGCCTGGCTTCAGCCGGATAAGTTCCTGCACTTCGAGCAGCCGCAGCGCCTCCCGCAGCGACGCCCGGCTGACCCGGTAGTGGGCCAGCATTGCCGCCTCCGAGGGCAGCATGTCGCCGGGACTGAGGTTGCGGGTCACGATGTCGCGGACGATGGCTGCGGCCACCGTCTCAGCCGTCTTCGCCTGGCGGCGCGGCTGGTCCGTCAGATCCGCGTTGGACTGCGCGAGGCTGACCCACAGGTTCCGCCCCGGCTCGGTCTCGGGCTGGCTGTCCTGCGCGGACACTGCTTCAGAAGTGGTCAAGGAAGCCTCCAGGCTGCTCACCCCTTAATGCTAATGATCCTGAGGGATCCCTGAGGTTTCCCCGCCGGGTCCGGCCTGTTAAGATTTTCATAGTGATGATAATCATCATATAGCAGTGACTAACGTTTGGCGCTGAGAAGTTCGCGCGGAGGAGGACGGATGCGCATCTTCGTGGACGGGGAGCAGTGCGTCGGTCACGGCCGCTGCTACACGGTGAGCCCGCAGGTTTTCGAGCCCGACGACGAGGGGTTCTGCGCCGACCGGGATCTGACCAGGGAGATACCGGCCGGACGGCACGCGGACGCCAGGGCGGGAGCCCGGGCCTGCCCGGCCGGCGCCATCACGATGACCGAAGCCGCCAGCATGACCACCGAAGCCTGAGGAGAGTGCCATGGACACCGCCGCTACGGATGCCGCCCCCGCGCAGCCGGGCGTGACGGACCCGACCGTGCCGCAGGGGAGCTCGGCCGGCAGTCCGGTGACCTCCGCCGAGTTGCGCGAGCTCATCGACCGGCAGCACATCAGCGACGTGCTCTACCGGTATGCGTCGAGCGTGGACTACAAGGACTTCGTCACGCTGCGGTCGCTGTTCACCGACGACGCGCACGGGGTCTACACGACGGTCGCGGACATCACCGGGGCCGACGAGATCGTCCGGTGGATCGACGGGATGACGGTCGGCAAGTCCTGGCAGCATCACAAGCTGACCGTGTATCACATCGACTTCACCGGCCCGGACGAGGCGAGCACGCTGACCTATCACACCTCGCACCAGACCGATGTCGGCGACGACGGCTCGGTGACGCTCATCGTCGCCCGCTACCGCGACAGGCTTCGCCGAGTCGGCGGCACGTGGAAGATCACCGAGAAAATCATGGAGTCCGGCTGGATGGAGCGCCGCCAGCGCGCCGAGGCCACGGCCGACTGACGGGTGAGCCTTACCGGGGGATGTCTCGCCACGGGATGTCCCGGTCGGCCCTGATGTCGCCGGGCAGCCCGAGAACCCGCTCGGCGATGATAGTGCGCTGGATCTCGTCTGACCCCCCGGCAATCCGGTAGCCAGGCGCGCCGAGCACGTGGTCGGCCCACGCGTAGGTGCCCCACTCGCCGGTGTCAGCGATCAGCCGCGGGCCGAGCAGGCTGGCTGCCATCTGGCCGATCTCGGTCAGGCCGGCTACCCACAGCAGCTTCCCGATCGAGCCCTCAGGCCCCGGCGGCTGCCCGGCCGCGGTGGCGGCGGCGATCCTGGCCGCGTTCATCCGGCGCACCTGCTGGTGAATGTAGACCGACGCGAGCTGCTGGCGCACGACCGGATCAGCAGTCCGTCCGAGCCAGCGGGCGAGGCCGAGCAGGCGCTCCCAGGAGCCGCCGACGCCGCGGGTGCCGCTCCCGCCTCGCTCGAACCCGAGCGTGGTCAGTGCGACTTTCCAGCCCTCGCCGACCGCGCCGAGGCGCAGCTCGTCACCGATCCTGACGTCGGTGAGGAAAACCTCATTGAACGACGAGCCGCCTGACATCTGCCTGATCGGCCTGATCTCCACACCGGGAGCGCCGAGCGGAACCAGGAAGGCGGTCATCCCCGCGTGCTTGGGCACAGCCGGGTCGGTCCGCGCGATCAGCTCCCCCCAGCCCGCGAACTGCGCGCCCGAGCTCCACACCTTCTGGCCGTTGAGCACCCAGCGCTCGCCGTCACGTTCCGCCTTGGTGGCCAGGCCCGCCAGGTCCGAGCCGGCCCCCGGCTCGGAGAACAGCTGACAGCACAGCTCCTCCGCACGCAGGAATCGCCGGACGAACCGTGCCTGCTGGCCGGCTGTGCCGAACAGCCTGACAGTCGGCGCCACCAGGTGCGTCGTGACGGCGAACGTCTCGTGCCCGTCGGGTGCGGCGAACTCGGCTTCGACCTCATTAAATGCCTGCTCATGGGCGACCGTCAGCCCCGCGCCGCCGTACTCGGCCGGCCATGTGATCGCGCCGTAGCCCGCGTCGTACTTCTCCTGCTGCCATGCCATCGCCCTCTCGAGGAGGATCTTCTCGGCGTCGAAGGACAGCCGGTGGAAGACCGACACGTCGTCGCTGCCCTCGCCCCACGTTCGGTGATCGCGATCGGCCGGAGGCAGCCGGGCAACCAGCCAGCTCCTGGCTTCGGCGGCGAATGACTCGACGGTCTGGCTCATGCGGACGCGCCGTCGGTCACGCCGAGTCTCGCGGCCGCAGTAGCGAGCCGCTCCCACCGGCGCGGCCCTGGCGGGCAGAGCTCGTCGGCCCAGAACACCAGCTGGCTGATCCCGGCTTCGGCATAGTGCCTGGCGTCGGCAGCGGCCGCTGGGGCTGCCCGGACGTAGGTGCGCAGCGGCTCCGCGCGGCCGGCCTCAGCTTGCGCTGCGCCCAGCAGTTTCAGCAGCTCGATCGCCTCTGCGGTCGACGGGGTGCCGGAGGCGAACCAGCCGTCCGCGCGCAGCGCTGCTCTGCGCATGGCGCGCGCCGTGTTCCCGCCGAGGACCAGCGGGACCGGCACTTCGGACGCGGACAGCTGCACCGGCGCGAAGTCGTAGCAGCTCCCGTGATACTCGAACGGCCCGCCAGCGAAGGCCAGCCGCAGCACGTCCAGGCTCTCCTCAAGCCGCCGGCCGCGGTCTGCGAACGGCACTCCTAGCGCCTCGAACTCGGCCTGCAGCCAGCCAGCGCCGACGCCGAGCTGCAGCCGGCTGCCGGAGAGCTCGTGCAACGTCAGTACCGCCCTGGCTACCGCGAGCGGGTGGCGCAGGGCGAGCAGGTAGATCGCCGTGCCGAGCTGCAGCCGGCGCGTCCGGACGGCGGCGCCGGCTAGCGCCACCAGTGGGTCCGTCAGCGTCGTGCCGGGCCCGACGATGGGTGCTGCCTGCTCCTGCTCCGGCTCCCGGGTCGGGTGCACCGAGGTGTAGCCGACTGGCATGAGCAGGTGCTCACCAAGCCAGAGGCTCTCGAATCCGGCCGCCTCGGCGGCGACTGCCAGATCGGCCAGCTCGGCCGCGCCGATGTCGTAGACAGACAGCCCGAACCGCATCGTTCCCGCTACGCCCAAGCCAGCGGAAGGGAGAGCAAGGAGATCTGCCCGCCATGCGCAAGCGGTATGTCATCGGAATCAAGCCGGTAGTCCGGGATGAGCTTGTGCCATTCCCTGATCGCCGTCTGCAGCTCCGCCCGTGCCAGGTGTGAGCCGAGGCAGCGGTGCTCGCTCGCGCCGAATGCCATGTGGCGGTTCGGGAAGCGGTCGATGATCACCTTGTCCGCCTCCGGGAACTCACGCGGATCCCTGGTCGCCGACGGGTAGGTGAGCATGACCATGTCCCCCTTGCGCATCGGGCAGCCGTGGAAATTCACGTCCCTGGTCACCTTCCTGGCCATTGGCACGATCGGGTAGGCGCGCAGGAACTCCTCGACTGCGAGCAGCACCAGGTCCGGGTCCGCCACCAGCCGGTCCCGGTCCCCAGGGTGCGTGGCCAGGTGATAGAAGCACCAGCCGAGCTGGCTCTTCAGCGTGTCGAGGCTGCCCAGTGTCAGGGTGACCATGATGTCGATCATGTCGGCATCCGGCACCGGCGCGCCGTCGATCTTGCTCCGGCACAGGTGCGAGACGTAGTCGACGTCCGGGTCCAGGGACCTGGCGTGCCTCGCCGCGACCATGTCGGTCCAGTAGGAGGCGATCTCGCCCCACGCGGCCATCATCGTGGCGACGTCTTCCTCGAGCCCGGTGATCGCGCCGGACATCCGGCGCACGCAGGAGACGAAGAAGTCGGCGTCCTCGGTGCCGAGACCGACCGACATGAGGAAGACCTTCACCGGGTACTGATCGCCGAAGGTCCGGCAGAAGTCGGCGCGGCCGGCCGCCAGGAGCGGCTCGATCGTCTCGCGAGCATGCCGCATGATCTCCGGCTGCATCTTCTGCACGGCGGCCGGCGCGAACCACCTGTTCATCAGCTTGCGGTACTTGACGTGCTGCGGCGGGTCGATGAACGAGGGCAGGAACCGGTAGGCGGGCTCGGGATCCGTCGCCACGATCGAGTGGTTGGAGAAGATCTCCGGCCGCCGGGAGGCCTCGCGGATGTCGTCGTACCGGGTCAGCACCCAGTAGCCAGAGCCGTAGCTGTTCCAGAAGAAGCGGTGCGCCTCCCGGAGCGCATCGATCTCCCTCCAGTGCTCGGTGGCGGGAGCCACCTTTGCGGTGAGGTCGACCTCGAGCGTGGGGTAATCGGGCATCTGGGCCGTCTCCTCGCTTCTCTCGCGTGTTGGCCGCTCTCGCTTACTCAGTGCCGAGCGGGTCCAGGTGGTACAGCTCCGCCGCGTTGTCGTGCAGGATCTTGCGCAGCACGGCGGGGGAGAGGTCACCGAGTTCGGTGGCGATGTACTCGCGCGGCTCGACGGCGGCCGTGGCTGGCCCCGGCGCCATGCTGGTCGGGTGCGGGAAGTCGCTCTCGTAAAGGATCCAGTCGGGACCCAGCTGGTCGATCGCCGACCTGACCGAGGCCCGCTCGAACCAGAAGCAGCCGAACATCTGCCGCCTGAAGTACTCGCTGGGCAGCAGGTCGTACTCGGGATGCTCGCGGGGCACGCCGCAGTTCAGCCACTGCCAGTCGAGGTGCTCCAGCGCGAACGGTATCCAGCCGACACCGCTCTCGACCGAGACGAACTTCGTACCAGGGAACCGGTGGCAGACCCCGCCGGTGATCAGGTTCGCGATGACACGAGCGTTCGCCAGGCCGAACTGCACGCCGAAGCCAGCGTAGTTGGCGTGCGGTCCCGCGCTCGGGGAGGCCTGGTCGAAGATGGACATGTCGCCGGAGCCGATGTGGAAGTTGACCGCGAGCTGCATCTCCTGGCAGATCGCCCAGAGCCGGTCCCAGTACGATTCGGCGATCGGGGGGAGCCCCCAGTACGTGGGCTCGCCGGTCATGATCACGCCCTTGTGGCCGAGGCTCGCGGCCCGGACGATTTCCTTTTCGCAGAGGGCAATGTCCCACATCGGCAGCGCCATGATCGGCACGAACCTGCGCGGATCCGCGGCGGAGTACTCGGCGAGGAAGTCGTTGTAGGCCTGGACGCAGGCCAGCATCAGCTCGCCGTCGCCGAGGGTGAGCAGCTTCCCGGCGCCGAATCCGGCCACGTTCGGGTAGAGCACCTGGGCCCAGATCCCGTACTCGTCCATCCGTGCCAGCCGTGCCGTGGGCTCCCAGGTGGCCTCGTCGACGTCGGCGAGGCGCGGCGGATGACTGGGCGGGTACTCGCGCCAGCCCGCCTGCGCCGCGCTTGCAGCTGCCCCCACTCGCTCGGCGCCGAAGAACCAGGCGTCCTCGGAGCGGCTGTCATCCCACTTCACATAGGGCGCCTGGTCTCGGAAGCGGGCCGGGAGCCGGGAGGTCCAGAGGTCGTAGGGCTCGATGACGTGCGTGTCTGTGTCGATGACCTGGAACTGGTCTACCTCGGTGGCGGTTAGCACAGCAGCTGCTCCTCGTTACGTCAGGGTCTTGTCACGTCGGGTTGTTGTCACGCCGGGTTGCCGGGCGTGCGGTGCTCAGGCCGGCTGGTCGAGCGGCCACAGGATGTGCTTGGTCTCGAAGAACTCGGCGAACCCCAGCACGCCGCCCTCGCGGCCGAGTCCGCTCTGCTTGTAGCCGCCCCACGGGTGGTCGCCGAGCATCGGGCCGCCGCCGTTCACTGTCACAGTCCCGGCCCGGATCCTGTGCGCGACGGCCATCGCTGCTGCCGTCGGCCCCCATACGTTCGCGGCCAGGCCGTAGGCCGACTCATTGGCTATGGCCACGGCCTCGTCCACGTCGTCATACGGCAGGACGACGCTGACCGGGCCGAACAGTTCCTGCTGAGCGATCTCGGAGCTGTTGTCCACTCCGGTCACGACCGTGGGCTCGTAGTAGTAGCCCTTGGGGAACGCCTGCGGCGGCTTGCCTCCGGCCAGGACCTTGGCGCCGGCGTCAACCGCCCGGTCGACGAACCCGGCCACCCGGGCGCGCTGCGTCGCGGACACCAGCGGGCCGACGACTGTGCTCGCGTCCTGCGGGTCGCCGCACCCCATGGCCTCGGCCGAGGCGACAGCGGCGGCGAGGTAGCGTTCGTAGTCGGGCCGGTGGACCAGAGTCCTGGTCAGCGAGCTGCAGCCCTGCCCGGCATTTCCGGTCCACCCGAGGACGCAGCGCAGCGCGAGCGATTCCACGTCGGTGCCGGGCAGCACGACGTCGGCAGACTTCCCGCCCAGCTCCAGGACGACGCGCTTGAGCGTGGGAGCGGCGAGTTCGACGATGCGCTTGCCGACCGTAGCCGAGCCGGTGAAGGTGACAAAGTCGACGCTCGGATGCGCACAGAGGTGCTCGGCGACCTCAGGTGGTCCGTACACGAAATTGAACGCGCCGGGCGGGACTCCTGCTTGCTCGATGAGGGCGGCGAGCGCAGTTGTCGTCAGCACGGACTTCGGCGAGCACATCAGCACGATGCTGCAGCCGGCGGCCAGCGCGCCGCCGACCTTCCAGGCGGCCAGGTTCAGCGGGAAGTTGAAGGCGGTGAGGCCGAGGACGACGCCGATCGGTTCCCTGGTGAGCAGGGTGGCGGTGCCCTCGCCTGCAGCCGTGGTCGGGAGCGTCTGGTCCGGGCCGGCGGCGAGGCCCGCCGCGGCGTCGGCGAACCAGCGGAAGTTCCGGATGGGGAACGGCACCTGCATGAACTCCGCAACCGCGCGGGGCGTGCCGATCTCGGTGACCAGAAGGTCGATCAGTCTTTCCTGGTCGCGCTCGAGCAGCCCTGCGAGCCGGTGCAGCAGCTGGCTGCGCTCGCTGGCAGGCATCAGGCTCCACGGTCCGCCCGCGAACGCAGCGGCGGCTGCCTTGACGGCCTCGTCGGCCTGCACGGTGGTCAGCGCCGGGACTACTGCGAGGACTTCCTCGGTAGCCGGGTTGATCACCTCGAACGGCTCGCCCTCGCCGGTGACCCAGCGGCCGTCGATGTAGGCGCTGGCGGTTGGCAGTGACATGTCCTCTCCTTGCTTCGCCGGGCGGCCGGCCGGTCATCGTGGGCAGCGCAGTCACCAGGGGGCGCTGCCGCCATCCACGTTGAGCAGGGCGCCGGTGATTCCGGCGCCGGCGTCACTGGCCAGCAGAACGGCCATGGCGGCGACCTCCTCGGCGGCGATCAGCCGCTTGATCATCGATTCCTGCGCGTAGCGATCGAGGAATTCCTGGTAGCTGATGCCAGCGGCGGCAGCGGCCTCGGCGCCGGCGTCACGCATGGTGTCGGTCTCGATCGCGCCGGGACAGATCGCGTTGCAGGTGATTCCGTCCGGACCGTATTCGCACGCCACGGCCTTGACGAATCCGTTGATCGCGTGCTTGTTGGTGATGTAGTGACTCACCGCGGGCTTGGTCGCCTGTTTGCCTTCGACCGACGAGACGGCGATGATGCGGCCCCATCGCTGACCCAGCATGCGGGGCAGCGCCCGCCGCGTCGCCCAGAATGTCGAGTTCAGGTTCCAGGCCAGGGCGTTGTTCCAGGCATGGTCGCTCAGCTCATGGACTCTGGCGAAGCCGTCCGTCCCGCCGGCGTTGTTCACGAGAATGTCGAGCCCGCCGAAGTGCCGCGCGACGTCATCGACGAAGCCCTCGACCTCGTGCTGCTGGCGCACGTCGCAGGTCACGAAGTAGCCGCGGTCGCCGGCGTTCATCTCGTCTAGCGCGGCCTTGCCCTTGTCCGCGGACCGGCCGCAGATCGCGACGCTCGCCCCCTCGGCCAGCAGCGCCTCCGCGATGGCCCGGCCGATGCCGCGGCTTCCTCCGGTCACCGCAGCGACCCGGCCTGCGCACTTACCTGCCATCATGCAGCTAATTGGAGCGCCGGGACTAGGCAGCTGTCAAGATATTCCTTACGATGATTCCTATCTAATCCGCTCAAGCGACAGAGAGGGATCGATGGGGAAGCTGCACGGGAAGGCGCACTCATTACCGTGCGGCGCGCGGCCAGGCCAGGGCCGGTCGCACGCGATGCGGCTGGCGGAGGACGGGGCGGACATCGTCGCGCTCGACGATCAGTGGCAGAACGTCGTGGACGTGAATCTGACCGGCGTCTGGCGGACCGTCAAGTCGTGTGTCCCGAGCATGATCGCGCGTGGTCTGGGCGGCGTTGTCGTGCTCACCAGCTCGCTGGCGGCTGCCGAGGTGCGGAATCTGGTCTGCGCGGACGGCGAGTTTGACATCTCATTCCATCCGTCTGGCCTTGCCGGCGGCTACGCCGAGCATGCGGTCAACGCGCTTCATTTGCGCGCTGGGGACGTGGAGGTCGTCGTCGCGGATCTCGCTGACGTGATCCGGTCGAAGGAGTTCGCAGGCCGTCCGAAGGACTTGCGGGTGCTTCCGCTGCTGTACCGGCATCTATTCGGGCGCCGCGCCGAGCGCGAAGCAGAACAGCGATGAACCCTTTTGTTTCCGGGATGCTGGAACCCGAGACTCCTGTCTCTGCCTGAAACCCGTCCTGTCGCCCGTTCCGCATGGAGAGGGTCTGTCGTGCGCAGCTCCGGGACCCCCTGGGCGCACCTCCGTCCCTACCCGGGCAAGGAAACCGTCGAGGTCCACGACGACCGCGACATCGGCACCGGCGAACTCGCTGGCACCCCGGCAGGCCGCACCCGGCCTCACTAACTGAAGAGTATTCTTCAGATTGTGAACAGACGGCCAGCGCCGCCGCTCCTGCCGATCCTGCGCTCTCAGCAGCAGGGCGAGATCCTTGCGCTGCTGCTCGGCGATCCCGATCGTGAGCTAAGCCTTACCGAGATCTCGCAGCTGACGGGCGCGCCGCATCCGTCCGTCTACCGCGAGGTTCAGCGCGCCGAACAAGTCGGGCTAGTCACATCGAGGAAAGTCGGCAACACGCGGCTCGTACGAGCCGACACCGGGAGTCCCTACTACGCCGGGCTGGCCGACGTACTGACAAGAGCCTTCGGCGTCCCTGCCGTCCTCGCCGATGCCCTGCGAGATGTAGGTGGTATCGAGGAAGCCTACGTTTACGGGTCCTCGGCTCAATACCTGCCGGACAGTCAGCCGACCGGCACCGGCTCGATCGTCTTACTGGGTACCGAGCCTTCGCGGCCCAGAGCGTTCCGCACCTAAGTCCAGCCGCTGGCGTCATCGATGACCAGCACCGTGAGCAGTTCGCCGAGTGCTGTGGCCATCTCTGTCGTGTCATAAGGCGCGAGCATCACGGCGGCCAGGCGTCCGCATCGATGTGCCGCGCGGGCACCCAACCCGGAACCATCATTGGTGGTGACGAAGACGAAGCCGCCAGGTGGCAGCCAGCTGACCGGCGGATCCGCTGCCCACCGGAATGCCTTAAATCTCGTTGTACTGGTATTGCGGCAGGCCGTACCGACTCGCGATCTGCGTCCAAATGCTGACGAACGCCATCTTCGAGCGCGTTGCCTGGTCGTCAGGCCCAGTCGCGGCCTGGTAGTTCGGGTCGGCTTGCACGTCAGTGCTGCAACCCTGGGAGATCTCGTCCTGAGTCCACGCGGCGAAGTCACTGTCGGCCTGGCCGGACGCCTGCCACGCGGTGGTGAGATCCTGCAGCATTGCTGTCGGCAGCGCAGAACGATCGGGCAGGCTGGCCAGTTCGTTCAGCAGTGCGTGGCGCGACGCAGCAGCATTGGTAAAGACAGCTTCGTCATGGCTGAGGTTCGGATCGCAGGCTGAGACGTCGCCGACCGCCTGAGTCACCTCAGACCGGTCCGCGCCGCTCTGCGCAAGCAGGTCGGACAGGGACGTGGCAGCCTGCTGACCGGTAGGGACCGAGGCAGTGGCCAACGGCGCCGTGCTATCGGCCGGAGCCGTCGTGGCCGCTGGCGCTGTCGCCGCCGCAGCAGATGGCACCGTGGTGTGCCGAACCTGGGCCGGCCGGCCTGCGGCGCTGTGGTGCGAGGAATGTAGCGCGAATGCAACCCCGGCGCCGACGCCGAGAACCACTACGACGAGGCCGGCCATGATGGCCCATCGTGCCCGGTTCGATGCGGGTGCTGCCGGCTGCCGAGCGGGATCGTCCGGTCCTGCGGGAAAGGCCGACGTGGGCGAGCCCGGCGGCTCTGGCGGGCTGTCGGGCTGCTGGCTGCCCGCAGGCTGCTCCGACCGGGGGACCGCCTCCCACCCTGAAATCGTGTCCTGGCCCGGCCGACTGGCAGGCACAAGGCCTGTTATCGTCGCCCTGAGCTCAGGCACCGGCCCGCTGCCGGCTCCTGCCGGGCGGCCGCTCTGCGCAACGCTGCCCAGGACACGTTCGGCCTCCGGTTCCGGCCCGGGCGGATCGGCAAGCGGAGCGGGCGGCGCTACCGCAGGCATTATGGGCGCTGGAGTAACCGCCGTCTGCGCTGGGATGCTGGGCTGAGCCTCCAGTATCCGGTCAGGGACCACGCCGCCGCAGCCAGGACAGAACCGGGCGCCCTCGCGGAGTCCCTGCCCGCAGTTACCGCAATACCGCGGAGATACCATCGTTTGCGCCTTTCTGGTTTGCGCGCATGGACCGGTTCAATAGAGCGGCGTCTGGCCGGGTATTGCCAAGGACCCGACTTTGGGTGTTAAAGCTGCTCAACATTCCGGGAGATAAGCAGATCAATGTACGCGTATTTGTGGCCGGTGCGGGATCCGGGGACGGGTTCGGACACTGCAGAGTTACTTCGCTTTGGCTTCCCTCGACCATGCAGCGTGCCCGACGAAGTATGGCGCGGCTGGATGATCAGGACTGGATGGTCCCATTTAGTATTCCGCCGTTGGCGGCGTTGAAGCTGGCCAGGGCCGCATTACCGGCCGTGATCTCCTGGCTGGCCTGGGCGGAATTGTCGTCCTGCTCGTTCGTGTTATTGCCTGAGTAGTCCTCACCGGCCGTGACGTAATCGTTCATCGCGGTGGTCCAGTCGGCGTCGTCGGTCGGAGGCGGGTCGTAATTGGGGTCCAGGGCAGCCTGCGCGTCCCCTTCCAGCTGGGCGCCGTCAACGGCCAGTTCATCTGGGTCATCGCTAGTGTCTGAGGAAATGCTGTCGAGGTCTTGCTGCACGTTCTGGAGTGCCCCGCGGACCTGCGCCAGCCACCCGCTCTCCCCGGTGGCGACTGGGTTCACACAATCCACGGTGCACGACGACTCTGATGTCGCGGCCGGGTCTGGTGTCGGTGCCGGGGCTGCCTCAGGTGCCGTGGACGGCGCGACCGAGCCGGCGCAACTGTTGTCCGAGTCGGTGACGGTCTGCTCGAACTGGGCGTTGATCGCGTCGCCCTCGGTGGTGCCGTACTTGCTGACCAGGGCGGCCTTGACCTGGGGGGCCGACATGCTAGCGCCGGATGCCGGGTCCACCGACACGACAGCCATCGCGTTCCCGAACGACATGTTCCGTTCGAAGTACCCGATGATGCACGAGTCGCTCGCGCTGCCGCTCCCACCGGCCGCGGCCGTGAACTGGCTGACCTCGGCCTTAGTCCACTGGCCCGGGGCCGCCCCGTGAGCCAGGGCGGCCAGGCTCCCGCCGCCACATGCCGTGATCGTCAATGCGGTCACCGCAGCGGCCAGCGCCCCAGCTAGAACAAACTGCTTCTTGTGTGCCTTGATGAATATCATGATTCTCCCCCCTAATCCCGGTCACTCCGGTCCGGACAGGGCTCGTTCCTTCTGCGATTACAGGCCGCGGCTTTGCCGCCTTGCCTCAAATCCGCCCCCTGACGGGAGCCCGCGTTAGCCCAGATAGTGATATCCGTTCATATTTCGGCCAGGATTCAATGGGAGTCCATGAGGGCTCCGCAGCCCTGGCAGAACCTGTCTCCCGCGATGATGCGGGTGCCGCACTTGGCGCAGAAGCCCGAAGTGCGCCCGGGAACCGGTGTCGGCACTGGCTCCTGAGCCGGCGGCGCCTGGTGCGTCTGCTGTGCCGGTGCCTGCAGCCGCCCCAGGATGGAGTCCTTGTGCTTGAGGCCGAGCAGCACCACGGCCGCGACCAGGCAGATCAGCGCAAGCCAGCCGGAAGCCGTGTGCAGGAAGCTCTGGCGTTCGATGCACTCGCCGCCCGAGCTAAGCACCGCAACGGTGTCACTGCACGACGGGAGTTTGGAAGTCGCCGCGAGATAAATGATCCCGAATATCGCAGCGGCGATAATTGCCTTTGTGAAGGTCGGTGCCTTGGTGAATCGAATTTTCATAAGCCGAAGGTAAGGTCCGGCGCACGCTTGGCGGCAGAGGCCGAGCGACCCACCAGGTGCGTCGCCTGTGGGCCTGCCGGCCTACATCAAGGGGAAGGGACGACCGGTTCGATGCCTGCCTGTACGGTGTAGCGGGTCAGGTCGGCGCGGTTGCGGGCACCGGTCTTGTCCCTGATCCGGTCGAGGTGCGTCCGCACCGTGTTAGGCGTCACGAACAGCGTCTCCGCGATCTTGGCGTTGCTCGCTCCGCCTGCCAGTAGCGCCATGATCTGCCGCTCCCGTGCCGACAGCAGGCCGTCGGGGCTGTCCGCCGACGCGCGACGGGCGGGAGCCGGCTCCGGACCTGGCTGGGCTGTGGTCAGCGCCATGGCGATGGCATCGGCCTGGCTGAGTGTGCGGCCATGCTGGTAGGCGGCATCGAACCCAGTCTCGCCCAGCGCGTCGCGCAGCCGGACAAGATCGCTGTCGCGCATTTTCGATTCTTTCGCGTCGAAGGCCTGCCCGGCCTGCTCGTACTGGTGGTCTGCAGCGCCATGCAGGGTGGCGGCGACGGCGGGGTCGGCGTCCGTGCCGGCGGCCAGCGCGAGGCCGAGGAACGCACCGTGCATCCAGGTCATCTCACTGGCGGCGCGCGCCCTGTCCAGGACGCCGACGAGCAGGCGGCGCGCACTGGCGGGATCCCCGTGCATGAGGTAAGCGAACCCCAGGTTCATCTCCGCGGCGGCAGATAGGTGCTGATAGCCGTGGGCGTCGGCGACCCTGAGCGCGTCCTGAAGGTAGGCAACGGCAGCCCGGAACTCCCCGGCCGTGACCTGGTCGACGCCAAGGTTCACCAGGGTGACGGCAAGCGTGTAGTTGTCCCCGGACGCCCGCGCGAGGGAGAGGACCTCCTGGTAGTCAGCGAGGGATGCGTCCAGCTGACCGGTCTCGGCCTTGAACACCGCACGGTGGCCGAGAGCGACGACGAGCCGGATGGGGCTTCCGGCTGCCCTGGCCAGCGCGACGGCGTCGTCGGCCCTGGCCAGCGCGGCCGGCAGGTCTCCCTGCAGGTAGCTATACCAGTTGAGCGCGGCGAGCGCGTCGGCCACGACGGCGTCATCGGCGAGGCCGCGGGCGATCGCGATGGCCTCCTCCGCCATCGACGCGATGTCCGGGCTGCGGGCGAAGTGAGTGAGCAGCTTACAGTTCGTGACCAGGGCAACGGCCAGGTTGCGAGTCGGCTGGCGGGCATCGGGGCGCCCGAGCAGGGCGCGGAGCGCCTCGATGACCTCGCCGCTGTGGCCGCGCGAGAAGACGAACGCCCGCAGCGCTGCAGCCAGCCGCAGGCCTGGCTCGGCGCTGCCGGGATCGGCGATGCTGAACGCCAGCGCGACACGGATGTTGTCGAACTCGGTCTCGATTCTGTCAAGCCAACGCTGTTCGTCCGGACCGCGCAATCGCGCGGCGGCGGTCTCGACGAAGGCCAGGTAATGATCGCGGTGGGCGGCGCGGGCGTTCTGCAGGTTCGAGCCGGCCCGCAGCGTCAGGCGCTCGGCGGCGTAGTCGCGAATTGTCTCAAGGAGCCGGTAGCGGGTCGACCCGTGAATCACCTCGGCTTGAACCAGGCTCTTGCCGACCAGCGCGGCCAGCAGGTCAAGCACCTGCAATACCGCGACATCGCCGCCGGGGGCGACGGCTTCGGCGGCATCCAGGGTCCAGCCCCCGGCGAAGACGGAGAGCCTGTCGAACACGATCCGCTCCTCAGCGCTGAGCAGGTCGTAGGACCAGTCGATCAGCGCGCGCAGCGTCCGGTGCCGCGGCAGGGCGGTGCGGTTTCCCGTGGTCAGCAGCCGGAACCGCTGATCGAGGCGGGCACTAATCTCCGACGCGGAGAGCGAGCCAAGACGGGCCGCGGCGAGCTCAAGGGCCAGCGGGATACCGTCAAGGCGGACGCAGATCGCCGCCACTGCCGCCGCGCTGGTGTCGTCGACGCTGAAGCCCCGCCGGTGCAGCGCGGCATGCTCCGCGAACAGCTGCACCGACTCGAAGGCGGCTAGCCGGTCGGGAGCGGCGAGATCGGCGGGCGGGACAGCCAGGCCGGGAACCCGGAAGACGTGCTCCCCGCCGATGCCAAGTGGCTCCCTACTCGTGACGAGCAGGCGGACCCGCGGGCATGACCGGATGAAGGTGTGTGCCAGCTCGGCGACCGCGCCGAGCACGTGCTCGGCGTTGTCGAGGATCAGCAGCAGGTCCCGGTCGCCGACGGCGTCGGCCACGGCGTCGAGCACGGGCCGCCCCGGTGCCTCGCGCACCCCGAGCACGGCGGCCGCAGTGCGGGTCACCAGCTGAGGTTCTGCCACCGGTGCCAGCTCGACCAGCCACGCCCCGTCGCTGGTGCCGTCGAGTGCATCGGCCGCCACCTGCA
>Ga0335075_10004981_pt1 | contig 20681 bp, 13 predicted proteins | sample Lox_Sample_24_FD_206723 | JGI IMG/M metagenome (GOLD analysis project Ga0335075, IMG submission 206723) | Soil microbial communities from Loxahatchee National Wildlife Refuge, Florida, United States - Lox_Sample_2.4 | ecosystem: Environmental > Terrestrial > Soil > Wetlands | place: USA...
GGACCCCGAATACCTCGACAGGAACTACGGCGGGATTTTCATCGTCTGGGACCGGCTGTTCGGCAGCTTCCGGCAGGAGACATTCCGACCGCATTACGGGCTGACCAAACAGGTCAATACGTTCAACGTCTGGAAACTCCAAACTCACGAATACCTGGCAATCGCCCGTGATTTCCGGTCGGCTAGACGTCTGCGCGATCGGCTGGGCTACGTCTTCGGGCCGCCCGGCTGGCAGCACGCGCCGGCGGCCGTCCAGGCCGACGCGTCCACCCCGTTGACGCCTTCCCGATAGCCGGCTGACCGGCGTGAGCCATCGTTCATCCAGCGTTTTTATTACAGCGAGCCGAAAGCCCCCACGTCTTAGCCAAGATCAGTAAGCTCCGCCTCGTCGTACAGTTCTACGACGCCCGGCCGGTATTCGCCCGGGCCGCGATCACTAGGAGGCAATGCAGTGGGAGACACGCTCACCGAAGGACAGAAACTTGTCAAGGGTGAATCGCTTACCTCAAGCAACGGGGCCTACACCCTGACGTTGCAAGACGACGGGAACTTGGTCCTGGCCTCACGCGGCCACGCGATCTGGGCTTCCGCGACCAACGGCCAGGATGTCGTCCGCGCCGAGGTGCAGCACGACGGCAACTTCGTTCTCTACACGGGCGACAAGCCGGTGTGGCACACCGACACCAAGGGCAAGAAGAACGTGCGTCTCGTCCTTCAGGACGACCGCAACCTGGTGCTCTACGCCGCTGACGGCGCGGCATGGTCGACCAAGACCGAGACCGACGCGCCGCCCCCGCCGGAGCCGGAAGCCGAAGCCCCAGCGGCCGAGCACAAGCATGAGGCCGAGGAGGCCGGCGCGCACGAGCCCGAGCCGCCCGCCGCCCGGACCTACACCGTGGAGTCCGGCGACACCCTGTGGGCCATTGCCGAGCGGTTCTACGGCGACGGCAGCAAGTACCAGATCATCGCCGACGCCAGCGGCATCTCGAACCCGGATCTGATCCACCCCGGAGAGGTGCTGACGATCCCCTGATCGACGGGGGAGCGGGCAGCCCGGGATCGGGCCGCCCGTTCCCCACCGATCGGCTCTCCGACACTGCCGCCATCATGTCGGGTCGGTAGCCTGGAAGCCGGCCGGCGCCGCGCCGGCCCCGACGGATCGGAGTCGAGGGTGCGTGGTCCGGCAGTCCGCGCGTTCGCCGCGACGATCGCCGCTGGGATTGTGGCCGGCTGCTGTGCCGCGACGGCCCACGCCGACCCGGTTCTCGTCTTTCCCGGCATGGAGATTCACCAAGGCCCCCACCTGTGCACCCTGGGCTATGTCGACCCTGGCCTGAGGGTGGCATTCACCGCAGGGCATTGCCGCGGCAACGGACCGGTGACCGACAAGGACAACCAAGTCATCGGCAACCTGGCGACGTTTCGGGACAACATCCCCAACGGCGCCTTCGTCAAGACCGACCAGTCGATCGCCGATTACGAGTCGATCGTGCTGGCCAAGGACGTTGCGGTGAACAACATCCTGCCCGGCGGCCGTGCACTGCAGTCGGACCCCGGCCTGGTCGTGACGGCCGGTGAACCCGTCTGCCACTTCGGGGTGATCACTGCGGAAAGCTGCGGCACCGTCGAAAGCGTCAACAACGGCTGGTTCACGATCGGCCATGGCGCCGTCAGCCAACCCGGGGATTCCGGGGGACCCGTCTACATCACCAGCCCGTTCGGGCCTGCCAGGATCGTCGGGATATTCAACAGCGTCTGGGGCGAACTCCCCGCGGCGGTGTCATGGCAGTCCACCACCCAGCAGATCCGCGAGGACGTCGGCGTCGGTGGCCCCGCGATCTAGCACGTCAATTGCTATGTGCCAGAGCGAAAACCGGGATGGACGGCGCCGCCGCGCGTAGCTCGTCGTCGCCTGCGTCCGGAGTCAATCCCGCGATGTGGCCCTTGACCTCCCAATACCACCGGTCCAGGTATCGCCTCAGCAGCTCGGGCTTCGCCGCGTCGGCCACCTCGGTGGCTCGCAGTTCGCGGCGACGCCAGCGCGGCCCCATGTCGACGGCTCCGGCGGCGCGCACATTGCGCACCCATTGGGTGGCACCGCGCGGCGACACCAGATAGTCGACGTCGTCCACGGTCAGCACGTTGACCACCACGCCGCGGGACTTCCCGGTCTTGCGGCCGCGGACCCGAAGCGCACGGGTACCGGCGATGCTGATGCCCTGTTCGGCCAGCCAGCGGATCAGGGCGTTCGCGGCCTTGGCCACGCCATCGGGTTCGTCGTATCGCTCTGACATGGCATATCCTCTCGAATACGGAATTATGAGAGCAGTGCTCTCATAAGGTAACACCGTGACACACCGAGGGAGGAAAAGCAAGAGCACCGATCTCTGTCATGTCAGACTTAGTCGATGGCCAAGCGGCGTGAATCCCGTGAGCGCATCGAGGCGCAGATCATCGAGCTCGGCCGTCGTCATCTGGTGGAGCACGGCGCTGCTGGGTTATCGCTGCGCGCCATCGCCCGCGACCTGGGGATGGTGTCGTCGGCGGTGTATCGCTACGTCGCCAGCCGCGACGAGTTGCTGACGTTGTTACTGGTCGACGCCTATTCCGACCTCGCCGACACGGTGGATCGCGCACGCGAGGAGGTGCCCGACGACGCGTGGAGCGACGACGTCGTGGCGATCGCGCACGCCGCCCGCGGCTGGGCCATCACCCACCCGGCCAGCTGGGCGCTGCTCTACGGCAGCCCGGTACCCGGTTACCACGCCCCGGCCGAGCGAACGGTCGGCCCCGGAACGCGGGTGGTCAGCGCGCTGTTCGACGCGGTCGCGGCAGGCATCGAGACCGGCGATATCATGTTGACCAATAGCCTTGCGCCACAACCGATGTCGTCGGACTTCGAACGGCTCAGGCAGGAATTCGGATTCCCGGGTGACGATCCCGTCGTCGCCAAGTGTTTCGCGATCTGGGCCGGAGTCGTGGGTGCGATCAGCCTGGAGGTGTTCGGGCAATACGGCGTCGACATGCTGACCGACCCCCAGGCGGTGTTCGACACCCAGGTCCGGCTGCTGGTCGGCGTGCTGACCCAGGGAGACGTCGACGCAACCCCGTATCGCGCGTCGTCGGTATGAATTAGAACGTGTTCACCCGCTCGCTACGAGGCCGGCGGCAGAGGGCAGTGGCAACACTTTCTGCGGGGGCGGGCGCTCGGCTATTCTGCGATGCGATGAGTCTTTCCTTCGGATCCCCGGTGCAGATCGCCTGGGTGGCCCGCGACCTCGATGCCACGGAAACAGCTCTTACCGGCCTGTTAGGCGTCAAGAAGTGGGTGCGACTGCCCGATGTGCACTTCGCGCCGGACGCCTGCAGCTACCTCGGCAAGCCGGCCGACTTCGTGGCCCACATTTCGTTGAGCTATCTCGGCGACATGCAGTTGGAGCTCATCGAACCGGTCCGCGGCCCTAATATCTATAGTGACTTCCTGCGGGACAACGGGCCGGGCCTGCACCACCTCTGCGTCGAGGCCGAAAGCCTCGAGGACTTCGATGCCGCATTGACCGAAGCCGCCGAGCACGGAGCGACGGTGCCTCAGCAGGGCCTGATGCCCGGTGGCCTGCGCTTCGCCTATCTGTCCGCCCCGCAGGCCGGGGTCCCGTTCCTGGAGATCGCGCACTTCTCAACGGAGATGCGGCAGTTCTTCGACTACATCAAGCAGGAGCAGCGTTGAGCACCGAGATACCAGCAACTTTGAGCGCCGACGACGTGTCGTCGTGGTCGGATGACGTCGACGTCGTGGTGATCGGTTTCGGCATCGGGGGAGGCTGTGCGGCCGTCAGCGCGGCGGCCGCCGGAGCACGGGTGCTGGTGCTGGAGCGCGCGGCCGCCGCGGGCGGCACCACCGCGATGGCCGGCGGGCACTTTTATCTCGGCGGCGGCACCGCCGTCCAGGAGGCGACCGGGCACCCCGATTCGCCCGAGGAGATGTACAAGTATCTGGTCGCGGTGTCACGACAGCCCGATCACGAGAAGATCCGCGCCTACAGCGACGGCAGCGTCGAACACTTCAATTGGCTGGAGGACTTGGGTTTTCAGTTCGAGCGCAGCTACGTGGCCGGCAAGGTGGTCGTCCCGGCGGGCACCGAGGGACTGAGCTACACCGGCAACGAGAAGGTCTGGCCGTTCTGCGAGAAGGCCACACCAGCGCCGCGCGGGCACTCCGTGCCCGTGCCCGGCGAACTCGGCGGCGCCGCCATGGTGATCGACCTGTTGGTCAAGCGCGCCGACGACCTGGGCGTGCAGCTCCGCTACGAGACCGGCGCCACCAACCTGATCCTGGACGACGACGGCGCGGTGGTCGGCGTGGCATGGAAGCACTTCACCGAAACCGGTGCCGCCAAGGCGAAATCGGTGATCATCGCCGCCGGAGGTTTCGCGATGAATCCGGAGATGGTCGCCGAGCACACGCCTGCCCTGGGCCAGCCACGTCGCACCAAACACCATGGCCTGGTGGCGCCCTACATCCTGGGCAACCCCAACGACGACGGGCTCGGCCTGCGGATGGGTATTTCGGCGGGCGGCGTCGCCGAGAACATGAGCGAGAAGTTCATCACCGCAGCGGCCTACCCGCCGGAGATCCTGTTGACCGGGGTGATCGTCAACAAGGAGGGCAAGCGTTTCGTCGCCGAAGACTCCTACCACTCGCGCACATCGGCGTTCGTGCTCGAGCAACCCGAGCAGACCGCCTACCTGATCGTCGACGAAGCGCACACCGAAATGCCGGCGATGCCGCTGATCCGGTTCCTCGACGGCTACGAGACGATCGCCGAACTGGAGACGGCGCTGGACATTCCGGCGGGCAACGCCGCGGCAACCCTGCAGCGCTACAACGAGTTCGCCGCCAAGGGCGAAGACCCGGATTTCCACAAGCAGCCGGAATATGTTGCGCCGCAGGACAATGGGCCCTGGGCGGTATTCGACTTGTCGCTTGGGCGGGCGATGTACTCCGGATTCACCATGGGTGGTCTGGCGGTTACCGTCGACGGTCAGGTGAAACGCGACGACGACAGCGTCATACCAGGCCTCTACGCGGTCGGCGCGTGCGCGTCCAACATCGCTCAGGACGGTAAGGGCTACGCCAGCGGTACGCAGCTCGGCGAGGGGTCGTTCTTCGGGCGCCGCGCGGGAACGCATGCGGCCGGAAAGGCCAGGGGAGACTAAGTCAGCTCTTCGACGCGTTTACAGTTGCACTGCAACGTATTTCGGTTAAGTGACATTCAACATTCACTGCGACGGCGGCGGACCGTATAACAGACCCCTGCCGAACGTGATCGCTCGCTTGTCGGCATCAGAGAGATCAGGATGCCAGACATCGAAGATGAGTACCAACCGCGTTCCGGTGCCTTCGTGCCAAATTTCGTGTTCAAACGAATCGTCGAAGATGATCACTTTGTTCTCAACCCACCGTCGGGTCTCTCGCCCCACTCGAATGGCGCAGCCGGGAGGGACCTTCAATCCGAGATGGCAACGCAGACGGGCGTTGTTCGGACCACAGTGCGCCGCGAGATGTGTCCCGCCGGTAACCGCGGCACAGGAAATCAGTCCTGCGCTGTCAACGCCTGGTATCCGGGCCATGGCAGCCGTGGTGATCGGTGCCAACTCCCATGCGGCCTCGTTTCGGACGCCTTCGACACATAGGCGGTGCGACGTCCAGGATCCCGCATCCGCCAGCCCACGATCAACTTCCCGGTAAACCTCTTTGAAGACGTTGCGCGCGAAGATATCTGACATCTCTGCCGCAATTCTTGGTGCTTCAGCCTCAAGGGCCGGCACCCAATCGAATCGCGATGGATCGTGCCAGGCGCGGGCTTCCAGTCCGGGATACAAATTCAAGGGCTGTTGAAGCGGATCGGGCGGTGTTACTGGCTTGCCATATCCGGTCCGCAAACCGGCCTCGACGAGTGCAGCTGCCCGGATTTCTTCATCATTTGATGAAAAGTGTTGTCGTACTTGCGCGCTGATGAATGCAATTCGATCTTGCCCGGAATCAACCGTTTGCTCGGACATGTCGACTCCTATTAAGTCGGGCCAAAGCTCAGGCCCATTACACCGGGCGCGGCAACGTCAGGTTACTCGATGTCGTCGCCGGAGGTGCTGGCATTGTGGTCGCCAACCCGGCACCGCTGTCGATACATTCGGAACGCCTGCCGCTCAAATGCCGAGTTGCTGGCTGCACAGGTAGTAGTACAAGCCCTGGCGCGCCATCAACTCGTCATGTGTGCCACGCTCGACGAGTCGGCCCTTCTCGAGCACCAGGATCACGTCGGCGTCACGCACCGTACTGAGCCGATGTGCGATCACAAACGAGGTGCGTCCCTCGAGCAGCTGATCGAGATTCTGTTGCACCGCCCGCTCTGATTCCGTGTCGAGCGCGCTGGTGGCTTCGTCGAAGACCAGCACCGGAGGACGGTGATAGACCGCCCGCGCGATCGCGATCCGTTGACGCTGTCCGCCGGACAGCAAGAGGCCGGATTCGCCGATGCGGGTTTGGTAACCCAATGGCAGGCGCTCGACGAACTCCGCGGCGTTGGCCGCGTGCGCCGCCCATACCACCCGCTCGGGATCAGGCTGCTCGGTGCCAAAAGCGATGTTCTCCGCGATCGTCGCGTCGAACATGTGATTCTCTTGCAGCACGACGCCGATGTGGCGACGGAGATCGCGCAGGTTCAGGCTGGTCAACTCCTGACCGTCATAGAGGATTGTTCCCCCGGTCGGTTCGAGCAGTCCGCACAGGCACTTGACGAGTGTGGTTTTGCCGGACCCACTCCGGCCGACGATGCCAACCCTGGACCCGGGCCGCACCTCGAAGTCGATCGCCTCGAGCACCCTTGTTTGAGCCGGCCCGGGATACTGGAAACTCAAGTCCTGGAACTGAATATGGCCTGAAATGTATTTCACTGGCGCCAAAGCCGAGTGATCCGCACCCTGCTCGGGCGTCCGCTCGAGCACATCGTTGAGGCGACCTAGTAGAACCACCATCTGCTGCAGCATGTCCCACGACAAAACGACCGTCACCAGGGGCTGATTGCTAAGCAGCACCAAAGCGTTGAAGGAGATCAACCCTCCGACGGTGAGGTGTTGGTGTAATACCTGCAGTGCGCCGAGCCACAAAAAAAGAGCCAGCGACAAAAAAGAGATCAGCTGGACTGCGCCGTTGTACAGCATGAGCACGACATCGGCCCGGTAGACCTTGTCGGAAAGATCGTCGAACTCGTTGAGCATTGTCCGGCGCAGCGATTCCTCGGCACCCATGGCCTTTACGGTCTCGATACCCCTGATCGAGTCGATTTGCCGGGACTGGTATTTGCTCCAGCATTCCTCGAGGCCTTCGTAAGCCGGCAGCAGGCGAGCCTGCGCGTACCACATTAATATTCCGTACAGCGGAAGGGCACTGAGCAGATACACGAGCGTCAGACGCCAACTGAATGCGAACATGACGGCGACCGCGACCACGACCTGAGTGATGGCGGAGAGGCACCCTACGGCCCGGTTGATCGAGATCTCGCGCACCAACTGCAAGCCGCTGAGCCGCCGCCCGATGTCGCCGATGCGCCGCGCACGGAAGTAGGCCATCGGCAGTGCGAGCAACACCTGGGAAAGGGTGTTCAGCGAATCCCGGTCCACACGCACCGCGATGCGGCTGATCAACAGCCTCTGAACGATCGTGACCACGACGGATAAGAACAGCGCGCCGAACATGGCCAGCACCAGCCCGCTGAGCAGTCCGACGTCGTGCAGGTGGATCACCTTGTCGACGATGACCTTGCTCAACACCGGGATGAGCATCGACCCGGCGGCCGATAGGAACGCCAGCGCTAACGCCACGAGCAGCGTGCGCCGGTAGGGCTTGAAGAATCGTATATACCAGCTGACCGGCGAACGCTGCTCGGGGACCTCCATCAGGGCTTCGGTGGGCGCGATCAAGGCCGCGTAGCCCGACCAATTCGCCTCTAGTTCGGCTCGCTCCAACCGGCGACGGCCGCGCGCCGGGTCCACCACCCACGCGTGCCGCGCATCGATGTGAAAGAGGACGACCCAGTTGTTATTCGTCAAATGCATCATCGCCGGCAGCGGCATCGAGTCCAGTCGATCCTCGGATTCCTTTGCCGCGGACACCTTGAACCCGAGTGCCTCCGCGCCTTGGCTGATGCCCGACAGGCTGGTGCCGTCGACTGAGGTGTGAACGACCTCCCGCACGTGCGCCAACGACACCTTGCGGCCGTAGTACCAGCAGATCATCGCCAGACACGTGGCACCGGCCTCGGTCGAATCGTTCTGCAGAATCACAGGAAAGCGGCGAATGCGTCTGCGGTGCCGGACGAACTCGTCTAACTGCTCGATTTCGGTGTCGCCCACCGCCCGCGATGGGTGCGCGGTCGCAGCGGCACGAGTCTGCTCTTCGCTCAGGACATCGGCTCCAGCGGCACCCGCCGGCAGCAACTCCTCAGCGAAATCAGGCGGAACGTGCGCGGAGCGACGGTAGTCGTAGGCAGCGACGCGCTGCTCGAAACCTTCTCCGAACTTGGGGAATTCGCCAGCCAGTTGGGCGTACAAATCCGGCTCCAGCGCCCACAGCTCGCAATCGGTGATCGCCTCGACGCTGGCGATGCGAGCCGTGCCGCGCAGCAACGACACCTCGCCAAAGGCATCTCCGGGACCTAGATCCGTGCGCGGTTCGTGAGTGCCGTCGTCATCGGAACGAGCGCGCAGCCGGCCATGGCGGACGATGTACATCGGCCCGGTCGGGTCGCCCTGGCGGATTATCAGCTCGCCGGCGCTGACCGCCTTGGGGACCAGCCCGCCCAGCAGCGCTCGCATTCCATCGGGGGGAAGGTCATCGAACGCGGAGTATCGGCACAGGAAATCCCGCAACTCGCGGCGCCGCACGTCAAGTTGAACGTAGTGGCCCACCTCCGGCTCGGTGTGGACCAAGGCCTGAAATTTGCCACGGTCCAACCGCAGCGCCTGCACCGGGCTGGAAGCACGCACCGTGGCCGTACGGTGACGCTCGGGATCCAGGAGCGACCGTTCGCCGAACATGTCGCCGGAGCACAGGACGTTGAGCGGTAAATCGTTGCCGTGCTCGCCGGCCTTGATCACCTGCGCGGTACCGGACTGAATGACGAACATTGCGTCAGCGCAATCGCCTTCGGCGACTATCACCTCGCCGAAGGCGAAGCTCACCGGAGTAAACGACGCCTCCACCAGTTGACGAACATCTGCTGGCATCAATTCCAGCAATGGGACCCGTCGCTGGTTCGGCGGGGCGATCGGCGTGAGCGGGTGATCAGAGACGGTCATAGCGGCTCACGTGCGCGTCGGCCCCGGCGGCGGCGCGCCCACTACCACTTCGCGGAGATTCACCATGACCTCCCAAGTCCGTGTCCGCGCGTACTCGGCAAACTTTCTCGCCGCCATCCATTGATCTGGACGTCTCGCCGCAAGAGCCAGCTTACGAATTCGTCAACGATCAGCAAATCGATGGTGACCTCGTCGGCGATCAGCACATTGTGTCAGTCGCGCATGTTCTCGGCAGACGCTTGCAGAAAATTTCACATCACCGACATCTCTCGTAGCGCGCGCCTCTCGGCAAACGCGAGGGTAAACTGCGCGTCACCAGAGGCACCGCTCGACGGACCGCCACAGCCTCGCATAGTCAACGCCAGCAGCAGGCGTTTCACTCGGGAGGGAATACGCAGGGTGACGGAGATGTGGGCGGTGGTCAAGCAAGGGCCTTCCGTCCAGCGGCGCAGGGTGCCGGTGCCGAAGCCACGACCGGGAGAGCTACTCATCCGGGTAGCAGTGGCGGGTGTATGCCGCACCGACGTCTACGTCGCTCAGGGAAGGATGTCGTCTGCCGACCCCCTAATTCTCGGGCACGAATTAGCAGGCGTCGTCGCCGAGGCCGGTCGGGGCGATCATGGGTTTGCCGCAGGAGACCGGGTTGCCGTGATGCCAGCCATCCCCTGCGGAAGATGTCTGCGATGCACCAGCGGCATGCCAGAATGCTGCCCACACCACGAATTTCTCGGAGTTGGCCGGCACGGAGCCTTCGCGGAGTACCTGGCGGTGCCGGCTCAGGTGGTGCATCATCTGCCCGAGACGCTGTCGTTCAGGGAAGGCGCCTACACCGAACCGGTGTGTGCCTCACTTGCAGTGCTGAAAGCCCGAATCCGTCCGGGGGATCGCGGCTTGGTGTTCGGAGACAACCGGATCGCGGAGCTGACCCGGCGAGTGCTTTGGGTGGCCGGTTTCCCCGCGATCGAGAAGGGCCGAATGGACCCTTCGGCGCCGCTGGAGACCGATGCCTACGATTTCGTCATCGAAACCCAGCCCATCGAGCCGGCCTTCGACGACATCATCCGGGTCTTGCGTCCCGGTGGCCGGATCATTCTCAAGAGCCGACCCCCTGCCCCCGTGGCGATCGACCTTGCGGCGGCAGTGCGTAAGGAGGTGACATTCGAAGCGGTGTCCTACGCGACCTTCGCTGAATCCCTCGACTTCCTGACTCGCTACGACGTCGCCGACCTCTTCGGGGAGGTTCACCCGTTGGAGGACTTCGCCACCGTGCTCGCCACCGACGACGTCGGCGAGGACCTCAAGAGATTTCTGGCTGCCGATCCTGTCGATGCCGAGTGGGCGCCGCCGCGACTCGCGAAGAACGGGGGACCGACCGCCATCGCCGACCGATCGGCGCTGTCGACACCCTCGCCTTGCTCGGGGTGAGACGCGTCTCGGTTACTGCGCCTCCGTGAACTGGGCGTTGGTTCGGGCCGTGCACCCTGTGGCGGGCGCGAAGCACTTCGCAGCGTCGAGAAAGCTGAACTGGCGCACAGCTTCCAGGCCCATGACGCCTTCGACGTTGGCGACGCCAATCACAACGAATGTTTCCGGTAAGGCCAGCTTGACCCTCGACGCCAGCGCCAGCGAGGCAATCTGAAATACGCTGGTAGAGAACAGGATTCGCAGACATCGACGCACCACTCGTTGACTGTCCTGTCGGCCCTTCGTTCAGGATAGGTCGTCGGCCGGCCGGTCGCTGGGCAATCGAGCAGGACGCCAGGAGTCGCGTAGGGATTCTGAAAACGGCCGTCCGCCGACGGATTCGCCGCCAAGGACCTCGGATCATCCGTAGTCTATTGGCGCACGAACGTGTGTTGACCAGAATGATGACCCGGGGCCCTGGATCGGACGACCATCTCAATTCCAGGAGACGCGGCGCGACTCGCAGGAACACGTGGCATGAATATCTTGGGAATCAGCGGCTTTGAGAATTCGATGCCGTTTAAGCGAGCCCACTGGCCCTCGCTCGACGAACGCGAGTATCGGATTTCGCAGGGCCATGATGCCGCGGCCGCCCTCGTGGTCGATGGCGACGTGGTCGCTGCCGCCGCAGAGGAGCGGTTCAATCGGGAGAAGCACAGCTCGCGGTTCCCCCGCGCAGCGATCGAGTACTGCCTCTCGGAGGCGGATCTTTCACTCGAAGATGTCGACGAACTGGTGCACGGGTTTGACTACGGGCCCTTCGAACAACTCTTCTCGCTCGACCCGGTTGCCTCGCAGCTGTACCGCGAAGTCTATTCCCGCGACGCACTTCTGCGTCTCACGGACCGGGATCTCAATGGGTTTCCGGCGGACCGCGTTTATCATGTCGGCCATCACATGGCCCACGCGGCGAGTGCGTATTTCACCTCCGGATTCGGCGAATGCCTGGTCGTCGTGATCGACGGAATGGGCGAAGTCGTCAGCGCGACGGTGTATCACGGGAATGCAGGACGCTTGGAGAAGCTTCACGAGATCTCGGCGGCCCACTCGATCGGGATCCTGTACTCACTCGTGACGCTCCACCTCGGTTTCAATTTCGGCGCCGACGAATACAAGATCATGGGATTGGCGCCGTATGGCGATCCGCAACGGTTCCAGGCCTTCTTCGAACAGGCAATTGACTTGCGCCCGAACGGTTCCATCCGCGTTCCGCCACTCGCCCTGAACCAGACCCGCGAGGAGCGGGAGAATCACCTGGGCACCCGTCGCTACCTCGCCGAGCACCTGGGTTCCCCGCGGATGCCCGACGACCCGATTGCCGATGTGCACCGCGACGTCGCCGCCGCTTTACAGGCGGGTCTCGACCGGGCTATGGAACATCTCTGCGGGCACTTCGGCGGGCAGACGGGGCTGCGCAAGCTGGCGATGGCCGGCGGTGTCGCACTGAATTGCACATCCAACGGAAAGCTGCTTCGGTCCGGACTCTTTGATGACGTATACATTCAGCCTGCTGCGGGCGACGACGGGTCTGCCCTCGGGGCAGCGCTCTACCGGGCCTCGCTGCTCGACGCCAGCCTACCGAATCGGCGGTTTCCGGTGCCGTTTCTCGGTCCCGCCCCGTCTCACAACGCAATCGAATCAGCGATCTCGGAGGCGGGGGACCGGATTGAGGTAGAACGGTTCGATGGGCTGCAGCCGGCGTGCGAGCGTGCCGCCGACTTGATCCGAGACGGTCATGTCCTCGCATGGTACCGGGGGCGGATGGAGTTCGGCCCACGTGCTCTGGGACACCGCAGTATCTTGGCCGATCCCGGACACCCGGCGATGCGTGATCGAATCAACTCGATGGTCAAGATGCGAGAAGCCTTCCGGCCCTTCGCTCCTGCGGTCACGATCGAGCAAGTACATCGCTGGTTCGAGGTCCCGCCGATGACCGAGCTCGCGTACATGATCGTCACCGCGGATGTCCGAGAAGAACATCGCGCTCAGCTGCCGGCGGTGACACACGTCAACGGGTCGGCTCGGGTACAGACCGTCAACAAGAACGACAACGCGTCGTTCCACACATTGCTCGGCGCGGTCGGTCGGGCAACAGGTCGAGAGATGGTTCTCAACACAAGCTTTAACGTCAAGGGCCAACCGATCGTCAATACCCCGGCAGAGGCCATGGAGACGTTTCTCGGCACCGGAATCGAGTTCCTCTTTTTGGAAAACACCATGGTTAGCCGCGCTCGGCAGGCGCGTAACACCGCCATTCGACCTTAAGCTGCACCACCAGTTGCAACAACATCACCCGTCCCAGGTGACAGCTCCTCGGTGCGGGACATCGCGCATTCGGGCTCGGAACGTTCCCACAATCTGATAGTAAGTAGCTTGAATGGGGGCAGGTCGACGCATTTCTCGTGGCTGACCGCCGACAACTAATCCGGAGAGCCCTTGAGTACCAACCCTTTCGACGATGACAATGGCAACTTCTTCGTGCTTGTCAATGACGAGGAGCAGCACAGCCTGTGGCCGTCATTCGCCGACATCCCAGCCGGCTGGCGCGCGGTTCACGGCGAGGCCGACCGACGGGCGTGCCTGGACTTCATCGACCAGAACTGGACCGACATCCGCCCAAGGAGCCTGCGCGAGAGACTCGCCTAGGTAAGCGTGCAGAGCTGTTAGTCAGGTGAGCCAGCCGGGTTCGGAGCGTCGGATGTACCTGGATAACCAGGCGCGGCCTCTGACGCGAGAACAGCTGGCTCAATGGGGTCATCGGGCCGTGTTGACCGAGCCCGCAACCTCGGCGTCGATTCCGGCGTTGTGGATGGCTCAGGTGGCCCGCATCCCGGATGCGGTGGCGCTGAGTTGTGCGGGCCGTTCTATGACTTACCGGGAGGTTGAGCGGACCGCTAACCGGTTGGCGCACTTGTTGACGGCTCATGGGGCGGGTCCGGGTGGCTGTGTGGCCGTGCTGTTTTCCCGCAGCGCCGAGGCGATCGTGGCAATCCTGGCGGTGCTCAAAACCGGGGCCGCGTATTTGCCGATCGATCCCACGGTACCGGCGACGCGACTGGAGTTCATGGTTGGCGATGCCGCCCCGATCGCCGCGATCACCACCGCGGATCTGGCCGAGCGCCTCGATGGTTGCGGGTTGGCGGTCATCGACGTCGCTGATCCGGTGATCGATGACCAGCCCGATACGGCGCTGGCGCCGCCGGCCCCCGATGATATCGCCCACATCATCTACACCTCGGGAACCACCGGTGTGCCTAAAGGGGTCGCGGTCACCCACCGCAACGTCACCCGGTTGTTCGATTCTCTCGATGCCGGTTTCGAGCTGGCCGGCCAAGTGTGGACGCAGTGTCACTCCTATGCCTTCGACTACTCGGTCTGGGAGATCTGGGGAGCACTGTTGCACGGCGGGCGACTGGTCATAGTGCCCGAAGCAGTGGCCCAGTCACCGACAGACTTCCGCGCCCTGCTGATCGCTGAACAGGTCAGCGTTCTGAGTCAAACCCCCTCTGCGGCGGCAATGTTATCCCCACACGGCCTGGAAGCCGTTGGGGTGCTGGTGCTTGCCGCTGAACCCTGTCCGCCCGAACTAGTCAAGCGCTGGGCGACCGGTCGGGTAGTGATCAACGGCTACGGGCCCACCGAAACCACCGTCTATGCCTCTATCAGCGCACCACTGACCGCAAACTCCGATGTCGCGCCGATCGGTTCGCCGGTGCCGGGGGCGGCGTTGTTTGTGCTTGATGAACTTTTGCGGCCGGTGCCACCTGACGTGGTGGGCGAGCTGTACGTCGCGGGTCACGGTGTGGGCGTGGGGTATTGGCTCCGCCCGGGGCTGACCGCATCACGGTTTGTGGCCTGCCCCTTCGGTGCTCCCGGAACCCGCATGTATCGCACCGGAGACCTGGCATCCTGGGGCCCCGACGGACAACTGCACTACCGCGGACGCGCCGACGACCAAGTCAAAATCCGCGGCTACCGCATCGAACTCGGCGAAATCCGCACCGCACTAGCTGCATTGGACGGAGTCGAGCACGCCGTCGTGATCGCCCGCGAAGACCATCCCGGCGGCAAACGCCTGGTCGGCTACGTCACCGGCACGGTCGACCCCGCTTCGGTGCGAACCATACTGGCCCAACAATTCCCGCCCTACATGGTCCCCGCCGCCGTTGTCGCAATCGACACTTTGCCCCTGACACCCAACGGCAAACTCGACACCCGCGCACTACCCCCACCCGACTACCACGACCATGAGCACCACCCCCCAACCACCCCCACCGAAGAAATCCTCTGCGACATCTACGCCCAAATCCTCGGACTAGAACGCGTCGGCATCGACGACTCCTTCTTCGACCTCGGCGGAGACTCCCTGCAGGCCATGCGGGTGATTGACGCGGCGCAGGAATCACTCGATGCGCACCTCTCGATCCGCCACCTGTTCGATGCGCCAGCGATTCGCCAGTTAGCACAGCATGTCGCTGGGGTTGACGGCCGACGCGTCGTGTTGGCGCCCAGGGTTCGCCCCGGTGTGGTTCCGTTGTCGTTTGCTCAGCGCCGGCTCTGGTTCCTGCGTCAATTACATGGACCCTCACCGGTGTACAACACGCCGATCGCTTTTTGGATCAGAGGGGTCCTGGATGTCGCGGCGCTGGCCGCAGCCCTCGATGACGTCGTTGCCCGTCATGAATCGTTGCGCACGGTATTTCCAGACACCGGCGGAGTCCCTCTGCAGGAGGTGATGTCGGCGCGGGCGGGAATGTGGCTGCGCGGAGGCCCCGCGGTGGTGCAGGTGCTGCAGCAGGATCTGGCTGATGAATTGGCGGCGCTGGCAGGGTACCGGTTTGATTTGTCGATCGAAGTTCCGATTCGTGCGCAGATCTTTACGGTGGAACCCGAGCAGTATGTGCTGGTAATTGTCGTGCACCACATTGCCTTTGACGGCTGGTCGCTGACTCCGATGTTTCGTGATGTGGGTGAGGCGTATCGCGCCCGCTGCGCGGGGCGGTCGCCGGGCTGGGCGCCGTTGCCGGTGCAGTATGTCGATTACACGTTGTGGCAGCGTGAACAGCTCGGCGAGCTTGGCGATCCCGCGAGCGCGATCGCCGCGCAGCTGGCTTTTTGGGAGCACACTCTGGCCGGGATGCCCGAACGGCTGGCACTTCCCACCGATCGGCCCTATCCGCTGGCCGCCGACTACCGCGGCGCACTAGTGGAAGTGGCGTGGCCGGCCGAGCTGCAGCAGCAGGTACGCGGGGTCGCCCGGCGCTACAACGCCACCAGCTTCATGGTGCTGCAGGCGGCTCTGGCGGTGGTGCTGGCCAAGATCAGCGCCAGTACTGATGTGGCGGTAGGGTTTTCGATTGCCGGACGTCGTGATCCGGCACTCGATGAGCTGGTGGGTTTTTTCGCCAACACGTTGGTGTTGCGCGTCGATATGGGCGGGGATCCCAGCGTGGCCGAGCTGTTGGCCCAGGTCCAACAGCGCAGCCTGGCCGCCTACGAACATCAAGACGTGCCCTTCGAGGTGCTCGTCGAACGACTCAACCCCACCCGATCGCTGACCCACCAACCACTGATCCAGGTGATGTTCACCTGGGCAAATTTCCCGGGGCAGGGTAGTGATCCCGCCGGGCTGCCGTTGGCCGATCTGCAGGTGACTTCAGTACAGCTGGACACCCGAACCGCCCGAATGGATTTGCTTCTGGTTCTGGGCGAGCGTTGGACTCAGGCTGGTGAGCCCGCCGGGATCGGCGGGACAGTGGAGTTTCGCACCGATGTGTTCGACGCGGCCAGCATCGAGACACTCACCAAGCGCTGGCGGCACGTGTTGGCGGCGATGACCGCCGATCCGACCCGGCGGCTGTCGTCGATCGATCTGCTCGACGACGCTGAACACACCCGCCTCGATCAGTGGGGCAATCGGGCGGTGTTGACCCAACCCGCAACCGCCCCGGCGTCAATCCCGGTGCTCTTCGCCGCACAAGCAGCCCGCACCCCTGAAGCCAAAGCGCTGACCTTCCAAAGCCACTCGATGACCTACCGCGAACTCGACGCGGCGACCAACCGATTGGCACACACGATAGCGCGCCACGATGCGGGCCCCGGCTGCTGTGTAGCGCTGCTGCTACCCCGATCCGCCGAGGCAATCGTGGCCATCCTAGCCGTGCTCAAATCCGGAGCGGCCTACCTTCCCATCGACCCCGCCCTCCCCGCGGCCCGCATCGAATTCATGCTTACCGACGCCGCTCCGATCGCCGCAATCACCACTACCGACTTGGCGGGCCGCATCAGCGGATTCGACTTCGACGTCATCGACGTTGCAGATCCCGCTATCGACACCCAACCCGACGCACCGCCACCCCCACCGGATCCCGCTGACATCGCCTACTTCATCTATACCTCGGGAACCACCGGAGTGCCCAAAGGCGTTGCCATCAACCACTACAACGTCACTCAGCTGCTGGACTCCTTGAACACCCAGCTGCCATCCGCCGGCGTATGGTCGCAATGGCACTCCTACGCGTTCGACGTCTCGGTGTTCGAAATCTTCGGCGCCCTGCTCGGTGGCGGACGACTCGTCGTCATACCCCAATCGGTGATCGCCTCACCACCAGAATTCCACGCCTTACTAGCCGCCGAACATGTCACCGTCTTAAGCCAAACCCCCTCGGCCTTCTATGCACTGCAAACCGCCGACGCGCCCGAACCGCAACATCAGCTCTCTCTGCACACCGTGATCTTCGCCGGGGAGGCCCTTGAACCACAACGCCTTCGAACCTGGCTACACAACCACCCGGCAGCACCACGGCTGATCAACATGTACGGCACCACCGAAACAACTGTGCACGCCTCCTTCCGTGAGATCACTCAACACGACGCGGACAGCCCCACCAGCCCCATCGGAGTGCCCCTGGCCAATCTCGCATTCTTCGCACTGGATGGCTGGCTGGGCCCGGTACTCCCCGGGGTCATCGGCGAACTCTACATATCCGGCGCCGGAATAGGCCTGGGCTACTGGCGACGTAACAGCCTGAGCGCATCACGGTTTGTGGCCTGCCCGTTCGGCCCACCTGGAACACGCATGTACCGCACCGGAGACCTCGTCCGCTGGCGCACCGACGGCCAACTCGAATATCTCGGACGCGCCGACCAGCAGGTCAAGATTCGCGGCTACCGCATCGAACTCGGCGAGATCGAAGCAGTCCTGGCAGCACATCCCGCGGTGTCGTATGCGGCGGCGGTCGCGCATGACCCAGGAGCTGAGACGAATGCCATTGCGCAGGTTGGTGACAAGCTGCTAGCGGCATATGTGGTGCTGGACCAGGATGCGGTGCTGGTCCGGGAAGCGGAGCGAGAAACGCGGCTCGTAGAGCAGTGGCAAGGCGTGTACGACGACTTGTATTCGAGCGCGATGTTCGGCGCCCACATTCCGGCGTCGATTGGGGAGGACTTCGCGGGCTGGAACAGCAGCTACACCGGGGCGCCGATCCCGGTAGGTCAGATGCGGGAATGGCGGGCCGCCGCAGTGGATCGGATCCGGGAGCTGCGTCCGGCGCGGGTGCTGGAGATCGGGGTCGGATCGGGGTTATTGCTTGCCCAGTTGGCCCCGGGGTGCGCCGAGTATTGGGGCACTGATTTTTCGGCGCCCACCATCGAGACCCTTCGAGCGGCGGTGGCATCGCAGCTCTGGGGCGAGCGGGTGCGGCTACGAGTGCAGTCGGCTCACATCGCAGATGGGTTACCCGCGGGGCATTTCGACGTCGTCGTGCTCAACTCGGTGATCCAGTACTTCCCGAGCGTGGGTTATCTGCTCGACGTCTTGGGCCTGGCGACGCGCGTGCTGGCGCCGGGCGGAGCGTTATTCATCGGCGACGTGCGGAACCTGTCGTTGTTGGCCGCGTTCACCACCGGAGTGGTGTGCGCGGGACCCACTGCGATGGTCGACACCACCGCGGTGGCCCGGGAACGGGTACGCCGGGAAATGCTCGCCGAGCAGGAGCTGCTGCTCGCGCCCGAGTTCTTTACGACATTGCCCCAGCGCTTCGCCGAGCTCACCGCGGTCGACCTACAACTCAAACGGATGCGCGCTGTCAACGAGCTCAGCGGTTACCGCTACGACGTGGTGCTGCGCAAGGCGCCGGTAGCCGTACGGTCCCTGGCAAACCTGCCCTCAGAGTCGTGGCACCGGTTCGAAAGCCTGGCCGTGCTGGGCGATTACTTGCGGTCTCAGCAGCTGCCGGAGCTGCGCGTCACCGCGGTGCCACACGCCGGGATAGCGCCTGACGTGGCTCTGGCGCAAGCACTTTCGCAGGCTGGTGACCGGGTGCCGATCAGCCGTTTGCGTGCCGACACGCCAGTGCCGGACGCGGTGTTGCCGCATGAGTGCCACCGGCTCGGGGATGAACTCGGATACGCCACGGCGGTGACCTGGTCATCGACCCCTGGTTTGGTCGACGTGCTCTTCACCCGACCCACCGACTCGCTGGATGGCCCGCACCCGGTGCTTTCAGACTTTTACGTGCCCACCACCGCCACAAGCCCTTCGGCCGGCTACGCGAACGATCCGTCGGTGATTGAACGCGTAGCCGAACTGCGCCGTTTCGTCGCCGCCCGATTGCCCGAATTCATGGTCCCGGCAGCGATCATGGTGATGCAGTCAATGCCGTTGACGGTCAACGGCAAACTCGATCGCCGCGCACTGCCGGCCCCGGAATTCCTCAGCTCGGTCGCTTACCGGCCGCCAAGTGACCAACGCGAGCGAGTGCTGGCCGCGTTGTTCGGTGAGATCCTCGGCGTTGCTCGAGTCGGCGTTGATGACAGCTTTTTCGACCTGGGTGGCCATTCACTGTCTGCCACGCGCCTGGTGGCCCGAGTCCGAGCCGAACTGGGCGTCGAGGTACCGATCCGGGCGGTGTTCGACACACCCACCGTTGCCGGGTTGGCCGAATGGATGAGCACGCATGCCGGGGACCGCGCGGGCGTCCCGTTGACGACCCGGCAACGGCCTGCGTCAATCCCGTTGTCGTTTGCGCAAAACCGGCTGTGGTTCCTCGATCAATTCGACGGACCCTCACCGGTCTACAACATTGCGCTGGCGTTGCGGTTACGTGGACAGTTAGATGTCGGGGCGCTGGGCGCGGCGCTGGGCGACGTGGTCAATCGTCACGAAAGTTTGCGCACGGTTTTTCCGGCCGTCGATGGGGTGCCCCAACAGCGTGTCATTGCCGCCGAACAGGCAGATTTCAGCTGGGACGTGATCGATGCGGCCGGATGGTCTGCGGTACAACTCGGCGATGCCGTGGGAGCGGACGTGCGGTATGCGTTCGATCTGGCTACCGAAATGCCAATCCGGGCAAGACTTTTCACTGTTGGCGACCAGGAGCATGCGCTGGTCCTCACCGTGCACCATATCGCCGCAGACGGCTGGTCGCTGACTCCGATGTTTCGTGATGTGGGTGAGGCGTATCGCGCCCGTTGCGCGGGGCGGTCGCCGGGCTGGGCGCCGTTGCCGGTGCAGTATGTCGATTACACGTTGTGGCAGCGTGAACAGCTCGGCGAGCTTGGCGATCCCGCGAGCCCGATCGCGGCGCAGTTGGCTTTTTGGGAGCAGACTCTGGCCGGGATGCCCGAACGGCTGGCACTTCCCACCGATCGGCCCTATCCGCTGGCGGCCGACTACCGCGGCGCACTAGTGGAAGTGGCGTGGCCGGCCGAGCTGCAGCAGCAGGTACGCGGGGTCGCCCGGCGCTACAACGCCACCAGCTTCATGGTGCTGCAGGCGGCTCTGGCGGTGGTGCTGGCCAAGATCAGCGCCAGTACTGATGTGGCGGTAGGGTTTTCGATTGCCGGACGTCGTGATCCGG
>Ga0335075_10004983_pt1 | contig 20677 bp, 22 predicted proteins | sample Lox_Sample_24_FD_206723 | JGI IMG/M metagenome (GOLD analysis project Ga0335075, IMG submission 206723) | Soil microbial communities from Loxahatchee National Wildlife Refuge, Florida, United States - Lox_Sample_2.4 | ecosystem: Environmental > Terrestrial > Soil > Wetlands | place: USA...
AAAGGGACCGGGAGCACGACGACGGCTAGGTGCGGCACCGGTGGCAGAAGACCTGATTACCACTCGACTTACGGAGGTTTATCGGCTGGCTCACCGGTCCGCGCGACGGGAACCGAGCAGGCGACGACGGCGGCGAGCGGGATCAGGACCGCGGCGGGAACCAGGGGCGGCGATTCCAGGGCGGCGAGGCCGCCGAGCACGGCGCCGGCGGCGAAGGCGGCGAGCACTCCGGTGCTGCGCTGCCACTCCGATGGCCAGCGGCGGACCGCCAGCGCGTGCAGCACCCCGGTCAGCGTGCTGGTCAGGTACGTCGTCGACATCGGCCCGAGACGGCGGACGGCGGTGCTCTGCATCCCCATCGCGGCCGCCGCGATCCCGAGTAGCGCCAAGCGCGGGCCGCCTGCCGGGTGGCCGTCGGCCGCGAACCACCCGCCGCTGAACGCGGCGAGCACGAGCAGTTCCGCGGCGAGGGTGAGCGTGGCCCGGCGCGGCCAGGGCGGCTGGCCCGTGCGCGGTATCCCGGCCAGGGCCCCTCCGGCCAGGACACCGGTCCCGTAGCCGGCCAGCGCTAGGCCCGCGTTCACCGCCAGCTCCGCGTTGTGCTGGCCCGCGGATATGCCCAGCAGCGCCAGGTTGCCGGTGATGACGCTGCTGAAGACCTTGCCCAGCCGCAGGTAGCTCACCGCGTCGACCGCGCCGGTGGTCAGCGCCAAGACGACCACCAGGCTGTCCCGGAACCCGGTCCCCGCCGGGCCCGGTGCCCTACCGGGCGGCGGCGGGCCGGTCGCGAACGCTGACTTGTTGATCGATCCTCCAGATCGCCGTCATCGGCCGGCCGCGGCTGCGCGAGGCACGCCTGCCTGCTCATCCCGCCAGGTAGCTACCTCGTGACGCGATACATAAACTCTGCATCGGCGACCGTCACGACCCGCTCGGCGGGCAGTCCGTCCACTAGGTCCCAGGCCGGCCGCTCGGCCCGGTGCCGGGGCAGTGATTAGCCGGAAATTTATCGTTTTACGATATAAACATCAATCAGGAGCCGGCCTCGGCTCACGCTCTCACAGTCCGGTCGTGGTGCATCATGGAAAACCCCTCACCCCCGCCCTCGCAACAGTCGTCCGGCCGGTCGCGTCCGTGCTTGCTGCCCTGGCGGCGATGGCCGGCCGCCTTGGCCGCGGCCGGTGCCGCCGCACTTGCGCTCGCGGGTTGCACAAGCGCGGGCAGCGGCGCGAGTTCGGCCGCCGCCTCATCGGCGGCCAGACCAAGCGCCGCGCCCTCAGGCACCGCGACGCCCGACGGGGCCGGGGCCGGCGCGATCCAGAATGCGTTCGTGGGCGTCATCGGCCGCGTGCTGCCATCGGTGGTAGAGATCCGCACCAATGCTGGCCTCGGCTCCGGCGTTGTGTTCGATACGAAGGGCGACATCGTGACCAATGCGCACGTGGTCGGCACCGCCACCAGGTTCGAAGTGCTGCCATCCAACTCGGCCGCTCCGATGTCCGCGACCCTGGTGGGCACATATCGTCCGGACGACCTGGCGGTGATCAAGGTATCCGGGGCCAAGAACCTGCGCCCCGCGTCCTTCGGTGACTCGTCCACGCTGAAGGCGGGCGACCTGGTCCTCGCGATCGGCAATCCGCTCGGGCTGGCCAGCAGCGTAACCCAGGGCATCGTCTCCGCGGTCGGGCGCACGGTCACCGAGCCGGCCGAATCAGGGTCGCCGGGTGCCACCCTGCCGGACATGATCCAGACCTCCGCCGCGATCAACCCGGGCAACAGCGGAGGTGCCCTGGTTAACCTGGCGGGACAGGTAATGGGCATTCCCACCCTCGCCGCGGTCGACCAGCAGCTCGGCGGGAGCGCAGCACCGGGCATCGGCTTCGTGATCTCCTCCGACATGGTCACCAGGATCGCCAGGCAGCTGATCGCGTCCGGGCACGTGACGAACTCGGGCCGCGCCGAGCTGGGCGTGGAGGTCGCGACGGTGACAGGGACGGACGGCGCGGCCGCTGGAGTCGGGGTCGTGTCGGTCGTCTCCGGCGGCCCGGCGGCCAGAGCCGGCATTCGTTCCGGTGACGTTGTCACGGCTGTCAACGGCACCGCCACGCCGGACGTGCAGGCTCTCACCGCGGTGCTCGCGAACCTCAGCCCCGGCCAGTCGGTCAAGGTCAAGCTCACCCGCGCCCACGGCGCCACGGCCACCGTCAGTGTGACGCTCGGCCAGTTGCCGAACACGTAGCTCCCTGCTGGTGCCGGTGCCTGCCGCGCGTCCGGCACTCAGGTCGGCGGCGGCGGTGATGGCTCGTCGGCGAGGGCGATGGCCAGCTCCCTGCGGGGGTGGGATGAAAGGGTGCGGGGCCGTGCAGGCCCTGCACGTACGGCCCGGGATCGCACAGCGCGTGACCGGTGAAGTCCGGCTGGACGGAGGGAAGCCCAGCGGCCTGGGCGCCCTTGGCGAGTACGCCGTTGAGGGCGCGCAGCAGGCCGAGGAGGGATTGCTCCTTGCCCGGATCGATGCCGACCTTGTCCAGGCAGTGCCGGCTGGTGTCGAACGGATCGTGGTACAGGTTGACGAGCACCCTGGGTGGGACGGCAGGCCGGCAAGCTGCTGGAGCAGTCAAACCCTCGGCGGATACGGGCACCTTGTATGGTTATGGTGAGAGGTCATCGGCAACCAGCATTGTGGCGACTCTGTGAACTGACGATCGTTGACAGCATTCATCTCGTCTCCCGGTCTCGCCGATTCCGGCTCTTGCGCCTGCCGGCCCGCGCGGTGGCGGCGGGCGGCGCGGCCGCGGAGCCAGGTGGGTGTCCATGCAGGATCCGGTCGGCGCAGGAGCCCGACGAGGGCCGGGATGCACCGGCCCAGGCTGGGCGGAAGGGCGGCGGAACACTTGTGAGCCGGATCAGCCCGGCACGGCGGAGAACCGCCTCGGCTGCTGTGCCCGGCGAGGACAAGCCCGCCGGGGAGGGCGGCCGGCGCCTTCCGTTCCGGCCCTGGCGGGCGGTCTGGCGGCGGCCGCCGCCGGGCGTCGGGGGAATCTCGCTGGAACCGGCTGGCCCGGTACAAGGCGCTGTTCCAGGCGGCCGGGCGACCGGGCTGGTGCTCGCGCTGGCCGTCACCGCGGCGGCCGCGGCAGAGTACGCTAGCGGCGGCCCGTTCACGACGCTGGCCTGGCTGGCGATCGCTCCCCTGCTGGCTTCTGTGGTGCTGCCTCCGCGGCTCACCGCGCTGATGGCCGGCTGGACGGTGCTGCTGGGGCTGGGGCTTACCCTCAGTGGGGCCGGACCAGCGGGGCACCCGGTCTCTCGGCTGGCCGTGCTAATGCTGCTGGCCGCTTTCGCGGTGGCCAACGCACTGCTGCGCAGCGCTGCGCAGCGGCGGCTTGGCCAGGCCCGTGCGGTGGCCAGGGTCGCGCAGAGCGCGCTGCTACGCGAGGTGCCCCGGACCGTGGCCGCGGCCCGGCTGGCATCCCGCTACCTGTCGGCCTCGGCAGAGGCGCGGGTGGGGGGAGACCTGCTAGAGGTAATCGACGGGCCGCGCCCGCGATGGCTGGTCGGCGACACCAAGGGAAAGGGGCTGCCCGCGGTCCGGCTGGCCAGCGTCGCCGCCACCAGCTTCCGGGACGCCTGCGCCCGGCCGGGCCTGTCGCTGCCGGAGGTGGCCCGCGCGGTCGATCTATCGGTGACGCGGGCGGCAGGTGAGGAGGATTTCGTCACCGCGGTATTCGCCGAGCTTGACCCCCGCGGCTGGGTCCAGCTCGTGCTCTGCGGGCATCCCCCGCCTTTCCGGCTGGCTGCCGGCGGTGAGCTGGAGCCGATGGCCCCGGAAGTGTTCGCGACGCCGCTGGGCCTGAACCCGAACCCGCACCTGTCGACCTTCTCGGTGCGCACCGGTGACCGGCTGCTGTTCTTCACCGACGGGCTGCTCGAGGCCCGCGACCAGGCTGGCCGGTTCTTCAGCGTTGGCGAACACCTCCAGACGCTGCGCCGGCCCGGCCTGCAGTCTGCCATCGACGAACTGCTGGACCAGGTGGGCGCGCACACCCGTTACCACCTCGGGGACGATGTCGCCGTCCTGCTCGTAGAGCTCACGCTGACCGGCGCCGCCAGCGAAGCAGATGACGACGCCGGGCAGGATGAGGGGTTCGAGCGCTCCGGTGCCGCCGGTCACGGCCGCGCCGGGGCCCGCCCGCGACGACCAGGTCATCGAGGCCGCCGGGGCGCGGATATTCGTCGAGCCGCAGGCGGCTGCCTACCTGACTGACAAGGTGCTCGACGCGCGGTTCGGCGCCCGGCCGGGCCCACTTCCCCTTGGGCGCGGAGAAAGCGCGCCGCGACCTGCCCGCTAAGCGAGTCGGTCGCGGCGCACACCCCTTTGACGAGATGAATTTTATTCGCAGCACGATACTTCTGTCAACGCGTGCCGTCGTCGATGCAGGCGGCGAGGACTGCGCGGGCTTACTGCTCGTGAGTCACCCTCGGGTCCGGTGACCGGGGCCCTGGGCCGGGCGACGGTGCTTCCACCTGGGGTGACTGTCCGCGTAGAACACCATCACGATCGGTACGGCCAGGCAGATGATGGTGACGATGGGGACGATAACGGGGACGAGAGGCGATCCCAGCAAATTAGCACCTTCTCCCGAGAGCGCCGGGCCGGCCATCAGTGCAGCGGGGACGTCAGGGCGCCGGTGACGTAATCCAGATAAATGTCGTACAACGATATAAGTTTACCCCGCGTCCAGCAGGCCGCCAAACCGGCGCGGTCGGCAAGCTGTTGCGTACATGTACGCAAATAGGCGTATGCTCGGCGCATGCGACAGCAGGCCCACGTCGTGGCCCGGACTCCCCAGGATCGGGATGCCGGGCGGCCGGGCCGTCGGGCGCCGCGGGGGACGGTCTCGCGCGAAGACATCATCCTGGCCGCAGTCAAGGTTGTCAGCGCCGACGGCGATGGGCAGCTGACCATCCGCGGCCTTGCCGCCGGCCTCGGCGTCGCGCCAATGTCGCTCTACCGCCACATCCGCGACAAAGATGATCTCCTTGACGAGGTAGTCGACCGTCTCCTCGCCCCGGCCTGGCGCCCGGCAGCGGCCGCGGATGACTGGCAGGCATGGGTGATCGAGGCCGCGGCTAAGCTCCGGCACTTCCTGGTCACCCAGCCTGCGGCGCTGCATGTCTACCTCAGGCACCCGGTCGTGTCACCCGCGGCGATCGAGCGCATGGACGCCATAATGGATGTCCTGCGGCAGGCCGGCGTGGATGAGCAGACCGCCCGGCGCGCATACGGGGCGGTGCATACCTACACCATCGGCTTCGCGGCGCTCGAAGCGTCCCGGACCCGCGGGACCTCCGGTAACACATACGCCGGCGACCTCGCCCGGCAGCTTGCCGCGTATACCACTGCCGGGCAGTTCACAGATGGTTTGCGCTATCTGCTCGACGGAATCGGCAAGCACACCGGAACAGGCTTAGCGCCGGAGAGGCAGCCGCGAATGAGACGGCACAGCTTCAGCGCCCTGGTGATGCTCGACCGGGTGGCCCCTGAGGACGCCGCGCGATGCGAGTCAGACGGGACGCGGGCCGGCTGCCCGCTCGAGCCTGGCTGCTACACGTATTACCCCGCCGTGATCTCACTGGACGACGAACGGCCCACGCGGACCTCGGTCCGGGCCGTGGTGACCATCGCGCTTGGCGATAGCGAGACCAGGGCATTCTTCACTCCTGGACAGCGCTTCACGATCTGGGCCGATGCTGTAGTCGGCGATACGATACGGGCCTGCGGGCTGGTCGGGCACGGCGTCATCGCCCAGCCCGTTTCGCCGCCCGCGCTGCGGGCTCCCCGTGACGAAGCCGCCGCGAGCTCTGCTCGCCCGGCCCGCACGCCGACGCCCGTCGGCAGCGGCTACGCCGTCCGGTCCGTGATCGCGGTCAGCGCCGGCTGCGCGGCGGAGCGCCGGGGCGGGGCCGACCGGACGATCACCTCAGGGTCTCCCGCGTTACGCAGGAGTCATGGAGTGGATCGGGAGTCAGCCGCTTCCGTTCGGAAAATCAAAGCATCATCCAGAACGGGCGCGGCTGGCTGCCGCTGGCCAGTGGCTCTCCCCGGTGCTTCAGGCCGAGGTCGGCGTGTGCTCGCGGACGTAGCGGACGAGCCCGGACAGTTCTGTTCATGGAGTCCTCTTCCTGGGGGTGGCCGCAGGTGCTAGCCGCGCCCGGTCTGCTGCGGCAAGCCTGGCTACTGCGGGTCCGCCGCACATCGTCAAGACGGACAACACCCCGTGCTCGCCAACCGCCCCAGGGCTGACACGCGGAAACAGGCCGCACGTGACGGCGACAGTCACCGACGCCGCTGCCGAACTCAACGACCGATAGACGAGGCAGGAACCCGTGTCGCAGTGATCGCCCTCGGCAGTCCAGGGTCACAGCGGGACGGGACTGTACTCCGTGATCCCGTATTCGTCGCCTGCCGCCTCTACCAGCAGGCCGAGTGCGGCGGTTACCGCCGCCTGCTCCCGGGTCGTGAGCCGCGCCATGATCCGCGCTAGCTCTTGCCGTCGCCACGTCCTCGCCGCGGTTACCAGGTCCTGACCGCTGGCGGTCAGCTCGAGGGTCACTACCCCGCGGTGCCGCGGGTCGGTACCGCGGGCCGCGTGCCCGGCGGCGACAAGCCGGTCAGCCAGCCGGGTGACGGTCGAGGGATCAAGTCCGAGTGTTCTGGCAGCCTGCCCGGACGGCACTGGTCCCAGGTCAGCGAGCACGGCCAGCAGCCGGAACTGCGGCAGCGTCACCTCATCGTCCAGGACGTCCAGGCTCCGCAGCGCCACGCCCGCCAGCATCCGCGTCGCGGTCTGCAGCACGCTCGCCGTTTCCGGTGCGAGGTCAGGCGCGCCGTGGTCGCGTGTCGATGACATTCAGCAGGCCCCTTTGCCTTGTGGTCGCTGTCGGACTAATCTGTTGCAGGAACCAATATTTGTATTGTACAAATTATTGCTGGGCATATGGCGGTGGTGCAGTGCGGCAGGCTAGGTTCAGGGCTCTGATCACGCTCTATCCTGTTGAGCCGCGCCCCGGGGGGCCGCACGCGGCCGTGCCGCAGTTCCATAATCACACCCGTGCCCTGATGGTCCGGGCTCGTCCCCTGCGCCAGGCGGGCGCAACCCGGTACTTCACCACGGAGATCTCCTGGGACGGCGAGGAGCCTCTGCGTCGCGGGGACTCCTGCGTGGTAACGGTCACGGTTACCGACGATGAGGTCGGCCAGTACCTCGGCGCCGGACAGCGCTTCACCCTGTGGTCCGGTGGCGAGGTTGGTTACGGCACCATCTCCCGCAAGGTCTACACAGAGTACAGCCCGTCCTGACGCTAGCCTTCGCTCCCTCCCGCCGGCTATTCCCCTGGTGACGGCAAATCGCCGCTCCCGACTTCGTGAACTGCCGTGATGGCTTGCGTACTGGGCGGCGGCAGCACATTGCGTGGGCCTGCTGAGGCCGAGGCCCGCCCCGCTTCCATCGGGCGCTGATCATCACCTGCTACCGGGCCGTTCTGGCTCCGCCAGCCGATGGCTTGCAGATAGCAACTATTGCTTCTTACAATGCTTCGTCATGAGACCACCTGTAAGGGCTGCTTGGCGTTGGGTGGGTGGCCCTGTGCCAAGGGCAGTGAGTCAGCTCACCATGGCGAGGTGACGGGCTTGCCCGCCCCGCTGCTCAGGTGGTCGGGCGGCCAGTCTTACCTCAATGGGGGGACAGTGACTTTGAGGTGCCGGTGACCCGTATCAGGGTGCCGCGCGTATCTCGCGGACGGCGTGCGAGCCGGCGATCCCGTGACGATGACGCCGCCCGGTCACCAGAGAGTTATCGAGCCGCCGACCAGGCGGTGACTGTGCTTTACCACGCGCACTCCCGCTCCCTCGCCCGGATCGCCGTGCTCCTGGTCGGCGACATTTTGCAGGCGGAAGAAATAGTCCAGGACGCCTATGTCGCCACGCACCGCGCATGGCGACGTATCGAGGATGGTGACAAGGCCCTGGGCTATCTGCGGCGGGCCGTCGTCATCGGGACGCGCTCCCAGACAGTGGCGCCGTCTGGTCAGGCCCGCATTCCAGAGACGCCTCTCGTGGCAGTGCTTTCCGGTCTTCCGGCCCGCCAGCGCGAGGCACTGGTGCTCAAGTACTACGCGGACTGGCCAGAGCCTCAGATCGCCACCGCGATGGGGATCACCAGGTATGCGCTGAAGGCCCACCTCCGGCTAGGCATGTCCGCTCTCCAGGCCTGCCTGGCTCCCGATTGGGGTGGTGGCATCTGACCTCCGGTTTTGGGCGCCGCCGCTACGCGAAGCGCTGGGTGCGGCGGACACCGGCCGTCAGCGCCCCGGTCAGTCTGCCGGACTGGCAGGGGGCCTTCTACCCTCTCGAAGGATCGGGCGCCCTTCTCGGGCTGCCGGACCTGGGCGCTGCGGTCGACCGGCTTATCGAGGACGTCCTGCACCACGTCGGCCACGCGCTACAGGACGACGCCGCCATACTGCTGATCGGCCGGTGGCAGCTGGCATGACAGTACCTGCCGTGACGGCCGAGGAGGATCGAGCTCCGGCAGGATTGACTCAGTTGAACATTTGTTCAATCATGTAAACATGAGTTCAGACCCTGCGGACCTGACGTCAGCCGCGACGATCCGGATCGCGGCCATGAAGCTGTTCGCTGAGCGCGGCTACGGCGGGGTAACCGTTCGGCAGATCGCCTCGGCGGCCGGAGTCTCGCCGGCGCTGGTGATCCACCACTACGGCTCGAAGGAACGGCTGCGAGCCGTCCTCGAGGAGCGGGTTGCCGGGTTCGTGGAGTCGATGCTGGCGGAACTCGCCAGGGTCCAAGAGGAGGGTGCTAGCACCAGCCTCGCTCAGTTGTTCGCCGACCGGCTGGAACGCGAGCCGGACCTGGCGGGCTACGTCCGGCGGCTGCTGTGCGACGGTGGTCCGTCTGGTGCGGCCTTGTTCGAGCGCCTCTACCAGGCGACGCGGGCCGGCCTGCGGGACCTGGAGCAGGCAGGGGTTGTCCGTCGCTCGGGGGACGAACAGGTCCGCGATGCCTTCCTGCTGAGCAACGATCTGGCCATGCTGCTGCTGCGGCCTCTTATCTCGCAGGTCACCGGGATCGACCCGCTGGCCCGCGACGGGCTGGTCCGCTGGTCGGCGGAAGTGTTCGACGTCTACTCAGCAGGCATCTTCATGGCAGCCGCTCCAGCCGGAGCGGAGGGACCGCAGGCTGCGGGAGATCAAGCAGGTGGGCGCCCGTGACCAGCGCTATTGAGACGTTCGGGCTGATGAAGCGGTACGGCGGCGTCACCGCTGTCAGTGATCTCAACCTGCGGATTGAGCCCGGTCAGGTCTTCGGCTTTCTCGGTCCCAACGGAGCTGGCAAGTCGACGACGATCCGGATGCTGATGGCGTTGCAGCGGCCGACGCAGGGCCGGGTCTCGGTCCTTGGCCTCGATGCCCAGGCCGATACCGTCGCGGTTCACCGTCGCGTCGGGTACCTGCCCGGCGACCTCGAGCTCTTTCCGCGGCTTACCGGCCGTCAGCACATCGCATGGTTTGGCCGGTCACGTGGTCTCGATGACCGCTCTTCTCTCGCGGAGCATCTGGTCGACCGGTTTCAGGTCGCGGCCGACCGCCCGGTCCGTGAACTGTCGAAGGGGAACCGCCAGAAGATCGGACTGGTGCTGGCTTTCATGCACCGGCCTGAGCTGCTGGTGCTCGACGAGCCGTCGTCCGGGCTTGACCCGTTGATGCAACGCGAGTTCGAGAACCTGCTGCAGGAAACGGCTGCCGAGGGGCGGACCGTCTTCCTGTCCTCGCACGATCTGGACGAGGTGCAGCGCAGCGCCCACCGGGTCGGGATAATCCGGGAAGGCAGGCTGGTGGCCGAGGACACCGTGGCGGGCCTCAGGCGGGCCGCGCCGCAGAAGATGGAGATTCGCTTCCGCCGTTCGGTCGACCAGGCAGAGCTGAGCAGCCTGCGGGGAGTCACCGTCACAGCGGCTGACGGGCCGCGAGTGACGCTCGACGTGACCGGCGAGATCGGGCCGGTACTGCGAGTCATCGCCAGCCACGACCCGGTTGACCTGACCTCGCGGCCAGCTGATCTTGACGAGCTCTTCCTCGGCTTCTACCGGCAGCCGCCAGCGAAGAAGGTGCCAGATGCCGGCTGACATCACGCGGCTGGACCTCAGGCTGCGGCGGCGCAGCGCCGCCGGCTATGCGATCGGGATGGCCCTGTACACCCTGGTCGTCGTGGCGCTCTATCCCTCATTCAAGAACTCGACGTCCCTGGACAGCCTCAGCGGCTCGACGGCCGCGGCCTTGTTCGGCGTCACCGGAAAGCTCACCTCGCCCGGCGGCTGGCTCAACGGCAACATCTACGGCAACTTCTTCCCGCTCATCATGCTCATGCTGACCATCGGCTACGGGGCGGCGGCGCTGGCCGGACAGGACGAGGACGGCACGCTGGCGCTGATAGCGGCCCTGCCGGTCCGCCGGCGGACGATCGTCTTCCAGAAGGCCTGGGCGATGGCCGTCCAGGCGCTCCTCCTGGCAGCCACGGTCACCCTGTGCGTCGTCGTGGGCCGCGGGTTCCAGCTGGCCGTCAGCGTCGGCGATGCGGTCGCGATTTCAGTGGCGCTGATCCTGATGGGCCTCGACTTCGGCCTGATCACGATGGCTATCGGCGCCGTCACCGGCCGACGGGGGACAGCCCTGGGCATTGCGTCAGCGCTGGCGGGCGCCTCGTATCTGCTCAGCTCACTCGCCTCGACGATCTCCGCGATCCGGCCCGGCCGCTACCTGTCACTCTTCTTCTGGTCGGTCGGGAATGACCAGATAACCCGGGGAGTCAGCCTGGGCGACTTCACCGTCTTGATCGTGGTCGGGCTCTGCGCCCTGGCCGCCTCCGTCGCCGCCCTCCGGAACGCAGACCTCAACTAGCGCTATCGCGTCGCGCAACGGCAGATCGAGCCGGAGCCGCGTAACCCGCGTGACGTACCACTCAGAGATGTATGGTACAAATATTGCGAGATGCAAATATTGACCGATGCATATGATGTGGATAACCACGCGGCAGGAAAATCCCGCACCGACCCGGCCGTGGTGGACGCCGTCCTGACAGCTAGCCGGTCCCTGGTGGCGGTAGCCACCAGGTCACTGGGCGCGGCCGCTGAGGAGACCACCATCGCGCAGTACCGGGCGCTGGTGGTGCTGACGTCCCGCGGCCCGCGGCGGATGGTGGACCTGGCCGAGGCACTGGACGTCGCGCCGTCGACGGCCGGGCGGATGTGCGACCGGCTGGTGCGCAAGGGCCTGGTCCGCAGGCACCGGGCACGCGGCGACCGTCGCGCCGTCCTGGTCTCGGTCACCACGGCAGGCCGGCAAGTGGTCGACGAGGCGACCAGCCGGCGTCGTGGTCTGATTGCGGAGATCTTGGAACGGCTGCCCGTGGCCGCGCAGCAGGCTGTGGCGCAGGGGCTGCGGGCATTCGCGGACGCCGCCGGCGAGGTTCCGGACAGCGAGTGGCCGGCATGACGCCAGTTTTGGCGGGTAGCCCGGCCATCGCGCGGGCGGCAGCGTGGCTGCGGGCGGGCCGGGGCGGGATGTTCCTGCTGGCCCTTTTCGTGGGGGCCGGGGCCGGCCTCGGCGCGGTGGCGTTCCGGTACCTGATCTACTTTTTCACCTGGCTGGCGACCGGGCACAGCCAGTTCGGGCAGGCCGGGTACGTCGGCAGCAGCCACCTGCCGTGGCTCGGGCTCGGGTTCTTCGTCGTCATCCCAGTGATCGGCGGGCTGGTGTACGGGCCGCTGATCTACAAGGGGGCGCGGGAGGCACGCGGGCACGGCGTGCCCGAGGTGATGATCGCGGTCGCCGACAATGGCGGCCGGATCCGCTGGCAGGTCAGCGTCGTCAAGGCACTGGCTTCCGCGCTGTGCATCGGATCGGGCGGGTCGGTGGGCCGGGAGGGGCCGATCGTGCAGATCGGCTCGGCGCTGGCCTCCAGCATCGGGCAGTGGGTGCGGATGCCGGAGAACCGGCTGCGGATCATGGTCGCCTGCGGTGCCGCGGGCGGCATCTCCGCGACGTTCAACGCGCCGATCACCGGGGTGTTCTTCGGCGTGGAGATCATCTTGCGTGAGTTCGCGATCGACGCGCTGTTCACCGTCATGCTGTCGTCGATGGTCGCCGACGTCGTCGCCCTCCAGTTCCTGCCGGACAAGCCGTTTCTGTCCGGCTTCCCCTCCGGCATTGTGCTGCACAACACTCAGAACTACTTGCTGGTCGCGGTACTCGCGGTGGTCGCCGCGCTGATGGGGCTGGCGTTCAAGAGCGTGCTGTACAAGATCGAGGACCTGTGCGACCGCCTGTGGAAGGGGCGGCCGGAGTGGGCCAGGCCCGCCGTCGGCGGCGTGGCGCTCGGGGTGCTGCTGCTCGCGCTTCCCCAGATGTACGGAGTCGGCTATCCGGTGATGTACCAGACCACGGCCGGCCAGTACGCGCTGTGGTTCCTGATCATCCTCGCGTTCGGCAAGATCCTCGCGTGCAGCCTGTCGATCGGCATCGGCGGATCGGGCGGCATCTTCGCCCCGTCGCTGTTCATCGGCGTCACCTCCGGCTACGCCTACGGCGACATCGTCCATCACATCTTCGGTGCCGGGGCGGGGCAGCCCGCACTGTACGCGGTGGTCGCGATGGGCGCGGTGTTCACCTCTGCCGCCCGCGCCCCGCTGACCTCGCTGGCCAGTGTGGTCGAGATGAGCGGCGACTTCGCGCTGACCCTCCCGGTGATGCTCGCGGTCGCGATCGCCACCCTCGTCTCCCGGGCGCTGTCCTATGGCACGATCTACACCACCAAGCTGCTGCGCCGCGGCACCGACATCGACCAGGCCGCCCCGTGGCGTGTCCTGGCCGACCTGAAGATCACCGACGTCATGCGTCCGTTCCGGCCCGCGCTACCGGTCCCGCCGGACCGCACCGCACCCGCCGCGCACGGCAGTTCCCCGGCCGGCAACGGCAGCACACCCCAGCCAGGTGCCGTCCCCGGGCCAGTCACCTACCGGCACGACCCGCAGGCCCTGTTCGCCTCAGAATCGCTCAGCCAGGCGCTGCGCCAGCTGGAGGTCTACGGGCGGGACGGGCTGCCGGTGCTGTCCCCGGACGGGCAGCGCGTGGAAGGCTGGATCACCGGCGCCAGCGTGCTGCGCGCCCTCGCCCGGCAGATCACGGGCAGCCAGGCCGGTACGGTGCACGCGCAGGCCGCCGCCGACTGGGAGCACCACGACGCGGAGGCCATGCTCAGCCACCCGCCGGCCCCGCTGCCCGGCTACCAGGTCATTGAGATCACCATATCCGGGGACTCGGCGGCGGCCGGACGGAAACTGGGCGACCTCGCCTGGCCGCCGGCCAGCACCCTCGTCTCCGTACTGCGCGGCCGCCGCCTCCGTCCGCCGGACCGCGAGATCACGCTGGCCGCCGGCGACCGGGTCAGCCTGCTGATCCCGGTACCGCAGAACTCACACCCGCCGCACACGGACAACAGCAGCAGCGACCATGCCGCCCGCCGCGAAGCGGGCAGCGGAAGCGGCAGCCCGTGACCGGCCTCCTGCCGCGAAACCGGCCGTCCGGACAGCGGTCGCGCCGCGGCCTCGCGGCGGCCGGCGCCGCGAGCGCGGTCATCTCCCTCGCCGCCTGCGGGTCACAGTCCCCGGATATCGGAGCACCAGACGAGCCAGGAACTACCGCCGGGCAGCCAGCAGCACCGGATGCAACCAGCATGGAGATCGGAGGCTCCATGGACGTCATCAATGCCCGCATCCCTGCTCCACTGGCAGGCTCGGACATGGCGCAAGCCGAGATGACCTTGGCCGACATCAGCACCGCTGGATCCGACACGCTGCGGGCGGCCAGCAGCCCCGCCGCCCGCGCCGTCGTCTTCACCAGCAACGGGCATACCGTCCCGCAGATCACCATCCCGGTCGCCGCGGGGTCCAGCCTCAGCACCGGCCCGCCCTATCCCGACCGGATACTGCTCACCGGCCTGCGCCGCCAGCTCCGCGCTGGGCAGACGGTCACCATCTCGCTGGCATTCGCGCGAGCCGGGCACGCGACCCTCCGGGTTCCGGTCATCTCGTCCGGCCCCTAACGTGGACAGCAGGGAGGAATTGCCATGGCCATCGGTATAACTGCCGCCGTGCTGGGGCTGTTGTTCGGCACGGCAGCCATCGTCATCCCCCGGATAGTGAACCGCCATAACGACCCCGACGATCATTCGGACTCGCGGGCCTACCTGGCGAACACCGGCCGGTCAGCGGGGGAAATCGTCCAGGGCAACCGCAGCCTGCAGGCCCGGCCGGACGACGATGCCGGTTCCCGGCAGGCAGGCGGCACCGACACCGGCGAACCGGGCTAACCCGCACGGGGGTGGCCGGCCGGACGAGGCGATGGCGCGGCCGGGCGCTACCACCAGGCCTGAGTGAGATCACCGGAAGGAGAGCAGTGTCCGCGCCAACGTCGTCACCAGTCGCCGCCGTCTGGGCCGCCAGGCTCATGCGAGTCCGCTGGGTCGTGCGCGCGCCGGTCTGGCTGTACCGGGCGCGGCTGGGATTCGTGTTCGGATCACGGCTGCTGATGCTCGAACATACCGGCCGCACGACCGGCATCCGCCGGTACGCCGTCCTGGAGGCAGTGGACCACCCGGGCCCGGGCACCTATATCGTGGCCGCCGGGTTCGGCGACCGCGCCCAGTGGCTCCGCAACGTCCGCGCCAGCCCCCGCGTCCGTGTCTATACCGGTTCCCGCGGCCCCGTCCCGGCCATCGCACGCCCGCTGAACAGCGAGGAGACAGCAGCGGCGCTCACTGCCTACGCGCGGCGGCACCCGCGGGCGTGGGCCGCGCTCAAGCCGGTCTTCGAGACCACCCTGGGCGCCCGGCTCGACGGCGACGGAACCAGCCTGCCGATGATCGCGTTCGACCTGGCCGAAAGCCGTCCCAGCGGGCCACTCTAGCCAGCCCGCCGCCGTCAGTCTTTCCACGTCGGCCAGGTCGCTGCGGACCAGTGCGACCGCGACCGAATTGCCCGGCAGCGTCACTGTCCGGCGTCGGCGCCGCTCAGCGACGATCGCTCCTGGACGGCCAGGTGCGGCTGGCGGCGGGCGGCCAGGATCCAGTAGGCGATCCCGGCCGGCGGGCACACGCACAGCAGGCATATCAGTAGGCATACGTCGAGTCTCATGCCCGTTCCGGATTGATGATCCGGGAACGGGAGAGCCGCGGTCGCCGGCCGGTCACGAGTCGCTGCCGAGACCGCGCCAGGCAGGTCGCTGGTCAGGGCATGCAGGTCCGCGCGGGTCTTTGCCGCGTAGGCCGCGGTGAGCCGCTCGTCGAGTTCGGCGCTGCTCAGCCGGCCCTCCGCGTACCCCGCGCGGAGGATCTCGGCGGCCTGGTCTCGTTCACCGTCCGACGCCCGCACCGCCGGTGCGCCGGAGCTGGTCAAGGTTTCGCTCATGGGCCGGCTCCTTTCGCTTCTGAATTGCCCCCGTCCCCGCTGGGGCCTGGTCCGCCGGTGCCCGCCAGCGCAGCCATCGCGTTCTCCAGGGAGAACGACCCGGGCGCGGTGTGCCACTGGGTCATCAGCCCGTACAGGCCCGCCATGAACAGGCGCGCATGCAACGCCGGGTCGGTGTCCGGCGGCCATTCCCCGGCGGCGATCCCGGCCCGGAACAGGCCGGTGAGCTGACCGCGGCTTCCGGTGTTGCCGGCCTGGACCTTCGCGGCGATGGCGGGCTCGTAGGCGGCAAGCGTGGTGGCCTCCATGAGCACCCGGCAGGTCTGCGGGTTGTCCAGGACGTGGGCCGCGATGGCCGATGCCACCGCGGCTAGGACCGCGCGCGGGGACGGGTGCGCGGGCTCAGGGAGGTCGCGGACCGCCGCGTCGATGCGGGCGGCCAGCCCGCAGTCCCACTCCTCGTACAGCGCGATAAACAGCGCTTCCTTGCTGGGGAAGTACAGATACGGAGTCCCCTTGGACACCCCGGCGGCCTCGGCGATGCCGGCCATCGTGGTGGCGTGATAGCCGGACCTGGCGAAGCACTCCGCCGCGGCGGCGATGATCTGGTCCCTGCGTGCGGCGCGCGCTCCTTCGGCGATCTTGGGCACCGGGGCTCCCCTAGTGCGGGGCCCGGTGCCCGGCGCGCGCCACGGCGCAGGGCGCCGCTGTGACCGCAACCCCGGTGTCCGGCCTATGGGCAGGCAGTGAAACACGGCCCGCTCCGAATCCGGGTGGCCGTCCGGACGGGATCCGCTCCCGGCCGTGATAGCGGAAAACGCTCATGTCCCGCCTCCGTCGATGCTGGTGGTTAATTCGGCTGGCTCTCCGCTTCTGCACTCGTGTCCAGCCGGGCCCGGCAAAGATATGGGATAGTTATGGCCCCTATGGGGGCTTTTTCTATCCCATATCGTCTCGAACGGTTCCTGGCGTGGTGCCCCTGGGGCTGGGGACGAAGGCGATGAGCATCTTCTCGCCTGGCGGTGCCCATCGGAGAATTAGCCACCAGCATCTCCATCGCCTGGATACATTGCCAGTCGTCATAGTGACTGACCGCCCAGTCATTTTAATGAACGCGGGGTGGCCATGTCAAAGCCCGCGCGCTTAGGCACGAGCGGGAACCAGCACCGCGGCGGCCACCGCCATTCAACGATGCGATATCGGCTAGTGCTCCGCCTGTCCAGCAACTGCCCGGCTACCCGTTCCGCGGGCCGGGGCTTGCTCGTGCGGGTCCTGCCTTTCGCCGCGATCGCAGTACTGGCCGAGACGAGCCTGCTGCTGCCGTCTGGTCCCGTCCCAGTGTGGGCCGTGGCGGTAAGCCTGATACTCCTGTTTGCGGCTGAAGGCTGGCATCCGGCTGGCGCTCAGCTTGGCTGTAATGCGGACGAAGGGGCGAATAGGCCTGTCTGCCCCGGAGTTGAGCTGGAGAGGCTGACCGCCTTCGCGGTCAAGGGCGACTGCAATCCGGGACGGCCGTCGATCAGTCAGCCGCTGTCTCGGCTGCGGAAGGCGTGCCGGGCGACAGCGATCGTCCCGAGAAAGGCGAACAGCGCCACCAGCACCGCAGATGGGATGGTGGACGAGCCGTTCGACGGGTTGGAGAAGTCCATGTCGCTACCGAATACGCCGTCGAACAGGACTGCGAGCCACATCGCGACGATGCTAACCGCACCCCAGAACGCGGGTACGAAGAGCCGCGCGGCGATGCCATTACGGGCGGACTCGGCAGTGGAAGGCTCATGTGTCGTGACTGTCATGACGACCTCCTCGATTACGAGCTCATAATCACCCCGCGGCCGCGTAGCCGCTTAGAGGCCTTTGTTACGGGTTGTCATGACTCCACCGGGCGAGTCGAGGACTTCGGGCCGTGCGAAGGGTCGGCGAAGGCGCCTTCAGTCGACCGGGAAGCGGGCGAGCACGTCGAAGGCGTCCGGTCCGGGTGCTGGGTAGTCGAGGCGGTCGCGGACCGCGACGACCCCCTCGATATGCCGCGCCCTGAATACGATGTGGTGTCCGTGCTGGCGGGTTTGCGGCCGGCCGGTCAGGGTGACTACGCCTTCGGTGACCGCTACGTCGAACGCGCCGGGGTTCGCGGGCTCCTCGGTTGACAGGATGCTGGTCTTGATGTCCTCGCCGATTTCCGCGTCGGGGCGATTGTAGACGGCCAGCACGTCGGCCCGGCTGACGATGCCGGCCAGCTGGCCGCTGGCGTCGATGACGGGGAGCGGATTGATCCCGCGCAGGTACATCAGCCGGGCGGCGTGCTCGACGGTGTCGCCGGGCGCGACGGTTACCGGGGGGGCGGTCAGGAGGTCGGCGGCGGTGACGCCGCGGGCCTTCTCCAGCTGCTTGTGCCGCCCGATGCCGCCGATCATGCCCGGCATGCGCTCGTCGCCGGACAGGGCGAGCTTGGCCAGCAGGCCGGATTCGGAGACGACCCCGGTCACGCGGCTGTCGGCGTCCAGTACCGGGAACGCGCTGACCCGGTAGCGGCGCAGCGCGGCGGCGATCGCGGCGAACGGCGTGTCTTGTTCCGCCCACATCACCTGGGCGGTCATCACGTCCTTGACCAGCGAGATCATCGCCGGCACCCCCTAGCGGGTGAGTACGACCTTCAGCGCGCCGCTGGCGGCGGCGTCGCCGAAGATGTCGTAGGCCTTGTCGAAGTCGTCCATGGTGAACCGGTGGGTGACGAACCGGCTGGCGTCGAGCTGGCCGGCGGCCACCAGCCGCATCAGGGCCGGCGTGGAGGAGGCGTCCACCAGCCCGGTGGTGATCGTGATGTCCCTGGTCCACTGCTCTTCCAGGTGCAGCACGGCGGGCTTGCCGTGCACGCCGATGTTCGCGATCCGCCCGCCGGGCCTGGCCAGCTTCACCGCCATCTCGAACGTCGCGGGCGCGCCGGCCGCCTCGATCGCCACGTCCGCGCCGAGCCGCCCGGTCAGGTCCCTGATCACCGCCAGCGGGTCCTGGCGGGCGTCGTTGACCGTGACGTCGGCGCCGAAGCGCCTGGCCGCCTCCAGCCGCGCACCGGACAGGTCGACGGCGACGACGTGCGCCGGGCTGTACAGCCTTGCGCCGGCGATCGCGGCCAGCCCGACCGGGCCGGCGCCGACGACGGCGACCAGGTCCCCGGGCCGGACACCGCCGGCCAGCACGCCGACCTCGTAGCCGGTCGGCAAGACGTCGGCCAGCATCAAGATCTCCTCATCAGCCGCGCCGCCGGGGATCCGGTAGGCGGAGGTGTCGGCGTACGGCACCCGGACGAACCCGGCCTGGGTGCCGTCGATCCGGCGGCCGAGCACCCAGCCGCCGCCGTCCAGGCACTGCCCGTACCGCCCCACCCGGCAGAACCGGCAGGTCCCGCACGCGCTGATGCACGAGACCAGCACCCGGTCGCCCGGCGTGAGCCGGTGCACCCGCTCGCCGGCCTCCACCACCGTCCCGACCGCCTCATGGCCCAGGATCCGGCCCGGCGCGACCTCGGGCACGTCGCCGGCCAGGATGTGCAGGTCGGTGCCGCAGATCGTGGTCGCCTCCACCTGCACGATCACGTCGCCGTCGTCGGTGATCTCCGGATCCGGGACCTCCTCCCAGGCCTTCCGCCCGGGACCGTGATACACCAGCGCCTGCATGACCGCCTCCTGCTTTGCCCTTGTCTCTGCCTCCAGCTTCACCGCAGCCGCGCACGGCAGGCAGGGCCGAAAGTCCTTAAGGCTGAAGGTCACGAGCGCAGGGACGCCGCCAACGTCTGGTCGTGCCGTTGAAACACCCCCGGCTAGGCGATGACCGCCTAGCCGGGGGTGCTCTTGTGCGACGGGGTTGAGTGACCGGCTGTTAGGCGACCGTGACCTTGTCCTCAGATCCGGTGCGGGGCAGCGTTTCGGGGACCGTCTCGGTCCGGCGGCCGGTGACGAACGCGAACACCGCGCCGGCCGCGGCCAGGGCGCCGAGGCCGAACATGGCCAGCGAGATGATGTAGGTGATCTGGGAGACCTTCCACCAGCCGTAGGCGTTCAGCAGCATGGACCGCAGCGTCTCGCCTTTGAACACGGTGGCCACCAGGCCGGCCAGCTGGGTGTTGCCCGGCTGCGCCATCGACTCGGCCGACAGCTGGGAGTAGGTCTTGCCGCCGGACATGTCGGTGACGTGCTGGGCGATGAAGTGGTCGGCGTAGGCCTCGGCCTGCTGCCCGGTCAGCAGCTGCTGCCCGGCGTACTGCGACACCGACGGGATCATGTTCGGGGTGATCTCGCTGCCCGCCTTGGGGTGCGCGAACGCGGCCGCGGGCGGGAAGGTGATCTGCTGGGCGGCCAGCTGGCCTTGCACGGTGTTGTGCACGTAGGCCGAGCCCCACAGCAGCAGGCCGCCGGCGATCAGCAGCACCGCCGCCAGGGCGGCGCTCGCCGCGGCGATCAGGGTACGGGAAGAGTTGCGGCGCATCGTGAGCCTCCTCAATGACGCGGGCCCTGGTTGACGGTCCGCTTCGCTTATCTGGCAATTGCGAGTCTTCCGCCGTGGCCCTAGGCGGCGGCACGGCCGGATGTCCCGACCGCGTAGGCCCTTCGGCCTTGATGAACCAGGACCACACGCCGCATGCTGGGGTCAGCTAGGGATGGGACTTGATAGGGGCCACGGTCGCAGGACAGGTCTGATCTCCAGGTACGCCCAGCGTCAGTCGCGGCGTAAGATCGCGCCGTCTATACCGCCTTGATGCGGCGGCCGGTGATGCGGGTGGGCACGATCCTGACGTACAAGTCGTGTTCTCCGGTCGGCCAGGGCCGCAAGTCGCAGCCTTCGTGCAGGTGCCGGAGCTCGCCGGGCTGGAGCACCCGGTGCGCCTGGCCGCGGATGAGCACGCTCCAGCCGTACCCGAGTGTCTCGTCGAGATGGTCGGTCTCGAACGAGACCTCGTCATTGCCGTGCGCGGCGATCAGTGAGCCGGTGCCGGTCCTCAGCACGATGGTGCCGGTCACCAGAAGGTAGTTGACCGGCAACACCATCAGCCCGGAGGCGGTGGTGAAAGCGAGCCTGCCGAGCCCGCCGGGGGCGAGCAGCCGGCAGCATTCCGTCAGGCTGAGCGGCTCGAGCCG
>Ga0335075_10004984_pt1 | contig 20675 bp, 22 predicted proteins | sample Lox_Sample_24_FD_206723 | JGI IMG/M metagenome (GOLD analysis project Ga0335075, IMG submission 206723) | Soil microbial communities from Loxahatchee National Wildlife Refuge, Florida, United States - Lox_Sample_2.4 | ecosystem: Environmental > Terrestrial > Soil > Wetlands | place: USA...
GCGGATGAGGCCGGGGTCGGGCCCGATGGCGCGCCGGTTGGCGGCGTACAGGGCGGGCCAGCCGCCGGGGACGGCGAGGGCGGCGGCGATGGCCGACAGGGTGTCGCCTGGGCGCACGGTCCACGTGGCGGCGCGGGGCGCGGGGGCGGCGGCGGCCGCGGGGGTGGCGGCGGGCCGGGCGGTGGCCTGGCCGCCGGCCGGGATGACCCGGGCGGCCAGGGTGACCCGGGCGGCCGGGGTGACCGGGGCGGCGGCCGCGGTCCCGGGGGCCGCCGGGCTGGCGGCCCGGCTGGTGACGGCCACGGTGATGACAGCCGGGGTGGTGCCGACCGGGCCGATGACGGCCGCGGTGGTGACGGCCGGGCTGGTGACGGCCACGGTGATGACAGCCGGGCTGGCGTCGGCCGGGCCGATGACGGCGGGGGTGATGACAGCCGGGCTGGTGACGGCCGGGCTGGTGGTGGCTGGGGTGGTGGTACTTGCGGTGGTGCTGCTTGCCGGGGGGCCGGCGTTCGCCTGGGAGGGGCCGGGACCGGTGAGGCCGGCCGCTGCCGCGAGGGGCAGGGTGCACCAGGCGAGCACCGCGCACGCGGGCATGGTCCATTTGCGCACGAGGGTGCTTCTTCCTTCCTGGGGGTCGGTGCCGGCCGTGGCGGCCTGGCACCGGGGGCACGGGCCTGGGGGAAGGAAGGGGAACTACGCCGGGGGGACCTCCGGCAGGGACGACCGCCAGACCGGGCCGGCGCCGCCGCGCCGCTCCAGCCTCAGCAGGAACAGGGCCGCCGCCGCCAGCGCGCAGCCGCAGGCCGCGCCCGGGGCCGCGCCGCCGCCGGGGCCGCTGCCGCCGGCGCCGTCACCGCCGCCGGGCCCGCCCGCCCCGGCGGGCGCCGCGCCGGCCGGGCCGCCGGGGCCGCCGGGCAGCTGCCCGGCGGGCGGCACCGCGCCGTTCCCCCCGCCGGGGGACTGGGATCGCGGGCCGGCGGCCGGGCGGCCGGCGGCACCGGGCCGCCCCGCCCCCGGGACCGCCCGGGACGGGGAAACCGCACTAGAGGCGCCCGCCGCGCCCGCCGCCGCGGCCAGCGAGGCCGGCCCGGAGGCAACGCCGGCCGGCACCAGCGGCACGCCACCGCCAGCGGCCACCGGGGCCAGCACCGCCGTCACCGGAATCAGCACCGCCGTGACCGGGGCCAGCACCGCCGTGACCGGGGCCAGCGCCGCCGTCACCGGGGCCAGCGCCGCCGTCACCGGGGCCAGCACCGCCGTCACCGGGGCCAGGACCGAAGTCACCGGGGTTAGGACCGAAGTCACCGGGGCGAGAACCGGGGCCACCGCGCCGGCCACCGGCGCCAGGACCTGGGCCACCGTGCCCGCCACCGGCGCCAGCGCGCCCGTCACCGGGGCCAGCACCTGCGCGACGGTCCCCGTCACCGGCGCCACCAGGCCAGCCACCGGGGCCAGCACGCCCGGCACCGTGGAAACGACCGGGGCAAGCGCGCCCGCAACCGGGCCAAGCGCGCTGGCCGCGGCCGACACAGCCGGCGCCACCGCACCCGTCACCGGGGCCAGCGCCTGGGTCACGGCGCCCGCCACCGGAGCCACCACAGCGCTCACCGGAGCCAGCGCGCCCGCCGCCGTCGACACCACCGGGACAAGCCCGCCCGCCACCGGGGCCAAAACCTGAGTCACGGCGCCCGCCACCGGGGCCACCGCAGCGCTCACCGGAGCCAGCGCGCCCGCCGCCGTCGACACCACCGGGACAAGCCCGCCCGCCACCGGGGCCAAAACCTGAGTCACGGCGCCCGCCACCGGGCCAACCGCCCCGGTCACCGGGGCAAGCGCGCCGATCGCGGTCGAAACAACCGGGGCCACCGAGTCCGTGACTGGTGCCGTCGCGCCGCTTGTGGCACTCGCCACCGCGCCGGTGCCTGATGCCGGGGTGGCCGTGGACACCGCCGATGCCACCGCGGCCGTGACCGGGGTCAGTGCCTTCGTCGTCGTCGACATACCCGACGCCGCGCTCGGGGCGGGGCCTTGGTTCTGGGTTGCGTAACCCGCCGCGGACGTGTTCGCACCAGTCGCCGGGGCCAGGGACTTCGTCGCCGTCGACACGACCGAACCTACCGCGTCCGTCGCCGGTGCCACGGGGCTGGCGGCGGTTGTGACCGCGGGCTGCGGCGGTGCCGGAGCAGTCGCGGGCGCCGCCTGGTTCGCGGGCTCGGTTCCGCTGGCGGGCGTGGTGGTGGTCGTGCCGGTGGGGGCGGGCGGCGGCGGCTGAGCGGGCCCCGACTGAGCGGACGTCGACTCAGCCGACTGAGCGGACGCGCTTGATGGCGCGGGCGTCGCGATGGGCGAGGCGACGGGTTCGGTCACGGAGTTGATGGCGGACCCGGCGGCGCTCACGACGGAGTCCGTCACGTCGGCTACCGGGTTGCTCGCGGCCGAACTCTGGGCCGATCCGGTAGACCCCGTCGACCCAGGACCCGTGAGCGCCGCGGTGGCAGACGTAACGGACGAGAGCGCCCCTGAATTATCGTCGCCCGTCGCCGCGTGAGCCTGCCTCGAAAAGAGAAGCAGAAGGAAGATGATTCCGGCAGCCGCTAGCGCGAACTGTGCCACCCGAAGGGTGACGCGGTACGCAAACAGCTGCGACATCGACAGCTCCCACTAGCAGGGAAACTGGACCAAGCAGACCGGAGGGCAAGAATAGCCCCGGACCGGCCGTGCAGGGCCTTTGAGGACGAGGCGTTCTGTACGGCCACCACCGTACATCACCGATGGTTACTAGACAAGTACTAGCCGCGTGACACAAGCAGGATAGAGCGGATAGAACGGCGTCGTTGAGAATAACGGCAAACGATCACCGAAATCGCCCCCGAGTTACCGGGAAGCCCCCGGCTTTCGCACATTTTCTTCCAACAATGAGCAAAATCACCCAAGCAGCCTAATTAACAGGCGGCAACGTCCCGTCGGCGGGGTTCAGGAGAGGCAGCAGATGCGACTCGATAGCGCGACGGACGAACGGAGTGATCTTCAGCCCCGGCAGTTCCGCTATGGGGTGGATCGCAACGCCGGCACCTTCATGCAAATCAATGTCACCCGGCCGGTAGTCGCCAACGGTGTAGAACAGCGAAACCAGCCGCCCATCGCCTTCGCGGTCCAGGACGTCGGTAAGGAACACCGCGTCCCCGATCACCAGTCCGGTCTCTTCCACCACTTCACGGTGCAGCGCTTCCTCAACCGTTTCACCCGCCTCGACGGCGCCACCGAACCCGGCCCAACAATCAGGATGAGCAATTCCGGGCTTGTCGTCACGGTGATGAAGGAGCAGTCCGTCGCCGGTGACGATGAGCAACATCGCGGCCCGGCGTCGACCCGGATCTGCCGATTCCGTCGTGTCCGTCATGTCGCCCAAGCCTAGGCCCGTCCATCACCGAGGCCGGCGTCTCCTCGACCGCTGGGCTCAGAATCGGTTCCGCTTGCCTGAGAAACCGAGTTCGCGGCAGCCTCTGCTTGGCCCTTCTTCTTGAGGTGGGCGGCGTACAGGTACGTCCATGCCGACAACACGGCTGCGCAGATGAAGGGCGATACCTTCGAACTGGCCAGCGCAGTTCCGGTAGATGTGCCATAGACGATGACCACCCGCACGGCCGCCTCAAGGAGGAACCCCGCGCCCCAGACCGCGGTGATGATCCGAAATATGCGGCGAAACTCCTCATATTGCCAGTTACTGATCATCTCGCGCCCCTGAGGCGTGTCCCGGCCGACGAAGTCCAGGCCGAAGCCGAACATCAGGGGGCGCCGCGTCCACAGCGATCCCAGGCAGGCCACCCCGAGCACCGCCGTGGGCACGGACCCCTCCATCAGCACTAGCCGGGCGTTGTGACTGACGAGGCCGAATACCGTACCGACGGCTATTCCGGCAAGAACCAAGGCGCCGACGACCTCAAGCCGACGGTGCCGAATGACCTCGGCCGCTACCCCCAGAGCGGGGACCGCCCCGCTCAGCACAAGGGCCAGCACCGTCGTCACCCCATTGGTGCGGAGGACGCCGTACGTGACCAGCGGCGCGGCAACGTCCAGGATCAGGATCTTCGCGATCGGCCGGAGCCGTTGTATCGCCGCCGCGCGCGTTCCGGCGGTTCGCTCAGCGTCACGGCTCGCGTCCACGGCTAATGCCCTTCGTAACGGCCCGCTGCCTTGTCAGCAGCATAGGTCGATTCGACCTATCAGACAAGGTACATTGCTGGTCATGGCCGAACATCAGCTCACCGCCTTCGAGCACGTCCTCCTCGGCCTGGTCTGCCTGTCGCCGGCGTCCGGCTATGACCTGAAGCGGATCTTCGCCGTGACACCAATGGGCATCTACCAGCCAAGCTCGGGGGCGTTGTATCCAGCGTTGCGTCGCCTCGAAGCGAAGGCCCTGGTCCGGGCCAAGGCGCCCGACGGCATGGGCCAGTCGGCAAGGCGCCGTCGGGTGTACGAGCCGACGGAGACCGGCCGGGCGACGCATCTGACCTGGCTTCGCACGCCGATTGAGCGCTCCACGGTCTCCCGTGACCTCGGCCTCCACCTCGTTCGCTTTGTGATGATGGAGCCGTCGTTCTCGCGCGGGGAGGTGCTCGCCTTCCTCGACGATCTCCGGGAGGCGCTTGCGGCGTTTACCGCAGAGCTTGAGCAGTTCGCGGCCGCGCCCAACGTTGGCGGTCGCCACCCGCGCCTTGCCCTCGACCATGGCCTGGCCGTCCACCGCGCCAGCCTCGACTGGGCCGGGCACGCCATGGCGGCGCTGAGCGCCGCCCCGGCCGCTTCATAGCGATCTGCCATGAATCGTCGCGGGCCGGCCGCGGCCGACTCTCCACACCCGCTCAGTTACCGTCGAGGAAGGGCCTGATCAGCGTCAGCACTTCGCCGCTGCGCCGGGACACGCCAACGTGGGTGGTCCCAGGAAGCACCGCTAGCTGCGCGTTCGGCAAGAGTCCGAACGTCTCAAGCACGTCTGTCAACGGCGAGAAGTCCCGGTCACCCACGATCAGCAGGGTCGGGAGCCGCAGTGAGCGCAGCTGCTCATGGCTCCACCCGGGAACTTCGTGCACCATCTTGCTGTTCTTGGCCGCGAACTCCTCGAAGTGCGAGGGGTCGGGTGCGACCGCCTCGTACGCGGCGCGCATCGCCTGGAAGTCCTCCGCCGTCGGCAAGCGGTCCTCGTCGAGGGGCACGCTCTCCCGCCCCGGTGGCCGGAGGGGGTCAGCCGAGGCGACGATCAGCTTACCGACCCGGGCGGGGGCGCCGATAGCGATCGCGTACGCGACGAGACCGCCGAGGCTGAAGCCGAAGAAGTCGGCCTGGGCTATCCCTAGCTGGTCAAGTAGCGCGACAACGTCGTCGGCCAGCGCAATCGCGCAACACCGCGTACTACTCGATCGTCGCGGCCGAATGGCCTGCGGTCAGCGCGGCGCTGCAAGCACGGGTAACCGCATTACCACGTCCCAGCACTCTGGATAGAAGGAGCCCGGTTCCTTTTGCTCGGAAACCGGGCTCCCAACTCGCACGCGCTATCTGGATGTAGTTCACCGCTCCGTCTCAGCCGGCCCCCGGGGTGGGGAGCTGTGACTGGATCCAGTTATTGAGTGCGGGGCTGGACTCCACGCTGGCGATGAGCGCGTAGCGGGTGTGGCTGCCCGCGTGGAAACCGCCGTGCCAGAGTCGCTCGGAGTCCACGACGGCCTGCTGACCCTGCGGCAACGCGACCTGGACCTCGGAACGGCGGTCGAACTCGCCCTGACGGACCAGGAGCGTGCTCGTCGAATCGTCGGTCAGCTCAAGCCAGACGCGGACGATCCAGCCCTTGGTCGGCGGGTTCGCCAGGTTGTTGTTGTCCTGGTGCAACCCCCAGCGGCATTCGCGCAGCGTGTTCGGCTTCATGCGAAGCAACTGGACACGGCCGTACCTTGCGCCCATCGACTCCAGCCACTTCATGATCGTCGGGCACTTGTCCGCGTTCGGCGTGGGCACGCAGTCGAGCTCTTCCTTGCCCGCCTCGTGGGCGCCGATCATCTCGACCTTGCCGGTCGGCGAGGCGATCGGGGCGAAGTAGGTGCACGGGTCGCTGGAGTAGGTGGTGTACTCCAGGTTCTCCCACTCCGCGGCCGGGATCTGTGGTCCCGCGTAGCGACGCAGGGGCACCACCCCCTGGCCGGCCTCGACGAGCGGACAGCGGTAGTGCGGGGTGAGCGTGGGCGCCGTGAACGGCGCCTTGCGCACCCCGGTCAGGCGCAGGGCCTGCTTGACGTATTCGTTCTTAAGCTGCTCGGTAAATGTCACGGGGCGGTTGTGCCCAGCGTCATCTATACGAAACGTGACTCTATAACTACATAGAGTCACGTGAAGGCCGCGGCAGCCGGTGTCCACAGCTCGTTCAGGCGTCCAGGATGGGCTCAAAGTGCTCAACATCGGGGAACGGGTCGTAAAAGTGGTGGAGCAGCCGCCGCCATTCCTCGTACCGAGGGGACTTCCTGAAGCCCTCGGTGTGGTCTTCCACCCGGTCCCACTCCACCAGCAGCAGGTAGGCGCCGGGGCGTTCCAGGCAGCGCGAGAGCGTGAGCCGCCTGAAGCCCGGTGACTGGGCGATAATCGTCTTCGCGTTGGCAAAGGCCGACTCGAATCGCTGCTCCTGGCCTTCTTTCACCGGCAGCAGTGCGTGTTCAATGATCATCCGTGCATACTCCCACGCCGGCCAGCGGCGCGGGTCAACCACTTGGCGGACCGGATCCGGCCTCAGGCGGCTCGATCCGATGTCGTCGGGACGTCACCGTCGGCCATGCGCCTGGCCGAGCATCGCGTCGAGTTTGGGGTCGAACCCGATCTCCCGCACCTCTTGCGCGCAGCGGCAGGCGGCGGCGATCCTAGCCGCCCAGTCCAGTGCCTCCTCGCGTGAGGGCACGTCAATGAGCGTGTATCCGCCGATGGCCTCCGGGTACGGGCCGTCGGTGACCGTCCCGTCGGTCGCCACGATGCTCGCTGGCTGGTTTTCCAGTCCCCCGGCGGACACGTACACGCCGGCGTTAATGGCATCCTGGAGCACCGCATGCGCGGCATTGGCCACGGCGGGCATGTCCTCGTCGGGGAGGTAGTCCATCGCGTGGGCATTGAAGCTGATCAGGTACTTGGTCATATCGCGACTCCCTTATCCCGGTGGCCTGCTCCGGCCGTGTCTCAACGTGTAGACGAACGACTCGCTCCGGATCCAGCGGCTGCCAACCGCTCGCTCTCCCTGCGGCTCGGCCCCTTGATCACCGCTGTGGCGCCGCCCTTGAATGCGCAAAGAAATTGGGGTGCAGCTCGTTTGGAGTGAAGGCCGGAACTGGTGAATAATCCAGGCCATGCCTGGTCTTGTCGCCCCGGCTGTTCCCGTCGGCTGCCTCGCGGCGCTGCCTCAGCCGACTTTGACGGCGGGCAGCGGCGTGCTGCTGCGGCCCTGGAATCTCGGCGATGCCCAGGCGGTGATGGACGCCTATCAAGATGAGGCCATCCAGCGCTGGCATGTGCAGCGGGCGGACTCCGTTGCCGAGGCGCGGGAGTGGATCGCGGGCTGGCAGAGGGGCTGGGCGGCCGAGACCGGTGCGCACTGGGCGGTGGCCGACGCGCAAAGAGGTATTCTGCTCGGTCGCGCTGCCTTGAAGCACCTGAAGTTCTCCGACGGCACCGCCGACGTAGCGTACTGGACCGTCCCGGCGGCCCGGGGGAAGGGCGTGTGCCCGCGGGCGGTTGACGCGATGGCATCGTGGGCTTTCGTCGCCGGCTTCCACCGGCTCGACCTGGAGCACGCCGTGGGCAATACGGCGTCTTGCCGAGTGGCCGAGAAGGCCGGCTTCGCCGTGGAGGGCGTGCGCCGCAGTGCCTGGCTCCTGGCCGACGGCCGGCACGATGTACACGCGCATGCACGCCTGGGGTCTTGAAAGACGGCGCGACGACGAGGACCGCAGGAACGTGCCAGCTTTTCTCCGGGGGCAGCCCTCGGGGTACTTCTGCTGGGCAACGGTCGCGGACGGCATACCACAGCAGCCCGTGCTGCCGCTCCGTCTCGGCCCGCCGGCTGATCCAGGCTGCGGTCTCAGCCGGGGACGCAAGCGGACCCGCGCCGATGGTCAGCTGTCAGGCGTGACCGCATCCAGTCGGCGCCGAACCTCCGACGTGTTCACGCCGAGGGCGCACAGCAGCGCCGCCGCAGGATCCGGTGGCTGGAGAGTGAGGATCTGGGCCAGCACCTGCTGGGCCGTGACATAGAGCCTCCGACGGTTAGGCTTCGACGCTTCCTCAAGCACCTTCTTTGCCGCGGGCGTCATGCGGAGGCGGTCTTTTTGCGCGACGTCTCTGAGCCTCGGCTTCTTCGGCACGGGGCGCATCGGCAGCGCGGGAGCGTCGATGCCGGACCCCAGGCCCAGGGCGCCCAGGGCTTCGCGATCGAGCGACTCAAGGGCCTGGCGAGCTTGCTGCAGGCTCACGCCAAGCACGGCTTCGATCGAGGGATCTTCAAACAAGGCCAGCAAGACGTGATCGGTGCCCGTTCGGCGATCACCCCGGCGACGAGCCTCCTCACTGGCCCGCAAATAGATGGCCCAGCCGTGAAGCACCTCTGGCACCACGGGTTCGGTGGTCATGACGACTCCTTGTTGTATTTGGTGTGCACGGATTGGCGGGTGACGCCCAAGGCGTCTCCGATCTGCTGCCACGACCAGCCCTTTCCGCGGGCAGCCGCGACGCAGTTCCCTTCGACCCGCTCAGCCAGGCGATGGAGCGCCAACGAGGCGCGAAGCCCAACTGCCGGGTCATCCGACGAGAGATCCACGCTGAGCTTTTCGATGTCCATGCCTGTCAGTTTAGACTGACACCCTTACCTTGTCAATCTAAACTGACACGGCAGGCCGTCGCGCTAGGGCGCCCAGATGGCCGGGCAGAGGACACGATCCTTGGCTCGTGCGAAACCACCCCGTCGATGAAGGGGCAGTATTCCGCTGCCGGCGACATGTTTGGCGCTGGAGATCATCAGGGACCTCCCAGCAGATCGAGCAGCCGAGCCGCCTGGCGTTCGAAAGTGCCGGGAGGATTGCGCTGGTAAGCGCTGCCGCTCGGGCGCAGCCGCATGATCCAGAATGCCGCTAACAGGCGGCGCAGTTGTGTTACTCGTTGACGCTGACCAAGGTTGAGGTCGAAGTGGTCAAGGAAGGATTCGGCGTCGATGCCCGCGTGTGCCCAGACGGTAGGGTGCTCGACGAAGTCGGCCAGCTCGGTTGCCTGGTCGCCGCGTCCGGAGGCCTCAAAGTCCACTAGGTGCACGTTGCGCCCGTCCCAGAGATGATTGGCGAGGTTAGGGTCTCCCTGAGCGAACACGGGCTGCCCGTCGTAAAGGGCTGGGACTCGCGTCCATCCGGTGTCGAGCCAGGTCAGTGCTGCCCGGTGAGCCTGGCGTGGCAACGGGTCTAGCAACTCAGCGTTGCTGCCGCGCGCCATGTCCCGTATCCGCTCGGGCAAGAGTTGCGTGCCGCCTGGCGCTAGGTTAATCGTGGCGAGCACTGAAGGCGGAATGGCGTGGTGCAAGCGGTCGAGGGCCGACGCGATAGCGGCCTGCTGCGCCTTGCTGACCAGGGCTGTACCCAGCGGCTCACCTGGGACGCAGGACATGACGATCAGCGGCTGGTCCGCGTTCAGATCCGCCCGGATGGGCCTCGGCGCTAGTCCCGGCGCATAGCACGCGAGCAGTTCCAGTGCGCGCCACTCGCGCACTGCCTCGTTACCGTAGAGCCGCCGTTCATCGCCAGCGGCGGGTGACCGGAAGCGCTTGACCGCGGTCTCGCCCTCGACGGTGACGCCGTGCGTCGAGAAGGGCCTTGGACCCGATGGGCCAGCCGTCTGGGACATGCGGGCATTATGGCCTGCCTGGGAGGCGGCGAGGTGCGGGTGGTGTTCGTCTTCGATCCGCAGCGCCGGGCCGTGCGTTCCCGGATCGAGAAGAAGGCCGCCGGAACACCTGGAACCACTCAGAAAAGCCAGTCACATGACTGGAATACCAGTCATGTGACTGGTATTTTTAGACCATGTTGTTGAATGAGCCGTTTGGCGGCCTTCTACCTGGCGCACGCGGGGCTGTGCTCTCAGCCCTGCTGCGCACCGACGCCAGGTTGACCGGCAGGCAGGTTCACGCGCTGGTCAGCGACCGTCACAGCCTCTGGTCCGTCCAAGAGGCACTGAAGGCATGGGTGCAACTTGGTGTAGTTCATACCGAGATCATCGGCCGAACGGTTATCCACTCCATCAATGAGGATCACTACACCGTGCCGCCATTGCGTTCACTCCTCGACCCAATGGCAGCGTTGACCAAGATTGCAACCCAGATCGTCGGCGAGGGCGTCGAAGCCGTCATTGTCTTTGGCTCAGTCGCCCACGGCGAGGCTAAAGAGGGAAGCGACATCGACTTGGCAGTGATCGCGCAATCCGGCTGGGACGGTGGCATCGACCTAGAAGACGCCGTGCGGAACCGCCTGGGCAACGACTGTGACGTCCTCGTCTTTACCGCCAAAGATTTCACGAGCCTTGCAGCAGCCAATGAACCTGTAGTCGATGAAATCCTCATGGACGGCGTACCTCTCATAGGCACGATGCCCCGCGTTAAGAACGGAGCCTCCTGATGGCCTCAGCCGGGCACATGAACCATGCGAGGAGCTTCCTCATGAAAGCACAGGAATACCTCGCCGCCGCCGAGGACAGCCTGGCCGCCGGACGGAACACGCCCGCAGCCGGCAACGCCAACTAGCAAGAACAAGAACCCCGCCGCCGTGGCCGGAGAACTGAAACAAGCACTCGGCAAGCGGCCAGAATCATCTGCCGCAGAGCGAGCACTCCGCGAGTTGATCTCAGCTGAAAGCGATGTGGAATACGGTGTCGCACTCGTAACCGCCGCCAAGGCCGAACCGCTCGTACGTCGCGCGAAGACTCTCGTCGACCTCGCGGTCCAGATCGGCGATTACTGGTCCACGATCGTCCTGGTGTCCTGAGTCAATAATTATGTGGCAGGCGATACGCTTGGGCGGCAGCGAGCCCGAGGCTGGTTCGGCTCATCCTGCTCGATGATGAGCGCCGCGCGCTGACCGAGTGGTCGCGGGTCATCCTGGCCCGCGCGGAGGGCTGGTCGAACAGCGGGGTGGCCGCTGACCTGGGGATCTCCCGCGACCTGGTGGCCAGGTGGCGGTCGCGGTTCCTGGAGGGGCGGCTGGAGACCACGCCCGCAACGGCACGACCAGCCTGTTCGCCGCCCTCGACCTGGCCAGCGGGTCGAGGCTCCGGGACCGTTCCACCTGGTAGCGGGGACAGGATTTGAACCTGCGACCTCTGGGTTATGAGTTCTCCGGGCTACGTCTCACCGTTCACTCACAGTCTCGGAAGTCCAGTATGAGCGGCCAACCGAGGCACTAACCGTCTCATCGCGTCTCACTTGTCCGGAGGCGTTCGAACCTGTCTTGGTTACAGTTCTGGTTACATTCGGCCGCTGTGGCTGGGGCAAGAGCGCGTCAGCCGATGGGGAAGGGCTGGCGTGAGATTAGTTCGTCCGGCCGGGGAACTGGAGACCGCGGCGCGGCGTCTTATTGGCGTGCACCTGCTTCCGAGAACGACTCGCCCGCGGCTCCTGCTGAGCGTGACCGCCGCGCTACTCGCGGCGCTTTCGGGCTGCGGCGCTGGCACTACTACCACCGCCGCCGCCTCCACCGCCGCGGCGCCGGATACGATACCGCCCTATTACGCCGAGACGATCGCGATGCACCCTCCGGCGTACGATAATCCGCTCGGCGTTTCGATTCGGTTTACCACGAACGGCGGTGAGGCGGCCGCGCTGAGCCCCCTGCCGCCGTATCAGTCGATCGGCTTTGTGGCCGGCACCGGGAAGCCGGGCTTGTGGATTGTCGGCGCTCAGCGCTGGCACCCGGTGAACTACGACAACAGCGCCCAGCCGGCCAAGCTGTACCTGTTGAACCTCGGTTCCACGCTGATCGACGGCCAGCCGGTCAACATGCCCTACCTGACACCCCTGCCGGTCGCGCCGATGCAGGCCAGCCAGCCCATCGACGGGACGGCCGCCAGTTCGAGCGTCCGCCAACTCGCCGCCGCGACCGTGTCTCCCGACGGAAAGCGCCTCGCGCTGGTCATCACGCAGGGAGACACCTACCAGGTCAGCGTCTACCCGGTGACCGGCTCCGCAGCGGTCCGGACCTGGTCGGGGCAGGTGACGCCTAAGGTCACGCCGTTCGAGTGGGGCTTCTCGCTGACCTGGCTCAGCGATGACAAGACGCTCGCGGTCGGGGTCGCGACCGGGGACGCGATGGTCGATAGCACCGCCGCGGTGCGCTACCTGAACACGGCCTCATCGAGCAGTTCGCTGGCGAAAGCGAGCAGTACCGTCACACTGTCCTTCCCGGCCAAGGAGGCGAAGGCCGGCACGCCCGACGGCTGCTACGGCGCTCCGATCGCGACCAGCGACGGGCAGCGGGTGCTCTGCTCGGGGGCCGCCACCTACCCCGTGAACTTCGGGGGCGCGACCGAGGTGGGGCTCTGGGTGTTCTCCGCGCGGACCGGCACGCTGACCGCGGCCTGGAACGAGCACACGATCGGCGGCGCGCTCTCCAGCACCGACTTCCCGCACATCCTGTGGGTCAGCCCGCACGGCACGCTCGTCATCGCGAGCGGAATGAGCACGCAGAACCAGGGAGCGCAGCTGGTCCTGCGTACCGCCGACGGCACGCTGCAGCAGCTTCCCTGGAAGGGCCTGATCCACCGCCCGAACCAGGCCAACTTCATCGAACCGTCCATCGCCTGGTAACCATTAGCAAATCCGTCAACACGAGACAGGTACCACGGTGGGGTCCAAGGAGCGGAGTCCCGCAGCAACCACGGACGGTTTTCGGGGGGTCCAGGGGGCGGAGCCCCCTGGCGTGGGGGTCTGGGGGCCGTGCCCCCAGAAGGAAAAGCGGAACGACCCTGGTCTTCATCGAAGACCAGGGTCGTCCTAAAGAGTAGCGGGGGCAGGATTTGAACCTGCGACCTCTGGGTTATGAGCCCAGCGAGCTACCGAACTGCTCCACCCCGCGGCGATGTCCCTACTGTATGAACTCCTGGCCACGGAAGCAAATCGGTTATCGAAGCACCGCGGCAACCGAAGCTCGGCTCAGGCGCCTGCCGGGGCGCCCAGCCACAGCGAGTACGTGACCGGCCACGTGCCGGCTGGCGGGCCATTGAGGATTTCTGCGTCCCCAGACGTGTGCAGCGAGACGACCTGACGGGGCGTGATCCCGGGCAGCGACACCGCGGCCTGCGTCGGTCCGAGCAGCACCGGCCGCCGGCCGACCTGCTCAATCGCGTTGACCGCCTGCTCGAGCTCCGCGCTGGAAGACACACCGGACGCCGGGAGGACCAGCAGCGCGGCCGGTTGCCCGCACAGTCCGCGGACGGCCGGCGCGAACGTCGCGGCGGTCGACGAGTCCACGAAGAGCACGCTCGCCGACGGCCCGATGGCGGCGCATAGCGCCGAGGCCGCGGAGACGGAGCCGCCGTAGGTAGCGGTCGCGCCCACGCCACGCAGTCGCACCCGGCTCATTAGCTTGGACACGCCGGACGAGTAGCGTCCCACGGACGGTTTCGCGGCGAGCCCCGGGTTCAGCGTCGTCACGAGCGGCGGAATCGCCAGCGCAAGCACGCAGCAGGTCCCGACCAGCGCAATCGCGGCGCGCGAGGCACCGAGCACCGAGGCGCGCGAGGTCAGCCGGGACGATACCCACAACGCCAGCAGCAGAAGCCCCGGAATAACCACTGGCACCAGCCGGTGGGACGCCAGGGGCTGCCAGGGGACCACGGCCGGGTCCCACAGCACGGTCGCCACCGACCAGCCGATGATCAGGAACGGCAGCCCCCACAGCCGCAAGGCCGCGGCCGAAGGAACGGGACGCTCCGCTAGCACCGCGCGCACCGACCGCCGCCCGAGCAGCACCGCCCCGGCACAGGCGAGCAGCACCGCGGGCACCCCTAGATACCAGAAGACCCAGTAGAGGCTCGTCTCGTAATACTGGCGCAGCCCGTCGACCGGCAGCCGCTCCAGCCGTTGCAGCGCCGCGACCGCCCTGATCAGGGCCGGATCCGTCTGCCCGCGAACGGTCTGCACGTACGGCCGCACGACCAGCCCGGCCAGCGCGACCACCGGAACCGCGACAGCCAGCGCAACGAGCACGGCCCCGAGCGACGGCAGGATCAGATCCTCTTCACCGAACCAGGGCAACCGCAAGCGGACGGCGCACACCCGCCGCACCCGCGCCCGGGCGCCGGGAAACGCCAGCGGTGCCAGCAGCGCGGTCGCCACCCCGAAGCCGGCCGCGCTCAGCCCGATCAGGTGCAACTGCGCCGACACGGTGGCCAGGTAGGCCCGTGCCAGCACCAACGCCGCCGCCAGCCCGATCCCGATCCCGGCGAAGAAACCGATACCGAATGGCCCCGCCTGCGGACGCCGCACCACGAACAGCACCGCCAGCACCGGGAACACCGGCAGCATCAGACCGAGCGACCCGATCGACACCAGCGCGGTCAGCCCGAGTGCCAGCCCGCCGAGTCCGGCCACTGCCAGCCCGCCTCCCGGGCCACCGGGGCCGCTGGAGTCCCAGCGGCGCACCACGAACGAGTCGATGAATAGGCACAGCCCGCCGAGCAGCAGCACCTCCACCAGTGGCTCGGCCATCGGCGTCCGCGAGGTGTACACCTGCGGCAGGCACACCGCCAGCACCAGTTCCCCCGCCACCGCTTGCCACGCACCCACCAGGCGCCCCGCCAGCCCCCCGAACGACAGCACCGCGCATCCGCCAAGCACCGCCGGCATCAGCAGCGCCCCGCCGAGTCCGCCCAGCCACGTCCCACCCGCCAGCACCAGCGGTAGCCCGGGCAAGAACGACGGTGTTATCGCGCCCCCGGACACGCTGAACCCCGTCGTCGCGAAGTCCAGCCCGCCCGCGCCGCCGAACGACGTCTCCGACACCGGGATGTGCACCGTCCCGTGACCGGCGATCCAGTACCCGTACTGCAGGTACACCTCCGGGCCGCCGGCCACGAAGACCTGCTCAGACCGCAGCCACGCCTGCCATATCCCGAAGCCCGCGGCGATCGCCACCATCGCTACCAGCGCGAGGACCGGAACGCCCCTGGCCTCACCCGCCGCGCCGAATCCCGGCCACCTGGCCGGCAGTCGCCGCATCGCGAAATAGCACACCGCCACCGCGAGCGGCACGAAGATGATCACCATCGGCAGCGGCAACAGCCGCCCCGCCAACAACATCCCGATCCCGGGCACCAGCCACGCCACCGCCAGCAACGCCGGCGCCACCGTTACCGCCGCGAACGCCCATCCGGGCAGCCACGCCCACCGCCCCGCGGCGCGCGGGCCGCGCGCCGTCCGCGCACGCCGCCTGGCAATCCAATGAAAAGGCGCAAGGAGTCGTCCGGCCGCGGCCCGCGAGCCGCTGACCCGCGGCCACGGCTTGGTCTCCGGATCATTCCGAACGAGTGCGTGCTCATCGTCAACGGCCGCAGCTTCATCGTTTGCCTCGCCGAGCCCGTCCGCCGAGGTTTCACGCGAGGGCGTCCCCGGCTGCGGGTCGCCTCCTCGTGCAAGCACTGCGGGTAGTCGTAGGCGCACGCACCCACCCTATCTATCGGAGTGGTGACCACCCAGAGGCGCCACTGTGCAGAAAGTAGCGGAACTGATTCACTGACCCTGTGGAACTCTTCACCGACTGGCACTCCTGGCAACAGACGGAACCCGAGTTGCGCCGCCTGCTGCCGGCGGCCACGTGTGATGCTGTGGGCGACGCCGTGACGTTCGCCGTCCGCTTCCACGGCGACCAGAAGCGCCCGACCGGTGCCCCTTACGTGGAGCACCTTCTCGAAGCCCTCGAGGTCCTCGTGTGCGGGGCCAGGGTCAACGACCCCGACGTGCTGTGCGCGGCGGTCCTCCATGACGTGGTGGAAGACACCCCGTGCACGCTCGCGGGCGTCCGGGCGGCCTTCGGCGACCGGGTGGCCGACATGGTCGGCTGGGTGACCAAACCCGAGGCGGGCGAGGGCGCCGACAAGAACGCGGTCAAGGAGGCCTACCTGAAGGGCCTGGCGGACGCGCCGGATGACGCGATCCTCGTCAAGCTCGCGGACCGCGCGTCGAACGTGCAGACGCTGCGCAACCTCCGCCCGCAGAAGCAGCGAGAGTACTACGCGCAGACCGTCGCCTACATCATGCCGCTGGCGGCGTCACGTGGCTGGTGGTCCCTCTGGTACGCGAGCTGGCAGGAAGTCCACCGCGATCTCGCCTAGCTCTTCCTCGTCCGCCTTGCGGCCAACCCACACCGCGACCAGCCAGATCGCCAGCCCGGCGGGGTAGATGAAGTACCCGACCCTAGTCGAAGGTGCGAGCACGAACATCAGCGTCATCGCGCCGGCGAGCAGCACAACCGCTCGCGGCACCGAACGCGGCGGCTTGAAGACGAGGGACGCCGCGACGGTGAGCCCCGCGAGCGCGAGCAGGATCACGACGATCGTGTGCCCCGCGTGCGGCCAGGTCGAGGAGATGAGGTACCCCGGGAGCGGACTCCTCGCCGCGGATTTTACGCTGGCCAGGCCGAGCGGGAACATGATCGTGTTCTCCACCAGGGCCTTCGGGTGATGGACGACGAACGGGCCGACGCACACCGCGACGACGCCGAGCGCGGTCAGCGCGAAGTTGCTGACCGCCCGTTTACCGTCACGGACCGCGAGCAGCGCGACCGCCACCAGGAGCGCCGGCCACGCCGTCGCCTTCATCGAGGCGCCGATGCCAAGCGCGAGGCCGGCGAGCACTGGTTTGCGTTCCCAGAGGAAGGCGAACCCGAGACAGAGGAACGCCACCATCGGCACGTCGGTGCCACCCACGGCGAGTTCAAAGGCGATCACCGGCGTCGCGGCGACCAGGAACGTCCAGCGCCCGGGATCACGCGCGCCCGCGTGGCGCAAGGCGATCCAGAACACGACGATGAACACGACGCCGAACCAGACCCTCGGGTCGGTGAGCAGCCCGAGGTCGAAGAACGCGCGGGGCAGCCCGAACAGCGCCATGACCGGCAGGTAGGGATTGTAGGAGTCGGGGTTCTGGGTCACCGCGAGCACGGCTGCATCCGCGTACGGCGTGCCGTGTTGAATGAGCGACGCGCCCGAGTCGGCCACGACCGAGACCTCAGGCTGCAACAGCCCCGTGCCCGCCAGGGCGTCGCTGTGCGCCGCCAGCCAGCCGAGCGGCACGAGCAGCCCGCCAAGGAAGGCGAGCCCGAGCGCGATGTCAGCGGTCCGCGCGTGCCTGACCACAAGGACGACGAGCAGCGCGAGGCCGTAGCCAACCGCCGCCATCTCGCCCCAGAGCTGGTGCACGTGGTCAGAGCTGATGACCGCGACCAGGATCGCCCAGATCGCGGAGACTGCGAAAATACCGGCCAGCCAGCGGCGGGGCATGGCAGCCGGTGACTCGAAACCGGCGCCAGGCCGTACGCCACCCATATATCGCGATAGTACCGGCTGGTCTCTCCTCACCGGGGGCCCCTCGCTGTAACATCCGCGACATGGGTCGACTCATGGGCAAGGTCGCGATCATCACCGGCGGCGAAGGATCGATCGGAATGGCGACGGCGCGGGCGTTCGTCGCCGAGGAAGCGAGCGTGTTCCTCGCGGGCATCTCGGAACCTGACCTCAAGGCGGGCGCCGCCGAACTCGGCGAGCGGGCGGCATGGCAAGTGACTGATGTCACTGACTCCGCCCAGGTCAAGGCGGCCGTCGACGCGGCCGTGGATCGCTTCGGCCGCCTGGACGTGGTGATCGCTAATGCCGGGATCAAGGGCGCGACCGGGCCGATCGCCGGCTACCCGGAGGACTCTTTCGACCAGACCCTGGCGGTGCATGTCCGCGGTGCCTTCCTGCTGGCCAAGCACGCCGTGCCGCACCTCTCGCGCGGGGCGTCCATCATCTTTACCTCAAGCGTCGTGGGCCTTACCTCTGCCCCGCACATCGCCGGCTACTCCACGGCCAAGCACGCCCAGGTCGGGCTGATGCGGACCATCGCCGCCGAACTCGCCCCGCGCGGCATCCGCGTCAACACGATCCACCCGGGCCCGGTGAACAACGAGTTCCAGCACATCGTCGAGGAGGCCGCCACCGGCGCCGGCCGGGTCGCCGCCGCCGAGATCTTCGACGGCATGATCCCGCTTGGCCGGCACGCCGATCCGGACGAGATCGCGCGCACCATGCTCTTCCTCGCCAGCGACGACAGCTCGTTCATGACCGGGGCCACGCTAGCGGTTGACGGCGGCATGTCGAGCTGACCAGCCGATTACCCAGTCCTTCGCGAGCCGGTACCACAGGTAGAGCGCCAGCGCCGCGTAGACCACCGGCGCGATGCCGACCGCGGCGGCGATGCCCGCGACGATCATCCGCCCTTCCCAGCCGAGGCCGCGGCGGTCGATGCCGTTCGCCAGGCTGCCACGGACCCGGTAGGCGAGGTCAAGGTGCCGAAGCCCGACCGCGGCGACGACCGCGAACGTCAGCGCGGGCCAGACCCGGCCGGCGTAACCGATCTCGGCGAGGAACACCACCTCGCCCGCCTGCAGCAGCGGCGGCACGAGCCAGTCCCAGCGCCCGTCATGCGGGTGCCACGATGCGAACGCCGCGAGCAACATGGCCTCGGCCGGGGTGAGGAGCAAGATGCCCGACAGGTTCTTAAGTCCGAGCGCGGCGAGCACCCCGGTGACGAGCAGGCCAACGAGCAGGGGCGGCAGCGGCGGCACCTTGCCCTCCACCCACTTGCCGATCCAGACCGCGAGCCGGCCGTCGCCCCGGTAACCGCGCAGTTCGCCGCGATCGGTCGGCTGGCGAGTGCCATCGAAGATCGTCACGCAGAGCGCGGCCACGCCCAGGACGAGCACGACGAGGAACGCCGCCCGCGCACCGAAGATCAGGACGGCGGCGCACGCGATGGGCAGCCGGACGTCTCCCGGGGGGCCGAACAGGCGCAGCCGGGTTCCCGGCAGCGCCGGGCCGTGCACGCACACGTCCACCATCGCCGTGGTGGCGGTGAGTATGACCGCCATGATGGCCAGCCGCCAGACTCCTGCGGCGCCCACGCCGCCGAAGCCGGCGACGAAAGTCCCGTTCAGCGAGTTCGCCGCGACCCCAGACTGGACGTCGACGTGGAAGCCGACCGCACCGGCGATCCCCGCGTAGACCATGAACTCGGCGAGCATGCCACAGCCGGCCAGGCCCCACTCGACGGCGACGGCTGCCCGCTCGCCGGCCAGCATCCGGCCGGCGTAGCCGGTGACGACCACGGCGATCGCCGCGACAAGCGCGATAACCTCACCGTGCACCGTCGCCACGGTCAGCCACACGGCCGTGATCGCCGCGAAAGCCACGGAGATCCGGGAGAGCGTCAACGGGTTGAGCCGGTAGAGCACGGATTGGCGCGCAGTCAGGTGGCTCATGCCCGCCTCCTCGCGCGCGGCGACGATCCAGGTACGCAGGTACGGTGGCCCTCTTGAGACAGAGCCGTTACTTCAGCGTAGAACGCTACCCCTGATTCCACAGGGGAACCCCGCGTCTGACACACCGGGTAAAGTCCGCTGATGTGACGGTGAAACGCATGGTGGCGGTGGTACTTGGCGGCGGCACGGGCACCCGGTTCGGTGCGGCGCTGCCCAAGCAGTTGCTCACGCTGAACGGCAAGACGCTGGTCGAGCACTGCGTGGCGGCGTTCGCTAGCGTTCCCGCCATCGACGAGATCCTCCTCGTCATGCCCCCCGCCTACCACGACGAGGCGAAACGCCTGGTCGGGGCCCAGGTTAGCGCGATCATCGCGGGCGGTGCCGCCAGGTCCGACTCGGTACGCAACGCCCTGTCACACATCGGCGCCCGCTATGACCAAGCCGAGACCGGCGTGCTCATCCACGACGCCGCCCGCCCCCTGGTCACCAGCCAAATCATCACCGACTGCGTATCCGCCCTACACGAACACGACGCGGTGGGCACCGCCGTTCCCACCTCCGACACGATCCTGACGGTAGAGAACGGCGTCATTGCCCACATCCCTCCGCGCGAGACCCTGTACCGCGCACAGACCCCTCAGTGCTTCCGCCTGGAAACGATCGCAAGAGCGCACGCCCTCGCCGCCGCCGACCCGGCGTTCCAGCCAACCGACGACTGCGGCGTGGTACTCCGCTACCTCAAGGGCGTCCCCGTCCACGTCATCCCAGGCAGCGAAAGCAACATCAAGGTCACCTACCCCAGCGACCTAGCAATAGCGCAAGCCCTCCTACAGTCCCGCGACCAGCCCTAACGACCCCGCCGGGCAAAGCCCGCTCCACCCGCCGCATTCCCGCGCGCCCCGTAGGCCCCGCCCGCACTCCCGGCCCGGTGCCGGCGCCCCGCCGCCGACATCGCTCGGCCCGCCCCATGTCCCGTCCGCCACGCATGCCCGGCCTCGCCGCGCGCCCCCGCCCGCCACGCACGAGGGCGAGGAGCACCCGACATTTCAGGATTTGCCCGACGATAGGACAGCGCGCGGATCAGAGGCTCAAAGATCTGAC
>Ga0335075_10004985_pt1 | contig 20674 bp, 11 predicted proteins | sample Lox_Sample_24_FD_206723 | JGI IMG/M metagenome (GOLD analysis project Ga0335075, IMG submission 206723) | Soil microbial communities from Loxahatchee National Wildlife Refuge, Florida, United States - Lox_Sample_2.4 | ecosystem: Environmental > Terrestrial > Soil > Wetlands | place: USA...
CACCGTCCTGGTAAATCCCAACCTGCGAGGAGTCACCCTGGGATGGAATTTACAAAGCACAGCGCAGGATGAACTTTTTGCGGCGATCGAGGGAACAGCATTTCACACGCGCGTGATTCTGGATCGGATGGCTGAGCATGGCGTGAAAATCGAACGCGTGATTAACGCCGGTGGCATTCCTCAAAAAAGTAACGTTTTGAACCAGGTCTATGCCAATGTCCTGGGCCGTCCCGTATTGGTGCCAAGCAAGAACATCGTCAGTCTCGGTTCCGCCATTATGGCTTTTATGGCTGCGAGAGTATTTAAAACGATCGAAGAAGCGCAGGACAAAATTTGCCCCCCTCATCGGACGTTTCTGCCTAATGAAGAAGATCAGCATATTTATAACGATCTATATGCGTTGTATAGAAAGCTGTATTTCGCCCTGGGTGAGCCAGATAACGATGGGTTGGGGCACATTCTGCCGAAGTTGATTACAGTAGCGGCATCTTCCATAAACCGAAGCGTTTCAAGCCAAACCACGCATTGAGTACAAGCAAGGAGCAGCAATGAATGTGAGCTTTCGGCGGGTCCTGCGGACGATCGCCATCGGCAGTTTGTGGCTAGTGGTGTTTTCCATGACGACGGAGGCTAAGACGAAGGTGAAAAGCGAGCCTTTTGGAAAAATGCCGGACGGCACACCCGTGGAAATTTTCACTTTGAGCGATGGCCAGTACGAAGCCCGCATCGCGACCTATGGCGGAGTCTTGGTTTCCCTGAAAGTCCCGGACCGCGATGGAAAAATCGCCGACATTGTGCTTGGCTTCGATAATGTCGATGGCTACGTGACCAACTTTAACGGCCCGTCCGATGCATTCTTCGGTGCACTTATCGGGCGCTATGCGAATCGGATCGCCCACGGAACCTTTACCCTCGATGGACACAAATATTATCTGCCTAAGAATGACGGCGACAACACTCTGCATGGCGGCCCGCACGGTTTTAACAATGTTGTCTGGAACGCGAAGCCGTTGGCGAATGGCGTGGCGCTAACCTACAGGAGCAAGGATGGCGAAGAGGGATTTCCCGGCAATCTCACTGCCGTAGTTCAATACACGCTAGCGAAAGGCGACCTGCGGATTGAGTATTCGGCAACGACCGACAAAGATACTATCGTCAACTTGACCAATCACTCGTACTTCAACCTTGCGGGGCAAGGAGATATTCTCAAACATCGGTTGACGTTGCACGCATCCCGCTTCACTCCTGTTGACGCAGGATTGATTCCGACGGGGGTGTTGAAGCCGGTGGGATCCACGCCTTTCGATTTTCGTAAGCCCACCGAAGTCGGGGCTCGGATCAATGCCAATGACGAACAGCTTCATCTCGGTCACGGCTATGATCACAACTGGGTTCTGGATGGCGGCGGGGGCAAGCTGGCGGAAGCGGCGGAGGTTTATGACCCGGGGAGCGGGCGCGTGATGAAGGTTCTGACAGATCAATCCGGGATCCAGTTCTACAGTGGCAATTTTCTAAACGGATCGATCAAGGGCAAAGGCGGAAAGCCGCTTGAATTTCGTTCGGCGCTCTGCCTGGAGACGCAACATTTTCCGGATTCGCCGAATCATCCCGATTTCCCGGCCACCGAATTGAAACCGGGAGAAACCTATCATACGGTTACGGTGTATAGCTTTTCGACTCGTTAAAGAGAACTGGAGATTAAGCCTTGCCGCTATGCAGTCCCTGAACTGCACTGCCGGGGAGCTAGCGAATATTTCTGCCCGAAGACATGCCCTCGTGCGAATCCTGACCTTGGCGATGAATGAGCGCTTCGGTAAGCTGAAACTGTTCCGCGGCCAACGCGCGATTGCCGGAGCGCTGATAGATTCGTCCCAGCAGATAGTGGTTTGAGCTCTGGTCAGGCTCGAGACTGACGGCCTTCTCCGCCTCGTGGCGAGCGTCTTCGAAACGATTCAAATCGAAATAGGTTTTTGCTAGCTGGTAGTGAATCTTCCCGGAGTTAGGCGTGATCTCGGCCGCTCGAACTAGCAACGGAACCGCTTCTTGAGATCGCCCCGACTTAGCGAGCAATATTCCCAGATTCAAATAAGGCTGCTCGTCGTGTACCGGCGAATTCTCGTCCAGTTTGATGGCCTCACGGTAAGCGCCGATAGCCCGGTCCACTTCATTTTTCGCTTCCAGACCTAACCCCAGATTGTCCTCCGCTTTTATGTTGCGAGGATCGCGCCTGAGCACCTCCTGGAATGCGACGATCGCCAGATCAAAACGATTCTGCTGATAACGCACACGACCGAGGTGGTAACGCGCCTCGACGTTTGCCGGATCCATGGCGAGGGACTCTTCCAGATAGCGGGCCGCATCGTCGTAATCGCTCAACAAGACATAATCGAGTGCCACGATCTTGAGGTCGTCCGGCGCGGGATGCTTCAATTTGGCTGCATCGGTGAAGAGGCGCAAAGACTCCTTCGGCTGATTCTGGCGGAAGCGGACATAGGCCAGCAGATACGCGGCGTCGTCCGACTGAGGATGATTCTTTCGATAGCTCTCAAGTGCGGCAGAGGCGTCTGCGAATTGTCCAAGGTTGACCAGCGCCTTGCCACGATAGAGAAGAGCATCGGTTCTTGCGGCATCTTTTTTTTCGCACTCCGCGAACGCGGAAGCAGATTGCGCCCATAGACGCTGCCGAAAAGCCTGCATAGCCTGATCAAAGCAGGACACCTGTCCGAAAAGCTCAGGCGCTAACAGAATAGCGGCGCAGAAGAGCAAACATATCTTCGTGGTCGTTCTCCTGGCACTCACTCAAGGCACCTATTTCTTATTCGGCGAAGCCGCTTCGGTTACAGTCAAGATTTGATCGGCCGGTAGATTCTTGAGCACTTGCGTGATTCCGCTAGGCCAGGTGATCTCCGCTTCTGGGACCAGCGTTGCTGGACCTAATCCGAAGTGCGCCCGCTTGTCGCTGGACGATTCGTAGCTGCCGGCCGTGGTTACCGTCGCGTACTGATTGCCAGCCGCGGTCGTTATCTTGATTCGTGCTCCGATTCCATCGCGATTGCTTTTGACCCCGGTCAACTGGAAGGTGATCCAGTGATTGTGCGTCGGAGTTTCGTTGCGGAGAATCCATGCCGGGCCGTCGTTCTCCGTTACCACGACGTCGACTTTCCCGTCGTTGTCGATGTCTCCGACGGCCATGCCGCGAGCTGCCCATTTCTGCTGAAACACCTCTCCTGACGCAGCCGACACATCGACAAACTTCTTGCCCTTGTCATTCCACAACAGCAGAGGAGATTCCCGATAGCGCAAGTGAGGCTCGTTGGCTTGAATTGTATCCATCACGTGCGACTGGACTATGAAGAGATCCTTCCAGCCATCATTGTCGTAGTCCACAAAACGCACGCCCCAGGCGGAATGCAATAAGCTGATCGCTCCCAAGCCGCTGGTCACAGTGGAGTAATCGAAGGTTCCGTCGCCTGCATTGGTATAAAGCGCATATTTTTGATTGGCCAAATCCGTGATGACGACGTCAGGCCATCCGTCATTGTTGTAATCCTCAAAGTCAACGCCCATTCCGGCGAATGTGGCGCCGCTTCCGTCCAATCCAACGCCAGAGGCGACTCCAACTTCTTCGAAAGTTCCGTTGCCCTTGTTGTGAAAGAGAAATTCGGGAATCGAATCGTTGGCCAGGAGGATGTCCATCCAACCATCATGATCGTAATCCGCAATGGCCAATCCCAGGCCTTTACCGGGCTTGTCTATGCCGGCCTTCGCCGAGACTTCCGTGAACTTGCCGTTTCCGTCATTGTGATAAAGCAAAACCGAAGCCGGTTTGAAAAGATCGGGATGACAAAACGAACGGAAGCCTTCCTCACGATGACCGCAGTAGATATCGTCAAAGTCCCATTCCATATAGCGAGCGACAATGAGATCGAGTTTGCCATCGTTGTCATAGTCGACCCAGGCGGCGCTGGTGGCCCACCCCGACCCTGCAACGCCCGCGCTGGCAGTCACGTCGGTGAAAGTGCCATTGCCATTGTTGTGATAAAGAATGCTGTGTCCATAACCAGCGACGAAAAGATCGTCGAAGCCATCGTTATCGTAGTCGCCCACCGCCACGCCGGTAGAATAGCCTGCGCCCGCAACGCCCGCCTTTTCGGTGACGTCCTCGAATGTGCCGTCGGTTTTCTGATGGTAGAGGCGATTCCAGTATTTCGGGCCGTCTTTCCCAGGAATCGTTCCTTTGGGCGTTGGGTCGTCGATCCGCGCACCGTTGGCGAAGAACATGTCGAGCCGTCCATCATTGTCGTAGTCGAACAGCGCGAGTCCCGAACCCATGGTTTCGAGCAGGTACTTTTTAGAAGTGGGCGAAGCTTCCTGTTTGAAGTGAATTCCGAGCTCTTGAGTTATGTCGGTAAAGGCGCCGGAAGTTGGCGGCGGATTCGGGGGAGGCTTTTGAGGAGGCGCCGAAGCTTGTCCGAAGCTGCCAGCAACAGCAAAGAATAAAAATGCCGCGCAGAAGAGAAGAGACTTAAAAAACGAGCCTGCAGCCCCGAATATCTCGAGACATTCCAACCGATGTTGAACTATGCGGAGACCGATAAATCTCACAGTCGTTCCAGTTTATACGCGTTGCCGCGCGCCGGAGCGCGCGGCAAACCCGTCCGTGCATTTCTGCACGTCACAGCTAGAACTCAACTTTGAGTTGAAGCTGTATTCTGCGAGGAAAGATGAGATATCCCCCACCTCCTGTACTTGAGAACGTGCCGTAATTCACCTGGCCAAACGCCGCATCGTACGGATTCAGGTCGGCTGGTCTGTTCCAAATATGGCGATTGAAAGCGTTGAGAAAGTTGGCCTGCAAGAGGACATCGCTGGTTTCGGTTATTTTGGTTCGCTTGAGCAAATTAAAGTCTTCGCTTAAGTAAGGGCGCATTCGAACCGCGCCATCGACCCGCGTGATAGTCCCAAATGCATAGGTGCCCCTTGCGGCAAGATTGGCGGCAGAATTTGGGTCCGATAAAGCGGCAGCATTGAAGGCGGAATCGGTAATCGGATTGAAGTTGCCGCTTGACCAGGCCGCACTATATAGCGGTTGTCCTGGCACTTGATCGAAACGGATGCAGTCGGCATAGGCTGGTACTCCTGTGGCGCAGGCAAAAGCAATGGGCTGGCCGCTCTCATAGCGCTGAATCCCGCTCACCGACCAACCTCCTACCACTCGGTCGACAACGCCCCCGTGAGAGAGGAACCGCTTGTTCTTGCCGAACGGCAGCTCATAGATGTAACTCAGCACAAAATTCTGAGGAAGATCCTGGTTGCTGATGGCTTTATCGCCATTCTTGTCGAAAACATTTTGCGGAGCGCCGCCTTGGTGGAGCGTAGCAAAGTAAGGGAGGGCAGAGTCCGCGTCGGTCAAGGTTTTCGACCAGGTGTAGGAAGCCATCAGGTTGAGGCCATTATGGAAGCGGCGGGTCAACTGCGCCTCCAGGGCGTTATAAGTCGATTGGCCGAGATTCTCCAAGGCTCCGTCGGTATTGAAGCCGTAATACTGCGGAAACGGGACCAAGGCTTGAGCGACGATGGCATTGGTGGGAAAACCCGCATAGGGTAGCGGAACCGCTGTCTGGGATCCAATCTGAGTCAGCAGGTTTGTACCTAGGGAAAAATATTTCGGGTTCAGCGTGTTCACCGCGTCATAGTTCGAACGCAGATTGGTAGAGTGCTGGCCTACATAAGCGAGATCCATAATCAGGTCGGAAGCCAACTGGTGTTGGACCTCAAAGCTCCAGTTCTGAATCATCGGCGGCCGGCCGTAAGATGGATCGGTATATTGCGGCCCCGTGAAATTCAACTGCGAAGGATCCAGGTTAGGAGGAGCAGGGTATCCGGGGAGCCCAGAGTCTATTTGCAAGGCTGGGTCGAAGCCGTTGGCGCTGTTGAAAGCTGGGTTCGCCTGGAATCCAGTAAGGTTGAAGGCGCCAAAATCCGCGTACTGCAAGCCTCCGTAGATGATGCCATAACCGCCCCGGAAAACGGTTTTGCCTTGGAGGAAGGATGGTGAGTACGCGAACCCTATCCGTGGGCCGAAGTCCTTTTTCCAGATATTGGCCCATCGTTCGTCCACATTTCCGTTTCTGCCCTGTCCTTTGCCCGCAAAGACCAGAGCACCCGGCAAATTGCCGGCGCCGGGGTTGGGGGTGGTCAGACTGATATTTGAAGTGTCCCCGTTTGCTTCCCTTTGGGGCTCATCGACCTCATATCGAAGGCCAATGTTGAGCGTGAGAGTGGGCGTGACCTTGAAGCTATCTTGCACGAATCCCGCGAAATAGCTGCGCAGCCAGCGGGGCTGAGTGGCATAGGCAGTCACATTCGCGCTGCTCACCTCCCCCAGCAAAAGACTGGCGATGCCATTTCCGCTGAGGTTCGACGTGACTGCAGTCCCAGCAGTTTGGGCGCGAGCAAAGTTGAATGTGCCGCTGGTATTTTGAAAGTTGAGTGGTGAATACTGCTGGTACCACTGCTCGTATCCGATCTTGATTTCGTGCTTACCTTTGATCCAGGTCAAACTGTCGTTGAACCGAAAGCCGTTATCGATGGTATCGCCATCGACGTTGTCGCCAAAACTTGCCGTCGATCCCTCGGCCACGTTTACACTGGGGAACATAGGCCCATTGGCCCCGCCTATGCCGAGTTTCGTATCCCAATCCACGCCACCGCCAAGACCAACGCCCGCACCAATGTTAGCGCTGTTGGTGCGGTTGTAGCCCAGGTTCGCATGGTTCAATATGGTTGGCGTGAAAGTGTAGTCATACCCAAACCGAATGAAGTGGGTGGTGAATGTCTGGTTGCGTCCGTATCCTGCCGGACCCGCCCACTCTGGAGTAGTCGAGATTCGATTATTGGTACGGGAGCTATACGTAAAGTAGGCTTTGCTCTTTGAAGTGATGTTTTGATCGATTCGAACCGTCATGGACGTATCGAGAATCGGGTAGCTATACGCAAAGGTGTAGTTATTGACCAAGTTGGAGTTCTGGGGCGTCGGATAGTAGGAGATGAGGTTGAGACCCACGGGGGAGAAACGGCCGGCGGGTATGACATTGCCGGTGCTTCCCGGTTCGTTCATAAAAGCCGTTCTACACTCAACACCCCCAACTGTCTGGGTTGTAGCCGGGTCAAAGACTTCTCCCTGATAGATAGGCGTGCCGTCGCAAGGGTTGGTTCCTAAGACATTGGCGGTGTCCAGTTGTTGAGAAAAATCCCCACCCAACTCGGCAGCTGTCGGAATCGTTGAAGTCGTGGTGCCTCCGCTACTCTGCCGGTATTGCTCCCAAGAGAAAAAGAAAAACGATTTGTCCTTACCGTTGTAAACGTGAGGGATGATCACAGGTCCGCCGAAGGTTAGCCCGTAATCATTCTGTTTGTCGGTTGGTACCGCGAAGGGGCTGCGGTTGGCCGGATCCTGGGAGAGAAAATAGTCGTTGCCCCAATTGTTGGCGTCAAGGTCGTCGTTGCGAAAGATGTCGTACACTTCGCCGTGATACACGTTGGTTCCGGCTTTGGTGCTGAAGGTTTCGATGCCACCGGTGGTACGTCCAAATTCCGCCGGCAGGGTAGATGTGATCACTTTAAACTCGCCGAGAGCGTCGACGGAAGGCGCGGTTTCGTCGAAGGACGATCCGTTTTCGGAACGCGTGGTGGATGATCCGTCGAGGAGAACCTCGGTGGCGTAATTTTGGCCGCCGCTAATCTTCGATTCGAAAGTTCCACCGTTGCCTGAATCGGAACCGGGACCAACTGCTCCTGGGGTCAGGAAAACGAAAGCTTCAGGAGAGCGCATGGCCTGAACCGTGCTTCCCAAAGCGAGAGGTAAGTCCAGAATCTGTTTGGCTCCTACGACCGTTCCAACGTCCGAACTTTCGGATTGCAGGGTTGGCGCGTCGGCTTGTACCACGACGGTTTCGTTGACACCGCCCGCGGTTAATTTAACGTCGACCGCAGTTGTTGTAGCGACCTGTACCAGGATGCCGGTGAGAGTCGGGGACTTGAAACCGGGGGCAGTCACGGTGATGTCATAGGTGCCGATTCGAACATTGGGAAACCGGTACGAGCCTGAACTTGTGGTGACCGTCTGATAAACCGTACCGGTGGATTTTCCGGTGGCGGTCAATTTTGCGTTGGGTACGACAGCACCTGAAGAATCTTGCACGACGCCCGCGATGGCGCCCTGATTCGCCTGACCGAAGGCGGGAAAAGAAAAAAGGGAGATGGCGAGAGCCATCAGGAGACAGCTGGCGAATGCCTTAAATGCAGATTCTTGCTGCACGTGCATAGTTGACGCCTCCCAGAAAAAGCTGTTTAAACAAAAGCGATCTGTTTCGTCACGGAAGGACCACCCTTAATTGGCAACTAGCGTAAACGTTTACCCATGGAATGCAAAAAGATTTGCCCCGCTAAGGCGTGGACTGCCGCCCTTCGGGCTGTTTCATTTTCTCCGCCAGCTTCTCGGCCTGCTCCACGTCGGCTTCCTGCTTCAACTTCATAAAGGAGGCTAGAGCAGCCTTTGAGTCTTCCGGCCGCTGCGCCCGGCGGTAAAGTTGCGCCAACTGGTAATACGACTGGCGAAGGTTCTCGCGATCAGCTGGAGCCTGGTCGGCCACTACGACATTGAAGCTCGCAATGGCTGCATCCACTTCTCCCAATTGCGCCTGCGCCCGCCCGAGCTGATACCGAGCCCCAGGATATTTCGGGGAACGCTGTAATACCTCATTGAGAAGCGCTATCGCGCTTTCGGCTTTGGAGCGCTCCAAACTCACTACCGCCAACTTGTAACGAGCGGACAAACTCTCGTTATCGATCTTCAGTTCATCGGTAAAGGCCGATTCCGCCTTCTCCAATTGGTTCTGCTTCCAATAAATGTCCGCCAGTTCCTCGTGGAGGCCCGGTTCGCCGGGCCGCAACTGAAGGGCGATTTCGCATTCCTTCGCAGCGTCCTGCAATCGGTCCGCTTCGACAAACGACTGAGCCAGAGCCTGGTGAACGCGCCAGGATTGCGGATCGGCTTTGTACATCTGCTCATAGCTCTCTTTGGAAACGAGCATATGGGCGCGCCCGCGATGGTAGAGGATATCGACATCATCCGGCTTGAGTTTGGCCGCCTCGTCAAGTGTGAAAGTAGCCGCATCGGCATCGCCTGCGCCGAGTTGAACCACGCCCAGCCACATCAGAGCTTGAGGATTGCGAGGATCAAGGCGAACCGCCTGCTTCAGAGCTTGAATGGCGCCGGGAAAATCGTTCGCACGGTAGCGCGCCACTCCTAGGAACAGCTTTGCGCCTCGCAAGTTGGGCTGCAAAGTAACCGTACGATTTAGAGCTACGATGGCCTCGTCGATGTGTCCCTGTTGCAACCGCGCCAGTCCAAGATTAAAGAACGATGGCGCCGAAGAACGGTCGAGAGCCGCAGCTTTGGCGAAATCCTTTTCCGCGTCGTCCCAATGCCCTTGGCGCATCTCTTGCGTACCTTGTTGAAACGATTTCTGGAATTGGGCGCTTTGGGCAAACACCGGCGCTCCCCCTGCAATGAGAAGCAACCCGCAAGCTAACAGGACTTCCCGCCGGAATGATTCAAAAATGGCGCTTTTTCGGCCAATTCGCAAAGCGAAGGCAATGTAGTACTAATCAATTATGGTTGTCAAGAAAATTTCTCCGCGCAGGAGCCTTTTTGGAAAACGTTTACTCGTCAAGCCTGGCAGCTTTGCATTGGGATCGGGCCTTGCAGTGACCGATGAACCTAAAATCGGCGTGCCGGGGTGCGAAAAGCCGCTCGCGAAAGCACCTCGATCCCTATTTTGCTGGAATTAGGCTTCTGCTGGCATCGGAGAAAGGCTTCGGGGCCAAAACACCCCCCACGATGCCTCGCCGTTCCTCAATGGTATAGAACCGGTCTACCTCCGGCAGAGCGAAGCGCTGCACGCTGCCGCTTGGCCAGTGGACTTCAACGTTATCCACCTTCGTTACGGCCCCCAGCCCGAAATGCAACCGGAGATCGTTGGAAGAAGCGTAGCTACCACCGCTGATGACATCTTCCCGGTGCCGAACGCTGCCAGCCGTTAGATAGACCGCAGCTCCAATAGCGTCACGCGGGCTTTTCGGTCCGCCAACAAGCTTGAGGCCGACCCAGTGGTTCTCGTCAGCATTCACATTGCGCAGAAGGGCTGGAACATTATGTAGCTGGTTGATCACTACATCAATTTTGCCATCATTAAAAAGGTCACCGAAGGCCGCGCCCCGCGCCGTGAGCACGGCCGCTAAACCAGTTCCGTTCACCGGAGGAACTGCTTCGAACTTGCCGTTCCGCAAATTATGGAACAACAGCGGCCGTTCGGCGAAGGTCGTGCCCCAGTCGCTCTGGTCGACTCCGGGATAGACATGTCCGTTCGCTGCCAGCAAATCCATCCAGCCGTCATTGTCATAGTCGAGAAACCCAGTTCCCCATCCTAGGAATGGAATTGTCACCTCGGCAATGCCTGCCTGATAACTGACATCGGTAAAGTTCGCGCCACCCTCGTTGCGATAAAGCGGATTGTAATCATCGGAGAAGACGGTGTTGTACAAATCGAGCTGCCCGTTATTCAGGTAATCGCCGACCGCGATACCCATCGACGCAGTCTCGCGTCCGTCCTCATTCAGAGCGTAGCCCGAGGCATAGCTTGCATCCTCAAAAGTACCGTCGCCCTTGTTGATGTAGAGGTAGTTCGGCGTGGAATCGTTTGCGACCATCAAGTCAACTTTGCCGTCGTTGTTGACGTCGGCAAACACCGCAGTGAGACCATAGTAGTGGTTGGAATCGCCGACCCCCGCCTTCTGGCTCATGTCGGTGAAAGTGCCATCGCCATTGTTGTGGAACAGATGATCGGACTCGCCTTGCAGTCCGCGAGGCCCGCACATCACCTTTACGCCGCGAAACTCGCAAGTGGAAAAAGCTACGACCGGCGATCCCGGCAAGGGCGGATGGTCAACGTCGTAGTGCACATAGCCGGGAACAAAAAGGTCGAGCCGCCCATCGCCGTCGTAGTCGCCGAAGGTTGCGCCAGTAGACCAATTCCCGAGGGCCACGCCTGCCCTTTCGGCAACATCGGTAAACGTTCCATCATGATTGTTGTGATAGAGGCGATTTTTGCCGAAATTCGTAACGTAAAGATCGGGCCAGCCGTCGTTGTCATAATCGCCCACAGCGACCCCGAAACCCCAGCGGCCATTGGCGACGCCAGCCTTTTCGGCAACGTCAGTAAACGTCCCGTCGTGATTGTTGTGAAACAGAGCGGCATGCGGAGGCGAAGCCTTACCGGCCATCGCATCATAGGTCGAACCGTTGACCAGATAGATGTCGAGCCAGCCATCGTTGTCATAGTCGAGAAGCGCAACGCCGGAACCAACGGTCTCAAGAATGAAACGCATCTCGTCCGTGCCCATCACATGGTGCCAGCCAGTCAAGCCTGCTCTTCCGGCTACGTCCTCAAAAACGATAAGACCTTTTTCTACGAACCCGCCTGCTGTAATGGGACGTTTTTCGCTATCGAGCACAGCGGCATGAGCTGCTCCAGTGGATACCGCGCTTTGCGCTCGCATCGGGGACGCGGAAATTTCGCCGGCTGATCGATTCGGAGGAGCGGCCTGCGCTGCAGCCCACAGAGCGGCATAGATTAGCAGCGTTAGAAGAGCGGTGGTGCTGGATAATTTTCTGCTCATGGACGCGGGCCGCCCGCATCGGTACTCGTCAGCTTGCGGATCAGCTCCGTTTCCTTCGCATCGTACGGCCGTCCGTCTTTGTGAAAAATATCGTGAAACCACACCTGCGGTTCGCTCTTGTATGGTTTATCCCAGGAGTCCCAAGGATAGATTGTCTGAGATTTTCCGTTCACAAAGCCCCAGTTATATGCGCCCACGCGTTCCTTCTTCAACAGAGGCAGGATCGAGGCGAACGTGCTTCCCAGCGGCCGAGCCATGTATTCCGTACAGACAACAGGACGATCATAGCGCCGAAGAGAATCGATCTTCCTTTTCGTAGCTTCAGGAGGATCGTAACTATGAAATGTGACAACGTCCGAGTTCTGCAACTGGAAACGGGCCATTTCGCTCAAGCTTACGTCGCTCGACCAGTCTCCCTGCCATACACCGCTGGTCAGCGGCTGGGAGGGATTCACTTCACGCGCCCACTTCCACTCTTCTCGCAGCAACTTCAGCGCCCGCGCCGCTTTGTCCGGAAGCTCAGTGGCCTTGTATTGCCTGCTGTCGTTGTCCGGTTCGTTCATCAGATCCCACATCAAGACGCGCTTGTCGTTGCGGAAGCGCTGGAGCAGGCCGACGATGTAAGGTTTCAATTCCGCATTCCAGCGTGAATCGTCTTTCAAAAGATCGGCTCCCGGAGCTTGAACCCAGCGCGAGTTGTGAACATACGGCGTGGGAGCAGGCTGCTTCCCGAGGTGCGGGCGAGGGTCCCAAACCGAATCCAGCAACACAAAGGTAATTCTGATGTGATGTTTGTCGGCCACAGCGAGGAACTGATCCATGCGACCAAGAAAACCCTGCGCATCTTGTTGCCACAGCAGATTGTGGAGAAACACTCGCATGGTGTTCATGCCCAGTCCTTGAGCCCAGCCCAGTTCACGATCGATGGTGGGCAGGTCAAACGTATCGGGCTGCCACATTTCCAATTCATTCACCGCGGTGCTGGGAATAAAGTTGCTGCCTACCAGCCATGGTTGTTGGGCATACCACTGATTGGCGCGGCTTGTCGTCCATGGTTGGTTGCCGGCGAGCGCTGGAAGAGAGAACGATAGCGCCAAGAACAACGCCCACCATCGAAAACCAAGTTGCTGGATTCGACTTCTCAGGCTGTTCCGATCTGCCGCGTTCGAGTTCTCGAGGTTGCTACTCATGAATAGCACATCCGGGCCAGAACCTGAATGGGCGATCAATAGGGCCACACGAAACGACTTATTTCGGTCAGACCCGTAGACCGAACAAGGTTTATCTACGACAGAGTCAATGAAAGCTTAGTAACCGAAGCCGGCGGAAATATGTAGTTGAGCGCAGCTCCTTTAATTTCAACATTTCTCGTCTCGGGAACAACTACATTCTTTTGCGCGAACGTATTGTGAGCATGGATGTCGGAATTGGTGAGCACGGTAGCCGATCCTGCCTTCAACGTAGCGCCGCGAATCACGATTTCAGTATCACGCACGTCGCCGACGCTCGGATTGACGACAGTGACAGTCAGTTCTTTGCCTCGCAAAGACGCTGACCCGCGCAGTCCCCAGAATGAAGCGGGCTTTCCGTCGCGCTCGTAATCGATAGTGGGTGCGGAAAAAATTGTCCGCAGTCCCTGGCCACCCTGGTGTGCCGCGTACATGGCAAACACATGGCCCACCGGGGTTACAACAAATTTATCTTCATGCGCCAGATATAGGCTGTTCAGGCAGTTAATCAATTGTGCACAGTTCGCCATCGCGACCTTGTCGGGATTGCGATTGAAAGTGTCCAGCGTCATTCCGCTGAACACTGCGTCGCGCAGCGTGGGCACCTGTTCGAGTTGATCTCCAGGAGTTGCCTCGCTTCCAGGCTTGTACCACGGTCCCCACTCATCGACCACTAATTTAACCCAGTGGTCAGGATCCTCTTCGCCCATCACTTGCCAGTGACCGTTAATCAAACCCTCCATTCGGTCGCCTTCCTTCAGCAACTCGTACCAATCTACGCTATCGAAATTAAGCGCATCGCCTTTGCCTTCAACCCAGTTGTTCGTCTTGCCGCGGCTCAGATTCCAGGCGTAGTGATGAAGCGCCCAACCATAAACCTCGCGCAGCTGGCCGCGGCCCTTGCGAGCGATCTCTTCGAAGAAGCCGCGCGTCCATGCCCAGTCGTCTACGTTGGGACCGGAACCAATAAACGAAATCTCCTGCCCATACCGAGGAACCCAGGTCGCGAAGCGGCGGAATTCCACGGCATATTCCTGGGCCGTGAAATTTCCGCCGCATCCCCACGATTCGTTCCCCACTCCCCAGAAGCGCACACTGAACGGATCCTTAAAGCCCGCCGCCGCGCGCATATCGGCGAGAGTTGTGCTTCCAGCCGGAGAATTGCAGTATTCGATCCAGCGGTAGAATTCTTCCGCGGGAAGGCTGCGCAGATTCGCAGCCAGATAGGGCTCACAGCCAACTAACTTGCAGAAGTGCGCGAATTCATTTGTGCCGAATTCGTTGGGATCGTAGCGATGGCTTGCCGGTGCGGCGGCCGTTTCGCCTTGCGCCCAAAAGTTGGTGCGCCGCGGCCTCTTGTCAGTGGGACCGATGCCGTCCCGCCAGTCATAGCTATCGGCGAAACAGCCACCGGGAAAACGAACCACGGGAGACTTGATCTTTTTCATCTCGTCGATGAGTTCCTTGCGAATTCCATCGACATTCGAAACTTTGGAATTTGGCCCCACCCAAACCCCGTCGTAGATCACCCCGCTTAGGTTTTCGGTAAAGTGCCCGTAAAGGTTGGGAGAAATGGCGCCCAAAGGTTCGCCGGTCAATACTTCGATCCGCGAGTCAACGGCGCTGGCATCGGCCCAGGCGAAAGGCGAGTAAGTTCTAGCAGCGAGCAGGCATCCGGCGCTGGCGAAACCTGCGCGCAGAAAGTCGCGGCGTCCAATCATGGCATTCCTCCGGGTAAAATCCGCCCCATAGTAAACGTTTGCTATGGCAGATGCTATAGTTTTATGAAATTATCCCTGAGAGTACGCCGGAAACGTGGAATCCGAGCGCACGGCTTCTCGGTTGGCTTAAGGTTGTAATGAGGATCAAGCTGGATCTCTTCGCCATGCTGGATACGCTTATTCAGGCCTTGCTCTACTGTCTAGCGGTTTTGCTTCCGCTAAGTACTCTTGTGATCGCCCAAGACTTATCAAAGGTCGAGGAACTGCGCATCATCGTTGTAGACTCCGCTTCAAAAGCAGACCAGGTATTGCAGCGATTAAAGCGCGGCGAGGACTTTGCCGCCCTCGCGCGCGAAGTTTCCATTGATCCGACTGCTTCTGACGGTGGTTCCATGGGCCGCATCGATCTCTCAAGCTTGCGAACCGAATTGCGCGATGCCCTCAATGGGGTGGCTCCCGGGCAAATCACGGGCGTGGTGCGCGAGCCTTCCGGGTACGCGATTCTGAAAGTTCTTTCTCCCGGCGATCTCGACACGCGGCAAGATACCACTCCAGCGCGCGTCCTTCCCTCGGCGGCGACTGGTGCCATCCGCTACGCTCCGAACATCGGCGGAAAAGGAGAAGCCGACCTTGCCTTTCGGGACTTCCCCAAACCTGAGGGCTGGAGTCAGAACCTGCGTGCCTTGTGTCAGATTCGCCAGCAGTCGCTGGCCGCGGTAATCGAAGACGTCAAGAAAACTTTAGATCCTGCGAACCCGGGAAGTGTTAGCCACGGCCGCCCGCTAGATGCCATCCAGATGCACTATGCCCTGGCCAATCTGTATGCATATCAAGGAGAGATGGATGACGCGGTCGAGCAGTGGGAAGCGGCGTACCAGATTGCATCGTCGCAAATGCCGGCCGAAATGCCCGAGTTAGAGGAAGCGCTGGGCATTGCTTATCTTCATAAATCGGAAATGGACAACGATGTGTACCGGCATCCCGCAGATCGCTGCATTTTTCCGCCTCGCTCGAACCAGAGCTACGCCAAGCCTGCAGCGTCTCAGAAGGCAATCGAGTATTTGCAGAAGTATCTGCAGCGCGAACCCGATGCGTTGGATGCAAAATGGCTCCTGAATCTTTCCTACATGACTCTCGGCAAGTATCCAGCTGGAGTGCCGCAAAAATATCTGATACCGCCTTCCACGTTCGAATCCACAGAAGATGTGGGACGGTTTGTAGATGTGGCGCCTGCCGCGGGTATCAATCTCTATTCCATGTCCGGTGGATTGATTGTCGATGATTTCGAGCGCAACGGGCTGTTCGACGTTGTCACCTCCGATTTCGGTCAGTGCGCCCCTATGCATTACTTCCACAACAACGGCGACGGCACCTTCACCGACCACACGGCACAAGCTGGGCTCGGCGACCAACTCGGCGGTTTGAATATGATTCAGACCGACTACAACAACGATGGCTGCCTGGATATTCTTGTCTTGCGCGGCGCCTGGGAGTTCCCGCAGCGCAAGTCGCTGTTGCGAAATAATTGCGACGGCACTTTCACCGACGTGACCGCCGCCAGCGGATTAGCCGACCCAGCCACGGACACGCAAACCGCGGTTTGGGCCGACATCGACAACGATGGCTATCTTGATCTATTCGTGGGCAACGAAAACAAACCAAGCCAGCTTTTCCGCAATCGCGGCGACGGCACATTCGAAGACATTTCTCACTCCGCCGGCATCGACCGCATCGCTTTCACCAAGGGCGTGGTAGCGGCCGATTACGACAACGACGGTTATGTCGACTTCTTCGTCTCCAACCTGAACGGCGACAATTTTCTTTATCACAACAATCACGACAGAACATTTATCGAGGTGGCTGCGAAGGCTGGTGTGCAAAAGCCCTGGCAGAGCTTTGCCGCATGGTTTTTCGATTATGACAACGACGGCTGGCCCGATTTGTTCGTAACCAGTTACTACGTCTCTGTCGACGAATCGGTGCGCAGTTCTCTCGGCCTCTCGCCGAACGCTGAAACCCTCAAGCTTTACAAGAATCTCGGCGATGGAACTTTTCGCGATGTGACCGCCGAAGTTGGCCTCGACCGCGTCTTGATGCCTATGGGCGCCAACTTCGGCGACATCGACAATGACGGGTTTCTCGATATGTATCTAGGCACCGGGAATCCGAGTTACGCTTCGCTGTATCCCAACGTGTTGCTTCGCAATAAAGATGGGAAGTTTTTTACTGACGTCACGGCGTCGTCCGGAACCGGCGAGTTACACAAAGGTCATGGCGTGGCGTTTGCGGATATTGACAATGACGGCGACGAGGATCTTTTGACTGAAATCGGCGGAGCGGTTCCCGGGGATAGCCACGCGTTCCGGCTGTTCGAGAATCCCGGAAATGGCAATGATTGGATCAGCCTGCATCTTGTGGGCGTGAAGACGAATCGAGCCGCGATTGGAGCGCGCATCAAAGTAACGGTCCAGAATGAAGGCAAAGTGCCGCGCTCGATTTATCGCACAGTTGGCAGCGGAGGCTCCTTTGGGGCGTCGCCGCTCACGCAGCACATTGGCCTGGGAAAATCTGCGCGGATAGTGGATTTGGAAATTTCGTGGCCTACGAGTAACTCGAAACAAAACTTTGCCAACGTGGCCGTGGATCAATTCCTCGAGGTCAAAGAATTCGCCAAGGACTATACCAAACTCGAACGGCACGCATTCCGCCTGGGAGAGTCGGCGAGTGACGCGAGAATTGCCACAAAGCGAGGGCAGGAAAGCAATGGCAAAGAATCAGAGCAGGTGAAGAAGTGACTACCGGTCGTGCACGCACATTTCGCAAATCGGCTGTAGTTCTGGTTCTGGTTTTCTTCTTCACGGCGCTCTGCCTTGCGTCGTCAAAGCGCTACGAGGTCACCGGCGTACTTCTGCAAGTGGATCCCAGACAGCAAACGATTTCCGTCTCATGCCTCGAGATCCCCGGCTACATGGAGGCCATGGTCATGCTTTTCCCGGTGCGTGACACAAAAGCACTCGAATCGCTACAGCCGGGGATGACCATCGATTTCTCGCTAGTCGTGGAAGGAAATTCATCGTTTGCGGAAAACGTCCACATCCACCCTTTCGAGAGCCTGGAACTGGATCCGGCGCAAGCCCGCCGATTCAAACTGATGGAGAACGCTATGGCGTCGAAATCGACCACCTCCGACGCGCTGCGCACCGGCCAGTCTGTGCCCGATTTTTCCTTGACCGATCAGAATCGAGAGCGGATTTCCCTCTCGCAATTTGCGGGGAAAGTTGTGGCCCTAACCTTCATCTATACCCGTTGTCCGCGCCCGGACTACTGTCTCCGATTGTCCAACAATTTCGGACTGCTGCAAAGGCGCTTCAAGAATCGGCTGGGCCGTGATTTGGTCTTACTTACAGTCGTCGTCGATCCGGCGCATGACCAGCCCGACGCCTTGGCCGATTATGCGCGCATCTGGAAAGCCGATGGCCGCTCGTGGCACTTTCTTACCGGGCCGCTCTTCGACATCCAGAAATTATGCCGCAACTTCGATATGGTGTTTTATCCGGATGAAGCCTTGTTCGTTCATTCTTTCCACACAGTTATCATCGACCGGAATGGCAAACTGGCGGCCAATCTGGAAGGCAACGAATTCACCGCTCAACAATTGGGTGACTTGGTGCAGACAGAATTGGCGCAGTAGATGACCTATAGTAAACGATTTCTGGTATTGTACATCTGCAAAAAGCTCCACGCTGCATTTGCGCGAAAGGCTCTCGGCCATGCGAAATAAAACTGCGCTTTTTCTTGCCTGCTACCTTCTGGTAGTCACTATTGGTCAGGCGAACGGTCAGGCGAAGAATGCTGTCCAGCAGAACGTTCCGCGAGTTGTGCACGTGGAAGGCAATGTGGAGTACACGCACGATCCCTCAATCGCCAAGGATGGCGACACCTGGTATCTGTTCGGCACTGCTAACGGCCCAGTCCGCGCGGGAGAACTTCCTATCCGCTGCTCTCAGGATTTACATACGTGGAAGCTTTGCGGCTATGTCTTCAAGGAAATTCCGGCGTGGATTCGAAAGCAGAGTCCACAGACAAAGGAATTGTGGGCTCCCGATATTTCCTTCTTTAATGGCGAATACCATCTCTATTACGCCTTCTCGGTTTTTGGCAAGAACACATCCGGAATCGCATTGCTGACGAATAAAACTCTGAACCCTAAGAGTCCCAACTTCCATTGGACCGATCAAGGCCTGGTTTTGCTCTCTCGCGCGGAAGATGACTTCAACGCTATCGATCCTAACCTCGTGGTCGACGAAAAGGGCCAGCCGTGGCTTGCCTTCGGCAGTTTCTGGACGGGCATCAAGATGCACCGCATCGATGCGAAGACCGGTTTCGTATCTAAGGAAGATACAAAACTCTATTCCCTCGCGACGCGCAAACGGCCGGACAACCCGCCCCCGAATCCTCCCGGCTTGCCAGGCGATTGGCAGGCTGTGGAAGCGCCGTTTATTGTCCACCACGGCGATTACTATTACCTTTTTGTTTCTTTCGACCTTTGTTGCCGAGGTACGAAGAGCAGCTATAAAACTATGGTTGGGCGCTCTCGATCGGTCACCGGACCTTATGTCGATGCCTCAGGTACGCCGATGTTAGAGGGGGGCGGCACGCCGGTATTGCTGGGAAACGGCCGATGGATCGGGCCGGGAGGCGAGTCGCTCTTGCAACAAAAGGAAGGTGACCTTATCGTCTTCCATGCCTACGACGGCAAAACCGGCGACGCCTATCTGCAAATCTCCACCGTAGCCTGGGTCGATGGCTGGCCTAAGGTCGCCCTGGAGGGTGGAAATCCCGCGAACAAATAAGCCAACAAACAATTAAAAAATTTAACCTCCGGGGCTCGAAGTTACAGCAAGGCTGAAGGCGTCTTCATTTCTTGGGATCCCCGGTGTCGGGAGCCGAACCAACGATCTTCAGCAGGTTCTGATGGCGTTCAACTTCTTCGTGTTCGAGCCGGGTTGCGATCTCCTGCTCCTTCTCGGAATCGTCCGTTCGTCCCAAGCGCGCATAGGTCATTCCAAGATAGTAGTGAGCTTCGCGCAGGGACGCATCTGCGGCAATTGCCCTCTGAAAAAAATCGACAGCTTGTGCGTAGTCCTTTTGCAGAAAGTGCAGTCGCCCCATGCCCGCAAGCGCGCCGGCATGATGAGAATCTCGTTTCAGCACGCGGCTAAACTGCGCCTCCGCAGCGGCAAAATTACCGCCTTCCAGATCGATTCGTCCAATTTGAAAGTAAGACTCAGTTTGCGCAGGCTGAAGTTCGATCGACTTCTCGAACTGGCTTCGCGCCTCCTCAGATTGTTGCAGTGCCGCTAAAATCGTACCCAAAGCGTAGTGACCCGAAGCATCCGCCGGATGAAGATGGCAATAACGACGAAATGTGACTTGCGCGCCTTCGTAGTCGGCGAGCGCCATTTCCGTCCTCCCCAAACCGTAGAGAGCTTTAGCGTCGTCTGCGCGTAATTTCAAGGTTTCTTCAAATGCATGCTTGGCGTCGGGGAGTAACGACATCCTGAGCGCCACCATGCCAAAGTCATACTGGACTTCGGCGTCGTTCGGACTGGTCTTGCGCGCATCGAGTAGCAGCGCCAAAGCTTTCTCTGGATCCTGACCTACAGCGGCATGCGCCTGATCGCGCCAGACACTTACGAGCGAAGATCGAGCGTCCGAGCGTTCAGGATCGAGACGCAACGCTTCCTGAAATTGGGGAATCGCTTCGTCAGGCTTTGCCATCTGCACATAGAGCATTCCCAGACTCACGTGGGTGCTGGCGAAATCCGGTTTCACCTCGATCGCCCGCTTGAACAGTGCTTCCGCCTCGGGTTCGCGGCGTTGTTGGGCGCGGATGATGCCTAGCAAGTTCAATGCATGAAATTCTTTAGGTTCAGCCGCCAAAACAATGTTGAGCTCGTTCTCCGCGCGCTTTATGTCTCC
>Ga0335075_10004986_pt1 | contig 20673 bp, 19 predicted proteins | sample Lox_Sample_24_FD_206723 | JGI IMG/M metagenome (GOLD analysis project Ga0335075, IMG submission 206723) | Soil microbial communities from Loxahatchee National Wildlife Refuge, Florida, United States - Lox_Sample_2.4 | ecosystem: Environmental > Terrestrial > Soil > Wetlands | place: USA...
CCATGTCCTCCCGGAAGCGGGTCCCCTCGGAGATGCTCTCCGGGTCCACCTCGAGCTCATCGGCGAGGTGACCCCGGATCACCTGGAAGATCTCTTCTCGGGTCACGGAAGCGGAACGGTAGCCGGGGTTTCGGACGGGCCGCCGGGATCGATTGATCCAGCCCCCTCCCGCCCCGCCGATCCGCCGCGGGGTGGGCGCAGCGCCCCGGCCTCTTGCAGGGCGGCGCGGGTGCGCCCGATCACGTCGTGCTGGACGCCGCGGGCAGCCACCTCGATGGCCCGGGCGAAGCCGCGGGCGCTGAACCGTCCGTGCGCCACGACGCCGAGCTGGCGGAGGCCCAGCATGTAAGCGCCGCCCTGTCCCTCGGGGTCGATCTCGTCGCGCAGGTTCTGCACCGAGGGCGCGAGCAGCCGGTAGCCGAGGCGGCCCCGGGGGGAGGTCTCGGCGACGTCGCTGACCAGGCGCAAGGCGCGGCTCGAGACACCCTCCATCAGCTTCAGGGCGATGTTGCCGGTGAAGCCGTCCATCACGACCACGTCGGCAGCACCCTCGGGTACCTGCGTGCCCTCGACGTTGCCGATGAAGTTCAGCCCGGCGCCGCGTGCGCCGGCGAGTTGCTCATGCACGCTGACCAGGTCCGGGGTGCCCTTGCCTGGCTCCTCGCCGTTGGACAGCAGGGCCACGCGCGGCGAGTCGACTCCCATCACCGCCTGGGCGAAGGCCGAACCCATGTGGGCGAACTGGACGAGGTGCTCGGGGCGGCAGACCGCATTCGCCCCCACGTCTAGCAACAGGACGGGCGACTTGCCGGGGTTGGGCAGCGGGAGGGCCAATGCCGGGCGGTACACGCCCCGGTCGCGCCGGAGGTTGAACAGGGCGGCGGCGAGGGCGGGGCCAGTCGACCCGCCCGAGACGAAGGCCTGCGCGCGACCGTCGGCCACGGCACGCGTTGCCTGCACGATCGAGGCCTCGGGCGTGGTGCGCACAGCGTAGGCGGGATCGGCCTTTTTGGCGATCGAGACCGGAGCGTCGACCACCTCCACCCCGGCCGACACCGCGCCCATCTCCCCGGCCGGACCGAACAGCAACACCCGGATCCCATTGGCGGCGGCACGCGCGGCGCCCGCCGCTACTTCCCGGGGGCCGAGATCCGCTCCGCCGGCGTCGACCGCGACGGTGATCACGGCAGGAACCTAGACGATCGGCTCGTCCCGATCCGGAACGATCACCTCGCGCCCCTTGTAGCTGCCGCAGACAGGGCAGACACGATGCGGGAGGCGCGGGCTGTGGCATTGCGGACACGCGTTGTACGTCGGCGCGCTGATTTTGTGCTGCGAACGACGCTGCGTAGTCCGGGCGTGGGACTGCTTCTGCTTGGGGACGGCCATGGCGGCAGTGTAGCTGCCAAGGCGCCGCCGTCAGGCGCCGCCGACACATCCCCCATCCGCCCTACTCGAAGTGAAGCTCGGACAGCGGGGCCCACCGAGGGTCGGGCGCGGGCTCGTGTCCGTGGTCGGGGCCCGCCTCGTTCAGGTTCGCGCCGCACACCGGGCACAGGCCGGCGCAATCGGCCCGGCACAGCAGGTTCGCGGGGACAGCCAGGGCGAGCGCGTCGCGCGCCCACGCATGCAGATCGAGCACGCCGTCTTCGACGTACGGCGAGGTGAGCTCGTCGCTGTCGTCCTCGTCATGTTTCGCCCGCCCGCGTCCATGGTGGGCGGCCTTTGGTGACTGGGCCGCGCGCGCCTGCGAGCGTTGTGAGACCTCGCGCGCGTCGACCGTGAAGGTGAGTGCGGCGGGCTCCAGGCAGCGCATGCACGGACCGCTCAGGGAGGCCTCGAAGCGCACCCGCAGCGCATAGCCGTCACCCGTGGTCCTCGAGATGTCGAGACGAACCGGGACGGGTTCCGGCGCCACCGGGTAGGTCTCGCCCCCGAACGAGAACGGCTCGATCGCCACGCCGAGGTCGACGTGACGGCCCTCCCCCGAGGTGAGGCGAAGCGCGCCCAAATCGAATGTGTCGGTGCGTGGCGGGGACATGAAATCGAGCTTATCGCCGGCGGAGTGGGACGCCGGCGGGGTCCAGCCCGGTGCTCGGCACACGTGCGCCTCCCGAGCCGCGATGATTGGCGGCGTGTCGCAGTGGTTTCAGTCATACGGCTTCGCCGACGTGCTCGACGACCTGCTCATTGGGGCCTATCCCCTCGATCAGGACGACGTCGACGCGCTGGCCCGGCTCGGTATCCGTCGCGTGCTCAACCTGACCGAGGACGCCGAGTACCGCCGGGGCGACCGCGAGACCGCGCAGCGGGCCCTGGAGGCGGCCGGAATAGAGGAATATCGCTTGATGCTCGTGGACTATGGGAGCCTCCCGCCCGAGGCGCTCGAGACGGCGGTTCAGGCGGTCAACTCCTGGCTCGAGGAAGGCGCGCGAACGTACCTGCACTGTCGCGCCGGCTGGCAGCGGTCCGCGGCGATCGCCGCCGGCGTGGTCGCCCTCCGCACTGGGCTCGAGATCGATGAGGCGCTCGCCTTGGTCCAGGAGCGCAAGCCGACGGCTGATCCACTGCCCCACCAGCGCGAGGACCTGCGGCGGTGGTGGGAGGTTCGCCGGCGCGCCGCGGCGCGGGGATCTGACGCCGATCCGGGCTAGCTTAGCTAGACCCGGCTAAGGGACCCAGCGCTCGCCGGCCGGGGTCACCGTGAGTTCGTGGGTGTACGCGCGGGCGCCCTGCTCGACCAGGAAGCGGACCGCGTCGGCCACCTGGGCCATATCGGCGAGCGCGTCGGTGGGCTGACCGCGCGTGAACGCCTCGGTCTTGGGCGACTCGATCGTGGCGTCGACGGCCAGGAGCGCCACATGGATGCCCTCGGCGCGCAGCTCCTGAGCGGCCGCCTGGACGAGCGCCCGCGTCGCGAACGCGCCGGCGGCCCACAGCCCGCGGCCTGGCATGGCGCGGCGCGAGGAGCCGCCCGTGATCTGCACGAGCGCGCCACCGCCGCTCTGGCGAAGCACGGTGAGTCCGGCGGAGAGGAACACGAACGACTGCTCGGCCACCGCGACCGTCCAGCCGCGGAACGCATCGAGATCGGCCGCGGCGAGCTCACCGCCCCCGAACGGTCCACTGCCGGTGGGGCGGGCGGCGGTGACCGCGTTGACCACGGCGTCGACCGAGCCCGTCTGCTCGCGCGCTGTCGCGAGCGCGGCGCTCAGCGACTGCGGATCGGACGCGTCGGCCTCAATCGCCAGCGCTCCGCGGTCACGCACCTGGGCGAGCGTGTCCTCGCTGCGCGCGACGCCGGCCGCATTCCAGCCGTGCGCCAGAAAGTGCTCGATGATCGCGCCACCCAGGTTCCGCGCGCCCAGCACGACCACCGTCTTCGCCATGACCCGCAGCCTATCGACCGGGCGTGTGGCCTATTCGGCGGCGCGGAGGCGGCGCATCGTCAGCTGCTCGGGCACGCGCTCCGCACCGGCGCCACCGTCGCCCGCTTCCAGCTCTGCCACGCGCACGGTGCGCGCGCTGACCGTCACGTGCTCGAGCTCGCCCAGCTCGCGCCCGGCCGCCACCGACCCATGGTCCTCGAAGCGACGCGCGGCCGGCAACACCCGGGCCTCATACGATCCGACCGCCTCGTTGTAGGCGCGGACGGTGCTGTTCAGACGCGAGCCGAGCGTCCCGAGCAGGCCGGAGAGCTTGACCAGGCGGCCGTGGAGCTCACGCCCGAGCTCGGAGATCGCCTGCGCGGACTCCGCGACGCGCTCCTGCTGCCAGCCGTACGCGACCGCACGGAGCATGGCCAGCAAGGTGGTCGGCGTGGCGATCAGCACCCGGCGCGCCATCGCGTCCTCGATCAGCGTCGGATCCGACTCGAGCGCGGCGCCGTACAGGTGCTCTCCGGGCAGGAACATCACCACGATGTCGGGCGCCGAATCGAGGCCGGCCCAGTAGGCCTTGTCGGCCAGCGCCTTCACGTGCCGGCGCAGGAGCCGGGCGTGGTCGCGCAGGTAGCCCTGCCTCTCCTCTTCGTCCCGCGCCTGGTAGGCGTCGAGCACGCCCTGGAGCGGCGCCTTGGCGTCGACGACCACGTGCTTGCCCCCCGGGAGGCTGACGACGAGATCCGGTCGCAGCGTCGACTCATCGCCGGCGACCGAAGACTGCTCGACGAAGTCGCAGTAGCGGACCATGCCGGCGAGCTCGACCACGTTTCGCAACTGCATCTGACCCCACTGTCCACGAGCGTTCGGCTTGCGCAACGCCGTGACGAGCGCCCCTGTCTCGGTGCGCAGGCGCTCGCCCGTCTCGGCCAGCGTCTTGAGCTGCGCCTCGAGGCGTCCGCGCGACTCGCGGCGCTCCTGGTCGAGCCTGAGGAGCTGTGCGTCCACGCGACCGAGCTGGTCGCGCAGCGGCGCAACCAGCTGCTCGACCGCCTGCTGGCGCTTGTCGAGGTCGCCCTTGGCCTCGGCCTGGGTCGCACGCAGCTGCGCCTTCGCGAGCTCGGAGAGCTGCGCCATGCTGGCCTGCAGCGCCTCGGCACTCAGCGCCTTGAACGACGCCGACAACCGTTCCTGGGCGTCGTTGATCGCGGCGAGCCGCTCGGCGGACACGGCCCGCTCGTGCTCGATCTCGGCTCGCGCTCGCACCAGCTCGTGCTCCAGTTCGCCGGCCCTCCCAGCCTCGCGCGAGAGCGACCGAAGCCGCGGACGAACCGCGGCAAGCACCGCGCCGGCGCCGGCAAACAGACCAATCAAGAGCCATAGCGCATTCATGGACCGCCCAGGATGGCGCGGCCGTCGGACGGAACGTTTCGCCTGCTCTTGCTGCAAGAATCGTTGCAGTGGCCGAGGATCCAATCCGCCGCCGGGTGACCGTGCACGGGCGCGTCCAGGGCGTCTTTTTCCGCGACTCGGTTCGACAGCGGGCGCAGTCGCACGATGTCGCCGGCTGGGTGACGAACCGTTCCGACGGCGCCGTCGAGGCGGTGTTCGAGGGAAAGCCCGACGACGTAGAGCGACTGGTCGAGTTCGCCAGGTCCGGGCCTCGTCAGGCCGAGGTCGAGCGCGTCGATGTGTCCGACGAGGAGCCGGAGGGGCTCAGCGGGTTCCAGGTTCGCTGAGGTCGCGCCGAGGCGCTAGGAGACCTCGGCGGGCTCTTCCTTGCCCGCGAGGCGCTCACGCCCCCGGCGTACGGCCGCGATGAACTTCGAGAGGTTCACCTCGAGGGTGTTGAGGATCTCGTCGGCGTAATCCTCGGCGCCCAGCCTGATCTCGCGCTCGCGGGCCCGGGCATCCTCGATGATGTCCTCGGCCGCGCGCTCGGCCTGCTTGGTGATCTCCTCCTCAGAGACCATCCGCTCCTGGCGCTCGCGGGCCTCCTTGACGATCCGCTCGGCCTCGCGCTTGGCCTCGGCGAGCATCTCCTGGCGCTCCTTGACGATCCACCGGGCCTGCTTGATCTCCTCGGGGATCGTGGCCCGCATCTGATCGAGGATGTCGTAGATCTCCTCCTTGTCGACCCGCACCTGATCGGTCAGCGGTACCGCCCGGGCGTTGTGGACCAGGTCGTCCAGCTTGTCGATCAGTACTAAGACATCCATCTTTAAGAACCTCTGTTTCGTTAGCGGCCGAGCCGATCCTTCAAGGCGCTGGCAACCTCTGCTGGGACCAGATCATCGATCTCCCCGCCGAAAGTGGCAAGTTCCTTGATGCCGCTCGAGCTCAGGAAACTGTACTTGGCTGACGCCATCAGGTAAACGGACTCGATCTCGGGGTCCTGCCGGCGGTTGAGCTGGTTCATCTCGAGCTCGTACTCGAAGTCCGAGATCGCCCGCAGGCCCTTGACGATCGCCATCGCCCCGCGCTGGCGCGCGAAGTCCACGAGCAGCGTGCTGAACGGCTCCACGACGACGTTGGCGAGCTCGCGCGTGGCTCCCTGGAGAAAGCCCACGCGCTCCTCCGTGCTGAACACGGTCGAGCCCTTGCGCCACGGCAGATTCACGACCGCCACGATCACCTGGTCATACATCGCCGACGCGCGAGCGATCACGTCGAGGTGCCCGTTGGTGACCGGGTCGAACGTGCCGGGACAGATCGCGATGCGGTTATCGGGAGCCATGGATTCGAATCAGGGTGTCGCCGTAGCGGCGCTCGTCGAGCAGGTTCAGGTCGAGGTCGAGCGGCGCCCGCCGGTCGCTCTCGGCCACTACCCGCGCTTCCGGCGCGAGCAACCCCGGAAGGGCCATCGAAAGCTCGGGCCCGAGAGCGACCGCGCGCCGATATGGAGGATCGAGGAAGACGAGATCGTATTGACGCGCGTCCCGAGATGCCCCCCTGAGGTACGCCAGGGCGTCCTGGCGGCGCACCTCGGCCTCGACCCCGAGCGCCTCCAGATTGCGCCGGATGGCCGCCACCGCGGCCTGCGAGGAGTCCACGAACGTGGCTTCAGAGGCGCCCCGAGACAGAGCCTCGAGCCCGAGGGCCCCCGACCCCGCGAACAGGTCGAGCAAGCCGGCCCCCACCACGATTTCGCCAAGGATCGAAAACAGCGCCTCGCGGACCCGGTCCGACGTGGGACGCGTGGCACGGCCCGCAGGCGCGAGCAGCGGACGCCCCCCAAAGCGTCCCGCGACGACCCTCACGCCCGTATGGGCGCCAGCGCCTCAGCGCCGTAGGTCCGGCCCAGGGCGTCGGCGAGCAACGCGTTCCGAGGATCTGCCAGCTCGGGATCGTCCGCGACCACGTCCTCGGCGTACCGTCTCGCCCGTTCCAGCAACTCGGCATCGCGCGGCAGCTCGGCGATCCGGTAGATCGTCTCACCGTGCTGGCGGGTGCCGACAAGCTCCCCTTCCTTGCGGAGCTCGAGGTCGATCTCGGCGAGCCTGAAGCCGTCAGTGTGCTCGGCGAGCGCCTTCAATCGAGCCGAGTCCTTGGATCCGAACAGCAGGCAGATCGAGTCGTGTGATCCCCGTCCGATCCGGCCTCGCAGCTGGTGCAGTTGGGAGATCCCGTAGCGATCGGCATCCTCGACCAGCATCACCGTGGCGTTCGGCACGTCGATTCCGACCTCGATCACCGAAGTGGCCACGAGCACGTCCGCGCCCCCCGACGCGAACGCCGCCATCGCCTGCTGCTTGGCGCCAGTCGCCATCTGTCCATGCATGAGCTCGACGCGAAAGTCGTGCAGCTCCCCGGCGCGGAGGCGCTCGAATTCGACCGTGGCCGCCCGAGCCTGGAGCGCTTCGGACTCGGCTACGAGCGGGCAGACCACGAACGCCTGGCGGCCGGCCCGAAGCTCCTCGCGAATCCGGTCGTACGCGCGGGCGCGTTCGCGCTCGGTCGAGCAAACGTAGGTCTTGATCGGCCGCCGTCCGGCAGGGAGCTCGCGCAACACGGTGTAGTCCAGATCACCGTGAAGCGACAGCGCGAGTGTTCGTGGGATCGGCGTCGCGGTGAGATGAAGCACGTGGGGCCGCTGATCGGCCCGAGCCTTCGCGTCGAGCGCCGCCCGCTGGCGCACTCCGAAGCGGTGCTGCTCGTCGACCACGGCCGCTCCCAGCCGCGCGAACTGGACGCTGTCCTCGATCAGAGCATGTGTCCCCACAATCAACGGCAGCTCGCCGCTGGCCAGCTTGCCGAGGAGATCCGCGCGTCGGCGCCCAGGGGTGGACCCGGTGAGCAGTCCAATCGGCACGACCGCGCCTGGCATCAATTTCTGGACCGTCGCGAAATGCTGTTCCGCGAGCGTCTCGGTCGGAGCCATAAGCGCGCCCTGGTAACCGTGTTCGACGGCCCGCAACAACGTGTACAGCGCCACCACGGTCTTGCCCGACCCGACCTCCCCCATCAGCAGTCGCTGCATCGGCTGGCTGCGGGCCAGGTCCTCGTCGACCGCCTGGAGCGCACGCTCCTGATCGGAGGTTGGCGTGAACGGCAGCATCCGCGACAGCCAGCGCGCAGTGAGCTCGCGCTCGGCGTCGAGCACTGGCGCGGTTGCCGCCGCGCGACGGGCACGCCGTCGCTGCAGCAGCGCCAGCTGGACGAACAGCAGCTCGTCGAAGACCAGCCGCCGGCGGGCGCTCGCCATCGCCTCGTCCGACTGCGCGAAGTGGGCCTCGATCAGGGCGCCGGGGCGGTCCGGAAGCCGTTCGCGGACTCGCAGGGCGCTGGGCAGCGGCTCGAGCACATCCGTGAAGGCGCCGCGGTGCTCCCCCACGAGCGTGAGGATCTGAGTCGAGGTCAGCCCGTCGGTGGCCGGGTAGTGGGCGACAGCGGTTGGGGGTGGGTGGGTGGGATCCCAGTTGCTCACGGCATCGGCGGTCGGGGCATGGGCCTGGACGCGAAAGCGCCGGCGCCCCTCGAACTTGCCGTGGAGCGCCAGCCGCGTGCCGACCGGATAGCGCTTCTCCAGCCAGGGCTGGTTGAAGAAGGTCGCCTTCATCGCGCCGCTCTCGTCGGCCACCGTCGCCTCGACCAGCGGACGCATCCCGCGCCGGCGCACCGACCGCGAGGCGATGCTCTTGACCTGCACGACGACGGTGGCGCTGTCGCCGGAAACCAGCTCGGCGACCGCGCGCGCCTCGCGCCGGTCGCGCGGTAGGTGCGCAAGCAGGTCCTCCACCCTAGACAGGCCCAGCGCCTCCGCGGCCCGCTGGGCCTTCGGACCGTCCACGGTCAGCTTCGCGGTGAGCCTCGAGGGACGCGGATAGTGAACCGGCGCGCTGCGCAGCCCGGCTTCATCCAGCGGGACGGAGTTGGCGAATATGGTCGCGGTCATCGACGTTCGGCTGCGAGATTCGTCTAGGGGCCCGGCCGCATGATCAACGTCTGCGCGGACGCGACGAGGTTAAGCGAGTCGTGCCGCAGGTCGAGCCCCACTCCACGCCCCATCCCACCGCATCCGAGAACGCCGAGCAGGAGGTTCGACTCGGGCTGCTCGCGCGCAGCGGGCTGCTCGATGCCGGCACCCATCCGGAGCTCGACCGATGGACCGCGGTCCTGCGCAGTGCCACCGGGTCCGCCGTCGTCGCCCTGGCGGTCCCCGTGGACGAGCGCATCCTGATCAAGAGCATGTGGGTCGGCGATTCGACCGAGGCACAGGAGGCCGAGGTCCTCGACGGGCAGTCGCTGGAGCGGTTCCTGGCCGACAAAGCCAATGCGCCTGAGCGCCCCGACGGTCATCTCCCTTTCCTCCGGGCGCCGGTGGTCGTCGACGGGCAGGTGCTTTGCCATCTCTGCGTGGCCGACGTGGCGCCCCGTGCTTGGGTGAAGCGTGACGAGCAAACCCTGGAGCACACGACGGCCGCGATCGCCGTCGAGCTCCGGCTGAGACTGGCCAGCGAGGACGCCCTGCGCTTCCACGAGCTCGTAGCCTCGCAGCACCGCGTGCACGAGCTGATCGCGGGCCGCGCTCCGCTGCGCGACGTGCTCGTGGAGCTCACGGAGGGCATCGAGCGCCACGATCCGTCCGTCATCCCGTGCGTGGTGCTGCTCGACCGCGAGGCCGGGGTCCTGCGGCCCGGAGCCGCGCCGTCGCTTCCGCCCCACTACCTCGCGGCGATCGACGGCGTGGTGATCGGCCCGAACGTCGGCGCCTGCGGCTCGGCGTCCTGGTCGGGTCAGCTGACGATTTCCGACGACATCGCCGAGGACCCAAAGTGGGCGCCGATCCGCGACTTCGTCCTCGGCGTCGGCCTTCGCCACTGCTGGTCGATGCCGATCAAGTCGTCCACCGGCGAGGTGCTGGGCACGCTCGCGCTGTACGGCCGAGAACCGCGCAAGCCGCGTCCCGAGCACCTCAGCCTGATGGAGGACGGAGCCCGACTGGCCGGAATCGCCATCGAGCGCCACCGCGCGCTCGAGCAGCTGATCTACGACGCCAGGCACGACGGGCTCACGGGCCTGCCCAACCGCAGGGCGATCTTCGAGGTGATCGACGAGGCGATTCCCCGGGCCCGCCCGGGCGCCGCGGCCGCCGTCGTGTTCATCGACCTGGACGGGCTCAAGAGCCTGAACGACACGCTCGGTCACGACCGCGCCGACGAGACGATCCGGGAGGTCGGCGAGCGGCTCTCCTCCGCGGTGCGGGGGAGCGACTTCGTCGGGCGCTTCGGCGGCGACGAGTTCGTGGTCGTGGCCGAGGGCGTGGCCGACGAGGCACAGGCGGCCAGCCTCGGCTCCCGCCTGCTCGAGGCGATCTCGCGGCCGCTGCCCGGAATCGAGACGACCGTCGCCACCGCCAGCGTCGGCATCACCCTCGTGACCGACGCGCAGTCCGACGCCCGCGAGGCGCTTCGCCAGGCCGACAGCGCAATGTACGAAGCCAAGCACGCCGGCCGGGACCGGCTGTCGTTCTTCGGCGGGAGCCGGCGCAGCCATGAGGGGCGGCGACTGGCCCTGGTGCGCGAGCTGCGGGGCGCCGAGCTGCGCGGCGAGCTCGGGATCGCGTTCCAGCCCGTGTTCAACTTAGTGGGAGGGTCGGCGGCGCCTGGCGGCGGCGCCTTGGACGGCGGTGAGCTGGTCGGCGTCGAGGCCCTCCTGCGCTGGAAGAACCCGACGCTCGGCGCGGTCTCGCCAGCCGAGTTCATCCCGGTGGCCGAGGACACCGGCCTGATCGTCCCGATCGGCGCCTGGGTGCTGCGCGAGAGCTGCGAGACGATGAACCGGATCGCCGCACGCGTCGGGCGCAAGGTCGAGCTGTCGGTGAACGTCTCAGCGCACCAGCTCTCGCACCCCGGCTTCACCAAGTCGGTTCGCCAGACGCTGGCTCACGCCGAATGGCCCTCCGATCAGCTGACGCTGGAGATCACCGAGACCGCGCTGGTGCGGGCCGACACGATCGCCGCACGCACATTGCGCGAGCTCGAGTCGGCCGGCATCCGCATCGTCCTCGACGACTTCGGCACTGGTTTCTCCTCCCTCTCGTGGCTCAAGCAGCATCCGGTCGACGCGATCAAGATCGATCGCAGCTTCGTCTCGGGGCTGGCCGAGGACGCGCGCGATCAGGCCATCGTGTCGTCGTTGATCGGTCTGGCCAACGCGCTCGGCTGCACGGTGACCGCCGAGGGCGTCGAGAACGAGGAGCAGCTGATCGCCCTACGTCTGCTCGAGTGCGAACGGGTTCAGGGCTTCCTGCTCGCGCACCCGTTGCCGGCCGGTGAGCTCGAGGCGATGCTCCGAGGACCGGCCCCGCTGGCTACTCGGCGGATAGCAGCCACCACTGACACGGCTGACCTCCGTCGGACAGCTCGAACTCGACATCTCCGTGCGCCAGCGCCTGCACCGTCCCGTCGTCCAGTGGCGCGTCGGCACCCCGCAGGCACGTGATCAGCTCGGCGTCGAGCGCGAGCTGCTCCAGCACCTCGCGCAGCGCCTCCCGCGGCCTGCCCCAGGCGACGATCTCCTGCTCGACGTAACCGACCGCGTCGCCGGCGCGGAAGCGGCCCTCGGCGTCGTCGCGCCTGGCCGGCGCCACCGCGCCGGTGCGGACGTGCTCGAGCGCCCGGCGCATAGCCTGAGCGTTCGCCGCGGCGCCGACTGTGGGATCGAGCGTGACCGCCGCGGCAAGACCGGCTTGGGGCGATAGCGATGGGACGACCGATACGCCCTTGTCGGAAAGCTCGGCCGCGCGGCGGGCGGCTTGGAGCGCGGCGGAGCTGTTGGGCAAGACCACGACCTGCTCGGCCCCAGAGGCGTGAATCGCGGCGAGCAGGTCGAGGCTGCTCGGATCGAGCGCCGGCCCGCCGTCAAGCGCTCGGAGGCCGAGGCTCTCGAACAGCGAGCGCATCCCGGTTCCGTTGGTCACCGCGATCGCGGCACACACGACCGGCTCGGGCCTCGCCGCACGCTCCTCACGCCGCTCGACCTGAGCGCGCATGTCGGCCACGTCCAGATGCGAAACCGCGCCGTGCGCGGAGCAGAGGCCGGTGGCGGCATCCGGATCATCGGTGTGCAGGTGCACCTTGAGCGTGCTCCGGTCGCCGACGATCAGTACGGAGTCCCCGATCCGTTCGAGGTCGGGGCGGAAACGTCCCGGCTCGAGCTCGGTGCCCGTGACGGCGAAGCTGGCGCAGTAGCGATAGGTGGTGGAGGAGTGCTGCGGACGCGCCACCCGCGCGACGGCGCGCTGCTCGGCCAGCGGGCGCTCGCGGTCCTGGAGCGCGCCGATCATTCCCGCGAACACCACGGTCAGCGCGTAGCCGCCGGCGTCGACGACGCCCGCCTGGCGCAGTGCCGGCAGGAGATCCGGTCCTCGTCTGAGTGAGGACTCCCCGGCCCTGAGCCCCCGCTCGACGAGCGCCGCGATGACCGCGTTCTGGATCTCGTCGCTCGCGTCGGCCGGCAGCCTCGCGTCCCGCATGCGAGCCAGATCGGAGGCGACCTGCACCCCGATCTCGCGCGCCACGGTCAGGATCGTGCCCTCCACCGGTTCGCGGACCGAGCCGTAAGCCTGGTCGACGGCCCGGGCCAGGGCGGCGCTGATCAGGACCGGATCGACCAGCTCGCCAGGCCGGCTCGCGAGCTCCTCGGCCGCTCCGCGGATGAGCTGCGAGAGAATCACGCCGGAGGTCCCCCGGGCGCCCAGCAGCGCAGCGCGCGCCACCGAAGCCACGATCTCATCGCGGCTGATCTGCGCGACCGTACCGTCGGGCGACGCCGTGGCGAGCCGGTCGAGCTCGTCCAGCACGGCGCGCAAAGTGAGCACCATGTTGTCCCCCGTGTCACCGTCCGGCACCGGGAAGACGTTGAGCTCGTTGACCTCCTCGCGGCGAGCCTCGAGCGCGGCCAGCCCCGCCGCGATCACGGCCCGAAACCGGAGCAGGCTGGCATCCGACCCCGGCACGAGGTCACGGGTCGCCGGTTCGGCGAGCGCCGGAACAGGGTCGCCTTGCGGGTGCACGAGGCTCGCATCCGACGAGGACGTCGGATCCGAGGCGGCCGCCCTCACGCGGCTTTGGTGATCTTTCCGGCCTTGAGGCAGCGGGTGCATACGTAAACCCGCCGCGGTGTCCCCTCGTCGTCGATTCGGACCCGCTGGAGGTTCGGATTGAAACGCCGCCGAGTGGCGACCATCGAGTGGCTGCGACTATTGCCGAACGCCGGCGCCTTGCCGCACACGTGACACACCTTGGCCATGGTCGGGCGAGTATAGCCAGAGGCCCCGTCCGCCCGACCGTCCGGGCGTCTCGCCAGGCATCCCGGTAGGCATCTTGCCGACCTGGGCGGGAACTTTTGAGAGAGTCCCAGACGATTCGTATTCTTGGCTACGGGTAATGAGGCGTTTCGATGGGTGAAAACTCCCAGGTGGACGCGCGCGCCCAGTCGGAGTTGGGGCTCCCAGGGCGTTACGAGCCGGTCCGCCACATTGCCACCGGAGGGATGGCGTCCGTCTGGTGCGCCCGCGACCAGGCGCTTGGCCGCAACGTGGCGATCAAGCTGCTGTCCGAGCGATTCGCCCACGACGACGACTCCACCGCGCGATTCATGCGCGAGGCGCGGGCAGCGGCCCGGCTGTCCGGCCACCCCAACGTCGTGATGATCTACGACGTCGGCGAGACCGACGCGACCGGGATCGAGCCGCCGCGGGCGTTCATCGTGATGGAGTACCTGGCCGGCGGGACCGTCGCCGACGCGATCCGCGTGGACTCCGTGCGCCGCGTGCACGCGGTCAAGTGGCTGCACGAGGTGTCCTCCGCGCTCGATTACGCCCACAGCCGCGGCGTCCTGCATCGCGACATCAAGCCGGCCAACCTGCTGCTGGCCCGCGACCGAACGCTGCACGTGGCGGACTTCGGCATCGCCCGGCTCGGAACCGAGGAGACCCTCACCGAGACCGGACAGCTGCTCGGAACCGCGGGCTACCTCGCGCCCGAGCGCGCACTCGGCCGCCCCGCCACCGACGCCAGCGACCGGTACTCGCTTGCCGTGGTCGCCTATGAGCTGCTGGTCGGCGAACGGCCGTTCACCGCACCCCACTTCGCCGCCCAGGCCCGCCAGCACGTCGAGGACGAGCCCCCGGCGGCCAGCCTGCGTAACCGCGCGTTGGGGCCGACCGTCGACGCGGTGCTGGCGCGCGGGATGGCCAAACACGCCGAGCAGCGCTGGCCCACCGCCCAGGCCTTCGCCGAGGCGCTCGAGACGGCGCTGCGCGAGCCGTCCACCCGGCCGCTCCGAGCCGCGGCCGTGGCGGCCGCGCCGAGAAGGTCGTCCCACAGCGCCGCCGTGGCCACCCCGAATGCCCGGAGCACGCGCTCGGCGTCCCGACGGCCCGCTCCGTCCACTCCCTCGGCACGGCCGGTGCCTTCGCCCTCGGCCCGCGAGCGCCGAGGCAGGCGGTGGCGTGGTCCTCGCCTGTCCGCGGTGGCTGCGCTGGCCGCCGGCGCGATCGTGGCCGTCGCCGTCGCCGGAACGATCGGCAGCGGTGGCGGATCGCCGGCCAGCTCCGCCGTCCACGACAAGCAGGCCGGCGCGGGCCTGACCACGGCGCGCCGTCAGGCCACGCATGCCCGTGCCAAGCCGGTCACCCACACCAAGTCGACCCAGACTCAGACCTTGACGGCGACCCCGGCTGCTGCAACCACGCCGGCGCCGCTGGCCGACACGCTCGAGGCGAAGGGCCATCAGCTGATGGACGACGGCAGCTACGCCGCCGCCATCCCGGTCCTGCGCCAGGCGATTGGCGACGCCTCGCCCAGCAGCCTGACCTACGCCTACGCGCTGTATGACCTGGGTCGTTCACTGCGGCTTGCCGGCGACCCCAAGGCGGCCGTGCAGATCCTCTACCAGCGCTTGCAGATCCCCAACCAGACCGGCCAGGTCAGGCAGGAGCTGCAGCTGGCGCTGCTCGCGCTCGGTCAGCAGGCAAACGGTGGCGCCTCGCCCGGCCCAGGCGCGCCCGGACCGGGCGATCGTCATCACCCCGGACCCGCCGCGGGCGGCCCGAATCCCGGTGGCGGCCCAGCCGGTGGCGCGGCCGGCGGTGAGGATCAGGGCGACTAGGCCCGATTGGGATGTTTCTCGGACATAGTCCGAGTTTCATCCCCAGCCAGCGACTTCTCGATCGTCAGCGACTCCTTGATCGCCAACGAGGCCAGCGCGGCCTCGGCGGCGCTTCGCCCCGTATCGCGCTTGGATCCGCCCCAGACGCGATCGAGCGCCTGGCCCATCGTGTCCACCGTGAGCACGCCGAACCCGCACGGCACCCCGGTTCGAAGCTGGACCTCTTGGATTCCGCGCGCCGCCTCGGTGCACACGTAGTCGTAGTGGTCGGTCTCGCCGCGGATGACGGCGCCCAAGCACACGACCGCGTGGTAGCGCCCGGACTCGGCCGCGAACTTGGCAACCACGGGCAGCTCGAATGCGCCGGGCACCTCGAAGCGGTCGATCTCGGCCACCCCCGCCTCATCGAGGGCCGCGCGGGCGCCCTGCTCGAGTTTGTCGGCCAGTTCGACGTAAAAGCGCGCGATGCAGAGCGCGACGCGCGAGACGCTCATTCCTCGGATTGATCCCGGCGCAGGCGGTCGTGCTCGTGCTCGCCGTGCAGCATCTCCTCGTCAAGCGCCAATCCCTGGTGATGCAGCGTGTGTCCGAGCCGGTCGCGCTTGGCGCGCAGGTACGCCTCGTTGTGGGGGTTGGGTACGTGCTGGATCGGGATCTGGTCGCTGACGGACAGCCCGTAGCCGGCGAGCCCCGAGATCTTCTTGGGGTTGTTGGTCAGGATCCGGATGCTCGTGAGCCCAAGGTCGACGAGGATCTGCGCCCCGATCCCGTAGTCGCGCAGGTCGGCCGGCAGGCCGAGGCGAAGATTCGCATCGACCGTGTCGAGGCCCTCCTCCTGGAGCTTGTAGGCACGCAGCTTGTTCAGCAGCCCGATCCCGCGTCCCTCCTGGCTTAGATACAGGAGCACGCCGGACCCTTCGGACTCGATCATCGACAGCGCCGATTCGAGCTGCTCGCCGCAGTCGCAGCGCAGCGAGTGGAACACGTCGCCGGTCAGGCACTCCGAGTGGACTCGCACGAGCACGTCCTCACGGCCATCGACGTCACCCTTGACCAGCGCGACGTGGTGCTTGTTGTCGACCAGCGAGCGATAACCCACGGCCATGAATTCCCCGAACCCGGTGGGCAGCTTGGTCGAGACCACGCGCTCGACCAGCTTCTCGTGCCGGCGCCGGTAGGCGACGAGGTCCGCGACGGTGACCATCTTCAGGCCATGGCGCTCGCAGTACCTCGTCAGGTCGGGCACGCGCGCCATCGTCCCGTCGTCGTTCATGACCTCGCAGATCACGCCGGCCGGGATCAGCCCGGCGAGGCGGGCCAGGTCGACCGCCGCCTCGGTCTGACCGACGCGTTCCAGGACGCCGCCCGGCCTCGCCTTCAGCGGGAACACGTGCCCTGGCTGGACGAGCTCGCGGGGGCTCGTCTGGGGGTCAATCGCTACCTGGATGGTGCGGGCCCGATCGGCCGCCGAGATACCGGTGCTGACGCCGGTGCGGGCCTCGATCGAGATCGTGAACGGCGTCTGGAACGCCGACTCGTTCTTGGCCGCGATCAGGTCGAGCCCGAGCTCGTCGCAGCGTTCGGGGGTGAGCGACAGGCAGATCAGCCCGCGCCCCTCCTTGGCCATGAAGTTGATCGCCTCGGGAGTGACGAACTGGGCGGCCATCGTGAGATCGCCCTCGTTCTCACGCGTCGGGTCGTCGACGACCACGACCATCTTGCCCTGGCGAATGTCCTCGATCGCCTGCTCGATCGTGGCGAACGGCGTCTGTACCGAGCTCATGTGGCGATCCGTCCCATCAGCTTCTCGACGTACTTGGCCAACACGTCCACCTCCAGGTTCACTCGGTCGCCCGCGCCGGCGTTTCCGAGGTTCGTGCGCTCCAGGGTCTCAGGTATGAGGGAAACGGTAAAGGATCGATCATCCAGCGCCGCGACCGTGAGCGAGATGCCGTCAACCGCGATCGAGCCCTTTTGGACGACGTAACGCAGCACTTCCGGCGGCGCTTCTATCTCGATGCGGCGGGCGAAGCCATCGTCAGCGACGCCGCGAATCGTGCCGACCCCGTCGACGTGGCCCTGGACGACGTGACCGCCCAGGCGATCAGTGGCCCTGAGCGGGAGCTCGAGGTTGACCGCGGATCCGGACGCCAGATCGCCCAGGGAGGAGCGCGTGAGCGTCTCGTTCATCGCGTCCGCCTGAAACGAGCCGTTCTGAAGCCGGGCGGCGGTGAGGCACACGCCGTTGATCGCGATCGAATCGCCGGCGCTGAGCGCTGAGACGAGCGGCGTCTCGATCGTGATCCGAGCTCCGCCCCCGTCACGGTCGACTTCCGCGACCCGGCCCATTCCCTGCACGATCCCGGTGAACATGCGCTTCTACCACTCCTTGATTCGCGCCGAGACGAGCAGGTCCGCGCCCACGCGCTCGCACTCGAGCGTCAGGGCCCGCGCCGCGTCGGCGATCGCATCGACCCCCTCGCCCTCGAGCGGGTCACGGGCGGTCCGCCCACCAAGGACCATCGGCGCCAGGAAGAGCCGCATCTCGTCGACCTCGCCGGCGTCGAGGAAGGCGCCAGCCAGATGTGGTCCGCCCTCAAGCAGGATCGAGCCGATCCCGTCCGCGCCGAGCTGGTCCAGCGCGGCGCGCACGCGCGCGGGCTCGTGCTGTCCGCTCGCGACGATCACATCGGCGCCGTGGGTGGCCAGCGCGTCGGTGGCGGTGCGGGGGGCGGCCCGCGAGACGACGACCGTGAGCGGGACCTTTCGCGCGTCGCGGACTAGCTGAGAACCCAGCGGCAGGCGGGCGAGCGAGTCGAACACGATCCGCCGCGGCTGGCGGGTCACGCCTTCGATCCGCGCGGTCAGCTGGGGATCGTCAGCCAGGGCGGTGCCAATGCCGACGGCCACCGCGTCTGACTGGGCGCGCCATCCGTGGGCGAGTCGCCGGCTCTCCTCGCCACTGATCCACTTGGAGTCGCCGCCCCGGGTGGCGACCTTGCCGTCCAGCGTCATAGCCGACTTGAAGAGCACCCACGGCCGCCCGGTGCGGGCGTGCTTGCGAAACGGCTGGTTGAGCAGGCGGGCTCGGCTGGCCAGCTCGCCGTCGGCGACCACCACCTCAATCCCTTCGTCGCGCAGGATGCCCAGACCGCGGCCGGAGGCGTGCTCGCTGGGGTCGTCGGAGGCGACGACGATGCGCCCGATCCCGGCCTCCCTGATCGCCTCGGTGCAAGGTGGTGTGCGTCCCTGGTGGCAGCACGGCTCGAGCGATACGTAGAGCGTGGCGCCGGTCAGGTCGCTCCCGTCGGCGGCGCGGATCGCCTCCACCTCGGCGTGCGGCCCGCCCACCGCCCGGTGAAAGCCCTCCCCCAGGATCTCGTCCTGGCGGCCGATCACCGCGCCTACCAGCGGATTCGGGCTGACCTGCCCGAGACCACCCACGGCCAGGTCGATGGCGCGGGCGAGGTGGCGGCGATCGATATCGCTGGTGGCGGTCATGGCGCTAACCAGCATATGACCCAGTGTCAGCGCTTCGTAAATTGCATACAGTGGCGAACGTCGGGCGCCGGTCCCGCTACCGTTTGTCGGCACCCGTGGCGCTCTGAGCGCTCCGTTTTGCCGGACAATTCGTTTCAGACCCACAGCCCGGCTCCCGCCCCATGAAGCTCATCATCCAGATCCCCTGCTTCAACGAGGAACAGCAGCTCCCGGTGACGCTCGGGCACCTGCCGCGCGAGGTTCCCGGCGTCGACGTGGTCGAGTGGCTGATCATCGATGACGGCTCGAGCGACCGAACGGTGGAGGTCGCGCGCGAGCACGGCGTGAACCACATCGTTCGGCTGACCAACCACAAGGGCCTGGCCGCCGCGTTCCAGGCCGGTCTCGACGCCGGACTGAAGCTGGGCGCCGACGTGATCGTCAACACCGACGCCGATAACCAGTACGAGGGCGCGGACATCCCCAAGCTGCTGGCGCCGATCCTCCGCGGGGACGCCGACATGGTGGTGGGCGACCGCCAGGTAGAGACGATCGATCACTTCTCGGCTCCGAAGAAGCTTCTGCAGCAGCTGGGCTCCTGGGTGGTCCGCCACGCGTCGTCGACCGAGATCCCCGACACGACATCGGGCTTCCGGGCCTACAACCGCGAGGCGGCGCTCCAGGTTCAGGCGGTCTCGAAGTTCACCTACACGCTCGAGACGATCATCCAGGCCGGCCGGCTTCAGGTCGCCGTCGACCACGTCCCGGTCCGCACCAACCCCAAGACGCGCGAGTCGCGCCTGTTCCCCTCGACCGCGGCCTACGTCCGGCGCAACGCCTTGTCGATCTTCCGCGTCTACTCCCAGTACCAGCCGCTGAGGGTGTTCTGGACCGGCGCGGTGATCCTCGGCACGGCGGCGCTGGCCATCTTCGTGCGCTTCCTGGTCTTCTTCGTCCAGCATCCGGACGCCGGCTCGCGCCACATCCAGGAGCTGATCGCCGGCGGCGTGCTCTTCAACGCGGCGATGCTGCTCGGGGCACTCGGCGTGATCGGCGACCTGCTCGACGCCCAGCGGACGTTGTCTCAGCGGACATTCGAGCGAGTGCGCCGGATCGAGCTCCAACTCGGTGTCGAGCCCTCGCATTACGAGCCGGGGGCGCCGGCGGCCGGCCCCGCGAACGGCACCGTGACCGAACAGTCCGGCCCGCCGGACCGCAGGGCCCTCGAGGTATGAGCTGCGGGCCCGACGTGGCCTCTGCCGACGGTCCCCCGGCGGCGGTCCCCACCGGCAACACGTTCGATAAGTACGGCTCTACCAACCCGGTCGTACGCCGGCTGATGGCCGGATTCGAATCGACGCTCGACCGTCTGTTCACCCAGGCAAGTCCGCGGTCGGTGCTCGACGTTGGCTGTGGCGAAGGCGTCCTCACCTACCGTTGGGCGGAGCGGCTGGGCGAGAAGCCGATCATCGGCATCGACTTCGCCGATCCGAAGCTCCAGGCCGAGTGGCAGACCCGCCACCGGGAGAACCTTCAGTTCCGCACGATGGATCAGAGCGGCCTGGAATCGTTTCCGGACCGCTCGTTCGATCTGGTCGCCGCGATCGAGGTGCTCGAGCACGTGCCCGATCCAGAGCGCACGCTGGCCGAGATGGCGCGCGTGGCCACGCGCGAGCTGCTCGTCTCGGTGCCCCGCGAGCCGTTGTGGCGCGCACTCAATCTCGCCCGTGGCGCCTACGTGCGCGATCTCGGCAACACCCCGGGGCACGTGAACCACTGGTCGAAGCGGAGCTTCATTCGCGCGGTAGCGCGCCATGGCGAGGTCATCCAGGCCCGCTCGCCGTTTCCCTGGACGATGCTGCTGGTGCGGGTGTCCTGATGGCGGCGCGTCCGCCCGCGCCCCCGGGGACGGCGCCCCCGCGGACCGAAGCGCCGGCTCAGGGCTCAAACGGCGCGGCGCCGGACCCCGATCAGCCCTCCTACGGCTCCGGCGCCCGGATCCTGTCGATCGGCATCGCGTCGACCGGCATCTTCACCTTTCTGTACCTGGCCGTCGCGAGCCACGTCCTGGACCCGGCCTCCTACAGCCGCATCTCGCTGTGCTGGGCGGTCATGTTCGTGATCCTCTCGGTGATCTATCGGCCGGTCGAGCAGCTGCTCTCGCGCACGATCGCCGACCGCCGCGCCCGCGGGCTAC
>Ga0335075_10004987_pt1 | contig 20671 bp, 21 predicted proteins | sample Lox_Sample_24_FD_206723 | JGI IMG/M metagenome (GOLD analysis project Ga0335075, IMG submission 206723) | Soil microbial communities from Loxahatchee National Wildlife Refuge, Florida, United States - Lox_Sample_2.4 | ecosystem: Environmental > Terrestrial > Soil > Wetlands | place: USA...
ACGTGCGATGCCGACTTCTTTCGGAAACGTTCTTGTTGCCTCATCGACCGTCAGGTTGTGTGCCGGCGCCCACTTTTCGAAAAAGGATTGTCTGCGTCCAGTCATCACAGCGCCTGGTATCACGCTGTTGACCTGGACACCATCCCGGATGCCTTGCTCTGCAAATGCCTTTGCGAGTGCGATGATCGCGGCGTTAATCGCAGCCACCGCGGCGAACCCGGGCTTTGGGTCGAGAGCGGCGCTTCCGGAGATCAGCACGACAGAACCATTCGAAGCGCTCAGTGCGTCCCACGCTCGTATCGTGAGGCGGCGCGCTCCGTGGAGCTTGAGCGCGATGCCATCTTCCCATTGCGCATCGGTCATTTCGAACAAATCAATTTGCGGCACCGCTCCGGCAATATTCAACAACGCGTCGATTCTGCCAAAGCGTTCGATGGTTCTATCGACGACGATTTCTGCCGACTGAGGCTCACGCAAGTCGAGCGCGCAGACCAGCGGCTCTGCCCCCACAGCGTTAACCGCCGCGGCCGTTCTCTCCAGTTCATCCTTATTTCTAGCGGTCAATACAACAGCGGAGAAATCGCGCGCCACCCGTAACGCTGTCGCGCGACCAATTCCCTGGCTGGCGCCAGTCACGATGGCAACGGAACTCCTTCTCACGGTTTCCTCAGCTCATCTCTGAATTCCCGCTTGCGAAGCTTCCAGAACAATGTCAACCACGAGATTGGGCGCAGTGTGCATCGGAGTGTGATCTACTGCGTGTGCGCACATGACGGCTCCCATCCGCTCGGCCATGAACCGCTGTGTCTCTGGGCGAATCATGCGATCCTCTTCGGCAATCAAATACCACGATGGCGTCGCCTTCCACGCAGGCGCAGGGGCCTTTTCCTGGATACATTGCACCGCGATCGGCCGCTGCACGGCAGCCATAATTGCTAACTGATCTGCTGAGGCTTTGTGGGCGACCGCGTGAGCGAAACCATCCTCCGGCATCCAGATCAGTCCATACGGGTCGGGTACGAGCACCGGAGCTTCGGGATGCGGAGTAATGCGATAGAAGACATCTCCGACGGTTTCGCCTTCATCAGGGGCTAATGCAGCCACGTACACCAGGGACTTCACCCGATCATCATAGGCCGCAGCGATCACGGCGCCCGCATACGCGTGCCCTACCAGAATGACCGGGCCATTAGTCCTCTCGATCACACGTCGAAGTGCAGCGGCGTCATCGGTAAGAGATGTGAGGGGTATAGGCGCGGCGATGACGCTCAGCCCTTTGCGTCGCAAGGGCAGGACGACATTGTTCCAACACGATCCGTCGGCCCATGCACCATGAACCAAAACGGCGGTGCTCGCCTGAGGAGAGGATTTCATCGCGACGCAACTTTCTCACGCGCACCAGGGACGCCACGCGCATCGAAGAACTCTTTCATGGCGACAGCGATTTCCGCGCCATGCGTCTCAATGGCAAAGTGGCCTGTGTCCAAAAACCGAACCTGTGCATCGGGAAGGTCTTTTCGAAACGCTTCCGCTCCTGCGGGGATGAAGAACGGATCGTTCCTGCCCCAGATCGCGAGCAACGGCGGTTTTGCCTGACGGAAATATTCCTGAAATTTCGGATAGAGTTTCACGTTCGATGCATAATCCAGGAACAGATCGAGCTGGATCTCCTTGTTTCCCGGGCGGTCCAGCAAAGCCGCATCCAGCGTGTACGACTCAGGCGCAACCGCTTCAGGATTCGTTACGCCGTGCGTATACTGCCAGCGAGTTGCTTCTGGAGTCAGGATGTTTTTCCGGAGCACTTCTCTGTTGTCTGCCGTAGGCTCAGACCAATATTTCCTGATCGGCCCCCACGCGTCGCCGAGGCCCTCTTCATAGGCATTGCCATTCTGCGAAACGATGGCTGTCACACGTTCCGGATGGCGCGTCGCCAGACGAAGGCCGGTGGGGGCTCCGTAGTCAAAGATATAAATTGCGTAGCGATGGAGGCCGAGCGCATCAGTGAAGGCCTCGAGCGTGCCGGTCAATGCGTCGAACGTGTACAAATATTTCCGCGCTTCAGGGACTTCCGTGAATCCGAATCCTGGCAGATCGGGCGCGATCACGCGGTATTCATCCGCAAGGCGCGGAATGAGATCACGAAACATGAAAGACGACGCTGGAAAGCCATGCAGCAGGAGCAGAACGGGGGCATCTGCATCGCCGGCCGATCGATAGAAAACCCGGATGCCGTCCGCCTCTACTTTGTGGACAGATGTTACAGGAACACTATCCGCGTTAATTGTTCGTCTTGACAACGTCTGACTCATAATGACTCCTCTTCGCTGGGTTGATGTGGTTACGTTGCGGTGATCTGCACGTAAGTTTCAAGACGTCTGCGGTGAACCATCAATGCAGAGCTGGGTGGATTTCACCCTGGCCGATAATTGCTATGCGCTCGTTGCGTCTCACTCCGGAATGACCTGTCCAGCGCCAACTTCCGAGGTGCAACCGGAATGCCAAACAAAGTGCCACATGCTCTTTGGCTGTCCGCGGAGTTAACCTCCAGTTTGCCAACAGGATTGTTTAGCACGGCCCAGTAAATCCCTGTTTTCCGATGACAAAAATAGTGACGAATGCCCAACACTGTCAGGATTTGGTCAGGAGCGCCGTGGCTTCATCGGTCACCGCCAAAGAGCAATCAGCTGCCTTGCCAATCCCGGGAGGTCCGCAGCTACAGCCTGGGGCTGCGGAAGTCCATCGACAGGGAGCGGAGCATTTCCAGCTCTCATCACAAGGCCCGCAGCGAAGCCAACGCTCTGCGCGCCGAGCGTGTCCCATGTGTGCGCGGCAACTAGACAGATCGCCGATGGCGGAACATTCAGGAACTCAGCCACGAGATGGTATACCTCAGGAGCAGGCTTGAATCGGCGTACGCTGTCTACGCTGAATTGGCGTTCGATGAACTTGGCAAGTCCGGCACGCTCCAGGGCGCTTCCGTCTTTATGCGGCGGCGAATTCGTCAACGTTATCAGGCGGAAACCGGCCTCCCTGAGCAAGCCCAACCCTTCTGGAACATCCTGGTGCGCGGGCATCGACAGCATGCGGGCTCTCAGTTCTTCGAGGTCTGCCGGTTTTACAGCCACACCGTAGATAGTTCCCAGCATCTCAAGGACACCCTCGCCGAGCGTGAAGAACGTTTCATAGTAGCCGGCCAGGGTAATCGTGTTCGAATACAAAACCAGCTGATTGAACCATTCGCGGAGGATCCTGCCGTCGCCAAACGTCCTCTCGAAGAACGGAGCAAGCGATTCGATATCGATGAGCGTCTCATTGACATCAAATAAAACAATCGACGGCATCGCTGACCGAGTTGTGGATTTACCTCTGTCAGATAATTCGCTCTGTTTCTTTGAGCTGGATTCCGCCATCATAACCACCACCCCTCATACCGCCAAACGGATTCCAGTGAATTGCCACCGGGTTCCAGGCTTGAAGAATTTGCGATACGTGGCACGCACGTGATCGGCAGGCGTGACACAGGACCCCCCGCGCAACACCATCTGACCGGGAAGAAACCTTTTGTCGTATTCGGCAAGGGCGCCGGGAAGAGGTTTATACCCCGTGTAGCTCATACAGGCGCTTGCCGTCCACTCCCAGCAATCGCCAAAGAACTGCTGAATGCTTTCGCCGGCGGCCGCTGTCGGATGCAGCTGCCCGGCATCCAATAGATTCCCAGTGCATGATTCGTGGGTGGCAACGGACTCCCATTCCACTTCAGTTGGGAGACGGCAACCGCGCCAGCGCGCGAATGCGTCCGCCTCGAAGAAGCTGATATGGCACACAGGAGTATCGAGAAGGATGGAGAGGCCATGCCATCCTTTCAAAGTGAAAACACGCCAGCCCGTCTCATCATCGGAGTCGCGATCCCAATACATAGGGGCCTCCCACGACGCCTGCCTGATTGCATCCCAACCGTCGGACAACCAAAGTTCCGGACGCATATATGCATCATCCGACATAAACTCGAGATATTCGCGGCACGTGATTTCGCGGTTTGCGATGCTGAACGGCTCCAGGTAAACCCTGTGGCGCGGAGTCTCTTTATCGAAGCAGAAATCCAGCGGGTCCTCTCCGTTCAACGCACGACCGATTTCCACCATTCCACCCTGGACACTGTGCCATGCAAGCGTCGGAGTTGTTCCGCTGAGCTCATTGCCCAGGGATGCCTCTCCATACGAAGGATGTAAAGGGTTTGAGAAAAATGCATGCTTAATGCCCGTTAGCATCAGCTCCTGGTGTTGTTGCTCGTGATTCAGACCGAGCATAATGCGCCGTGACACTTGGGCATCCACGCAGCGCGCAAAGAGTCTCCCCATTTCACGATCCACATGCGCGCGAAACCCCAGGATTTCATTGAGCGAAGGGCGGGAAAATGAGGCGCGCAGATTTCTCCAGGGGAGTTCCTCTCCCGGAGAGCTCGTATAGCCGTTAAACAGCTGATAGAACTCCTCGCGAAATGGCTTGTACCCTGCGAGAAATGGCCGCAACACGAATGTCTCGAAAAACCATGTGGTATGAGCCTGGTGCCACTTCACGGGACTCGCTTCAGGACAGGACTGCACCATTTGATCTTCGGCGGAGAGGTTTTCTGTAAGAGAACGTGTCATCGAGCGCACGGCTTTATACTTCAAATCAAGAATCGACATGGTTTCGAATGCCCGGGCTGACTTTTGTTGAGCTGGTGGCCTGACTGCAACGGCGATCAAAGCACAGAGATGTCTTCCGATCTCAGGCAAGACCCAAACAGCAATCGACTTGCCAGAGCAAGAGTGCTTTAAGGTCGTTGGAGGGAATCAGATAAGTAGCTCTGCTGCAGAAAGATGCGACAGGCAGGGGACCAGCCACTATCCATCCACATGACAGATTCGTGATCGATGTTCGCCACTGTCAGTTTCTCGTCGCGGCTCTCATCGCGACATGCTTTCTGAACTGGCGCGCATGGGTGGCAAGGGCGCCCTTGCGTCAGGATGGCATCGGGCGGATGATCCGGAACTTTCGCATTTTGTAAACCAGAGATGTCCGCTTCATTCCTAGCCGCTGCGCTGCACCCTTCTGTCCGCCGACAACCCAGTTGCTCAATTCAAGAGCGCGGACAATATGATCCCGTTCCAGTTCTTCAAGTCCCGTCATGGGCAGATTTGACTCCATTGAAGCACTGAAGGGCTCCAGTTCGGAGGTCGGTGCCCGCAACACTGTGTGAGGAGAAAGGATCACAGCTCGCTCGATAAAGTTCCGTAACTCGCGAATGTTTCCCGGCCAGCGGTATCTCACCAGCGTCTCCATCGTCTCCGAAGGGATCGTGTCAATTCTCTTGTTCATTCGTCGCGCGTATAACTCTGTAAAGTGATAGACCAGTTTCGGGATGTCCTCTGTACGTTGCCGTAGGGCCGGAACGCCAATCGGAAACACCTTTAACCGATAGTAAAGATCTTCACGGAACGTCGTTTGCTTTACCATCGCTGACAAATCGCGATGCGTAGCTGCTATAAGACGGACGTCCACCTTGCGTGTTCGGTTGCTGCCGAGCCTCTCGAATTCCTGCTCCTGGAGAACGCGCAGCAGTTTTGCCTGAAGCTCCAAAGGGATGTCCCCGACTTCATCCAGGAAGAGAGTTCCCTTGTCCGCTAGATCGAAGCGTCCCGTCTTCTGCGTTATGGCTCCGGTGAATGCCCCTTTCTCGTGCCCGAACAATTCGCTTTCAAGCAGCCCTAACGGAATTGCAGCGCAATTCAGTTTGACAAAGGCCCGCTCATGGCGGTCACTCAGATTGTGAATGGCGCGTGCAATCAGTTCCTTCCCTGTACCTGTCTCACCCTGAATCAGCACGCTCGAACCCGTAGGCGCCACTACTGACACCAGGTGCAGAGCGTTCTTCAGGGCGGGACTGTCACCGACGATATCCCCAAACTCGGCGCTGATTTCTTCTTCAAGGTATAGTCTATGTTTCGTTTCACTCGCCCGGTCTCTCATTGCCTTTTCAAAGTCCAACGCATTTTCAACAGCGATGGCTACTTGCCGGGCCACCTGTTCGAGAAAGGAGAACTCGTCCACGCTGAAAGCTCTCTCTGAGCGGCTGAAAGCGCCCAACACGCCGATGATGCCTTTTCGACCGGCGAGTGGCAGTTCGCATCCGGACTTCAAGCCTTCCGCCATCACTCGCTCAAAGAAGAGTTGCCCTTCACTGCTCCCAAAGCTTTCAGGATCGTCTTTCAGGTCTTCAAGATTGTTTATCAGCTGATTCTTGCCCGACAAGAAGGCCTTGCCGCAAGCGGATCCTTTTACCGGGACGATTGTGCCGTCGAAGATTGCACCTCGACTTTCCGGGTTATATAGAACGGTCAAACGGAATTGACCACTATCACCGTCGGGCAATAGCAGGCCGCAAAAGTCACACTGTGTCACTTTTAACAGATCGGTAGAAAGCGTCTCCACGAGGCGGCGAAGGTCCAGCTTCGAGGTCATGCTGTTTGTGATTTCCAGAAGAAGGCGAAGCCGATCGCGCTCCAGTCGCAGCTTCTCTTCGCTCTGGTGCCGCTCAATTGCGATTCCTGCGATGTGGCTGGCATTCTCGATCAATTGCAGGTCGCTGATATCAGGACTACGCGCTTCACGATAGTGAATGGCGAAAGTCCCGAGGACTTTGCCTTCGGCAGTGAACAGAGGCCGCGACCATACAGCGCGAATTCCAAAAGGCAAGAGTAAGTCACGATAATGATCCCAGATCGGGTCACCAAGGATGTCGGACACATATACCGGCTCCCTTCGATAGACGGCCGTGCCGCACGATCCACCTTTTGGACCAATCACCATTGACCCTACGTGCGCGATGAATCCGGGAAGACCAGGCGCCGCCGCGCAATAAAGCTTCTTTCCGTCATCATCCGGAAGCCAGATGGTGCACAATGTGCCGTTGCCCAGAGACTCAACCAGTTGAGCAATGATTGTGAGCACCTCAGTTAAAGGAGCTCCGGCGAAAATCAAGCGCAGAATGTTGAGCACCGAATCGGAGGAAAACAGACCGGCCTCGTACCGCGCTTCTTTTTCGCTCAACACCAGATGTTCAGGGGATTGTGTTGTCGACTCCATTGGCTCTCCTTCATTAGCGCCACTCGTAAAAGAAGAACGTGCGTCTTGCGAAGAGTCTCAACTCTCAGCTTAGGATTGAAGGACAATGGCTGTCAAAATAGCCTCGCCGGTTACATCTTATCGGGGCGAATTCGGAACGCGCGCTTTGAGCCCGAACGAATCCGGAAAACATCGCGTGCTGTTTTAGCAGGCCACAGGACACCTGGTCGGGAGGAATGCCGAAAGCGGGCCGACCGATCAGGATCCTAATACTGGCCGGAACCTCGAGGTGTCTGTGACGCCTATCCAGCCGACCTCGGAATCCGAGATCCTCTGGGCACTAATCAAGATTGCCTCCCTTCGCACGATGCTCGCCCGACCGGATGCCCTCACGCTTCCCAACGCGTTCTTGACTGTCATGGTCCGGTTAGCTCTGCCTCAAGACCGCCCTAATAATTTGTACAAGTGTCGTACACAGGAAGGAATTCCCAGCATAAGAGATCGATGATAATGCTCTCATTTTATGCTGTCCTGGTATTCCTCATTCCAGGCCATCTGAATCGCTTCCAGCTTTGATTCGTTTGACTTGGCGGGATCATCACTGAATCCCTCAAGCTCGGTGACTTTTTTGTGCAGGTCGGTGAAGCGCACGGTCAACGGGTCGATGTCAGGAAACTTCTCCTGCAGTTGAATGCCGATCTCCTCTGCGTCGTTCCAGGTAATCTCCTGAGCCATAGCGTACTTACTCCTTGTTCTCGGCGAGCGCAAGCGGCTTGCCTTCTGACACATAATTACGGTTCCAGTTGGGTATCTCAACAACGTAGGTTCCCGGACCGGTAATGACAGCCTGGCAGCCAAGGCGCGAGTTCAGCTCAAGGCCCGGCGCCATGTCGAGCCGGTCCAGCTCGTCGTCCTCTGCTTCGCTAATTCCAGACGCACCTTCCTTCACGAGGATATGGCAGGTGGTGCAGGCGCAGGAGCCTCCGCATGCGTGGTCGAGGAAGATGTTGAAGTTCTCGGCCACATCAAGAAACGACATGGGCTTGCCGTGGCGGTCATAGGGCATGGTGCCGTACTCGAACTCGACGGTGCGGCCCTCCGGCAGAAAAGTCACCCGCACCATGTTGGGTGCCGGAGGCTCGTTAAGGTCGATTTCCTGATGCTGATTGTTCTCTTGGTCGGTCATGGTGACTCTCACTGGTTTCTGTTAGAAAGCTTACTTAATTTCTGCCGGGGCGAAAGGGTGTGGCGCGGTCGGCCCATCGCCCAGCTTTTCGCCGGCGGACTTCATTGTCTGGCCGCCCAGCGCGGTCGTGACGGCTGCATCCATCATCAGCTCTGCGAAGCGGCGCGTGGCCCTGTCCAGCGCTTCGGTCCCGGCGCGCAGGCTGGCCAGGTCGTCGCCTTCCTTCAGGACGCGCAGCTCTTCAGACAGCGTGGCTATCTGCCGCTTCTCCTCATCGGTGAGCTGCGACCACGCGGGATTGCCGGGGGCTTTCTCGACAGCCGCCAGAATAGTATTTGCCTCGTTGCGGGCTTCAATGAGCTGGCGCTGGTGGATGTCCTCCTCAGCATTGTCGAAGGAGTCGAGGATCATGGTTTCAACCTGCTCGTCGGTGAGTCCGTAGGTTGGCTTGACATCGATCTCAGCCTCTTTTCCGCTGCGCTGCTCGCGAGCGGAGACGTGCAGGATTCCATTGGCATCAATGAGAAACTTGACTTCGATACGCGGAAGACCGGCGGACATGGGTGGAATGCCCTTGAGGTCGAAACGGGCCAGCGATCGGCAATCCTTCGCCAACTCGCGCTCTCCCTGCAGCACGTGAATGGCGACATTCGCCTGGCCGTCAACGCCGGTTGTGAAATGCTCGGTCGCGGATGCAGGGATAGTGGAGTTGCGCTGGATGATCTTTGCGACGACTCCGCCGAGGGCCTCGATGCCGAGCGAGAGCGGCGTGACGTCGAGGAGCAGCATGTCCTCGGTGGCCTTCGAGCCGCCCTCGAGTATATGCGCTTGCACGGCGGCGCCGAGCGCTACTACTTCGTCCGGATTCAGCTCTATGTGGGGCTTCTTACCGCGCGCACTCAGGTGGAAGATTTCGTCGGTCAGAGTGCGAACGCGCGGGATGCGCGTGGAGCCACCGACGAGCACGACTTCGTCGATCTGCTCCGGGGTTACTCCGGCATCCTTGAGCGCCTGCTTGCAAGGGCCAACAGTGCGCTCGAGCACCGGCTGAATAATCTGCTCGAACTGCGCACGCGAGATCTCGCGGTTATACAGCTGGCCGCCGGGAAGCCGGACGCTGATGCGGGCGGTCTCTGCACTGGAGAGCGCGATCTTGGCTTCGATTACGGCCTTCCGGATGGCCTGTACGGCTTCCGGATTCCCACTCAATTCAAGATTCATTTCGCCGCGGATGTCGTCGATGGCGATGGCGATGAGGAGGTTGTCAATGTCGTCCCCGCCGAGGTGCGTGTCGCCGTTGGTGGCAATGACTTCAAATATCCCCTCGTGAAGCTTCAGGATGGAGATGTCAAAGGTGCCTCCGCCGAGATCGTAGACGGCAACGATACCTTCCTTCTGGCGGTCGAGACCGTAGGCGAGCGCAGCGGCGGTTGGTTCGTTCACGAGGCGCAAAACTTCAAGTCCAGCCATGCGGCCAGCGTCCTTGGTGGCTTGGCGCTGGGCGTCATTAAAGTAGGCAGGTACCGTGACCACTGCTTTCGTGACCGGAGCGCCGAAGTATCGCTCAGCGTTTTTCTTCAACTGGCGCAAGACATAGGCAGAAATCTCCGGCGGCGTGTATTGCTGATCGCCGAGTCTAAGTCGAATCACCTCGCCGGGCTGAATGTCGTCGGCCAGATGAAAGGGGAAGAGCTTGAGTTCGTCCTGGATGTCCTCGACGCCGCGCCCCATCAAACGCTTGGCGGAGTAAATGACGCGGTCCGGATTCGTAGCGAGATACCTGCCCGCCGGGTTGCCGACGATGACCTGCTTGGCTGCAGGGATGGCAACGACGGAGGGGACGAGGTTCACGCCGTCTTCGCCGGGGATAACAACCGGGTAATCGCCCTGCATAAACGCCACCAGCGAATTTGTGGTTCCAAGATCGATTCCGACGATGCGGGCTTCAGTCATTGTGAATCCTGTGAATTCCCGGGCTGCGAGAGACGCGGCCCGTATGTTGGTTCCTACTTGAATGGATGCGCCTAACCTTCGAGGGCGTCGTTGACGTCACGCACCAGGTTGCGGATATACCGGCGGCGATCAAGGAGCGCAACCATCTCATCTTTAATTTTAGCCGCCTCATGCCCGGCCTTTTGTGCCGCTTGTTCTGAGGAGCCTGCATCCAGCACAATGTCCCACTTTGTCCAAAGCTCCTGTAGATTGGAGTCAAGGGCGGCGAGCTGGGATTCAAACGTGGCGCGGGCTTTTTCAAGGTCGGCGCGGAGCTGCGGGTCGTCTTCGCCCATCTTGCGATTCATCCGCATCTCTTCAAGCTGCATGTTCAGCTCAAAGACTTCTTCGAGTAGATCAGCCGGTACGCGGGATTCCTTTGAGGTTCCGTCGTCGCTCTTGCCAGCTTCGAGCACAATCCCCTCCAGCCGGAGCAGGTGTTCGGTGCGGCTGACCGGATTCTTCAGCGTGCGGTAGGCATCGTTGAGCAGCGAGGTTTGGTCGAGACTCCATTGCTGCTCTTCGGGTGATTTAGTGGCGTAGACGTCCGGATGGTACTGGCGGCTGAGGCGGTAAAAGCTGCGCTCAAGCTGGGGCAGGTCGAGGTGGAGCTTGCGTGGAAGGCTGAAGACAGCGAAATAATCCGGCGCGTTCGCAACGGTGGTCATGGCGGCGATTTCAACCCCTACAAAAAATGTACCTCATACAAGAAAAAAGAGTTAGGCTCGTCCCGCGGCATGCATATCTGCGTCAGCCGGCTTGCCGAGAAGCGGCATTCCAGATGCGGGTTTGCGCCGTGGAATGGCCCATTGAAGCGAGATGGGCAGCCCTGAATTCCGTCATAGAATTTTGTAGTTCATACAACATAAATGACTTATCTTAAGTTCCGGCGACTCTAACCTATTGCCGGCGCGCGCATTAAGCTGGAGCCAAGAAACTTGTTCGTGCCGTCGGCCCGCCGCCTGGAGCTCTATTCCCTAAAAAATCCTTGGCTAAATCACCAAAATCCTTGACAAACAAATGAGAAAATGCACGAACGTGGCGAAGAACTATAAGCGGAGTAGGCGGAATAGTAGCAATAATCGCAATGTTAATTCTTCCCGTGAGCGGGTCATACGCTCAGGACTGCACTTTTTTGGGATATCAATGCGCGTACAACTCTGGCGGCTACTGTAACACGTGTGAAATGAACTACGCTGTGTACGAATGCACTGGTATGTTCTATTACCAAGAATACGGTTGCTGCACCATCAACGGCGGATTCTGCAACGGGTAAAACGGCCGCCAAGGAGACGATGAAGCCGGGTGTTCCCAAACCTGCAGCAAGGAGAATTCCCATGCATGCCAAACGCTCGACCATCCTGCCGCTCGTTTTTCTTTTTTCTGCCCTCTATGCGCGGGCCCAGTGGAGAAGCGTCCGCGCAACGATGACCACCACGGAGACGATCACGATGCGAGATGGGCATGTTCGCACGGACACTACAACGAGCGAATACTACCGCTCGACCTCCGGCTCCGAGCTGACGGTCACGATCCTGAGGGCACCGGGCGACCAAATGGTGAGAAAATTGGCCGAGTTGTATGATGCCGAGGAGCCAGCACAGTACAGCCTCGATTACAGCACGAAAACCGCCTACCTGATTGTACGCATGCCGATACCAAAACCCTTGATAACAGACCGGGGTGCGGAGCATCCGGAACTGCAACATGGGACATATCTTGGTTTCTATTGCGTGCTTGTTCCTGTCATGCTGGACGGCAAGCGCATCGGCACCTACTGGGTCGATGACAAGGACGACCTTATACTCAAAAAAGATATCACCCTTCCCGGGTCGCACACCGTCACGACACTCTCGGACATCACTCTGGACGGGAAGTACGATCCCAGCCTGTTCCGGATACCGTCCGGCTTTACCATCGATACGTCGAGAACCAAGGCTGCTCCCGCCAATTTTTAATGCGTTTTTGGAGTCAGCGTGGCCTTTTGGGCAGGCAGGTACCCCACTCAAGCTTTCTCTGTTTTGTTCAGCTCCATGACCCCTTTCAAGTATCCAGGTGGGGATAGATCCTGCCGGGAGACTTGATGTCTTGCACAGGTCTTGCACAAAAGGGTGACGCATGACACGACAGCCGTTATAGTTGAGGACTAAAATTCGCGGGTTGCAGGGAATTCTGCCGATAAGGATTCCCTGTTGCAGTGAAAAGGAGATTTCTTATGGCGACAATTACAGCTCTTCGGCCGGGGAGCTATGGCTTTCCCGTCTCGATTCGCAAGCAGTATCAGAACTACATCGGGGGCGAATGGGTGAAACCCTCCACGGGGCAATATTTTGAGAACGTGACGCCGGTGACAGGGCAGGTCCTGTGCGAGATTCCCCGCTCGAACGCCGACGACATCAACCGGGCGCTGGACGCTGCGCATGCGGCCAAGACGGCGTGGGGCAAGACCTCGACGACAGAGCGCGGACGCATATTGGGAAAAATTGCGCAGCGCATGGAAGAGAACCTGGAGATGCTGGCTACCGTAGAGACCTGGGACAACGGCAAGCCGATCCGCGAAACGATGGCTGCCGACCTGCCGCTGGCGATCGACCACTACCGCTACTTCGGCGCGGTGATTCGCGCGCAGGAAGGCGGAATTTCCGAAATTGACGAGAACACGATCGCGTACCATTTCCATGAGCCGCTGGGCGTGGTTGGGCTGATTATTCCGTGGAACTTTCCGCTGCTGATGGCGGCGTGGAAGCTGGCCCCGGCTCTGGCCGCGGGCAATGCGGTGGTGCTCAAGCCGGCGGAGCAGACTCCGCTTTCGATCCTTGTGTGGGCGGAGCTGGTGGCAGACCTTCTGCCGCCGGGTGTGCTGAACATTGTGAACGGATTCGGACTGGAGGCTGGCAAGCCGCTGGCGTCAAGCCCGCGCATCAATAAGGTCGCGTTCACGGGCGAGACGACCACCGGCCGGCTGATCATGCAGTATGCTTCGCAGAACATCATTCCCGTTACGCTGGAGCTGGGTGGGAAATCTCCGAACATCTTTTTTGAAGATGTGATGAGCAAGGACGATGCCTTCTTCGACAAGGCGCTCGAAGGCTTCACGATGTTTGCGCTGAACCAGGGCGAGGTATGCACCTGTCCGTCGCGCGCGCTCATTCAGGAGTCGATCTACGACCGGTTCATGGAACGAGCGCTGAAGCGTGTGAAGGCGATCAAGCAGGGGAACCCGCTGGACAAGACGACAATGATCGGCGCGCAGGCCTCGACCGAACAGATGGAAAAGATCCTTTCCTATCTGGACATCGGCAAACAGGAAGGCGCACAGGTGCTGATAGGCGGGAAGCGGGCAAAGCTCGACGGCGACCTGGCCGACGGCTTCTACATCGAGCCGACAGTCTTCAAAGGCAACAACAAAATGCGCATCTTCCAGGAGGAGATTTTCGGGCCGGTCGTTTCGGTAACGACCTTCAAGGACGATGAGGAAGCCCTGGGGATTGCCAACGACACACTCTATGGGTTGGGCGCGGGCGTCTGGACGCGGGACATGAATCGCGCGTACCACATGGGCCGCGGCATCCAGGCCGGACGCGTGTGGACGAACTGCTACCACCTGTATCCGGCGCATGCGGCGTTCGGCGGCTACAAGCAGTCGGGCGTGGGCCGCGAAACGCACAAGATGATGCTCGACCACTACCAGCAGACGAAGAACATGCTGGTGAGCTACGACCCGAATGCAATGGGGTTCTTCTAATGCCTCAGGTTACACAGAAGGTTGTACCTGAGCAGGTGACCCGCACAGCAGCCGCTAAGGATTTGATGGACAGGCTGACCGCCAAATACGGTCCGCTCATGTTCCACCAATCGGGCGGTTGCTGTGACGGCAGCTCGCCCATGTGCTATCCGCGCGGCGAGTTCCTGGTAGGCGACAGCGATGTGCTGCTGGGCATGCTGGACGACACGCCGTTCTACATGAGCAAAAGCCAGTTCGAGTACTGGAAGCACACGCAGCTGATTCTGGATGTGGTTCCCGGCCGCGGCGGAATGTTCTCGCTCGAAGGCCCGGAGGGAGTGCGGTTTCTCATCCGGTCGCGGGTGTTTACGGACGAGGAGATCGCGGTGCTGCGAGAGGCGGGGAGGATTTAGAACCAGCCCAACGCAGACTTCAATGCTGCCCGGACGTCGTCGCGATAAAGAACTTCGACGAAGATGATCTCATCGCCAACAACGTCGAGAATCAGCAGCCCGCTTTTCGGTTCCAGCGAAATGCTTCTAGAGTCTCGGCCAGGAGGTCTGTGCGGATTCCGTCGAGTGTAGAAACTAGAGCAGAAGTCGTCATTGCAGTTACATTTCTCGAAGATGCGAAGTGTGGCAATCTGCTTCGCGAGCTTAGGCTGGCCGCCCTGCTCTAAGAGATGCGCGAGTTCAGCCGAAAATTCCGGCAATATCTCAGTCAGTAGTCTTTCTTTGTTCGCCATCTCTATTCAACCCGATGACTCACAGCATACGCCAATGAATTAACCCGAAAATACGTGTTTACTTCAAGGGCTTTCGCGCACCGTGATAAACGCGCAGAATTTCCACCTTGTCTCTGCTTATTCTGAAAATGATGCGGTGCGATTGATAGATGAGGTGGCGAACCTCTTCTTCTAAGCCATCTTGCTCCGGGATAATCGGGCAGCGGCGTGGCATCGTTTGCAGCGACTGGAGGGCATCGATGAGCCCGTTCCACCACTCTGTTGCATATTCATTTGCCTGGCACTCATTCTCAAGGAAGCGAAGATACTCCTCCGCTTCTGCGAGCGCTGTAGGCATGATTTCTACGTTGTAAACCAAGCTTCCTGCCGAGATCTTCCAGCGCCTTTATTGCGGGCTGGCCCTTTCCTGCTTTTGCTTCTTCCAGACCTACCCTGATGGCGGCGACTACCTCAAGCTCTTCCAGGCGGTCGAGCAAACTCTGGTAACTGGCCGCGTCCTGCACGACGAGCTCGGCGCGGCCGTTGACGGTGAGAACGAGGGGCGTGCCTGACTTCTTGAGTTTCCCGACGTACTGTTTGGCGTTTCGCTGGAAATCAGTGACGGAGCGGACTTCGCGCAGATCGATCATAAGCACCTCGACATGGGAAAAGCATAGCATACGCATGAAATTCAATGCTTGACGTGGGGCGGGTTCGACCTCCTGCTTGCTATCCTTCCTCCATGCCTAACGTGCTCGAAACTCCGCGCCTCATCCTGCGCCCGCTGCGGCTGGAAGACGCAGTGCGCACGCAGGAGATATTTCCGCGCTGGGAGATCGTGCGCTATCTGAATGCGATTGTTCCGTGGCCGTATCCGGAGGATGGGGCGCTCACCTACTACCGCAACATGGCGCTTCCGGCTATGGAGCGCGGCGAGCAGTGGCACTGGACGCTGCGGCTCAAAGAATCGCCTGGAGTGCAGAAACATGCGCAGCACATCGGCGCGATCAGCCTGATGAAGAAAGACGTGGACAACCGCGGGTTCTGGCTGGGGCTGGAGTGGCAAGGGCGAGGGCTGATGACGGAAGCCGTGATCGCAGTAACGGACTACTGGTTCGATGTGCTGGGGATGGATGTGCTGCGCGCCTCGAAAGCGGTGGGGAATGTGGCATCGCGGCGCATATCGGAAAAGACAGGGATGCGGCTCGTGGAGATTGGCCAACGCAACTACGTGTCCGGACAACTGCCGAGCGAGATTTGGGAGATCACGGCAGAAGAGTGGCGGACGCGACGCGGGAAGCAATAACGACGTCGTCGAGGGAAGGCAGCGCGCATAGCGGCACCAATTCATTAAGTTTTAACCGCGGCCGCCTTATTCGCAGGGCGTATAAAGGACATTGTGGCGCGGTGTGACGCGCACATATCCATCCATATATATTGTTGCGACGACAGGGGGTAACGTTGACGGCATTTGGCTTTCGGGCAGAGCGAAGACTTCGCAGATTGACACCAGCATTGATTTCGCTGCTATGCCTCATGCTCCTCTCAACGAGCGCGATAGCCGCAACGGCGAAGAAAGGCAGCGCCGGCCCGCAAGCCGATTCCAATCCCGCCTCCCGGCAGGAGCTCGTCGACAATCTTCGCACGCATATCCATCATGTGTTCCTGATCTATCAGGAGAACCGCTCGTTTGATTCATACTTTGGGTCGTTTCCGGGAGCGGACAATCTGGCGACTGCGGAAGCGCGGGCGCACGGCTTCCGCCAATGGGACGCGATTGGCCATGAGTGGATCACTCCGTTTCTGCTGAAGGCCGCCGACACAGCGGACGCGAACCACTCGCGCGAGGCGCTGCTCTCCAAGAGCGACCACGGACGCATGGACAATTATGTGGGCTACGAAGAGAAGCACCTTGTCGATGTGTCGATGGCGAGCCCGCAGTTTGCGCGGCAGGTCGGCATTTTGACAATGGCCCATGAAGACTGCCATACGGTTCCGTTCCTGTGGATGTATGCGCATCGGTTCGCGCTGTACGACCACATCTTTCAGGCGATGTATGGACCGTCGACGCCGGGAAATATTGATCTGATTGCCGGGCAGACCGGGCAGACGCAGGCGGCGCGGCATCCGAACGAGGCGTTCAAATCGTCCCATGCAACGGGCGAGCCGGTGGTGAACGATGCGAATCCGGACTTTGGTCCATACGCATTTCCCTATCAGGTAAACGGGGAGCATCAACTGGACCAGACTTATGCGACGCTGATGCTGACGCTGAGCGGCGCGAACGCAAAGAAGGTGAAGGTCGATACGGATGACATCAAGGACGACATCAATGAGCTGGTGTTGCTGAACCATCGCGCGGTGCCGTGGGCTTGGTACCAGGAGGGGTTCGGAAACGGCGAAGGCGATGACCATCCGGCGTACATTCCGCACCATAATGCGCCACAGTATTTCGGCTACATCCGGCAGAATCCATCAATGTGGAGCGGCGAGCATGATCTGGTGGACTTCTTCAGCATGATGAAGGACGACGCGCTTCCGCCGAAGAGTGTGGTGTTTATCAAGGGCGGAATGCAGAATCCGTTTGGGTGGAAGCCGGCGAATCCTTATGCGCAGGGGATTCTGGGGGATGACGATCATCCGGGGTACTCGGACTCGCAGCTGTCGGAATCGCTGGTGGCGAAGGTGGTGAACACGGTCGCGCGGAGCCCGTACTGGAAGGACTCAGTGATTATCGTGGTCTGGGACGACTCGGAGGGGTTCTATGATCACGTGCCCCCGCCGCAGTTTGAGCAGTGCCCGGACAAGGAGCCGTGCGGCGATGGCCCGCGCGTGCCGCTGATTCTGATTTCGCCTTATGCGAAGTCAGGAGCGATCGTGAAGAATCCGGGTGACCATGTCTCCTTCGCGAAGTTTCTGGATGTCCTGTTCCGGCTACCGGCAATGGCATCGCTGCCGGATGAGAAGCCGTATATGCCAGAGGGTCCTCGGGACGCCAATCCGCGGCTGACGAACCTGCTGGGCGGGTTCGATGCGGCGCGGCTTGCCGGGACGAAGCCACCGATTCCCGCATCGCAGGCTGAGATTCCCGACGCGATAGTGGATCACTTTCCGCCGGCGATGACCTGCAAGGACACGGGCGTGACGCCGGTCGTGATTCCGGGCGCGTCGCTGACCCCGCCGAAGGGATTCACGAATCCGATTCCGTAGGCGGATGTGGAGTGATGGCTCGCCGGTGTGAAGTGTGCCTGGCGGGTTATGCCGAGAAGGACGAGCCGCAGCCGCAGGACTTAGTTGAGTTGGGATTGACGAAGTTGAAGCCCTGGCGCATGAGGGTTTCCTCGTAGTCGAGGACCATGCCGTGCAGGTAGATGAAGGACTTTGGGTCGACGAAGATGCGCACGTCTTCGAAGTTGAAGATGCGGTCGCGCTCGCGAGGCTGGGTGTCAAAGCGGATGTTGTACGAGAGTCCCGAACAGCCGCCGCCCTGCACGCCCAGACGCAGTCCGCCCTCGGTGGGCGAAATGCCCTCCTTGGCCAAGGCGATGCGGATTCGCTTGATGGCGCGGTCGGTGACCTGGATACCCTTTTGCGCGGGTGCCTGGTCAGCCGGGTTCAGGACGTTGAGTTCAGTCATTTGCTCTTCACCGCTGCAGTGTCAGGCTATAGCTTCGTGCTCTCCCACCCTTCGCGTGCAGTCTGCGCAAAGGGCGGGACGTATTGTGCAGCCGCCCGGGCTATTCTCTCCGCGACCAGCGGGAGCGGCCAGGCGACAGCCGTTGCCTGGACGGCCAGTCCTTCCTATCGGGCGGCTACGGGCTGCTCTACTGTCGCGCCTTCGCCAACGCCGTTCTTCTTCTTCCAGTCGCCGATGGCGGCGCGGATCGCGTCCTCGGCGAGCACCGAACAGTGGATCTTGACCGGTGGGAGCGACAGCTCCTTTACGATGTCGGTGTTCTTGATCTGCATTGCCTCTTCGACGGTCTTGCCCTTTACCCACTCTGTAGCGAGAGAGGATGAGGCGATGGCCGAGCCGCAGCCGAAGGTCTTGAACTTGGCTTCCTCGATGACCTGGGTCTCGGGGTTGACCTTGATCTGCAGACGCATCACGTCGCCGCATTCGGGCGCGCCGACCAGGCCGGTCCCGACTTCAGAGCTGGATTTGTCGAGCTGCCCGACGTTCCGAGGATTGTTGTAGTGGTCGATGACCTTGTCGCTATATGCCATTTGCTTCTCCTGTGTCTGAAACCTGTTAGATGCCTCAAATCTCTTAATGAGCCTGCCACTCGATCTTGCTGATGTCTATGCCCTCTTTCACCATCTCGTACAGCGGTGAAAGTTCGCGAAGCTTCTGCACCACGTCAATCACCTTGTCGCTGACGTAGTCCACTTCGGCTTCCGTGTTAAAGCGTCCGAGGCCGAAGCGGATGGAGCTGTGGGCCACGTCGTCGCCGAGGCCAAGGGCCTTCAATACATAGGATGGCTCCAGCGTGGCTGAGGTGCAGGCCGAACCGCTGGAAACCGCAACATCATTGATGCCCATGAGCAGCGATTCACCTTCAACGTAAACAAAACTCATGTTGAGGTTGCCGGGCAGGCGGTGCTCCATGGAGCCGTTGACGTGGACGTAATCGAGCGCGGACTCAAGCTTGTGCTGCAGCTTGTTGCGGAGCTTGAGCAGGTGCTCGGACTCTGACTTCATTTCCTCGCCGGCGATCTCGCAGGCCTTGCCCAGTCCGACGATGCCGGGAACGTTCAGCGTGCCGGAGCGCATGCCGCGCTCGTGGCCTCCGCCGTTGATCTGCTCTGAGATCTGCACGCGCGGGTTGCGGCGCCGGACATAGAGCGCGCCGACTCCCTTGGGGCCGTAAATCTTGTGCGCGGAGAGCGAGAGCAGGTCGATCTGCATCGCGTTGACGTCGACGGGAATCTTGCCCACGGCCTGAACGCCGTCCGTGTGGAAGAGTACGCCCTTCTCGTGGCAGAGTTTGCCGATTTCAGCGATGGACTGAACGACGCCAATCTCATTGTTGGCAATCATGATGGTGACGAGGATGGTCTTGTCGTCGATAGCGCGCTTGAGGTCCTCGATGTCGATGAGGCCGTCGGCCTTCACCGGCAGATAGGTGACGCGGTAGCCGGACTTTTCGAGACGCTTACAGGTGTCGAGCACGGCCTTGTGCTCGGTGACCTGCGTAATGATGTGGTTGCCGCGCTCGCGGTACATCTCGGCAACACCCTTGATGGCGAGGTTGTTCGACTCAGTTGCGCCGGAGGTGAAGATGATCTCTTTTGCCGTGGCGCCGATGAGCTTGGCGACCTGCTCGCGGGCTTTGTCGACGGCGGCTTCCGCTTCCCATCCGAAGGAGTGGTTGCGGCTGGCGGCGTTTCCGAAGACTTTTGTCATGTAAGGCATCATGGCTTCGAGCACGCGCGGGTCGAGCGGCGTGGTCGCATGGTTGTCCATGTAAATAGGCAGCTGCACCCCTGCCGGTACGGGAATGATTCCGAATTCTGTCGTAGTGCTCATTCTGCTTGACTCCTGCTGCGTCTTCCTTTTTGAAACTTGTCTGTCGTCAGGCGTTGTGTGCTTTGGCCTCGGACTGTGTCTGAGCCTGAATCTTCACCAGTTCCTGAATGCTGGTGCCGTGCCGCCCATGGGCCGCGTCGGACTCGACCAGGTCGGATATTCGAATCGCCTTCAGCACATTCGAGATGCTGTCGTTCACGCGTGCCAGTGGTTCTTTGATGGTGCAACTGTTGGTAAGGTCGCAGATTCCGCTTTCCGTGACGCATGATGTGATGAACAAAGGCCCGTCAATAATACGGATGACCTCAAACGCTGTGATGCTGTCCGGGGCCTTGGCCAGCGTGTAGCCGCCGTTCATGCCGGCGTGGGAGCGAAGCAGGCCTTCCCTCGCGAGCTGCTGGAGGATTT
>Ga0335075_10004988_pt1 | contig 20671 bp, 21 predicted proteins | sample Lox_Sample_24_FD_206723 | JGI IMG/M metagenome (GOLD analysis project Ga0335075, IMG submission 206723) | Soil microbial communities from Loxahatchee National Wildlife Refuge, Florida, United States - Lox_Sample_2.4 | ecosystem: Environmental > Terrestrial > Soil > Wetlands | place: USA...
CCCGCGTCATCAAGAAGTACAAGGGACGCACCTATCCGGTCAAGCAGGCCGGGCAGGCCGGTGAACACTATGATCCCCAAATCAGCATCCATAGCCCCCAGCGGCCTTACTTATCTAAGTGGCATTGATACCAGCCCACGCGTCGACCGCTACGCACGGCTCCTCGCGGCACTTGACAGTGGCACAGGAATTGACACCCCAGAGTTCGAGCTGAGCAGTGATGAGGTAGCCGAAACGGTGATGCACCTGAACGGGGATATCTACCTAGCCAACGCCCGGGTCCGACGGTACGTCATGCTGCGGCTCGAAGAACTCATCTCAGCCGAAGGAAATCCGGTCTTCCAGCCGAAGACCATCACCATCGAGCATGTCCTCCCACAGCAGCCCCGTCCGGATTCGGCATGGCGGACGCTCTTCACCGACGAAGAGCGGACGGACTGGACTAACCGTCTAGCAAACCTTGTCCTACTCGGAAGGATAAAGAACTCCGCTGCAGCCAACCTTGACTTCGAGCAAAAGAAAGACAAATACTTCAAGGGACGCACAGGAGTGGCGACCTTCGCACTGACCGTGGAAGTGCTCAACGAGCCATCTTGGATACCACAGATCCTGGAACACCGCCAGTCCCGGCTTCTCGGCAAACTGACAGATGCCTGGCACCTCGGCTGACTCACAGTAGGCCTCCCTGCCACCAACGTGCGCGAGGGGACGAGCAGCACTCTCAACGATATGCCGGGTACGGCACCACCATTAGCAGCACTTCGGGTGTCAAGTTTATGGTTGGCACCCGAAGTGCTGGTAGTTCGCAGATGTCAGTAAAGGTCACCTCTCCGCCGCTTGGCCTCGAAGGCGCGTTGCTCCTGCATGTCGGCGGCATACCGATCAACCATCGACCGGTCCTTCCAGCCCATCAGCCGCATCAGGTCTCCTTCGGACCCGCCACCAGCCAGCCAGTCATTTGCGAATGTATGTCTGAACATATGCGGATGAACTGCCCGAGGGTCGTACCCCGCCTGCTCGGCCCGTCGCTCCAGCATCTGGTAGATGCCCGCGCCGGTCATCGGGCCGCGGTTGCTGCTGCCCAGCCACAGCGCAGGCAGCATCGGCTTGGCGTGGGAACGGCGGACTCGCAGGTACGCAGATAGCGCCGACGCCGTGTTCATCATGAGCGGCACCAGCCGCCCCTGGGAGAACTCACGCGCTCCCTTCAGCGGCACCACCCGGACGAACGGCCGGGCGACCAGGTGGCTCGGATGGTCGCGGACTCGTACTCGTCGAACAGTGGCTCGTCAAAGTAATACTGGCTGACGCGGAGCTTCGCGACACCAGACCGCACGATCTTGTCCAACGGGGGCTGGAGCTCGACGTTGCCGAGGTCAATGGAGGGCCGTTCGAAACGGCTCGTTCCGAGAGTCACTAGAGGGTGGCTTCCTTGCTGTGGGGGTTCACGTTGCGGTTCACGGCGACGCCGGCCGAACCGGCGACCACGGCAATCACGCCGACGGCGATCAGGGCCGCGCCCGCGGCAGAGATATGGATGAAGCCCGCCGCGATGAACCCAGAGAATACGGTGGACTGGAGGATCAGCACGTACGCCGGCATACGACGGGCGCGGTGCCCGGCATCAACAGCTTTCATAATGAAGCCGGCCATCAGCGCGTTCTGCACGCCGTTGGCGATGCCGACAATCACGGCGGCGACGATGAGCTGCCACGGGGCACTGACCGCGCCAAGGGCAACGATGGCCGCGCCAATGACGGCAGCAGCCAACGATGCGCCCGCACGCGCCCCAATCCGTCCCACCGTCTTCGCGAAGAGGATTGGGCCGAGCACAAGCCCAATGCTGAGACTGGCGACGACTACTCCATAGGCCGTTGCGCTCAAGCTGAGTTCGGACCGGATCCGCACGATGAGGAGCACGTTGAGTGCTGAGGTCACCAGCACGGTCACGATGAGAGGCAGCAGCGCTCGAAGTACTCCGGGCGTGCGCAGCAACCCGACAACATCGACGCCCTTCGGCCCGTCCGGTGACCCTTCCCTGCCTACGGTGGGCGCGACGAGGGACCTCAACGACACGAGGGCGCCGAGGGCCGCGGCGAGCATCAGGACGGCCAGCCCGAGAAGACCGCGGGTGCCGTGTGATACCGCGAAAAGCGCGCTCCCTAGCAACGGCCCAACAACGTACCCGCAATTCCGGACAGATTGGACCATGCGGTTGGCCCGGTCGATGCCCGACTCGGCCAGTGCGAGTGCGGGTATTGCGACCAACACCGCTGACCACAACGCGGACCCGAGGCATCCGAGCGCCGCGGATATCGTGAGATACCACCAGAGCTCGTTCATCGTCGAAGCGGCTGCGATGAGCAGCGCCTCGGCGATGACGATCACAGTGATCATCCGCCGCGCCCCGATCGCCGAGAGCAGTCGAGAACCGACCGGGCCGGCGATGATGCCCCCGGCCAAGCCTGCAGAAAGCAGAGCAGACACCTCCGCTGGCGATGCAGCTGAGCCGTCAGCCAGGTGCAATGCGAACGAGACCTGGGCAGCCTCGTCGCCGAAGCTGCCGAAGAACAGCGACGCGCACGCGCCGACGCCAGCGACCTGGTTCTTGCTGATGTTCAGAGCGCGCCCCACCGGGCGAGTGCCACGACCACGCGAAGGAGGTCCTTGTCCGAGTCGGACCCGGGGGCGTCGTTGAGCCAGGCGATATCGACTCGTTCCCCCGCAGCCAGCCTGGTCAAGAATTCGTCGAGGTCCCGCGAGTACGGGAACGCCGCGACGTGACCGTTCGCGCCGACGAGCACTTCTTCGAGACCTTGCAGCGGGATCCACTGCAAGGTGCTGATCGGTGTCAATGAGACAGCATCATCGACTTCCCCGACATTGACGAGGGGCCGCCCCACATTCAGGCGTGCGCTCGTGTCAGAGATGAGCTGCGCGATTGCCATCCGACGCCGGAGCGTGCCGTCATCGAGCAGCGATCGCATCGTCATCAGTAGGAGGGCATCGTCTGCGCCGAGGCTGGCCGCACCGGAGGATCGGGCATCGTGCCTGGTGCGGGCAGGAGTGGGGAGCAGTGCACGAAGGTAGTCGGCGTTAGCTTTGGAGTCGTTCCCCACTTCCCAGAACGTAACGTTCACGTTGATAGAGACATCGTCCTTACTCTCAGCGACATGGAAGTACTCTTGCGGGAAGTACGCTACCCGGTCTGACTTGTTCGCTAGCGCTGTGCTCTCCGTCTTGTATGGATCGTAGTCAGGGGACTTAAGGTCCAGCAGATCACCCCGCTCCGACGGCCAGGTAAACATCGTCTTTCCGTCGCGGAGCGTGAACGCGAAGTTGTGTGCGTAGTCCACGTGGATACCTGTATGCGTTGACGAGTAGCGCCCGACGAAGCAGTCGATGTCGACTCGTCCGCCCGTCGGCTGCCAAGCGTGCGTGCCAATTTGTCGGCGAAGCCCTTCGCTGCGTCCCACATTGCCGTGCTGGCGGCGTGCAGACCGAAATACGCCACACTCCATTCATCGTCCCCGGCGAGGGCGTCCACGCGGGTGGCGTAGTCATCGAGGCTACCGTCCGTGGAAACGACGAGTAAACCGGTGCGGGGTTCGGGAGTTCGGACCCCGTTGATTGCCGATACTGCTTCGGAATGCCGGTTCTGTGCTTTGATGTCACCAGGGCGGGTGGAGTACTGCGCGAGTGCAGTGAGGACGTCCGCTTCGTCGAATGGCGTCTTGGCAATGAGCTCGTCAGCTCGACGTGCCCAGACATTCGTTGCGAAGTCGGAGGAGAACAGGTCAATCACTGGTGCTGGTACTTTCTTGACTGGGCCTGACGAGCACGGCAGAGGGAGCGGTGCACAGGCCGCTCCCCCTGAAGTTGCTACTAGAGCTGGGCGTACTTGACGTTCGCCTGGGCCGGCTCGATTTCATCCACCTGGAGCTGGGCATCTTCCCTCGTCGCTGCGCCTTTGACGTTGCAGTAGTCGCAACATGCTGCCACTCGGCGCATCAGAATTCGGAGCAACATCCTGGCATCTGCTGCAACCAGCCGCGGGGAACCCTTGTGGCGTCGGCGTGAAGCATCCATGCCACGCCGCTCGCATCGCCGAGGCCGGGCCCGCAAGCCCCTACGGCTTCGAGATCACGCTTTCCGGGGAATGATGCATCAGATGCAACTCTGCCCATTTGCCAGGCCTGGCAAAAATGGTGGCGGAACCGGTGCGGGTACAGCAGCACACCGCATTCCTTCCCGCGCCGGACGACCAGCTGGTAGATCCCGCTGCGGTCCAGCGGGCCGCGGCTGCCCGTGCCCAGCCACAGCTCGGGCCGCCAGGCCAGCGGGTGGCGGGACCGGGCGCGCAGGTAGCGGTCCAGGCGCCGGGCGGCCTCATGGGTCAGCTTCACGGTCCGGGGCCTGCCGCCCTTGCCCAGCACCCGGACCTCCCGGGCGGCCAGGTCGACATCGCTGCGGCAGGGGTCACCGGGCAGGTAGCGGATCCCGGCCAGCTCCGAGGCCCGGATACCCGTCGCCAGGAGTACCGCGATGATCGCCGCGTCCCGGCGGTCAGCGAACGCGCTGCCCCGGCACGCCTTGCCCAGCCGGGAAAGTTCATCGCTGGTGAAGCTCGGAACCCGCCTGGCCGCCAGCCCGGGCAGGCGGAGCCTGGCCATCGGGCTGGGGATGCCCTCCTCAGCGGCGAGCCACTTAAAGAACTGCTGCAGCGCCCGGAACTGACTGGAGGCGTAGGAGTCGCTGTAGCGGGCCAGCAGCCACACCGTCCACCGCTGCACGTCCTGCCCGCTGACCTGCTCCCACCGGCACTTCCCGGTCTCAGCCAGCAGGTAAGCCGCAGCGAACCACAGCACCGCCTCCGTGTACGTCCTCACCGTCGCAGGCGCCTTATTCTCCGCGGCAAGGTGCAGCCGGAACGACGCCACGTCCGCCGCGAACGGCCCCGCCTCCAGCGGCTTCGGCCGGTGCACGCCCTGCCGGCGCAGGACCACAGTTTTGTTCTCAACCCGCAGGTCCGGGACGGAAGCCGCGCCCGTAATGTCGGCTTTAGGATGATTGACGGAACGTGTCAAAGTGCTCTCGCTTCCCGCCATATGTGCAGGTGAGAGGGCTGAAGCCACGTAGCCTGGGGTGCCCCGAGCGCGACTCGAACGCGCGACCTACCGCTTAGGAGGCGGTTGCTCTATCCGCTGAGCTATCAGGGCTTGCTTGGCCCCTAGCTTACCCGGGATGACGGCAGCCTGCCGCCGTCGGCGGGGATGCGAACCACCGAGCATCCCGGCGCTACAGCGATACGCTTGCCGCTTGAAAGTCGCTGTAGCGCTCCCCCGCCGCTTCGAGGGAGTCGTACATGCCGTCCACCCGCACCGCCCATCCCGGCCCGCGCAAGAGTGCCCTGCGCGTGGCGAGCCTGCCCGCTGGCCCCGTCCCCTTCCAAGGCCAGGGGCACCTGGCCCGGGCGCCAGGACGCCGGGCCGGGCGCAATTCGCTCACGATGGCCGAGCTCCGGGAAATCTCGATCGATGAGTTCGCGGCCTGGCTGCGGACGCAGACCAGCCCGAAGACCAAGCGGCCGTACGAGGAGAAGACGGTCAGCCTGTACTGCCAGGCGGCCGGGCCCTGCATGCCTGGATGACCAGCGAGAAGCTGGAGACCGATTTCACGGCATGCGATACCGAGACGCTGAACCGCTTTTTCGCCGCTTACCTGAAGACGCACACGCAGGGCGGCACGAATACTCATCAGCGCAACCTGTCCCACTTGTTCACGTGGCTGGAGACGGTCTACGACGTACCCAGCCCTTACACGGCCAAGCTCCAGAAGTACGCTCCGCCCAAGGCACAACCGTCCACGCTTTCTGACGAGTTCATCGCCGACTTGCTCGAAGTGACCGGCAGCGGCCGGGCGCGCACCTTTGAGGACATCCGTGATCATGCCATCATTCGCATCTTGTCCGAGGGACCTCGGATAACGGAAGTCTCCTCGATGGAGACAAGCGACCTGCCGCTCAATTTGATAGCCCAGCCGTTGTTTCGCCTGACCCCGCTGAAGGGTGCGCGTAGGTCCAATGAAGGCAGGATCATGCCGGTCGGCCCAGGTACGGCCAGGTCGGTTGTCGTCTACCTCCGCGCTCGGGCCTCACATCGTCGTGCCGGCTCTTCCGCGCTCTGGCTCGGCACCCGCAACCGCGGGAAGATGACCAGCTCCGGCATCTTCCAGATGTTCAAGCGACGCGCGGCCGAGGCGGGCTATGACCCGGAGGAAGTTCACCGCTGGCCTGGCCGTAACCGTGGCTCCTCATCACCTGACACTGTCTACCCAGGAAGCGGCAGACCTGCTGCGGATCTCACGCACAACGCTGGTCCGGCTGCTGGAGACTGGCGCGATCCCCTTCGAAAAGCCCAGCCGCCACCGCAAGGTCCGGCTCGATGACCTCCTTGAGTACCGCAGGCGGCAGCGGAGCCAGGCTGAGCTCGCCTTCGCCGACATGGTGGCCGACACTGAGCGACTTGGCTTGTACGACACCGATCCCGCCGAGGTGAAGGCTGCGCTAAAAGCCGCCCGCCGGAAGACCGAAGACTGACTGACCCTCATGTTCAGCGCACTGCTCGACACCTGCGTGCTCGTGCCAAGCCGGGCCCGCGACGTCCTGCTTGAGATCGCCAGCACGGGAGCCTACCGGCCACTATGGAGCACGGAGATCCTCGCCGAACTCGACCGCACGCTACGCCACCTGCAGGGCAAGCGGGGGCAGTCGCATGAAGAAACCAACGCCTACGTCACCCGCCTCTTCCCGCAGATGGAAACGACGTTCCCTGATGCGCTCGTGACTGGCTGGGAGTCGCTCGCCCCAGCCGTGGAACGGCCCGACCCCGACGACCGGCACGTGGTAGCAGCTGACCATGATCGAGCTCACTCGGGGCGTGCTAGCGGGCGAGGGGCCGACCGGGGACGAGCCCCTGCTCGTGCCCGCACTAGTAGCCGCGGCCGGGGAGCCGGCCACCTCCTACATCCGGCGCCGCCGCCTGGAACGAGCCCTCCCCGGCCCGGCTGGCCCGGCTCGACCACCAGGGGTCCCTCCCCTCCGAGCACCAGCCAGCCTCAGCTGCGCTAGAAGGTGAAATCGGTGGGCGCGCCTTCACCCACTCGGCCGTCCACGGCCTCACGCAGGACGTCCGCGTGGCCGGTGTGCCGTGCGTACTCCTCAATCATGTCAAGCAGCATGTCGCGGACCGTGGGCGTGCGACCGTCGGGCCAGGTAAAGGAGGCCGGGCCGTCGAGCCCCCTCTCGTTGATGACGCCGGTCACGAGCGCGCGCGAGCGCTCGATCGCATCTCGCCACAGCGCGTAGATCTCGTCCGGAGGGTCCACTGCGCCGGTGCGCCACTCCCAGTCGGGATCGGCGTCGAAGTCGACCGCATCCCAGGGTGGCCCGTATCCCTGGCCAGCGAGCTTGACTGCCAGCCAGTCCGCCTCGACCAATGCCACGTGCTTGACGAGGCCGCCCAGTGTCATCGCGCTGGCGGCCGTGGTCGCGCGCAGGCCCGCCTCACCGAGGCCTGACGTCTTCCAGGCGAAGGTCCGCCGATTGCGCTCGAGAACCGCCAGCACCGACCCCACTTCGCCGCGATCGTCCGGCATGCCGGACAGTTCAGTCACGTCACTCATGAGCAAGGAGCATAGCCACCCGGCCCGTCCCGACCGCGCGCCGCGGCAAGCGGCAAGAAAACCGGTGGCGTGGTCGCGTGAAGGCACCCATAATCACCTGTCAAGCCCAGCGGCATCCACGGAGCCGGCTGCCGCTGGGTCCAAGCCTGATTCGGTGAGCGGAGCGGACATTTACCTCGTCGGGAGTAACATCACGGCGTGTCCGAACTGTCCGCTCCCGAGGAACCGGCCTCAGGCGAGCCCGGCCCCTCGTCCGCCGGAGGCGGCGTCCGCGCGGCGCGGTGGCAGGCCTGGCGGTCGCCGCCCGGCCAGCCTGCCTGGGCCAGGCCGCTGCTCCTGCTGACCGCGGCCCTGGCTGGCCTGGCCTACGGCTGGAGCATGGCCAGCGCCAATCCTGAGACGTTCTACGGCGCCGCCGCCCGCAGCATGTCACAGAACTGGCACGACTTCCTGTTCGGCGCATTCGACCCGGCGGGCACCGTCTCCGTCGACAAGCTGCCCGGCGCGCTGTGGGTGCAGGCCCTGTCGCTGCGGCTGTTCGGCTTCCACATCTGGGCGCTGATCCTGCCGCAGGTGGTCGAGGGCGTGCTGACGATCCTGGTCCTGTACCACGCGGTCAGGCGGCTGGCCGGCCCGGTGGCCGGGCTGGTCGCGGCGGTCGGGCTGGCCGCGACGCCGGTGACCGTGCTGCTTGGCCGGGGCAATGTGTCCGATTCCCTGCTGATCCTGCTGCTTGTCCTCGCGGCCGACGCCACCTGCGTCGCGCTGTCCAGCGGCAGGCTGCGCTGGCTGCTGCTCGCCGGGGCCTGGGTCGGGCTCGCCTTCCAGGCCAAGATGGCGCAGGCCTGGCTCGTCCTGCCCGGCCTGGCCCTCGCCTACTTCCTGGCCGCACCAGCAGAACGCCGGCGCACCAGGGTCGCCCACATCGTGGCGGCCGCAGTGGTCACCGCGGCGGTCTCCTTGTCCTGGATGACGGCGGTGTCGCTGGTGCCGGCCCATGCCCGGCCCTACGTGGACGGCAGCACGAACGACTCGGTCTACTCGCAGGTCTTCAACTACAACGGGCTGGCCCGGCTGAGCGCGAAGCCGCTGAGCCCGGTGGCAGGCCCGATAGCGCCTTTCCTGATAACCGCCGTCCAGGACAGGCAGATCCTGAACTTCGCCAGCGCGAGCGTCAAGCCGAGCTGGCACCGGCTGCTCAGCGGGCCGTTCGGCCTTGACGGCGGCTGGCTGCTGCCCGCGGCCCTGCTGAGCGTGATCGCGGCGCTGTACCGGCGCAGGCGCCGGACCGGTGATCCGGCGCCCGCCCGCGACCGGCGCGATCCGGTACGCGCCGCCATCATGCTGTGGGGCGGCTGGTGGGTGGTTCTCGCCCTCTTCTTCAGCGGGGGCACGTACCTGAACTCCTACTACATCGCGGCGCTCGCGCCCGCGCTGGCCAGCATCTGCGGCGTGGGCGCGTCGCTGTGCGGCCCGCCGCCCTGGCCGGCCCGCGTCCGGCTGGCCATGCTCACCGCCTGCGTGGCCTGCGCCGGCTATGGCCTGTACCTGCTGCACGGGGCGGCGGTCGTGCCCGCGTGGATCACGCCGACGGCGCTGGTCATCTTCGTGGTCGCGGCCGCGCTCCTGCTGCTGGCCCCAGCGCGGCAGGAAGTGCTGCAGGCCCGGCTGGGCCGCTACGGGCGGCTGCTCGTCCCCGCGGCGGCCTGCGCGTCGCTGATCGCCCTTCCGGCCAGCGCGTCGGCTACCGTCGTGGCCCGCGGGCTCGGCCCGTTTGACAACCCGTTCGAGTCGAGCCAGGTCAGCGAGGGCACGACGGCGTTCGCGCGCAACTGGCCGCCGCTCACCCGGTTCGTGCAGGCAATCGGGCAGCAGGAGGGCGGGCACGGCATCCTGTTCGGCACCGACACCTCGGCCCAGGCGGCTCCGTACATCCTGGCCAGCGGCCAGGAGGTGCTGCCAATCGGCGGCTACTTGGGCGGCGTGCCCGCCCCGACCCTGGCCGAGCTGCAGTCCGACGTCAGGAACGGCTCCGCCCGCCTGTTCCTGCTGCCCATCCGGCCCGCCAGCCCGGATCCACGGGTGCGCTGGATCGAGGCGTACTGCACGCAGGAGCCGGTCCCGAATACCGCCCGGCCGATCCAGTTCGCCTTCTATCGCTGCCCGGGACCGGCGCAGGCCGCCCCGACGCCGGGCGGGAGCAGCTAGGGGCAGGCCCGCATGAGGCCAATAAGCTTCCAGGTGGAAACGGGCTAACAGGAGGTTGCATGGCAGCGCGCACCGGCAGGGACTATCTGGAGCGGCTGGACGCCTCGCGCCCGGACGTCATCGTGGGGGGCGAGCGGGTTTCCGGCGGGATCTCGGCCCACCCCGCGTTCCGCAACGTCACCGCCAGCTACGCCCAGCTGTATGACATGCAGCATGATCCCGCGCTGCGCGACGTGCTCACCTATGTGTCGCCCACCACTGGCGACCGGGTCGGTGCGTCGTTCCTGGTGCCGAAGACGGCGGCGGACCTGGCCTGGCGACGAGACGCGATGTCCACCTGGGCGCGGTTCTCCGGTGGCATGCTCGGCAGGACCGGCGACTACCTGAACAGCGCGCTGATGGCGCTGTCGCAGGCCCAGCCGTGGTTCGCGCAGGCCGACCCGGCGTTCGCGGCCAACATCGCGGCCTACTACGAGATGGTGCGCGAGCAGGACCTGCTGCTCACCCACACGCTGATCCCGCCGCAGGCCAACCGGTCGGTGAGCGGCAGCCAGCAGGGCAGCGGCGCGCTGATGGCGCGGATCGTGGGCCGCGACGACAACGGCATCACGGTGCGCGGGGCGCGGATGCTCGCCACCATCGGGCCGATCGCCGACGAGCTGCTCGTGTTCCCGTCGACCGTGCTGCGCGCCACCGCCGACGACGCGCCCTACGCGTTCGCGTTCGCGATCCCGTGCGACACGCCCGGGCTGCGGTTCATCTGCCGCCAGTCCCTCGACCACACGCCGGAGACCGGCCGCGGCCATCGGGACGCGCCGCTGTCGTCCCGGTTCGAGGAGATGGACGCGGTCGTCGTCTTCGACGACGTGCACGTCCCCGCGGAGCGGATCTTCATGCTCGGCCATCCGGAGCTGTGCAACGGCTTCTACTCCGCCACCGACGCGGTCGTGCACATGACCCACCAGGTGGTGTGCCGGACCACGGCCAAGAGCGAGTTCTTCCTTGGCCTGGTGTCGCTGCTGACCGAGGCGATCGGGATCGAGCAGTTCGGGCACGTGCAGCAGGACATCGCCGAGATCGTCATGGCGCTCGAGACCGCGCGGGCCATGCTGCGCGCGGCGGAAGCGGACGCGGCGGTGAACGAGTTCGGCGTCCTCACCCCGGCCTGGGCGCCGCTGAACGCCTGCCGCAACTGGTACCCGAAGGCTTACCAGCGCTACCCCGCCATCGTCCGCAAGCTCGGTGCGAGCGGGCTGATGGCGCTGCCCACGGAGGCCGACCTGGCTGGCGGCGCCGCGGCCGACATCGACCTGTACCTGCAGGCCAAGAACCTGAACGCGACCGACAGGATACGGCTGTTCCGGCTCGCCTGGGACGCGGCGCTCTCCGACTTCGCCGGACGGCAGGAGCTCTATGAGTACTACTTCTTCGGCGACCCGGTGCGGATGGCCGAGGCCCTGGTCCGCGGGTACGATCGCGAGGTCTACAAGGACCGCGTCCGCCAGTTCCTGAGCCGGGAGGACTGACCCGGTGGATGCCGCCACCGCGCTGTCGCTGCGCTCGAGCCTGGGCCGGTTCGTGACCGGGGTCACGGTCGTGACGTTCGACGGCCCCCGCGGCCGCAGCGGAATCACCTGCAACTCGTTCACCTCGGTCTCGCTCGACCCGCCGCTGGTGCTTGTCAGCGTCGCCCGGACCGCGCGCTCGCACGACGACCTGCATGGCCGGCCGTTCTGCGTGAACGTGCTCGGGGCCGAGCAGGAAGCCGTCGCCCGGCTCTTCGCCAGCCGCCAGGCCGGTGAGACCGCCTGGCTCGATCACCCGGTCGCGCCCCGGCTCTCCGGCCCGCTCGCCTGGCTGGCCTGCGAGCCGTGGCGCGAGTACGACGGCGGGGATCACACGCTGTTCGTCGGCCTTGTCGAGGACTTCGGCCATCGCGAGGGCGACGCCCTCGGCTACGCCAACAGCCGGTTCACCGTCTTCGCCGAGCCGACCTACGGCCACGAGTTCCTGCTCTAGCGCTCACCGGGACGCGACCCTCGATTTGCGCCGTAATGCGCGCGAAGATTGAGCCGAAGGTCCTATCGGGCTCACGGAGAGGCGCCATCCATGGCTGGTGGCACACGGTCGTCAGGAATCGCCGTCATCGGATCGGGAGTCGCGGGCCTGCACCTGGCCCTGCTACTGCAAAAGGAGCAGGTCCCGGTCACGCTCTACAGCGACCAGTCGGCCGCGCAGCTCGCCAGCGGCCGGATGCTGAACACGGTCGCCCACCACAACACGACCGTCCAGCGCGAGCAGGCGCTCGGCGTCGACCACTGGGACCTGGCCGAGTACGGGTACTTCTGCCATCACCACTACGTTGGCGGGCCGCGGCCGCTGTCCTTCCCCGGGGCCTTCTCGGCCCCCTCGCGGGCCATCGACTATCGCGTCTACCTGCCGCGCCTGCTGGCGGACTTCGCCGAGCGCGGCGGTGACTTCCGCGCCGGGCAGCAGGTCAGCCCGCAGGAGATCGTCCGCCTGTCCGACCGGCACGACCTCGTGGTAGTCGCCACCGGCAGGGGCGGCACCAGCGCGATGTTCCCGGTCGTGCCGGGCAAGTCGCCCTACCCGCGGCCGCAGCGCCGGCTGTGCGCGGGCCTTTACCACGGCATCGCGCCCGCCCAGCCCAAGGGCGTGACGATGAGCATCGCCCCGCCCCATGGTGAGCTTCTCGAGATCCCCACGTTCTCCGCCGCCGGGCACGTCACGGTGCTGCTGTTCGAGAACGTGCCCGGCGGCGACACCGAGGTCCTGGCCGACGCCAAGTACGACGAGGACCCGGCGGCGTTCGAGCGACTGGTGCTGGACAAGCTGCGCGACCACCACCCGCAGGTCTTCGAGCGGGTCGACCCCTCGCGGTTCGCGCTGACCGGCCCGCAGGACCTCCTGCAGGGGGCCGTGACCCCGGTGCTGCGGGAGGACTACGTCACGTTGCCGAGCGGACGGGTCGTCATCGCGCTGGGCGACGCGCACTCGGTCGTGGACCCCGTCGTGGGCCAGGGCGCGAACTCGGCGTCCTACTCGGCCTGGGAGCTTGGCCGCGTGATCATCGAGGACCCGAATTTCGACGAGCGGTTCGCGCGGAAGGTCGCCGCCCGCCGGGCCGGCCGGGTCCAGGCGATATCCGACTGGACCAACCTCATGATCGCGCTGCCGCCCGCACCGCACTTCCTGCGGTTCCTTGTCGCGATGTCGCACAGCCCGGACGTGGCCGACGAGTTCACCGACAACTTCAACACCCCGGAGCGCCAGTGGGACATCCTGGCGACTCCCGAGCGCACGAGCGCGTTCCTAGCCAGTCACGGAATGTAGCCAGCCGCTGCGCCCGTGCTCGCTGGCGGCCAGCGGGCCACGGCCGTTGCCCGACCGGGCGCAGCGGGGCGTTCTGTCTGCTCTCAGCCTTAGGCGACACTATAGATCGAGAGATCAAGGCCGCAATTCGAAAGGAGTCGCCGATGAGGTCACTGACCCGTGCCCTGCTCGTGGTGGTGATTCCTGCCCTGCTGGCAGCCGGCTGCTCGGCTGGCGGTGGCGGTACCCCCAGCGCGCAGCCGGCGTCATCGACCCGGGCGGTCGCGCCGAAGGCCACGCCGCCGGCGACGCCGCCGGCCGCTACGGTCGCGACGCCGGCCCCAACGCTCGCCAGCGGCCAGTACGTCGCTCTCGGCGACTCGTATACCGCCGCGCCCAAGATCTCCGGCCAGGTTGGCACCCCCGCGGGCTGCGGGCGCTCGAGCGACAGCTACCCGATGCTGGTCGCTCGCCAGCTCGGGCTCTCCGCCAGCCGGGTAGACGATGTCAGCTGTGATAGCGCGACCATCGCCGACCTGACCGGCTCGCAGGTCACCAGCGCCGGAACCAACCCGGCCCAGCTCGGCGCCCTGTCCCCGGGCACCACGCTGGTTACCCTCGGCGTCGGCGGCAACGACGTGCACTGGACCGCGATCCTGGGCGAGTGCGTGAAGCTCGACGCGCGCACCGTCCTGCTTGGCAGCTCGACCGCGCAGAGCTCCGCCCAGTGCCAGAAGCACTACACCGCCGGCCGCCAGGACCAGGTGCAGCAGTACATCAGGGCCGCGGCCGGGCCACTGGCCGCCGCGCTGGCCCAGGTCAAGCAGCGGGCACCGAACGCCCGCGTCTACGTGATCGGCTACCCGGACCTGATGCCCTCCTCGGGCAACAGCGCCTGCGAGCACACGTTCTTCATCACCCCGCCGGACATGGCCTTCCTCAACACCGAGGAGCAGCGGCTCAACGCGATGCTGCGCCAGCAGGCCACCGCCGCGGGCGCCACCTACGTTGACACCTACACGCCATCGCAGGGTCACAGTGCGTGCGCGGCACCCAAGGAGCGCTGGGTCGAGCCGTGGCTGCCCGCCTCCCCCGCCGACCCGCTGCACCCCGACGCCACCGGCGAGCGGGGCATGGCGACGGCGCTGCTGCGGGCCATCGCCGCGAGCCAGCGCGGCTAGAACGAGAAAATAGGAACCGGGCGCGGGGATATGAACACCGTGGAGTCGACCAGGGTGGCGACGACGGGCGTGATGTTCTCCGCGGTTCCCGCGCTGATCGTAGCGTCCGGGGTCGCCCGATTGCCGTCGGCGAAGACGGACCAGGCCTGGTCGGTGCCGTTGACGACGCTGGCCACGGCGGGGCCGGTGACCCGAAACGCGGTGGCGGGAGTGGTGCTGTCGTCGTCGCCGGTGAAGATGAGGATCCCCCGGCCGGCCTCGTTATTGCCCCGGTACATCGCGACGCCGCCGATGCCCAGCGACGACGCCTGGCCCCTGATCTTGCTGATGCTGGTCGCCGGGCCGGCCACGGCCTCCCAGCCGTAGCTGATCTGGGGAGTCAGGCGGGCCGCGGAGATCGCGCTGGTCACCGACTGGGGCAGTGCGATCGGCCCGGCCGCGCGGGCGGCGGGCGCGGCCAGGCCGGCGGCGATGACGACGGCTGCTGCGGCGGCCGTCGTCGCGACGGCGCGCAGCCCCCGGCTGTCGGTCACAGGCCGGTGGTGACGACCATGCGGAACCGGGCGTCGCCCGACAGCATGCGGTCGTAGGCGCCCTGGATATCGCCCAGCGGGCGGGTTTCCGTCATCGGCCTGACCCCGGTCAGCGCGGCGAAGTGCAGGGTCTCCTCCACCTCGCGCGCGGTGCCCGACGGGTGACCGTGCACGGTCTTGCCCGGTATGACGATCTGATCCGGGCTGACCTGGATCGGCTCGGGGGTGATCCCGATGACCACCAGCTCGCCGGTGGGTCGCAGCCCGTCGATCGTGGCGCTCATCGCCTCGGAGCTGGCCACGGTGGCAAGCACTACCTTCGCCCCGCCGATGGCCTGCAGCTGCTTGGCCACCGGGCCGTCGGCGGTGCTGTCGAGGTAGTGGTGCGCGCCGAGCTCGGCAGCCAGGCCGGCCTGGGCGTCGCCGCGGCCGATGGCCACGGTCTCGAAGCCCAGCTGCCGGGCGAACTGCACTCCGAGGTGCCCGACGCCGCCGAGGCCGATCACCGCGACGAGGTCACCCGGCTTAGCCGCGCTGCGCCGCAGGGCGTTGAACGTTGTCACGCCGGCGCAGCCCATCGGGGCCGCCTCGACCGCGCTCAGCGAGTCGGGGATCTGGGCCAGCGCGGTGGCGGGCGCGATCACGGACTCGGAGTAGCCCCCCGGGTAGCTGTAGCCCGGTATCTTGAGCCGCTCGCAGTGCATGAAGTCACCCGCGCGGCAGGGCACGCACCGGCCGCAGTTGCCGCCGAACCAGCCGACGGCCACCCGCTGCCCGAAGGACCAGTCCTCGACGTCCTCGCCGATGGCGTCGATGCGGCCGGCGATCTCGTGCCCCGCCACCAGCGGGAACCGCGTCCCTGGAAACGTGCCGTCGATGAAGCCAGTGTCGGAGCGGCACACGCCGCAGGCCTCCACCGTGATGCGAACCTGGCCTCGGCCCGGCTCAAGCTGCTCGCGCTCGACGATGCCGAACGATCCCTTCGGCTCTGTCACCTGCGCAGACTTGATCTTGGACATGGCATCCTCCTCTCCTGGTGCCGCCGTTCAAACACCTATCGCCGCCAAACTTCCCCGGCTGAGGTGCTCGCACCGCCTCGTGTTACCGTGAGAAAAGAACTCAAGAACACGGGAGCTCGGGGCAACCGGGCTGAGAGGGCGGCTGACCAGCGGCGCCGCCGACCGTCGGAACCTGTCCGGGTAATGCCGGCGTAGGAAGGCGCGCCATGGCGGCTGAAGCGAACCACCCCCCGGCACCAGCGGACCAGGCCGCATCGGCCACCGCCACGACGCAGTTCACCGTCATCGCGGCCAACCGGCACGCCGAGGTGCCCAAGACCCTGGCCGAGCCCGTTCCGCAGCCGCTCACCCTGCTCGACCAGTTCGGCCTGTGGGGCAACCTGGGAGTGAGCCTGCTCGGGTTCACCGGGGCACTGTTCGTTCTGCACCCTGATGGCAGTGGTGGCGCTGAGCTGAGCCTGGTCGCGGCGCTGACGGCGATCGTGGCCGGCACGCTCATCGGGACCCTCCCGGTCGCGCTGGCCGGCGTGCAGGGCGCGCGGACCGGCGCCCCAGCGATGGTGGCGCTGCGGGGCCTGTTCGGTGCCAGGCTCTCCTACCTGCCGACGGCGATGAACATCGTCCAGTGCTTCGGGTGGGCCATCTTCGAGCTGGTCACGATCGCGACCGCCGCGCACACGATCACGCCGTGGCTCCCCCGGCCCGGCTACGTCCTGATCGCCGGGCTGATCACCGGGCTGCTGACCCTGCGGCCGCTTGGCGCGATCCGCACGCTCCGCCGCTACGCCACCGTCGCGGTGGTCATCGTCGGCGTCTACCTCCTGGTCCAGCTGCTGCGGCAGCCGCTGCCGCCGCTCGGCCAGGGCACCTGGTCGGGATTCTGGCCCGCGACCGACACGGTGGTGGGGGTCGGCATCTCCTTCGTCCCGCTGGCCGCGGACTACACCCGCCACTCCAGGAGCCCCAGGCAGGCCGCCGCGGGCGCGATGATCGGCTACAGCGTCACCCAGATCCTGTGCTACGCGCTCGGCCTGCTCGCGCTGCTGACCGTCGCGAGGAAGTCAGGCGACATCTTCGGCGCGTTCATCGCCCTGCCGGCGGGCTCGCTCGCGTTCGCCGTCCTCGCCGCCCGCGAGCTCGACCAGTCCTTCGCCGATGTCTACTCGACCGCCGTGTCCATCCAGAACCTCAGGCCGCTGTGGGACCGGCGTGTCCTGGCCGCGGCGATCACCACGCTGACCACCGCCGGGGCGCTGTGGCTGGACATCGCGGACTACGAGAACTTCCTGACGCTCATCGGGTCAGTGTTCGTCCCGCTCAGCGCGGTGCTCGTGGTGGACTACTTCCTGGTCTCCAAGGGCAGCTGGGACCTGTCGCCGCGGGCCGGCACCCGCTGGCGGCCGCTGGTCGCCTGGGCCGCGGGCTTCGTCGTGTACCAGCTGGTCAATCCCGGCTACGTCAGCTGGTGGGTCGCGTTGTGGACGAGGGTCGACCACGGCATCGGGTTCACCCCGGCCAGCTGGATGTCGGCCTCCATCTTCTCGTTCGTGTCGGCCGGCATCATCACCCTGCTTGTCTCGGTCGGCGCCCGCAAGCACACTTGATCTCGTCCCGGCCACGCGGGACGCCGCAGCGAGCCGATACACGGGGGATCACGATGAGCCAGCCCGCGGCGGGCGCCACTGCCCCGCCGGAGACGATCTACATCATCCGTCACGCGGAGAAGCCCAATGACCCGTCGGCCAAGCCGCACGGCGTCGACATCGAGGGCGTGCACAGCAGGCACTCACTGCTGCCGCGCGGATGGCAGCGCTCCGGCGCGCTGACCACCTTGTTCGACCCGGCCCTCGGGCCGCTGCAAGCGGGGCTGCTCACCCCGGCGACGCTGCTCTGCCCGTCTTACGGCGGCCCGGACAAGACGGTCGAGCACCGGGCGTACCAGACGATTCAGGGGCTGGCCGAGCGGCTGAGCGTCCCGATCGCCAGCCCGTTCATCGTGGGCCACGAAGCCCAGCTGGCCGCCAGCCTGGTCAGCGACTACTCCGGCGTCGTGCTGATCTGCTGGGAGCACGACAACATCCCGGTGCTCGCCGACGGGCTGCCGACCGCACCGGGAACGGTCATCCCAGCCCAGTGGCCCGGTGACCGCTTCGACGTCATCTGGGCCTTCAGCCGGGCGCCCGGCCCCGACCCGGCCAGGTACTGCTTCAGCCAGATCCCGCAGCGGCTGCTTCCCGGCGACGCCGACACGGCCATCACCTGATCCCGCCGGGGTCCCTCGAGGTCGCACCGTAGCTAGGCATCCAAGAGGGCGAGCAGGGATTGCCCGCGCGGAGTCAGCTGGTAGAGCACGGTGCGGCCGGAGCGGGCGCCGGCCACGACGCCGGACTCGCGCAGGATCGCCAGGTGAGCGCTGACCGTGCCGAGCGACAGGCCCAGGACGGTGGCGAGCTGCGTGCTCGTCGCCGGCCGCGCCAGCTCGCGCAGCACCCGCGCCCGGCCCGGCCCGAGCAGCCGGGCAGCGGGGTCCGTCGCGCTTGCCTGCTGCTGGGCCCCGACGCCCCAGGCCGGGTAGACGAGGGCGTAATTGGGCGGCCGCTCGCAGGTCCAGGTGCCACCGCCGCAGGTATAGGGAACGAAGATCAGCCCCTCACCGGAGATCCACCGGTCCGGGTAGTCCTGGTTGCTGAAGAAGATCGCGTCGTCGCCAACCCAGGCGAACTTCCTGGCCATGTCGCTGATGGCCTGCTGCCAGCCGAAGGCGGCCAGCTGCCCGGCGCGGTACATGATGTCGCGCTCGAGCACGGCGCGCCGCCGCGGCCAGTCCGGCTCGACGAACCGCGCCCATCCCTCCTCGACCATGGCCGCGACCCGCTGGCCGAGGCCTCGCTGGCCAAGCCAGTCCCCGGCGGGCCGGCCCAGGTCCGGCGCACTACTGTCGGTGGTCATGGTCACGATGTCCTCGTCAGCGAACGCGGCCACCTGGGCCAGCTCGTCGGACAGGCGGGTGCGGACCCCGTCCAGCGGCGGGATGGCGACGTAGTCGGGCAGCCACCTGACGCCGAGCATGGGCACAAGGCCCGCCGCGACCTCGTCGCTGGCCAGCCAGTTCCTGAAGCCGCCCGCGTGCCGGCTGACCCAGGGCGCGATCCACGGCTCCGAGCGCCCGCGGTGCAGCGCGACGAGGCAGCCAACGGTCTCGGCTAGCGGAGAGATGGCGAAGCGGCTACGCGACAGCGCGACGGGGCTGAACCGGAGAAGAGTCATCTTGCGCCTTTCGGCGCAAGAATAGGCGATGCCGGCATCGCCGCTCAAACTCGTCGCTTGTGTCCCGCCTGCCTGACGTGCTCAGCCCGCCGTTTCGCGGCTTCTTCCTCGGCCGTGCGATCTCGATGCTCGGCAGCGCGATGACCCCGGTCACGCTGGCGCTGTCCGTGCTCAACGCCTCCGGGCAGCCCACCGACCTTGGCATCGTCATGGCGAGCCAGGTCCTGCCGCAGCTCGTCTTGCTGCTGGCCGGCGGCGCGATCGGGGACCGGTTCCCGCGCCGCGCGGTGTTGTGGCTGTCCAACCTGGGCGCGGGGGTGACACAGGCCGCGGTAGCTATCCTGCTGATCGCTGGCCACTACAACCTGGCCGCCGTCGCCGGCCTGTCGGCGGGCAACAGCGCGATCTCCGCGTTCTCGTCTCCGGCGCTGAGCGGCGTGCTCCCCGAGCTCGTCGAGCCGGCGGGCATCCAGCGGGCCAACTCGCTGCTTGCCTCGTCGCAGAACGCGGCCAAGATCTTCGGCCCGACCGCGGGCGGGCTGCTCGTCGTCACCGTCGGAGGCGGGTGGGCCATCGCCGTCGACGCGCTCAGCTACCTCGTCGCGGCGGTGTTCTTCGCCCGGCTGCCCGCCACCCGGCTGCCCGCCCCGCGGCTGCCCGCCCCGCGGCCGGCCGGCCAGCCGTCGCGGGCCGGCGCGTCCCGGCCGGGGCTGATCGCCGACATCAGCGAGGGATGGCGCGAGTACCGGGCCATCGGCTGGCTGATGGCGATGTCCGTGCCGTACTTCTTCCTCAACATGGTGAACGTGGGCCCGTGGCAGATCCTCGGCCCCGAGCTGACCAGGCAGCATGGCAGCGAGGCCGCCTGGGGCGTGGTGCTCAGCGTCCGGGCCATCGGCCTGCTGGCGATGAGCCTGGCCATGTACCGGCTGGTCCTCAAGCGGCCGCTGCGAGACTCCGCCGTGATCGGGCTACTCGGAACGCTGCCGTTGCTTGGTCTCGGCCTCGCCGCCGGCCTGCCGGCCCTGGCCGCCTGCGCGTTCACCGGGGCGCTCGGCTTCAGCGCGGCCGGCATCGCCTTTGACAGCGTGCTGGCGACGCACATCCGCCCGGACCTGCTGTCGCGGATTTCCTCCATCGATCAGCTGCTTTCCGCCATCGGCGTGCCGATCGGCGAACTGCTCACCGGCCCGGCCGCGAGCCACTTCGGCGCCCGCACCGTGACGCTGTGCTGCGGGGTCATCTACGGCCTCGCGACCCTCGCCCCCCTCGCCTCCCGCTCGGTCCGGTCCCTGGGCAACCTGAGCGAGCCCTGACTAACCTCGGGCTTTCGTCTCGGGTGAGCGTCAGCTGTTCGGTTGCATGAAAAAGGTGCCTTTGACCTGGGAGGATTGGGCTTGTCGAGAGTCCTGTCCATACCTGAGCCGAAGGCACCTTTCTGGTGAAG
>Ga0335075_10004989_pt1 | contig 20671 bp, 16 predicted proteins | sample Lox_Sample_24_FD_206723 | JGI IMG/M metagenome (GOLD analysis project Ga0335075, IMG submission 206723) | Soil microbial communities from Loxahatchee National Wildlife Refuge, Florida, United States - Lox_Sample_2.4 | ecosystem: Environmental > Terrestrial > Soil > Wetlands | place: USA...
GGCCGCGGCGCAGCAGGCTGCCGCCGACCAGGCCGCGCATCTGGCCGCCGCGCGGCAGGCGAGTCCTGGCCAGGCCGCGGCGCACCGGGCCGCCGCCGACCAGGCCGCCGCGCAGCAGGCCGAGCATGTCGCCGCCGAGCGAGGCTGGGCGGAGCAGTCCGCGGCGGCGAAGCAGGCCGCGGCGCAGGTCACCGCGGCGAGCTAAGCTGCCCGACGGCCCGTCCGTCGGCAACGGCCACCCGGGGATGATTCCCCCGGGTGGCCGTTGCCATCAAGACAGGCGTCAGCCCGTTCTGAGCCGCAGGTTAGTGGCCAGGTAGTGCTGCAGCGCGGACGCGGACGCCGCGCCGGACGAGATCAGGGTGAAGTTCGCCGTGGTGGTTCCTCCCTTCGTGATCCTGGCGATCTTCATCACCGGGGTGTAGCCGTCCTTGGCCGCGATGACCTCGAGCGGGCTGAAGCCCTTGTTGAGCCAGAGCTGGTAGTGGCCACTGCCATCCGTCTTCAGGGTGAACGTCTGCGGCCCGCACAGCCCCGTCTGGGTGCTGTACATCGTGCAGATGGCCACGGTGGCGCCGGCGATCGGGGAGCCAGACGAGTCGGACACGCTGCCGGTGATCTTGCCCCAGCTGCCCGGCGGGGTGACCGCCATGGTCAGGGCGACCGGGGCCAGGGTCATGTACGGCGTGCTTGCGCTGGCGACGATGTCCGCCTGGTAAGTTCCGGGCTGGGACTCCACCGAGGAGTCGGCGGTCACCGTCACCTGGATCGTCTGCCCGGGGGCCAGGGTGAACTGGGTGCTGTCCAGCGACATCCAGGCCACCGTGCCGTCGCACTGGTCGTAGCCGGGCAGGTTCTCGGTGAACGGAGCCGCCCCGAAGCCGCTGAGCGCACCGCCGACCTTGTAGATGCCGCAGGCCGCGCCGCCGCGGTAGGTGGCGTTGTTGGAGGCGGGCAGCACCGACCACGTGTTGCTGCCGGGGTCATAGGCGTAGGACTCGTTGGTGACGTCGGTGCCACCGTTGATCGCGCCGCCCATGACCTCGAGCTGCCCGTTGGCCGTGGCGCTGGCCGCGCCCCAGGCGTCGGTGGGCATGTTCGCTTCCTGAGCCCAGCTGGCGGCGCCGGGCGAGTAGGAATAGGTGCTGTTCGATGCGCCTGAGCCGCCGGCGCAGACCACCCTGGCGTCCACCCCGCCGCAGGCCGGGAAGGCCATCGTCACCGGGTAGGCGGGCGCCTGGCTCCAGGCGTTGCTGCCGGGGTCGTAGCTGTAGACCGCGCTGGAGGTGGCACCACACGAACCGGTGCAGCCGCCGATGATGTACAGCTTGCCGCCGACAACCGCGCTGCCCGCGGCGGCTACCCCGGCCGGCAGGTCAGCCTCCTGCGACCAGGTGTTGCTGCCAGGGTCGTAGGCGTACAGGGTGTCGAGCGGATCGCCGAACTCGTCCCAGCCTCCTGCCACGTACAGGGTGTCGCCGACGAATCCCGCCGTGGCCGCGTTGAGCGGCTGCGGGAGCGGCGCGATCGAGCTCCAGGTGCCGGTGGCCGGGTCGAGGACATTGGCGTCCATCACCGCGGACTCGCCGTCGGAGCCGCCGGCCACGTAGATCTTGCCATCGTGGTCAGCGACCGCGTCGTCCATGATGGCTTCCGGGTAGTCGGCCACGTCGGTCCAGGGCGCGACCTCCGGCGTTGCCTGCCTCGTCCGCGTTCCGCCGGGCGAGCCGCTCGCGGCCGTGGGTGCGGTGCTGGTCTTGGCCGGCTCGACCAGCGGTGCGGCGCCGCCGGCGCTGGCAGTGGCGGCGGTGCCCATCGCGGTGAACCCTCCGTCCTCACCGCTGAGGCTCACGGTCACCGGCGCGGTGCCCGTGTTGCCGTAGGTCACCGTCTTGGCCGTCGCCTTTCCGAGCACCTCGGACACCGAGAGGCTGGTGCTGCTCTCGGTGAGCTGCCCGGCGTCGAGCTTGAGGTTCGCCCGGGTGGCGGCGTCGGCCTTCACCGTGGCCGTGGCGGTGGTGGCGGCGTAGTGGCCGTCGGTCGCGGTGAGCGTGACCGGCCCGGCCGGTGCGCTGAACAGCCAGTAGTAGCCGTCCGGCAGGGCCGGATCGGTCGACGCCGGACCGGTCGTGCTGGAATCCGGCGGGCTCACGTTGCTGGTCACCGTGGCCCCGTTCACGGCGTCGCCCGTGTTGGCATCCTTGACGACGCCATCGACGATGCCGCCGGCGACGGGCGCGCAGGTGTGGTCGCCGATGTGCACGTTGTCGAGCGCCCACTGGCGGCTCCAGCTTCCCGCGAAGTGGAAGCGGACCCGGACGTCGGACTGCCCGGCTGCCTGCGGGATCGGCACGTCGAAGTGACCAGGATTGTAGTCGTAGGGCGTCCAGACCGAGGACCAGGTGGTCCCGCCGTCCAGGCTGAGGTCAACCTCGCCCTGCTGATCGGGGAAGTTGACGTAGTCGCTGTCGAAGCCGATCTCCGGGCTCGCCTGGCTGCTCAGGTCGAGTACCGGCGAGACCAGGTCCGTGTCCTGCCGACCGCCCTGCCCGTAATAGTCAGAGTCGACGTCGGCGAAGTCGGCGTCACCGCCCGGCGGCGGTGGGACGCTGGCGGGGTTGTCGAACCGCCAGGTCTGGCCGCTGCCGGCGTTGTCGGTGACCGTCCACCCGTCCTGCGGCGTGGACCCGGTCCAGCCGGTGAACGTCTCGGTCGTCCCGGTGTCGTGGTAGGCGTAGCCCGGAGCGGAGCACGTCGACGGGTCGACATCGAGCGCGATGTTCTTGGTGACGTCCGCGCCCGCGAGGCTGACGGTGACCTGGCTGGGGCTGTACCCGGGCAGGTCTGCCGCCGAGGCGCTGAGCGTGTAGCTGGCGTTGTCGGGCAGCTGCACTGAGTACGTCCCGTTGTAGGGACTGGAGTAAACCGGGCCGTTCGGGTACCCGGTGATGGTGATCTTCGCGCGCAGCGGCCACTTGTGCCCTGACCCGTCGGTGACGGTGCCAGAGACCGTGTGCATCGGCTCGGCGGTCAGCGCGAGGTTCTCGGTTTCTGTCGAGCCGTCGGTGACCTCGACGCTGGAGGCGGTCCCGTCGGCGTAGCCGTAGTCGGAGACGGTGACGTTGTAGCTGCCGGGCGGGACTCCCAGGTCGTAGTCACCGCTGGCATCGGTGGTGGAGGAGTAACCGCCGGGGGCCGTCACGCTGGCACCGGACAGCGGCTTGCCCGTGCTAGCGTCGGTCACCCGGCCGGTGATGTCGCCGTGCGGCCCGGCGCTGAGCGCGCCGACGCCGTTCGGGGTGCCCAGGCCGGTCGGGCCGTCCCAGCCTGGGCCGGCCGTGCACAGCACGGCGGGCGTGCAGTTGCCGTTCGAGCCGGTGGTGACGTCGTTGATGTCGGCTGACTGGCTCGGGTCGTCGTAAGGGTAGGACGCCGGCCTGGTGCCCGCGGCCGGGCCGCCGGCCAGGGCGTACATGGCCGCGATCAGTGGCGCGGACAGGCTGGTGCCGCCGTAGACGTCCCAGCCTGAGTCGCTGTAGCTGTTGTAGACGGCGATTCCGCTGTCGGGGTCGGCGTCGGCGGAGATGTCGGCGTCGGCGCGAGTGCCGCAGGCGCTGATGCCGCCCTGGAACGACGGCTTGTCCACATCGATGGAGCAGCCGCTTCCTGCGCCGTCCCAGGCTGACTCCGACCAGCCGCGTGCCGTTCCCGGCGCCGGCTCCAGCTCGGTTCCGCCGACGGACACGGTGTACTGCGACGTCGAGGGGTAGGACGCGCCGTAACCGTCGTCGCCGGTGGAGGCGGTGAAGACGACTCCCGGGTAGTCGAAGTACTGGGCGTCAGCGCTGTTCTCCGTGCCGTCCTCAAGGCCACCCCAGCTCATCGAGATGATCTTGGCACCCATGGTGCGAGCCGTTTCCACCGCCGACGGCAGGCTCGTGCCGTCACTGTCAGTGTTTGCCTCCACCAGCAGGATGTGGCAGTTGGGGCAGGCCGCCGACACGGCGTCCAGGTCAAGCGTGATCTCGCTGACCCAGTCGTCGCCGGGTGGCGGGGGCGAGGGGTAGTTCGTGCTGCCGTCCTGCGCGACCTTCTGGAAGCAGCCGTTGGCCGTGGTGCAGGCGGGCAGCCCGTACTGCGCGCGGTAAACGGCCAGGTCGGACTCGGCGTCGGGGTCGTCGAACGCGTCGATGATCGCCACCAGCGGCGACCCCTTGCCGGCCGGCAAGTCGTAGGCCGACTGAATGTCGGACGGGCTGTAGCCCTGCGGCGTCACGCTCGGCGACAGGGCCATCGGCTCGTGGACGTCGGAGCGCCGTTCAGTGAAGCAGGTGAACCGGCCCTTGGCCAGTTTCTGCCCGCACGCGTGGGTGAAGTCGGAATCTGATGCGTTCTGGGCAGTGGGCCGGGCCTGCTGCGAGGCCGCCTCGGCCGGGCCGATACCGACAAGAAACGTCGCCGTAACAATAATGGGGACCGCTAGCAGGGCGAGGAACCGCCGTAGCCGTTTCGCGTATCTCATTCTGTTTCCCTTACGGTGCAGGGCTTTCTGGCCTTTTAAGCCAGTCATACGCGTTGATACGCTGTCATACTTATGACAAGCATGACAACCAATGACAGCGTCGGTTTCGCGACATGTGTCATGAATACGACAGGAGAAGCCGTGTGGGAAACCGTCGGAATACCACAGGACGAGGCGCGTGTCTATGAGGCGCTCATCCCGCAGGTCAGTGCCACGGTCGCCGGCCTGGCCGGACGGCTCAGCTTCACCAGCACGAAGACCGCCCGTGCCCTGGCCAGCCTGATCGAGCGCGGGCTTGTGACGCGGACAGCGGGCCGTCCCGCGACGTACTCCGCCGTGGAGCCGTCGCTGGCGGGCTCAGTCCTCATCGCCAAGCGGGAACACGAGCTCAGGCAACTCCAGCAGCACCTGAACAAGCTGGACGAGGCATTCCGCACCGAAGTCGCGGCGGGCCGGGCCGCGGGCCACGTCGAGCTGATCGAGGGAGCCCCGAGGATCTGGCGCGCCTTCGTGCGGGTCCAGCGAGCCGCCCAGCGTGAGGTGCGGGGCCTGGACAAGCCGCCGTACTTCGTCCCCCAGGGCGAGCACGGCGACGAGGGGCCGAACCTGGACGAGCGGCGCCTCCTGGCGGGAAAGGTGGTGATCTACCGCGTGGTGTACGACCAGGAGTCGGTGACGATTCCCGGCCGGCTGGCCAACATATGGGAAGGAGTCCGCAACGGCGAGCGTGCCCGGATCGGCGGCTCCCTGCCGGTGAAGCTCGTCATGTGTGATGACACGATGGCACTGGCCTGCTCCCCCGCCGAGTACCAGAACGCGATCGCGTACCTCATTCACCCGTCTTCGCTGCTGGAGATGACGTCCGCGCTGTTCGAGGCCATCTGGGACCGGGCCGTGCCGCTTAGCAAGACCGAGTCGAAAGGCGGCGGATTCCCGCTTGAGGAACGCGACCGGCAACTGCTCAACCTGCTCGCCAGTGGCGCCACCGACGCGGTGATCGCCCGTACCTTCGGATTGAGCACTCGCACCGTGCAACGGAACATCCATGAGCTCATGCAGAAGGTAGGCGCGCAGACCCGGTTCCAGGCCGGGATGGAGGCCGTCAACCGCGGCTGGCTGTGACCAGCCGGCCTGGCCAGGCGGGCGCTTGACTCTCACGTCACGTCATGCTGCATAGTCGGTGGCATGGCAGAGCACCTGACCGTGGGGCGCGTGGCCGAACTGGCCGGCGTGACCGTCCGCACCTTGCATCACTATGACGAGATTGGCCTCGTGCAGCCGTCGGCGCGAACCGCGGCCGGATACCGGGCCTACTCGGCCAGCGATGTGGAGCGCCTGCGGGACGTGCTGGCCTACCGGCGGCTCGGCTTCGGGCTGCGCGAGATCGCGGACCTGGTCGATGACCCATCCACTGACGCGGTCGCGCACCTGCGCCGACTGCGGGGCCTGCTGCTTGAGCAGCGCGATCGCGCCGACGCCATGGTGGCCGCCATCGAACGGGAACTACAGGCACGAGCCACAGGGATGAAGATGACACCGGAAGAGCAGCTGGGAATGCTTGGGGTAAGCCTCTACGAGGCCATCGGCGGCGCCTACACCGCGACGCGGCGCACGGACCCACGGATCGCCGCGCAGGTCTGGGCCGCGCTGGGCGACGCGCGGACGGTCCTTAACGTCGGAGCGGGCACTGGCTCCTACGAGCCGCCTGACCGCGAGGTCACCGCAGTGGAGCCGTCGGCGGTCATGCGGGCGCAACGTCCCCAGGGGGCCGCGCCCTGCGTGGCCGCGGCCGCGGAGAGCCTCCCGTTCGCCGACCAGTCCTTCGACGCCGCGATGGCCTTCAGCACCGTCCCCCACTGGCAGGACCCGGTCGCGGGACTGCGCGAGATGCAGCGCGTGGCCCGCCGCGTGGTCGTGTTCACCTACGATCCCACCGAATTCGCGTGGCGCCGCCGGTTCTGGCTCACCCGCGACTACCTGCCCGAGGCCGCCGACCTCGCCGACCCGGACTGGCTACCCCGGCTGGCCGGCGCGATCGGGGCCCGCACCGAGCCGGTGCTCATCCCGTGGGACTGCGCCGACGGCTTCCTCGAGGCCTACTGGCGCAGGCCCGAGGCCTACCTGGAGGAGCAGGTGCGCCGGGCCTGTTCGGTATGGACCAGGGTCGGGCCGGAGGCCGAGCAGCGAGCGGTGCGCGGCCTGCGGGATGACCTTGACTCGGGCCGGTGGGCCGAGCGCAACCGGGAGCTCGCCGGCCTCGACGCAGCGGAACTTGGCCTCCGCCTGCTCGTGGCCTGACTCATCCGCGGCGGCGCGTCGCTCCCGCATGCCGGATGCCCCGCAGTCCGGTGACCAGCGTGCGGATGGTCCCGGTGATGACCTTGTCGGCCTGGCGGTCCACGCGTCGGCGATCAGGGCCTGCGGCGCGGAGATTGCCGTGGTGATAGGAGACCACCCCGTCAGTCTTGACGCTACGTCCGTCCTCCGTGGCTCCCTCGCCCCTATGCTGGCCCTGGTCAGCTTCACCAGAAACGCCAGTTCAGGAGGGCATCGGATGTCCACCCTTCCCGTCGAGGTCCGGTTCCATCACGTCAGCCTCTCGGTCGCGGACCTGGACGCGCAGCGGTCCTGGTACCAGCGCGTCCTTGGATTCGCCGACGTCATCGAGGAGTTCAGCCTCCCACAGCCGCCAGTCCGGACGGTCGTCCTGCGGTCGGCTGCCGGGCTGCGCGTCGAGCTCATCGAGCGCGCCGGGTCCGCGCGGGCCGAGGCTTATGGCGATCCGCTCGACACGCTTCGGGGCCAGGGCTACGGCCACTGGGCCGTCGAGGTCGCCAGCCTGGACAGCGCCTTCGCCGCGATCACGGAAAACGGCGGCCAGCCCGTCTGGCCCCCGGCCGATGCCGTCGAGCCCGGTGCCAGGTTCGCCTACGTGAAGGACCCCGAGGGCAACCTCATCGAGCTGATCCAGCCACCTGCGGGCGGCCACACCGTGGGTCAGGGCGCGACGATGGTCTCAACGCGTCCCGTGGCGACGTCGTAGACCAGGCCCGATGTGCGCTGGAGGCCCCCAAGGCGGGTCTCGGCCCGCAGCGCGGCGACGTCGCGGGCGACCGCGGCCCGCGGGTCGCCGACGGACATCCCGGCGAGCTCGTCCTCGCTTACCTGGAAGTAGCGGGCGAGCAGCTCTCGCTGGTCCTGGATCTTGGTGATGCCGCACTGCGTGTGCTGCATGACGATCAGCTCCCAGCTATCGTCCATGTCGCTCGCGGCGGCCTGCGACACCTTGCGCAGCATGGCCAGCTCGTCCAGCGTGCCCGGGGTGACCCGCCCGCCTACGTTGCGCAGCGCCATGATCTCGCCCTGCTCGGCGCCAAGCACGACGGCCGGGTCGACCCGCGCGTCCGCGCAGCAGATGACGATCGTGGCGAGGATCGGCCGCATGCGCAGGCCAGGGTTGAAGCGCGTCTCGGCGAACTTGGCGTTCCGCTCGGCCAGACTCTCCACGACACCCACGAGGGCGCCTCCTTCCATGATGATTCGGCTCTGGGTGTTACCACCGGGCGCCGCCCCGCCAGGGGAGCGCGGGACTTAGCGGGCGATCAGGTCGAACTCGTTGCCCTCTGGGTCAGCAAGCCGGGCATAGTGGATGCCGGCGCTCGTCTCCCCGAGCTTGGTCGCCCCGAGCCCAGTCAGCCGCAGCACCTCGGCCGCCAGGTCCGCGGTGACCAGGTCGAGGTGCATCCGGTTCTTGACCGTCTTACCCTCAGGGACCTGGCGAAAGCCGATCCGCGATCCGGGGATGGCCGGGTCGGCCTCGACCGTGGCGCTTTCCTGCCCCGCGCCACTGGCCACGCTGCGGCCCAGGGCGGCAGCCCAGAAGGCCGCGACCGCCCCGGCGTCGCGGGCGTCGAAGGTAATGCCGCCGACTGCGATGGTCATGATCTTCCTCTTCCTCTCGCCGGGACCACCCTCAGGTCGGTCCGGCAAGGGCGCCTGCCGCCCACGCCGGCGCCGCGGCAACCCCGGTCCTGTCCGCTCACAGCAGAGACCATAGCCGGTCTACTTCATTAAAGCAAGTTAGCTTGTAAATATGAAGTTAGGATTTTCCCGACGAAACGAAGGGCCGCGCCCGTGGCGCAACCGCCGGGCACGGCCCCGACGGGGCTCACCGGGCCGCCGGGGCCCGTCCGGCGATGGCGGCGGCGACGCGCGGCGGGGTCACCGGCATCTCGTTGATCCGGGCGCCGAAGGATCGCAGCGCGTCCTCGGTCGCGTTGGCGATCGCGGCGGGCGCAGGGATCGTGCCGCCTTCACCCGCGCCCTTGGCCCCGAGCGGGTTCAGCGGGCTCGGGGACTGGATGTGGAACAGCTCGACCGGCGGCACCTCCATGGACGAGGGCAGCGAGAAGTCCAGGTAGCTGGTGGTCTGCGGCTGTGCCGCCTCGTCGTAGAACTGCTCCTCGTACAGGGCGTTGCCGATTCCGGCGGCGAACCCGCCGAGCACCTGGCCGTCGGCAAGCAGCGGGTTGATGACCGTACCGCAGTCGTGCCCGATGACGTACTTGAGCACGGTGACCCGGCCGGTCTCGGGGTCAACCTCGACGACGGCGGCGTGCGCGCCGCTCGCGTACGCCGCCCGTTCCGGGGCGAAGTAGGCCTGCGTCTCCAGCCCGGCGGTAACGCCGCGCAGCAGGGTGATGCCGTGCTTGCCGACGTTGGCGACCTGGGTGACCTCACGCAGCGTCACCGAGATGGACTCATCCTCGGCCAGGCAGACCCGCTCGCCGCGGAACACGAAGTTGTCCGCCTCGACCTTGAGCATGATCGCGGCGGTGGCGAAGATCCGGGCCCGCAGCGCCTGGCACGCCTGCAGCACCGCCGGGCCCGCGGTGGCGGTGATGCGGGAGGCGAACGTGCCCTGGCCGAACGGGATGCGGCCGGTGTCGCCGGTGGTGACCCGGATGTAGTCCATGTCCAGCCCCAGGGCGTCGGACGCGATCTGCGCGTAGACCGTCTCGTAGCCCTGGCCCTGCGGGGCGGCCGCGAGGGTGACCAGGACCTCGCCCCGGTTGGTCAGCCGGGCCTTGGCTCCCTCGTAGGGCCCGAGGCCGCAGCCTTCGACGTAGCAGGCGATGCCGATGCCGATCAGGCGCCCCTCGGCCCTTAGCTCGCCCTGGCGCCGCCGCCAGCCGTCGTAGTCGAGGCGCTCGAGGGTGCCGGCCAGCAGCTCCGGGTAGTTGCCGCTGTCGTAGGTCAGCGGGCTGCCGTCGCGGAACATGATGCCGACCTTGTAGGGGAACTCGTCGGGCTGGATGAGGTTGCGCCGGCGGACCTCGGCCGGGTCGAGGCCAAGGTACTCGGCGATCCGGTCCATCATCCGCTCCATCGCCGCGACCGCCTGCGGCCGGCCGGCCCCGCGGACCGAGCTGGTGGGGACCATGTTGGTGTAGCAGGAGTACAGCTCGGTGTGGATGTGCGGGATCTTGTACTGGCCGGGGACGGTGCTCAGGGTGATCATCGGGACCTGGAGCCCGGCCACGTAAGCGCCCTGGTCGTGCTCGAACACGTCCTTCATGGCGATCAGCGTGCCGTCGTCGTCGAAGGCGACCTTGATCCGGTGGGTCTGGGTGCGCTCCATCATGGCGGAGATGAAGTTCTCCCGCCGGTCCTCGATCCACTTGACCGGCCGGCGCAGCTGCATCGCCACCCAGCCGATGACCGCCTCCTCCCCGTAGAACTGGGCCTTGGGGCCGAACCCGCCGCCCACGTCGCGCGGGGCGATCAGCCGGATGTCGTCCTCCTGCATGTCGTACAGGCTGGCCAGCGCGTTGCGGGCGTAGTGCGGCGCCTGGGTGGAATCCCAGACGACCAGCTGCCGGGTGACGGTGTCGTACCGGGCGGCGACCGCCCGGCACTCGATGGAGTGGCCGCCGGAGCGGGTGATGGCGAACGTGCCCGAAAGGACGTGCGGCGCGGCGGCGAGCGCGGCATCGGGATCCCCGGCCCGCTGCACCACGTGCACCGCGATGTTGTCCCTCGCCCCGAGGTGGGCCAGCGGCGCGCCCGGGGCCAGGGCGGCCGCGGTCGACGAGATCGCCGGGAGATCCTCGTAGTCGATCTCGATCAGCTCGAGCGCGTCCTCGGCGATGTACCGGCTGGTGGCGATGATCACCGCGACCGGCTCGCCGACGTAGTGGACCTCATCCAGGGCCATCGGCAGCCGGGGCATCTCCTGCAGGGCGGGGTGCGCCACCTTGGCCGGCATCGGCTTCATCATGGGCCTGATGTCGTCGCCGGTGAACACGGCGACGACGCCGGGCAGCTCCAGGGCGGCGCTGGTGTCGATGCCGAGGATGCGGGCGTGCCCGAGGTCGCTGCGCAGGAACGCGGCCTCGAGGGCGTCGGGCATGTCCAGGTCATCGAGGAACTCGCCCTGCCCGGTCAGCAGCCGGTAGTCCTCGCGCCGCTCGATGGCGGCGCCGATCATGTTCTGCTTGGGCGCCGCCGCGGCCGGCGCCCGCGTGGCTGCCTCCCGCTCCCCCGGCCGGCTCACGACGCCGCCCTGGTGCCGTGCAGCTGCATGCTGGTCTCCAGGACGGCCTTGATCATCGCCGCGTACCCGGTGCACCGGCAGATGTTGCCGCTGAGCACCTCGCGGGCGTGCTCGTCCGTCTCGACGGGCCCTTCGCGCAGGGCGGCGGTGATGGACATCAGGAAGCCGGCGGTGCAAAAGCCGCACTGCAGGGCGTGGTTGCGGTGGAACGCCGCCTGCAGCGGGCTGAGCTGGCCGCCCTCGGCGAGGCCCTCGACGGTCTCGATGCTCGCGCCGTCGGCCTGCACCGCGAGCATCAGGCAGGACCGGACGGCCGCGCCGTCAAGGAGGATGGTGCAGGCGCCGCAGACGCCGTGCTCGCAGCCCAGGTGGGTGCCGGTCAGCCCCAGCTTGTGCCGCAGGAAGTCGGCCAGGGTGGTGCGCACGTCGGTGATCGCGCGGTGCTCCCGGCCATTGACGGTCACCCGCACCTGGGTGGCGGCCTCCTCGCTCGCCTCAGGATTCATCGTCGTCCTCCCTCTCGCTCCGCACTGCGCACAGGGCCCGGCGCACCAGCACCGACAGCAGGTGCCGCCGGTAGTCGCGGTCGGCGCGGGAGTCTCCCGTCGGGCTGACTTCCCGGTACGCCGCCTCCCTGGCCGCGGCCAGGACGGGGGCGGCCAGCCGTGATCCGGCCACGATCTGCTCCACCGCGGCCAGCCGCAGCGGGGTCGGTGCCACCCCGGCGGCCACCACCCGGCACCGCTCGACCTGGCCGTCAGCGGCGAAGGTGACGCTGGCGGCCACGCCGGCCAGGGCGAAGTCGCCGCGCCGCAGCGCGAGCTCCTCGAAGGCGGCGTGCGTCCGCGGGGCCGGTGAGTCGAATTCGACCGCGGTCAGCAGCTCGTCGGGCTCGATCGCGGTGGTCAGGTGGAACTGGAAGAAGTCGCCCGCCGCGACCTGCCGGGCCCGGCCGGCCGACACCAGGGTCATCCGGGCGTCAAGCGCGGTCATCACGGCCGGCAACTCGGCCGAGCTATCCCCGTGAGCCAGGCTCCCGCAGATCGTGCCGCGGTTGCGGATCTGGGGGTGGGCGACGTGCGCCAGGGCCCGCGCCAGCAGCGGGACGGCGGCGGCGAGCTCGGCCGACCGCTCGGCGGTCCGCTGCCGGACCAGGGCGCCGATCCGCCAGCCGTTCCCGGTCCGCTCGACCTGGTCCAGGCCGGGCAGCCGGTTGATGTCGATCAGGTGCCCGGGCGCGGCCAGCCGGAAGCTGAGCAGCGGGATCAGGCTCTGCCCGCCCGCGAGCACCTTGGCGTCCTCGTTGTAGTCGGCCAGCAGCCCGGTGGCCTCCTCGACGGCGGTCGGCGCGTGGTAGGCGAACCGGGGCGGCTTCACACCCTCACCTGCCCGGCGGTGAGGAACGCCGCTGCCGCCTCGGCCAGCGCGGGCCGCTCGAGCAGCGACATGTGCCGCAGGGCGGCCAGCACGCGGGCCTGGCCGCTGGGCACGCCAGCGGCGATCGCCTGGCCCATCGCCGGGGGCGTCGCGTAGTCCTCGCCGCCGGTCACGGCCAGGACGGGGGCGGTGATCGCGGGCAGCAAGGACCGTGAGTCCATGGTGCCGAGCGCCCGGCAGGCCTGGGCGTGGGCGAGGGAGCTGGCGCGCAGGAAGATGCCGACCACCCGGTTGACCTCCTGCGGGCGGCGCTGCCTGAAGGCCTCGGTGAACCAGCGGTCGGCCTGGAATGGCACCTGCCGCTCCCGGGGCAGGCTCAGGACGTCCTCGGCCCGCTTGCTCCAGGTCGCCGGGGCCTGCTCGCCGTACCAGGCGGTGGTGTCCGCCAGGAACAGGGCGCGCACGCGCCGCGGGTAGCGGCCGGCCAGGCTGACCGCGGTGCTGCCGCCCATCGACATCCCGATGACGTGCGCGGCGGGCAGGGCAAGGGCATCGAGCAACCCGGCGACGTCATCGGCCAGGTCATCGAGGCTGAACTCACCGCCATCCCAGCCGGACTCGCCGTGGCCGCGGGCGTCCGGCGCGATGACGTCGAAGCCAGCCGCGAGCCTGCTGCCGAACTCGCCCCACACCTCCCCCGACAGGGCCAGCGGATGCAGCAGGATGACGGGCTGCCCTGATCCCGACCGCCGGTAGGCGATGCGGTGCCGTGGCCCGTCGGCGAACTGGGCCGGCGGCGCCCACGGCGGCGGTGCGGCGGTCATGCGTCATCTCCTCAAGGTCGTGGTGAACAGGCGGGCGGCGTTGCCGCCGAGCACGGCGGCGGTGCTGGCCGGCGACAGGCCCGCCGCGCGGACGGTCTCGGCAGGCGCCGGGTCGCCGAGGGCGAACGGGTAGTCGCTGCCCAGCAGGACCCGCGCGGGGCCCGCCGTCTCGGCCAGCAGCCGGATGGCGGCGGGCTTCAGCGCCACCGTGTCGTAGTACAGGTCGCCCAGGTAGTCCGAGGGCCGGTCCCGGCTGATGGCGTAGCGCCGCAGCGCGTCGGCCCGGTGCGCGCCGTCGACCCGCATCGACTGGTACGGGAGGAAGCCGCCGCCGTGCACGGTGACGAGCCGCAGCCCTGGGTGCCGGTCGAGCACGCCGGACAGGATGAGCCGGCTGACGGCGAAAGTGGTGTCGACCAGCCGGCCCAGGGCGTTGCCGAATTCAGCCGAGCCGGCAATGGCAGCCGACGGGCCGTCGGCGGGCGGGTGCAGCACGACCGGGACGCCGAGCCCTTCGGCGCTCTCCCACAGCGGCTCGAGCACCGGATCGGCCAGGTCGTCGGCCCCGGCCGGGCTGGTGGAAAGAATCAGCCCCGCCGCCGTGCCATCGTCGACGGCCTCGCTCAGGTCGGCGGCGGCGTGGCCGGTGACCGCGACGGTGGCGAGCACCGCCCCGCCCTCGCTCTCGGCGAGGGCGGCGTTCAGCCGCCTGGCCCAGCTGCGCGCCTGGGCCTGGCTCATGCCCGGCGACAGCTGCACGTCCAGCCAGGGGGACAGGACCTGGGCGCTCACCCCCCGGCTGGCGGCGGCCTGGCGGCGCCGCTCGCGGTCGGTCATCAGCGGCCGCACCAGGGCGGGCCTGGCCCCGGGCAGCGTGACCAGCCAGCCGCCATCGGCCCGCGCCGCGCTGACGCCGTCGGTCTCCCGCTCAGCGGCCTGGCGCAGCAGCGATTCCGGAATCGCGTGCACATGCGTGTCGATTACAGGCGTGCGAGGGTCGCCATTTTTCAGTTGCCCTGATGATTCATTATCAGCCATCGGTAATGAACTTTATTTTAGGCCTGTCAATTACCGCAAGAAGGGAATTCTTAAGGGCAATCCAAAGGAGTGCTTTGGTGTGTCGCTGGTCACTCGCCGGGTGAGCGGTACAGCGTGTCGGCGACGGTGCGCAGCACGTCGAGCAGGTCATCGACGGTGGAGGGGCGGCTGGCGCCGGGGACGGCCAGCGCGGCGATCCGCCGGGAGAACGCGGGCGCGCCGACGGGGACGCCCACCACGTCCGGGCGGCGCGGGGTCAGCGAAAGGCGCGGCGCCAGGCCCAGCCCGATGCCGGCCGCGACCAGGCCCTGAATGGACTGGTAGTTGTCGGTGCGGAACGCGATCCGCGGCTCGAAGCCGACGATCCGGCACATCTGCTCGAACGCCTGCTGGTAGGGCGGGCGGTGCGCGCGGACGATCCACGGCTCCTCGGCCAGGTCGCGCAGGGACACCTCGCGCTGCCTGGCGGCCGGATGGCCGGCGGGCAGCACCACCCGCAGCGGGTCGGCCAGCAGCTCGGTCCGCTCGAAGGCCGGGTCGGTGACCTGCGGCGCGTAGTCGTAGTCCCACACTAGACCGACCGCGATGCGGGAGCTGTGCAGCTGGGCGACCACGTCGTTGGCGTGTGCGGGCGCGAGTACCACCTGGACGTCGGGGTGGCGCCGCCGGAACTCCCTGATGGCCAGCGGCACCAGGTCGGCGCCGGCGGTGGGGAAGGCGCCGAGGGCGACGACGCGGGTACCCTGGCCGAACTGCCGCAGCTCGTCTTCCAGCTCGGTGGTCTCGGCGAGCAGCCGGGCGGTGCGCTCGGCCAGCAGCTTGCCCGCCTCGGTGAGCTGGATGCCGCGGGGAATGCGGACCAGCAGCGGGACGCCGACTTCCCGCTCGAGGATGGCCATCTGCTGGGAGACGGCGGGCTGGGTCAGGAACAAGGCGGTGGCGGCGGCGGTGAACGAGCCGCCCTCGGCTACCGCGGCGAATATGTGCAGCCTGCGCAGGTCAAGCATCATTGCCTGGTTTCTCGCCGGGCGGGCGGGCCGGCCCGCTCCAGCGGCGGAAGAGCTCGTGCCCGATGTCGAACTGGTCCAGGATCTTGCCCGCGGTGTGCGCGAGCAGGTCCTCGATCGTCGCGGGCTGATGGTAGAAGGCGGGCACCGGCGGCGCGATGACGCCGCCGGCCAGGGTGACGGTCTCCATGTTCCTGATGTGGATCAGGTTCAGCGGGGTCTCGCGGGTGACCAGGACCAGGCGGCGGCGCTCCTTGAGGCAGACGTCGGCCGCCCGGGTGAGCAGGTCGGTGCTGTTGCCGGTGGCGATCGCGGCGAGGGTGCGCATCGAGCAGGGCACGACGACCATGCCCGCGGTCAGGAACGAGCCCGACGCGATCGGGGCCGCGAGGTCCTCGGCCGGGTAGGCCACGTCGGCCTCGGCGGCGAAGCTGGCCGCGGAGACACCGAGCTCCTCGGCGATGGTGCGGCGCGCGCCCCGGGAGATCACCAGGTGGACCTCGACGCCGTCGGCCTTGCGCAGCGCGCGCAGCACGGCCAGGGCCAGCTGCGGCGCGCTGGCGCCCGTTACCCCGACGATGAGCCTGCGCTCACTCACGGTGCCTCCCGCTCGCGCCGGGGCGCCGGGGAGGCGACGCCTTCCCTCGCTCCACTCCCTCGGTCGCCCCGCTCAGTCCAGGCGCCACCGCGCCCCTCCGCTCACTCACGGTGCCTCTCCCCCGGGTCCCGCGTCGGCGCCGAATATCACCGGCGGCGCCTCGGTGATCAGGCCGGAGCGCTGGATGGCCCGGTAGCCGCCCATGATGAGGGCGCGGGTCATGCCGGTGGCGGCGGTCTTGTCGCGTTCCTCATACGCCCTCAGCAGCCGGTGGTGGTCGGCCACCGAGCGCCGGATCTGGCCCGGCTGCGACAGGCTCAGGTGCCGGAACTGCAGGGTGCGAAGGCCCAGGGTGTGCAGGGTGCGCTGCAGTTCGCCGTTGCCTGACAGGCTGACCTCGACGAGGCGAAAGCCGACGTTGTGCCAGAAGTAGTCGTCGACCGAGTCCCGTTCCACGTCGTCCTCAAGCGCCCGCTGCCACTTCCACAGCCCGGCCAGCTCCTCATCCGGGCAGGAGTCCACGATCAGCTCGCTGACGAGGGAGAACAGGTTGGCCCGCAGCACGTAGACGTCGTGCACCTGCTTCAGCGTCGGCCGCACGACCTGCGGGCGCCGCCGCGGCGGGACGTCGATGACGCCGTGCCGTTCCAGTTCGGCCAGGGCCTCGCGCACCGGGGTGCGGCTGGTGCCGAAGCGCCGGGACAGGTCGACCGAGTTGAGGCTGTCCCCTGGGCGAAGCCGCCCCTCGACGATGTCGATGGCGACCTCGTCGAAGATCTCCTGCGCCAGCGGCTCCCGGTCGGCCAGGTTCCTGATGCTCATCAGCATCAGCGCCCGCCGGTCGGTGACCGCGGCCTCCGGTCCGAGCGGCAGGTTCCAGGTCTGCGCGCCGGCCGCCGCGGGGTCGGCGTCCCCTTGCGGGTCGCGCGGCTCGATGCCGTCGGCGGCCGCCACGCTAGCGCTCCAGCCAGGGCCAGCGCTCGGCGACGCGGCGCAGCACCTCGGGCGACGACTCGGCCACCGGAGGGAAGTCGGCCAGCCGCTCGAACGGGCGGCACGCGTCGATCAGCGCCCGGCTGTTGTAGGGGACGGCCCCGGGCAGCCGGAGCGGGTCGACCCGGCTGCCCCATGAGTAGCGCATGATGTCAATGTCCCGCTCCGGGTCGCAGCGGGTGGACACGGCCCACATCACCTCGGACAGGTCGCGCGGGTTGACGTCGGCGTCCACGGTGATCACCAGGCGGTTCATGTAGGCGGTCACCGGATGCTGGGCGGCCAGGTAGCCGGCCTGGCGGCTGTGCCCGGCGTAGCGCTGCTCGATGGCGACCGCGATGATGGACCGGCCGCCGCCCGCCTCGTGGCACCACACGCCCGCCACCCCGGGCAGGCCCGCGCCGGTCAGGGCGTCGGTGGCCATCGCGGACTTCAGCACCGACCGCATGTAGGAGTAGTCGTGCGGCGGCTTGCCCGGTGGCGCCCCGAGGTTGACCGGGTCGTCGCGGTGGTACAGCCCGGTCACGTCGACGGTCAGCACCGGGGCCTGGCCGCCGGAGTAGTAGCCGGTCCACTCGCCGAACGGCCCTTCTGGGCGGGTGCGGTCCGGGTACAGCCAGCCCTCGAACGCCAGCTCGCTCTCGGCCGGAACCGGCAGCCCCGTGTCGGGCAGCCGCACGTACGGGACCGGCGCGCCGAGGATCGCCCCGGCGTAGTCGAGCTCGGAGACGCCCAGCGGCACCTCGGTGCCTGCCACCATGAGGAACACCGGGTGATGCCCGAGTGAGGCGGCCACCGGCGCGCGGCCCTCCCGCTCGAACCAGGCCCGGATGTGCTGGAAGCCGTGCTTGCCCGACTCGATGTTGACCGAGACGGCCGCGCCCTCGTCCTGCACCTCGATGCGGTAGGCGCCCAGGTTGGGCGTGCCGGTCCCCGGGTCGACGGTGACGACCGCGACGCCGGTCCCGATGTAGCGGCCGCCGTCGTGCTCGTGCCAGATGGGGGCGGGGAAGTCGAGGAAGCTGATCTCGTCCTTGCCCAGCCGGTTTTGCAGCACCGGGCCGGTGGCGACCTCGGTCGCGGCGTGCGCCGCCGCGCCGGCCGCCCAGGCGGCGGGCCGGCCGCGCAGCGCCTGCACCAGGCTCGCGTCGGACAGGCCCGGCCCCAGGCCAAGCGACAGGCCCATGAGCGACGGGCTGGCCAGGGTGGAGGTGAGCACCCGGCGGCCGGGCGGGTAGCCGGGGATGTCCTCGAACAGCAAGGCCCGCGGCCGGGTGCGCCGGTAGTTGAGCTGGCTGGCCGCGCCTATCTCCAGGTCGGCGCTGGCCCCTGAGACGTGCTCGAGCTCGCCCGCCTGCTCTGCGTCCGCCATCCACTGACGGAGGTCGTAGACCGACACGTGAGGTTGCTCCTTGCCTGTCGCGATGAGCGGAATCTGTAAGTGTCGACAGCCGGCACTGTAAGGTGACTGGCGGTTGCGGGTCAAGCGTGACTTTCCCGGCGGGCAACGGCACCCACTTCGTTTCCAGGCACGCATTCCGCGGCATCGCGTGGCTGTTAACCGCGAATCCGGTCACGTAGGCTCCTGATAGCCAAGTGTCGGCAAGTGGTTCCTGCTGGAGAGCTGGCCGGTGGGCGCTGGTTCCAGGCTCGCTGGTCTTCCGTCCCGCCGCGGGGCCGGCCGACCTGGCTGACCCGCCCACCTGGTGGCGGTACGTGCCCGGCGCCGGCTGGGCCCACCCGGAGGGACCGGGCAGCACCGCAGGCGGCCGCGGCGACCACGTGCCACGCCGGGTGGTGAAGGGCGGGTCGCACCTGTGCGCGCCGAACTACTGCCAGCGGTACCGCCCGGCGGCGCGGCAGCCGCAGCCGGTGGAGTCGTCGATGTCGCATCTCGGGTTCCGCTGCGTCATCCGGCCGTCGCGCTGACCCCGCCGGGGCCCGCCGGCCCGGCCTGCGGCTCTGCGGCCTGCCAGCCCGCCAGCGCGCCCGCCGTGTGGACGGGACGCCCGCCCGCCACCGTCGCGGTGATGGCGCTGGCCGCCAGGGCGGGCAGGTCGAACGGGTCGGCCGCGAGCACGACCAGGTCGGCCAGGTAGCCCGGCGCGATCCGGCCCCGCCTGGCCTCCTCGAACGCGCCGTAGGCGGAGCCGGCGGTGGCCAGTGACCAGGCCTCGCGCGGCGTGACCGCCTCGCGCGGTCCCACCAGCATCCCGGCCCTGGTGCGTCGCTCGACGCAGCTGCGCAGGGTGCGCAGCGGGTCCAGGGGCGCGTTGGGGAAGTCGGTGTTGACCTGGACCGCGATGCCCAGGTCGAGCAGCGACCGCACGGGCATCATCCGCTGGGTCTCCTCCTCGCCGAACATCCGGGGCCAGGTGTCTCCGTTGGCCCACAGGAACGACGGCTGGGTGGAGACGACGACGCCGAGGCCCGCAAGCCGCTCCAGCTGGCCGGGCCGCGGGGCCAGGTAGGCGTGCTCGACCCGGTGCCGCAGCCGGCTCGGCCGCTGCGCGGTGGCCCGCCCGATCGCATCGGCCGCCATGTCGACCGCGCGCTGGCCGATGGCGTGCACCGCTACCTGCAGGCCGCCGCGCTCGGCCCGGGCGACAAGCTCGTCGAGGTCGTCCTGGCCGACCCGGATCAGCCCGGTACTGGCCGGCTCGTCGCGATAGCCTGCATACAGCAGGGCGTTGTGCATGGTGCACGAGCCGTCGATGCTGACCTTGATTCCGCCCAGCCGCAGCCAGTCGTCGCCGAGCCCGCTGCGCAGGCCGAGGCGCAGCAGGTCGTCGATGGTGGCCTGGCCCTCGATGACCCGCACGTAGAACACCACCCGCGTGGTCAGCCCGCCCGCCTCGCGCAGCCTGGCGTAGTCGGCGAGCTCGTCCGGGCTCTGCACGATCTCGTGGATCTCGGTGATCCCGTACCGCGCGAGCCCGGCGATCCCCTGGCGCAGCGCCGCGAGCCGCTCGCCCTCCGATAGCGGCGGCACCACGGTGTCGGCGCGCAGCGCGTCGAGGCGGAGCTTGGCCGTCTCGTGCAGCACCCCGGTCGGCTCGCCCCCGGCGCCGCGCTCGATCCGCCCGCCCGGCGGGTCGGGGGTGGCCGCGGTGATCCGCGCGGCGGCCAGCGCCGCTGAGCTGGCGCTGATGGCGTGCTTGCCGACCGTGCGCAAGATGACGGGCCGGCCCGGGCAGGCCTGGTCGAGCTCCGCCCGGGTCGGCAGGCGCCCCTCCGCGAGCGCGGCGGCGGACAGGTTGTCGCCCTGCACCCACTGGCCGGACGGCGCCCTGGCCGCGGCCAGCCGGACTTCCGACAGGACGTCGCCGATCGCCTTGGGCGCCAGCGCGGTGAAGTCGAGGAAGTGCATCGCCAGCACGGCCGCCCGGTGGTAGTGGGTGTGGCTGTCGGTGAACGCGGGCATCACGTGCTGGCCCGCCAGGTCGATGACCTCGGTGCCCGGCGGCGCCTGGGCGAGGATCTCCCGGGCCGGCCCGACGGCGTCGATGACGGCTCCCCGGCAGAGCGCGGCCTCGGCGACCGGGCCGGCGTCTTGATGGATGCGGCCGTTGACCAGCGCCAGGGTAGCTGTCATGGCTGTCCTTTCGCTCCGCCGCGGTTACGCGGCCGGGCTGGTGATCAGCCCGGACTCCTGCAGCGCCCGGTAGCCGGTCATGATCATCAGCCGGCTGACCACGACCGCGGTGTCCCGGTCCCGCTCGCCGTAGGCCTGCAGCAGCCGCCGGTGGTCGGCGA
>Ga0335075_10004990_pt1 | contig 20669 bp, 26 predicted proteins | sample Lox_Sample_24_FD_206723 | JGI IMG/M metagenome (GOLD analysis project Ga0335075, IMG submission 206723) | Soil microbial communities from Loxahatchee National Wildlife Refuge, Florida, United States - Lox_Sample_2.4 | ecosystem: Environmental > Terrestrial > Soil > Wetlands | place: USA...
AAAAGAAGTGGGTAACGTGATATTTTAGGCTAAAGAACGCGGTACAATCATGCGCCGGCATATTCCAAGTATTCTTAAATCCGTTCGTCATATCTGCTTCTTTTTCCACATCAGGCTTCTAAGTTTTCGGTTTCAGTCATTCAGACTAAGGGTTGTGCTGCCATAATGAAAAATCGACTGTTTGACTACACCATATGTGTGATGTGTCCAATCTCCTTCTCGCTCATCCCCTTAATAAGACCCGAAAGGTCACCGACTGGGACTCGGAATGGGAAATCAAGAACCGCGAGCATTTCAGCCAAGAAGAGCCACCACACTGTCATAGAAGTCACGAACAATGCTGCGCCAGCAGCCTTGATGATTATCAGCGAGGCACTACTGAGATCCTGATTTGGCAACTTACATATTGCAGCTCGCCGGCAAGTTCCATGTTTCCGGCAGTGCCTAATGCGATGTTGAAGTGCTGGCCAGTAAGAAGTCCAAAGGCGAGAACCAAACTTGAAAAGCATATTACGTGCGTGATATCCGTTCTCAATGAGCAGACTAGGAAAATAAGGTTGAGTAGTCCCATGAAAAGTGTGAAAAATCCTAATGTTTTGTTAGTAATCTCGAACCGCCTCCTCTTCTGACTTTGGCAAACTAACCAAAACTAGCGTTGAAGCCTGTGCTCGTGAGACCTAACGCGGGGTTTGTGGGGTCCGACGAATATGCACCATAGGCAAGATAATATGGCTCGATCGTGTAAGCGAATGTGAGCCAAAAGGCGCCGTATGCCATGAAGACAACAAATGAGAAAGTATCGCCAGTGATAAAGTTCAGGAGGCCACCGATTATCAAAAGCGCGCCACCAAACCAGTAGTAGGCTCCGCTATATTATTTGTCAATAAAGAGAAAATACGTATTGTGAAGCATTGTGGCTTACACTGAAGCTATGCCATTACCCCCAGATCCGCGCCAGCCCATGAGGTCACAAGAGAGAGGCGTCAATGCGAGCATAATACCAAGCAGGCCGCTTTGAACAAATTAGAATTCCTTCCCTTGTTCGAACTTCGACGACTTACATGGGAGTTGGGTTCCCCATATTCTCAAGCAATCCACGTTTGGATTCCCTCTGGGGAACTATAAACATCTTTTCAAAGAGTTCAGTTGAGATTGTGATCCCATTAAGTCTCATAGATTGTCTCTTTTCCTTGGAGGGATCCATATCACCTATACGGCTGCGGCGGTCTCCTCCCATTGAGGGATTGGGAACAGAGATGGGCCGGGTGGTAGTGGTGTCGCTCATCTCATGCTCTGGCATCCTGCCGGTGGTATGGTCATCATTGTATTGAGGTGCCATTCTGAAGTTATGGATGAAAGCCGTGGTGAGATGGTCAGGCAGATGTTTAAAGACTCTGGTTTGTGTGGGTGGAGTAGAGAAAAATAAGAGGTACTCATGATATATATATTGGGAGCTGATATTTTTATAACTTGTGCTTTGATCCCGAGAGGAGTGCTGGCACCTCGGCCATGTTCCACTGCCTCATAGGCATGTAGTCTCGGACACAAGGAAAGCGGAGTCTATACATACTTTGAAACGCTGATGCCATGGCTGAAGTATGGTGCGGTTTTTGTTGCTATGAGATGAAATGTCGACTTGAGACATTCGGAAGGCCAAGATCAGGTACAATCGGCATATGAATAGGGTGATGTGATTGGATGGGCTAGGTATGGGATCTACCGGAGGTGGCGGGGTAACGGCTCTGCAGCGACGGACGAGATTGCGCGCCATTGGCTGTATACCCGCAGTTTCAGATCTGAAGTTTTTCTGGAACTGCATACAGAAGACACAACGGACTGATGGGAAGGGGTAACTTGTTTCACTGTAGCATGGCACGAAAACATTCAGCTGTGGTAAATGCCGGGAGGATCGGGAGGAATAGCGGAGGAACCTTGTAACTGGGGCAATAGCCTGGTCAATCAGGTACTTAACAGATACATTTTGTATAACGTCAAGATTAATATAGAAAACCATAGGCCTTGCAACAAAATTGGTTTTATATATGTTGTCTTACAGGTGGTCGGACCTCACTGTCGCCAAAAAAAATCCTTCGCGGCGTTCCGTGTGAAATGCGGGAGCCCCGCATAGTAATACAATCGGCTCCTAATCCTGCGAGGATAAACACAGGAATTGGCGTTAAGGCTAGAATTACTCAACAGTACGCAAATTAAACGGACATTCTGATTCAAGTCCTAAAACAAAACCCAATTAGGAGCCGCCGAGGCTGAAATAAAACCCCTCCTCGGCTTTTGGGTAGTACTGGGCAGTACTGGTTTAGTAAAGGTGGCTGGTAGTTGTTTCAGATCAAATCAGTCTCATAGATCATCTTGCACACGTCAAATTTAGACCTCATACTTATCCTCCCCAGTCCACATGGCAGCCCTGTTCAAACATCAAATTTTCTTGGTTGATCATAACCAACCATCACTCCGGTGCGCTATGACGAGTGTCTTGCCCGCTGAGCCGAACTTGTGACGTAATAGTCTAGACTAACTGACCTGGACAACCTGACCTGGATTACCTGACCTGGACTACCTGACCTAGTATTGCTCAGTGGCGTCAGTCTCATCAGTCACAAGCCTCGTACAGCATACCTTGTCTGCGCTGTAACGTAGGAGGCATTTTGGTGATGCCTTACTCCATGTTGAGAATCCACAAACCGCATACCTTGTAAAACAACGTTGGTGAGGTTTCGACGTTTAAACTGCGCTTCCTGTAACAGCGAGTCCGAGTCAATTATCGTCCATGCGGCATTTCCGTTATGCAATATCAGTTTTGATTGTGTCATAAAAACTATCCTTGGTTCTCATTTTCGAGACCATAAGGTATAGAAATCCTACAAAGTAAGTGCATCCCCATTCTCGTTGTCGTTCTCAATTCAATCCAATCAATAATCTTCTCGTCGTGATGACACTCCCTTCTTTTGAACCAGATACAACACTCACGACCCTCTCTGACGCGGAAAATCCAGACGTCGCTACCCAGCAAATGGAATTGGTAATCAGGACATCAGGCCGAGCAGCTTCTCTGCAGCCAACACGATTCTGTTACCCATATGGCCATGAGAGCCGCAAGCGTCAGAAAATCCCGTACAATGCGAGTATCGGACACAATGTGACAAATGGTGACAAGAAAAAGGCCCAGATTGCAGAAGGTGAGTTTTGATATCAAATTGAAATGAGCCCCAATCCTTATGTCAAGCCATCATTCTACATACTATCTTCACTATGTCTATTTCTACCCAGGGCAATCTGACAATTTAAAGTGAAACAGATGATCACTGCAGCGCAATGGATCCCCGTGGAGAGAGTTGACAGCCAAATTGAATGGTTTTACAATGAGCTAGGCATTGACGATGAGTATTTCGAGCAAGAGTCCGCCCATGTTATTTCCAATCATATCGCGTCGCTTTATGCCGCTAAGGTCGCCTCGGTTGCACGAGAAGGGACCAGGGAAGAGATTGGATTGGATGCCGAGGCCAAGGACCATGCCATCTACGTCGACACTAGTGAACGAGGAAGACCATGGAGCCGTAGCGGTGGCCGGAGATACGAACAGAGATTAGAAGAAAAGTACCTCGATGGATCAACTGCCAACAAACGCTTCCGGGTCGAGGCCTACTGTTCGCCTACCAACTTGACAGGCTATCCACCTTTGGACCCTTCAAAAGTGCCGATCATGCGATGCTATTTCGTTTATGAATGCCGGTTTGCCGAGCCAAATCCTAGCCCCGTGGAAACAGACCTTGCACGCATTAGCGACAGGATGTTTCTCGCCAAAACCACCAAAAACACTATGGATATCTACCGAAATATCATCGACGAGGCAGTTAGCAGAGCTGGACCCGTAATTAAGGTCTTTGATTCAAATGTTGGGGCTTCCTCGGAACGAGAGAAGAGACTCGTGGTAGCATTCCGCCAACGAACCGCACCTGGCATGTTCAGTGCACTCAGCGACCTTTACCACTATTATGATGTGATCTGCCCGCGAAAGTACCTCGATAATTTCTCAAACGGAATTACCGTCCTATCAATGTACCTGAAGGCTGCGACTGATTCGAAGCGAGCTCCGGGCGTCAAGCCTCAATCTATCGAGCAGTCGATACAACAAATTTCCAAGGAAATATCGCTGCTTTACTGTATTCCGCGCAATAAGTTTCAATCTCTATTTGCGAGTGGCCGTCTAAGTCTGGAAGAGACAATCTATGCCCATTGCGTATGGATTTTTGTACAGCATTTTGTAAACCGACTCGGTAACTCTTTCCAAAGCCGACCCTTCATCAAAATGGGCGTACTGATGTCTTTTAGGTCCCGAATATAGTTCACTTGTCTCGGTCCTGGACCCAAAGAACAATGATCATGCTGAGATTCTATCTATGATCAAGCGTCGGCTAAGAACTGGTTTCACTGCAGACTATATCGCCGAGATCATTGCACAATATCCCGAGCTAGTACGACTGTTGTACGCGAAATTCGCAGACATTCATGTCAAGCCGCAAGAACGTAGCTTTGATTATGTCCCGCCTGCGCCTCCGGTTGAAATGCTGTCCGATGCTCAACTCAAGGATCTTATTTCAAGGACTGTAAGCAACGACTATGAGCTGATGGTAATGGAAGCCTTCACGGTTTTCAACTCCGTTGTCCTCAAGACCAACTACTACACTCCTACTAAGATGGCCCTAAGCTTCCGTCTCGATCCAAAGTTTCTCTTGGAACTTAAGCTTGAATATCCTCAACCGCTCTATGGAATGTTCTTGGTGATCAGCTCCGAGTTCCGTGGTTTCCATCTTCGTTTCAGGGACATCGCCCGAGGCGGCATTCGAATCGTCAAGTCTCGGAACCGCGAGGCCTACTCAATCAACGTCCGTTCTATGTTCGACGAGAATTATGGCCTAGCCAACACTCAGCAGAGCAAGAACAAAGATATCCCTGAAGGTGGATCTAAAGGAGTTATTCTTCTCGAAGCCGGAGAACAAGACAAAGGCAGTGTAGCTTTTGAAAAGTACATCGATAGCATCATTGACCTTTTGATTCCTCTAGAAAATCCAATTGTCGACCTCTACGGCAAGCCCGAAATACTCTTCATGGGCCCAGATGAAAATACGGCTGATCTTGTGGATTGGGCTACTGAGCATGCCAAGAAGCGTGGAGCACCGTGGTGGAAATCATTCTTTACTGGCAAGAGCCCGAGACTCGGCGGTATACCCCACGACACTTATGGAATGACAACACTATCAGTTCGCGAGTATGTTACCGGCATTTATCGCAAGCTTAACCTAGACCCATCAAAAGTCAGAAAGATGCAGACTGGTGGGCCTGACGGTGACCTTGGCTCAAACGAGATCCTTTTAAGTAACGAGAAATACGTGTCAATTGTCGACGGTTCTGGTGTTCTCGTCGATCCAAATGGCATCGATCACAAAGAGCTCATTCGACTTGCTAAGGAGCGCTGTATGATATCAGAATTCGACGTCTCAAAGCTCTCCAAACAAGGCTATCGGGTCCTAGTGGACGAGACAAATGTCAGCATTCCAACAGGCGAGGTGATTGGTAACGGTACAACATTCCGAAATACGTTCCATTTACGAAACATGGGCACAGGCTCTAATGTGTCCGATGATCCGCATTCGGAAGCCGTTGACATGTTCGTACCTTGTGGCGGCCGTCCAGAGTCGATTAATCTTTCAAGCGCCAATAAGCTCATTAAGGATGGCAAATGCATAATCCCTTACATCATCGAGGGCGCCAATCTTTTCATAACCCAAGACGCCAAATTACGTCTCGAAGCTGCAGGCTGTATAATCTACAAAGACTCCTCGGCCAACAAGGGCGGTGTGACCTCGTCCTCACTTGAGGTGCTGGCATCGCTCTCCTTCGACGACCAAGGCTTCATCGAGAATATGTGCGTGGGCCAGAACGGCATGCCAGAGTTCTACAAGGCATATGTGAAAGAAGTCCAAGGGATCATCAAGCAGAATGCGAGACTGGAGTTCGAAGCCGTCTGGCGCGAGCACGAGGAAACAGGCATTTCCCGGTCGCTACTCAGCGATGCTTTGAGCGTGACGATTACTAGATTGAATGAGGAGCTCCAAAATACTTCCGGGCTCTGGAATAACCCCATCTTGAGACAGGCTGTGCTGAAAGACGCCTTGCCTAAGTTGCTTCTCGAGAAGATTGGATTGGACCTGATCATTCAGAGAGTAGGTCCCGCAAAAATCAGTCCAAAGGTTCCATCTGACGTCTTATATAGGTTCCTGATAACTACCTCAGATCCATCTTCGGCAGCTATCTTGCATCCCGATTTGTGTACGAGTTCGGAAGTAACCCAAGCCAATTCGCATTCTTCGATTTGTAAGTGTCCCACGATATTATATCTTTCCGATCGTGTCAATACTCATGTTCCCCGCAGTATGTCCAAGAAAATGGCCGCCGTGGCGCCTAAGCATGCTTCCCCACAACGCAGCATCGCCATGCCGAACTCCCAAATGGGAGTCGTCGACTTGCGCAAGCGTGGACGGCGCTACACGTTTGTGGCCGCGCCTGCCGCGCAAGAAGATCGAGATAGGAGGCGCCGCAACGACGATTGGAGTGAGGAGCGCGCTGACCATCGCGTCCCCGGGGAGATGATGACTATCTTTGACATCAAGGACTCTTCCAAGGGCCAGATTTACATCCTCTGCCGCGCGGCGGGAGCGGGCTTCAGGCAAAGGCTGTCCAGCCAGTGGTAACATAGTGTGTGCTGGATGCTAATCATGTTGCTTCTGAAAAAGATTTGTTTGTATTTCATTCACTGTTTTGCATTGACGCATATCTGCAAAAAGTCATCATGTACCATCACATAGTTGCCTTGACGGAACACTGCAAACAATCGACTATTCTGCTCTTAAAAACAGCAACGAGCAGGCAGGTCCTACGAATTGCAATTCTGTAAGACAATAATGGGTGGGATTTTGCTTATATTGTTCATTAATTCAGTCTCTTCATATATTTTTTCTTTTTTTTTCCTTTTCAAAAATAAAATCACGTTGATTGCCTTAACCTGCTATCCAGCCATGTTCCAGTCTCGTGATACGCCTTTTCAGCTCCAATATTAAGTGCGGATATTGATTAAAATCCTACAAATTTTGATAGACCTGTAAAGACCCGAAATGCCATATGAGAGCCTATTTCAAACCATCCGTAGAAAAGCGGAGATCAACCATCTTCGCTACACAATTTAAGATCTCCGCTTCGTCAACTTCTTTAGAACGATCTGCGGCTTCGGCAGGCTTCACATTCTCGTTCTCGGGTTTTTGATGTGCAGGAGTCTTCCGAGTAATGCCGAGTTTGAATGACCGTTCCACGATGTCATTTGTTGCCTCGCCCATCATGTCTGATAGGACCTTGGCTGGGTGGAATCGCGTTGCGAGAGCGGACAGGAGAGGTACAAAGTCCGAGAAGCGTCCTGCATTCGGGTCATCCGGCAGCTTGCTATCCAACTCGGCGAGGACCTTGAAAACAGCCATCGGGAGACCAATCCAGGCAACGCTGCGATGTTGGGAGTGAGGTCAGTAGTGAAAATATTGGCTAGGAGCAAAAATGCTGGGTAACTCACATTGCCACAATAACCTCTTCTTCGATTTTTGTAGACGAGTTGAGGTTCCGGACGTGGAGGGCCACCATCGATGAGGCAGCTTTGAGTCTTCCCAATGCAAATTTCTGAAATCGCTGTACAATTGGGATGCTACCGCTGGGGCAATGGATGTACGGCGAGTATAAAGTAGCAAGAACGGAGCTGAACATGGTTAGAATAGTTCACCATGACCAAGGCCTTTTACCGAACTTACTCGCTGACAATAAGTATATAGTTGGGCATCCTGCAAGATCTTGGTGCTAAAGCTTTAATGTAGTCACCCGTAATTTTCAGGTATCCCTCCTTCCAATTTTTCAGGCGGTTGTCAAATTGCGAGATTTGGGTTATTTCAGGAATGATAGATGCCTTGTCAATAAGGCCACCAGACCATTCCCGATCGAAGCTGTTATTCTCATGGAAGACGGCGACGTCCCGTACTATATCGGTCAAATCGCACAAGCAAATGAAAGCCTCCAGTACTATTCGCTTCGTCTTGACATCCGTGAATCGGGGAAACATAACTTCAAGTCCAAAATCTGATATGCTGACAAGTGGCCATGTCGACTTAGCTTCTTGTATGCGGTATGCGCGTCGGAGGGCAAACGATATCATTCGATCGCGCACGAGGCAACACCACCATACTATCTGACGGCGGCTGGGCGTGACCTCCTCTTGAGGTTCCCAGAGTTTCATTGCGCGGGCGTGGAGGAAGGCTCGGTCAACCCAGTAGCTATTGACTTGATATTCGCTATCAAAGGGACTCCAGAATGTGAGCAGAAGAGCGACTTTGGTAAGAATCATCAGATCTGACGTATAGTTGATACGATATAGTAGCTAAGATGTAATTAGCAGTTTCTATGATGAGGGGGTCATCTTTTGCTTACACTAGCTTTGTCGAAATATGCTCTTTGGCCTTCATAGACGGATTTGAATGGAGTGCTAAGAAGTCGAACCGCGGAGATGTGCTACAAGTTGATGTGTCCATTAGAAGGGGTGTGACTACGCGCTAATTAGAAGACACCTACACCGAAAGCCACAAACATCATAGCCTGGAAAAGGGGCAATTCAATCTTCTTCCCAAGCTGCTCATCGTCCTCAATCTTGTCGTAAACTTGCATGAAATCGTACTCATCGACCACCGGGCAGAAGGGGTGGAAGTACTGGAAGTAGAGCTTTACCAATTCATCGCGTACAGCCTTATGGGGAATTCTGCACGCATCTTCGACCGTCATGAATTTTCGGGGGCGATGCAGAAAAGTGTCGTCCGATCCGAATGCTAACTCGTGGGAACGTTTACCATCGGCTCCGAGCCTTTTGGAAAGCGCGATTGCAGATGTGCCATCTAGGTCTAAGCGAATAGTCAGACAGTCAGACTATGCGATTTGGAAGAGTGCGCGTAACGAGAAGTAACTTGCCTGCGGGGAAGAGTAGCTTCTCTATATCTATATCCTCCTCCAAGTTGACGCTCGGCTTAAGCTCCACCTTTGCGGAATAAGCGCGCTTATCCGCTAAATAAGCTGCTGGAGAGGACCAGGACGGCGGATCCGTGCCGGCTCTCTTGACAAATGAGGCTGTAGGCGTAGAGATGGATGAAGATGTGATAGTGGATGCGGTAGTTGATGCGAAGGTAGAGGCCGATGAGGCTGGAGTCGACGAACGGTGTTGCAGGCCTGGAACACTTGGCATCTGAGGTCCGTCAGGGTCAAAGTGCACAGGAACACCGTTGAAGATAGCGTTGATTACGTTCTCCACTTCAACAAAGCGATCAAAATCAAAATCCATGACTCTTACAGACCTTTGTTGCGACGTTTTTGAGAGAGAAAGAAAGTTGATGAAAAGTTTTGTTGATAGAGCCGTTGATGGACGTTTGAGGTCGAGAAAGATAACGTGTTTAGTGGCTGGGCGGGGTACGCTGGACTAATGCGGGGGATTCGAAAATGGTCACGGAAGCGACAGCAAAACAGGAAGAATTCTGCCTAACGAGGCGCCGATACTGCGACTGGCGGCGACGGGCCACTTCAGATTGTGCATATGCAAATAACGAATATAAGATGGGTTAAATGGTATAGAAGCAGGACAATGCAGATAGAAGCAGCAGTCAGCCGCTATTTCTATATGTATGTGTATGTATGTATGTAGGTATGTAGGTATGTAGGTGGGTATGTATGAATGTATGTATGTATATATGTAGGCATGTATGTCTGTATGTAGGTAGGTATGTAGGTATGTAGGTAGGTAGGTAGGTAGGTATGTATGGATGGATGTATGTATGTATTTGTGTGTGTGTGTATGTATGTATGTATGTATGTTTATATCGGGAGCCATATCTATATCCTTGCAGCTAAAATGCATCCTGGGCTTATGGGACGCCATTTCGCACCCCTTGCGTGCTGATGCCGAAATTGGTAAATCCTTGAAGAAGGGGCTCTGGCTGTGCACATCAAACATAGTGTTACCAAAACTTGAGGTATCATTTTGTGAGGTTACACTTAATTCGAGCACACTCGACGAACCAGCCTTCTCTCTACGTAAATGCATGCCCTAAGCACCATTGTGTTTTGACGGACCACAGCACCCTGAAACGTATCCCATTATTCGGAAGTGGTGCACTAGCTCCTTCCGAAGAAAATTTATTCTGGGGTGCACACGCGCTTGGCTGCGCCCTTGAACGCCACATCAACGCCATAGAAATGCAACTCTTCAGAGTTTTCTTCGCTTTGATACTGCAGACTTCGACCCAATCCTGCGTCTTCGTATAACCGCCCTATGATAATTCTACTTCCCCCTAATCTTATCATGCTATCTCACCCCTTGGTAAACGCTTATGGGCTGCATCTAGGATGAATCCTGTTCCTCCCCACGTGCGACTATGCGTACTGCGATTTAAGCTCCTTATTAAGAGGAATGCATACTTCGAGTGTTATCCCTTATGGTGACTCCGTTGGCCATATTGAGGTATCCTTGATCCGCAGTACGAGCTGCCACCTAGATACGTAAGAGAGTAACGCCATTCTGGTGAATACGGTAAGCCTATTCGTCGTCAAGCGCGCATTTGCACAGTTCAACGATCTTTCTACACTTCATCTCATTCGTTCATTTCTATTCTTGGGCTGTGCTTCAATGGCATAATCTCCGATGTAAAGCCGATATAAACTGTCCTTCGTGGACTTCAAAGCAACGCGTGTACTGCGCGTACAATACGAATTAAGTTTGCGGGGGTAACCTAATCCTCACTATATTACGCTCACGCCCTATACACTTCTCATTTCGATTGAATCGGCCTACGATGCGATGACTATTCGCCTGCGTGGCCTAGATTTCGCTAAAGAGTCTTCTTATGCGCTGTTGCCTACAAGTCTATACTCCTAGTTGATCTGCCTGGACTGATGGAGTTTATCAAAGGCCGGCCAGGCGCAACAAACTTCAGATTCAGGTTGGGTACCATCACATAGCTCTCCATACAAGAATCGACCTCTGGAAGCGAGAAGTGAGCTTGGCCCCGCAACAACAGCAAAGCTCTGAAGTAGAGCCCGCTGACGTTGCTTACTTGCGAACATGGTCACCGACGTTTCGATTAGTACAGTAAACCATGTCGCACAGCTTTCCCGTTACTGGCTCGCCCCGGTGCTGAGTATGCACTGCTGACGTTGTATTTCATACATGTGGTTCTCTCCCCACGTTGGGCCTCTTCTCGATACCCATCACTCTGGCCATTCACGAGTCAGGATGGCAACCTCGACTGCGACTGACGAGCTGGCGTATCTCACGTGGCACAACACTCTGGCTGAAGTCGCATGCAGTCCCGTACAGCTGCGATGACGGCGGTTTTATGTGTGTCACGATGGCTACGGAGTCAAGTGTTCTACGGGATACATGATACTGCTGGCAGGCTTCCTCCGTGTCACGTCCAAAGCCGTGGTAATTAGAGCGGTATCGATGGGCAGCTCACACACCAACTGTTAGAGTCTCGTTTTCAAGGGGTTCGACATCGGCATGTAACATGGCGAGGTGCTTGATCCCCAATCATAAGGTCAAGAACCGGTTCGAAGAAAATTTGCCTCCGGCTTAAGACGAATATTTTCTGCTTAGGCGTTCTTATTGGGTTTTCCAATTTTGTTCCTCGTCTTTTTTTCCGCCGGATTTCTTCCTCGAGGATTAACTCCGCACTCTTGAGATCTAAGACCGGCAGAGGAATTGTCGGAACGGTCAGTATTGGTATTCTTCCAGGCGGCCCCGGAGAGCTTCAGAAAACCTGTTACAACCCATGAAAGAGGCCTGAACTTCTTCGTCTGGTATGTCGCCTGACGCGATCAGCAACATGGCGCAGCTGCTGCAGAGTCTGTTTCCTGGCCTTGGCTGTCAAATTTTCAGCGGCTGAGTCAAAGTTCGCGTTTCAGAATTTTTAGCGAATGTTATATGTATAATGTATATGCAATTTAGCGGCCTCGGTACTGTAAACTCGCTTTTTATAGCGCTCCCGACGCCTCGGTCGAAAGACTCGTGTAGAAAGTTTGCCCTCCGCCCATCCATCGTCCACCTCCTCCCCTTTCATCCTAAGCTACGCATGAAACAACTTACCGTCGTCATGAGACACTGGCTCTTGTCTATCGCGTGTACTTTTTCTAAATGGAGCTTGCCACCGTAGCGTACGGCCGAGGTTTTGAGATTTATGCCCAAAAAAGAGTCACGACCGTATTGGCATTTCGTAACGTGCACACTTTCCGAATTGCGCCATGTCGGTTGATTGACCTCTTCTCGACTCCAGTGCGGAGCAGAATCTGCGGAGAAACCAAACTATTATTCATCATGTTTCAGACGGAGATCCTTCGTCATTGCTATGATTTTTGCTGGAGTCTTATAAGTTCTTAGCGTCGACTCTTTGGAAATAGACATAGACTTTGCGTATGTTTATCGACGCCGACGCCGACGTTACAATGTACCCCCCTCCTCACCACGGCCGCCTTTCCCTCCGAACGAAACTCCGTGAATTCTTCACGACCAAAATTCGTGAGGATGTCCTGCTGGAGGCGGAACTGCTCGCCCTTTCCTTTGCAACTGGTGTTGGAGATGCAACGACATATTCTGAATTTCGCGTCTTCACGGCCAATCACACTGGCAACACCCTTCTGCTCGCCGTTGGTGTTACCGAGAACTGGAGCGGTCGCCAGCTGGTGAACGGAATTCCCATTCCACTACAGCTGATCGGCATCAGTCTGTCCATGTTTGTCCTTGGTAGCCTGGTTCCAGGACAACTGGGGAATCTTTTCGGATGTCAGCGGCGGTGGTGGTTGATGGCCAACAATTTCTTCCAGTTTGCGCTGGTTTTCATTGCCTCAATGCTTCAGGCTTACACCATGGGTTGGGATGCGGGTCCCGCTAGTAAACTGGTAATCGATCAATGGTCAATGGGTGTCATTGCTCTCCTAGCTTTCTCTGCTGGAGGCCAAGTTGCCGTGGCAAGGTCGTTAGGTATGACCGAGATCACAACAGCGAACGCCACTTCAGCATACGTTGATATGTTCATCGACAAGAATCTGTTTCGACCCGTCAATAGGTCGCGAAACCGACGCATTTGTTTCTTACTGAGTCTTTGCGCGGGGAGTTTCTCTGGGGGCTTTACATATCAGAAGTTAGGACCGGCCAAGACGCTCTTTATATCTTCGATGGGAAAGGGGGTGGTCACAGTCTTGCTACTCTTCAATAAGGGGGGCTCCTTTAGGAAGAGATGCAGCTGCGCGAAGGATATTGACAGTAAGTTTGACTCGAATTCTTGAAGTTATACATCGCGATGCTCGGATTGTATTAATTCGTGAGGCGTAGGTATCACATTGGACAACACAAAGTATCCAGACCTTTATTATTCAGAGAAAGTAGCTCCACCAGGCCTAGAGATCATGAGCGACATACAGGACACAAAGTATCCAGAGCTTTACTATCGCGAGAAGACAATTTCACCTGGGCCAGGCGCAGAGATGCTGAGCATCGGAGAAAACATGCCTCGAAATCTCATCGACAGCTACCTAGACCTTCCTGGCGGCGATTTGTACCTTTCGCTACCATCGTGGACCATAACGGTGGGCGAGTATATACACAGAAACTTCCCTGGAATCTAGATCGAGTACCTTGTCTATCTGGATCTAAGAGCGGATATCCGTAGTCACGTGCCTACGCCATAAATTAATGTCACTGTGCCTTCGGAGCTGAATACAACAGGACAGAGTATTGCTCTAAGACTGTTTGATTCAACATCTGTTCGGAGCTGGTTTAATGAAATTTGGGCTTCATGTATCCTCATGGTCACAACTATCGTGGTGAAGCTGCTTCGAGAGCAGACACGAAGAACAAAACTGGGCGGCAGCGGCTGCAAGCAGTCGCGTTGAGGTTTGCATTGGATTTTGGACTTGAATATGAGCAGAGCATATTGTACGAAAAAGCTTCATGTTGTGTAGTAAATATGCAGAGAAAACGAATATAAAGTTGTACGATTGTATATACCGAGCTCCAAAACGCCTCTCTCCTGCACAGCATCTTCCTTCCATCACGTGGATATGCTGTCTCGAGAAACAAATGCCCTATTGCTTTTCCAGTATTCTCGCTGCATCACCGTCGTGAAAATCACCACTTTTGTCTGCCGAATCCCCATCGTCCGCCCAATATTCTCCAGCACATCGAGGACCCATTCGTGTAGAGCTTCAGGCACTCCAATAGCGCTCCCCGCCACCTTAAGTGGCCACAGGAGCATGAAGACGCTGGTCAGTTGAATGTTGGATCCGGGCTCAGGAGTGGTGGCGTCGGGGCGATATAGCTGGCTCGAGACGCTGGCGCAGATTCGGGAGGCGAGATGGGAGATAATGGCCAGGGACTGTGTCTGCTGTTCATACAGTTCTGTCGGCAACGATGGCAGGAGGATCAAGTGCGTGAGGATAAGCTCATGGACAAGAATACGTGTCCAGCGGTAGTGGTCCCACATTCGGGCAATCCAATGATCGCTGTAGACGTGGTGCTGGCCTTCATATGTGCCTTGCGCCTCGGGGGATATCACAACCCTGTACTTCCAGGCGGGCGGAAGAGCCGCCTTCCACTCACCTAATGCGGTGTCTAGAAGCAGAGCTTCTCGGATGACGGCATCTGCATCAACCGCTTGACCTTGCTGGACAGATGCATTAAGATCGACGAATTGAATGATAATCTCAGTTAGAGAGGCTACTGGGGCATCTGTTTCGCATAAGGCCGCTCCCCATATGCGAGACCATTTTGTCATCGAGGCTGGAAACTTCTGCCCGTTTCGGACATACTTCATGAACTAGGGCTGTGTTAGCTGCTTCTAGGCGAATAGAGTATAGAGAGTACCATTGCAAAAAAGAACTGATGTTTAATCCTGACTCCAAACTTTTTCTCGAACTCTTTAAAGCCGTCCCAGTTGAGCATTACAGCAATGCCATCGAGGTGAACCCCCCACTGCCCGGGAGATGGCACTTCACAATTGATCATCTACAAAAGGTCAGCTGAATCGATTTAGCCAACCTTTCACACCATATTCACCTCGAATAGGGCCAGCAGCATGACCGCCTTGAGCGTGTAGCCCAGATCAGCACTTTCGGGGACTTGCAGAGAAGTCATAACCCGCCGCAGCGTCGCCGCATATTTCAGCCTTGCCATCTGCATCATCTGCTTATCATTCTTCACATTGGATAGGCCCGCCAAGCCCACACATGATATTGCGTCCAGGAAAGGCTTGTGTTGGGACACGCCGCGCCAGATTTGTGATGAGAAGATATCTAGTGGCCCGATAGAGGCAGGCGACGGAGCGGTCATATACTGGTGGAAGAAGAAGTTGATACCGGGATCCGCAGTAGATGAAACTAGGTTTCGAAAGATGGCTATTGAGGGACTGGACGCTGTATTCGACAGAGTTCCAACTCTGGAGGGAGTAGGAGTTGCGATTTGCGAGGAAACAAGGGCGTTTCCAAGCTCATCCTCCTCCTTGTCTGCCCCTACCCCTGCCCCTTCCCCTTTCGACTTCTGCCTCTCTAACAGGGCCGGTCGGCCGCGTGCCTTTCGTATGACCTTTTCATTTTCGTCGCGGAAGAGGAGGGCTAACTGGTCTCGATAGCCGGGGCAGGCCTTACCAGCTCGGCGGCACTGTGCGCATTCGGGTTCGGCAAGGTTGCACTGGCCGCACGTTAGTATTAGCATTACCGCAGAAGAGTCGCGTCATAATGGTCATGGTCAAGGTTATAGTCATTGTCGCGGTGCCCAGTCACAGACCAGCCGTGGGCCGCTCGTAGGTCGCCCAGAACCAGTCGCGGAAAAGATTGCGGGCATGTGAGAGGAAGAGGAAGTCTGGCCGAGGCGGAGGCGGAGGTGGAGTGTCTTATCTTACCTTGATTCTTCGCAGTCGGCAGTTGGCGCAAGCCTTGCTCGGCAATCCGCTGAAGGCCATAGCATAGTAGTCGTAGTCACAATCGAGGTCACAATCGCAGTAGCAGTCGCAGTTACAATCCAATCAACCGGTGTCCTTGTCCTTGTGAGCAGCTTTTGCCGTCAGCTTACAACTGCACAAGAGCAGATGAGGCAGGTGCATCGTGAATGTCGACGGCATTTGTTCGTATTTGAGGAAGTTGGTGGTAAACGTGGTCAACTACGCATGAAGAATGGCTGAGCTTTCAATTGCTTCAATTTTTTCAGCCCTGCCGGGGGGTTACGTAAGGCAGAAGAAAGAATGTTATGGGAATTCGGGAGTGCTGATTGGCCGGCCTGCGCCCATCCACGACCTGTATACCCGATGGGGCCTAGCGCCTCACATAGTGAGTATTGGCTATGCCGCGCAGAAGATAGGGGGGTAACAAAAAGCCCGCAGCAACCCACCATAAAGGGGGAGGGACAATTAAGGGGCAATGGGGGTTCTTATTTCAGCCTTGCTGCCCCACGACCACTTCCAATCCTACCGCGCGTCCATTGTGCTCAATCCAGTAATTTCGCTCGTCCTTTAGTATCCCTAATTTGCAGGTAGATTGGATGGACCGCAGCATAGTGGGCATTTACATAAAGTCTGGCGGGAACATAAATATACACGTCTTGCAGCCCTCTCAAAAAACAACGAAAGTTGGCACCCTTTCATTATCATCTCCCTCGTAAACCTTATATCATACGGTTTAGTCCCTCGAATTTTTGAACCATTTTGCTCTTTTACATATTGTCCGAGTCTTCTTTCTTTCCTTCTCTAAATTTTCTGTTTCTCTATCTTCTTGTTTTCACCATGGCCGTCTCACACTACAACTACACGCCTTCCCTTGATGCTGCCATCGTCGTAGCGGCCATGTATTCCCTTGCTTTCATTTTGACATTCTTCCTATGGGTGAGGTATCGAGCTTGGGTATGGGTGGTGATGGTATTCGCAGCCGCAAGTAAGTCCTCGCCTGAGATTTCTCGACAACACAGTTGATGAACCCTCAATCCTGAAAGAAAACCCACTAACCTGTCATTAGTGGAGTCTGCCGGATATATTGTACGGTCAATCTCGACTCAGAACGTCACTAACAAACCACTGTATATCGGTCAATTCACCATGATCGTCCTGGCTCCCGTGCTCATGGCTGCAGCGTGCTATGTTGTCTTTGTATATTTTCCAATCTCACCGCGGAACCCGTACCCAAGCTGACGAGTTGTTTTCCAGGCGCGGATTTTCTACCATGTCGTGCCTGAGAAAGACCGAACAGCTAAGCTGCTCTGGGTTCCTCGTAAGCTTTGCTACTTTCTAAGTAGGAGCTACGCTAAATAGCGCCACTTCTCTCAGCTCGCTTTTTGACTCCAATCTTCGTTACGTGCGACATCAGTAAGTACACATATCTTCACCAGCCCCTAAAGTAAAACTTTTGACACTCAACCAGTCGCCCTTTTCATCCAACTCATCGGAGCTGTCACCGTTGCCTCAATCACCCCTACCGACTCCGATGCCCAATCCAAGGCAAACAAAGGAAAGATTATTGCAATCGTTGGCCTCGGCGTCCAGATTTCCTGCTTCGGCCTTTTCAGCGTCATCGCTGTCCGCTTCAACTTCACCTCTAAACGTTTCGAAGCCGCGTACGAGGAAAGACTTACGGGCTCGCTTGGTGAGAAATACTGCACCCTCGATGGTGGAGAACATAGACTGAAGAGGAATTGGCCGGCTCTATTGCGATGTATCAATATTGCGTGTCTTCTGATCTTGGTAAGGACCGAATACCGAGATCTCATCATGCTGCCTTTGTTTTCTGTGATGCGTTGCGGCTAATCTCAGTCGGCAGGTCCGCTCTGTCTATCGCGTCTGCGACTTCGCCTTAGGGAGAACGGGATACACGGAAGAACATGAGTGGTGGTTAGTATCTCCCCTGTTCATGCTGCATAATAGTCAATCTAAAGCATTGCAATAGTGCTTATGTTTTCGACGCTCTGCCTATCTTTCCATGCGTTGCCATGTTCCTTTACTGGCATCCAGCCAAGTATCTTCCGTATCTCGGCTTCCGACTGCCAAAGCATGCTCGTCAAGCCTCATGAATAGTGGGTAATCTGAAGTATCCGTAACAGAGTAATATTGTCTCGCTGAGTTAGAATTGTCGAAGCTTGGAAATGTAATTAACATAATTAGATTAATCAGCATAAAGGGATTTCGAGAAAATAGGACTACTGTTAGCGCGGGATAATATAATGTCATGTTCATCTAAGTTAATAAGAAATTTTCTTGTATGTTAAGGAGTGGTAGAGGCGATGATGTACCATTGGCCTGTCTAGCAGAGTAGGTCGATATGCTGCCAATTAGATAATACAACTAAACTAGAGGAGGAAGAGATTATTCCAGGGAGAATGAACGCGAGACATTTACATGAAGGCGCTAGTGAATACCGCCAGTAGTGAATATCTAAGTGAATAAACATAGGAAACGCTAAATTGGAAGGCACGTGCTCCTTTCTCGCGACAGCTGATCGTACGATGTATTCAAAATTAGAAACAGCTCTCCTCACTGACTTTAATACCGTGTCAATGGATGAGAAAAGACTGTTTGCGCAGTCAGCTGCCACATCACAAAGTACATATTCCCATAAAGCTTTATGATCTCATATGGCCTATGAGCTTAGCGTCATGTGGGTTGTAACATTTCTGACGTCATCTTACTCACGACAGAAGTCAGACTTGGCTTTTTCTTGTTGACAGCAAAAGGACACTTAACTCAAAGTCAACTTAGGTTATCATCTGATTCAATCCGCATAATGGCGCACGGAAAACAATCAGGCTCTCTTACTGCTCACCTTTACTCTGCGAGTGACTCCTCTGTGCGAGATGCCACGCAACATCCTTTCCTTGAGCAGGCCGGCAACGGCACACTCTCAGCATCTACTCTCTCCAAATGGCTCGTCCAAGATAAATATTACCAGCTAGCATACGTGAACTTTATCGGAGGCCTCATTGCCAAGTTGCCCCTCACATCATGCACTTTCCCAAACTCTGACCAAGATAAACTGACCTGGAAGACGCTCGACATGCTTATCACCGCACTGACCAACATTCGCCAGGAGATTGAGTTCTACGACAAGACCGTGGACAAGTATAGTCTGCCGATAGAGGAAGCGCCGCCAAATGATGCGACCAGTCAGTATATCAAGCTGTTTGAAGATGCAAGTGCCCAGGATACGCCCATAATTCATGGACTTGTAGTGTTGTGGGCAACGGAGCAGGTTTGAATGCCTTTTTTTTTTAATGACCAACAGAAGACACTTTTCGAGTTACATAATCTGACTCGACTGTTGTCTATAGTGCTACTTTGACGCATGGACATATGCATTATCAAAGATGAAAAATGCCGATCACTTAATATCATCGACTCATAGCGAGGATGGTGCAATTGCTGCACTCCATAAGGAGTTTATCCCCAACTGGACATCTGAGCAATTTGGCGACTTTGTGAAGGATCTGACTTTCTTGACCAACGCCTGGGCCAATATATCAGACACGAAAGATGTGCAACTGAGCAGGAATTTCTGCACACGTGTTATAGTGCTAGAGGCAAGATTTTGGCCTGATGTGTGATCTATAAATGCCAAGTTTTCAATCATTCTCTATTTTGAGAATGTGAGAACGAAGTTTCCTTTGCTGAGTTAATTTAGCTGTGTGACAACATTTTCCTCAATCATAGCAGCGCATGATTCTCCGCATGACGAGCTGAGAATTGGACAGATTGTAACGGTATCTCTCCCTGTAATTCGTGGCACCTTGCCTGCATTTAGCGATGTTGAACACCAAGCGGATATGCTAAGTACAAATACTGATCATAAATTGCGGTCGGACCCAAGCTAACTCCCGTATAGTATATCACAAATGCAATAGGGGCATACAAACAGGTCTACAGCACTTGGAACACGCCATCTCGAGTCGCTGGACTAAGTATTGCAATACAATAAATACATGTGAAGAAGTAATGTATAGGATTGGGATTGTTACAGCTGCGTAAATTACCCTGATTTCTGCGTTCGCCTTTGACACATATGTCGTCTATTTCCCCGGTGACGATATTTCCCACTTCCACCCCTTTAGCAGAGGTTTACGGATGCACGTCGAGTAAAACCCGGCATTCGCCGAACATCACGATACCATTACTATCGTCATCAGGAAGTTTCCGGACAAGAAGCACGACCTAGAGAAACATGAAACCGCGTATAACTATGGCAAAACGTGCGAATGGAAGCCTAAAGTTCAAGATTTGATGGCAATTTATGCCTCCTATGTCCTGATCTGGGCTGCGTTGTAAAAGGAGCGCGACTTTTCTATGGCGAAAATAAATATTCAAACATGGTGACAGCTATTTGAATGCACTTGCTGTTGGATATAACGTTCCATTTCTCTCATTTGTCCTCTCATCTGTCCTCTCATATTGTTGAAATCATTAATGAGTTGTCAAGCCAGTTGAGTTCTCCGCTTCTTATAGGGGACTCGGCAAATGCATCATAGTTGAATAGACATTATCAATTCCATCAATTGGTTCTAG
>Ga0335075_10004991_pt1 | contig 20668 bp, 15 predicted proteins | sample Lox_Sample_24_FD_206723 | JGI IMG/M metagenome (GOLD analysis project Ga0335075, IMG submission 206723) | Soil microbial communities from Loxahatchee National Wildlife Refuge, Florida, United States - Lox_Sample_2.4 | ecosystem: Environmental > Terrestrial > Soil > Wetlands | place: USA...
CGGCATTGCTGATGTCAGCCCTTCAGGCGCCAGCGCTGCTGACGCCAGTTCGGCAACCGCCAACACTGCTGACGCCAGTTCGGCAACCGCCAACACTGCCGACGCCAGTTCGGCAACCGCCAACACTGCCGACGTCATCGTCGTCGGGGCTGGCCCTGCTGGCTCGGCTGTCTCCTACTATCTCGCGGCCGCCGGCCTTGACGTGCTGACGCTGGAGAAGACGAGCTTCCCGCGGGAGAAAGTCTGCGGCGACGGACTCACCCCTCGCGCGGTCAAGGCACTGACCGCGATGGGCGTGCCGATCGCGGAGGGTGACGGCTGGCTGCGGAACAAGGGCTTGCGGATCATCGGCGGCGGCGGCCGCATCGAGCTCGACTGGCCGGAATTGTCCAGCTACCCCGGTTACGGCATGGTCCGTACCAGGACAGACTTCGACCAGATCCTTGCCCGGCATGCGGTAAAGGCCGGTGCGCGGCTCGTCGAGGGTGCGAATGTCATCGGCCCGCTGATCGATGACCGGAGTGGCCGGATCACCGGAGTGATGACCAAGGACGGCCGCCAGTACCGCAGCCGGCTTGTCGTAGCGGCTGACGGGAACTCCTCGAGGCTCTCGGTAGCCATGGGGCTGCACAAGCGGGCTGACCGCCCGCTTGGCGTGGCAGTGCGGACTTACTACACCTCGCCGCGGCACAACGACGACTATCTCGAGGCCTGGCTGGATCTCTGGGACGGAAACAGTCTGCTGCCCGGTTACGGGTGGATCTTCGGCATGGGCGACGGCACCTCCAATGTCGGCCTCGGGTTGCTGAACACCTCGACCGGCTTCGGCGAAATCGACTACCGGGTCCTGCTGCGTAAATGGCTGGCCACGATGCCGGCCGAGTGGGGCTTCACCGAAGAGAACCGGACTCAGCCGGTGCGCGGCGCCGCGCTGCCGATGGGGTTCAACCGGACACCGCACTACACCAGGGGCCTGCTGCTAGCCGGAGACGCTGGCGGGATGGTGAACCCGTTCAACGGCGAGGGCATTGCTTACGCGCTTGAGGCCGGCGAGCTAGCGGCCCGGGTAATCACGCAGGCACTGGCCAGGCCGACGGCGGCGGGCCGCGAACGGGTGCTGCAGACCTACCCGCGCCAGCTCAAGGACGCCTACGGGGGCTATTACACGCTTGGCCGGGTCTTCGTCGACCTGATCGGCAAACCGTCGATCATGCAGTTCTGCACGAGGCACGGAGTGAAGCGGCCGGCAGTGATGCGCTTCACTATGAAACTGCTTGGCAACCTGACCGAGACCCGCGGTGGCGATGCCGTGGACCGGCTACTGAACGCGGTGTCTAAGATGACGCCGGCGGCTTAACCGGCAATGCTGACTAACCGAGCAATGCCCGCTGACACGGTGCAATCGAGATGAAGGGGGTGACAGGGCAATGAGCCTGTACGTGCCGATCCTCGCGCTGGGCATACTCGCCGCGGTGTTCGCCGTCTTCTCGCTGGTCGCGGGCTCTTTGGCCGGCCCGAAGCGGTGGAACAGGGCCAAGCTGGAGGCCTACGAGTGCGGCATCGAGCCGACCAGGCAATCGGCTGGCATCAGATTCCCCGTCAAGTACTACCTGACGGCGATGCTGTTCATAGTCTTCGACATCGAGATCATCTTCCTGTACCCGTGGGCTGTCTATTTCGACAAGCTCGGGGTGTTTGGCCTGGTGGAGATGGTCACGTTCATAGCCACGGTGCTCGTCGCCTACGTCTACGTCTGGCGTCGCGGCGGGCTGGAGTGGGATTAGCAATGGGAATTGAGGAAAAGCTGCCGTCCGGCATCTTGCTGACGACGGTCGAGAAGGTGGCCGGTTACGCCCGCAAGAGCTCGGTATGGCCTGCCACATTCGGCCTTGCCTGCTGCGCCATTGAGCTGATGGCAACCGGTGGTCCGCGGCACGACCTGGCCAGGTTCGGTATGGAGCGGGCGTCCAACACCCCGCGCCAGGCGGACCTCATGATCGTGGCCGGGCGGGTGAGCCAGAAGATGGCGCCGGTGCTCCGGCAGATCTACGACCAGATGTCGGAACCCAAGTGGGTCATCTCGATGGGCGTCTGCGCGTCGAGCGGCGGCATGTTCAACAACTACGCGATCGTGCAGGGCGTGGATCACATTGTCCCGGTTGACATCTACCTGCCCGGCTGCCCGCCGCGACCGGAGATGCTGCTGGATTCCATCGTCAAGCTGCATGACCGGATCCAGAACATGAAGCTAGGCGTCAACCGGGAGCGCGAGGTCACTGAGCTTGAGGAAGCCCGGCTGCGCCGGCTGCCATTGACTTCAGGGGCGCTGACCTCCGGCGCGAGCCTTCACGCTAGTGGCGGCCACGACAGTGCTGGCCACGACAGTGCTGGCCACGACAGTGCTGGCCACGGCACTGCTGCTCACGAGCATGCGGGCCATGGCGACGCTCCGCGGCTGGGTGGTCCGTCGTGACCGGGCCAGAGGAGCCCAAGCAGGACGATGCCGCCCTCGAGCACGCCCCCGGTCCCGATCCGGCTGCGGTGGCTGGCCGGGAGCGGCTGGCCGAGCAGGTCAAGCGGACCGGGATGTTCGGCGTCACGGGCACCGGTGACACCTCGGGCTACGGCGGCCTTCAGGTCCGCCGGGCGCCCCGGCTTTCCAGCCCCCGGCCGTACGGCTTCTACTTCGACGATGTGGCCGACAAGCTGGCCGCCTCGCTCGCGACCGTTGGCGTCAACTTTGGTGACGCCGTCGAGCAAGTAATAGTCGCCAGCGGTCAGCTCACCTTGTACGTGAGCCGTGAGCACTTGCCCGCGGTGGCATCGCGGCTGCGCGACGACCCGCTGCTGTCCTTCGAGATGTGCCTCGGCGTGTCCGGGGTGCATTACCCGGCGCTGGCCGGCGAAGAACTGCGCGCTGTCTACCACTTGCTGTCGATCACCCACAACCGCCGGCTGCGGGTGGAGGTCACCGCGCCCGACGCTGATCCGCACGTGCCGTCGCTGGTGGGCATCTATCCCACCTGCGACTTCCACGAGCGCGAGACCTGGGACTTCTTCGGCCTCATCTTCGACGGCCACCCCGCGCTGACCAGGATCGAGATGCCGGATGACTGGCGGGGACATCCGCAGCGGAAGGACTATCCGCTTGGCGGCATCCCGGTGGAGTACCGCGGCGCGACCATACCGCCGCCCGACGAGCGGAGGGCCTACGAGTGACCGCTCCGGCTGATCATCAGACCGACGGCACCGGCGCGGTCGGCGCCAGCAGCGAGGACCACGGCCGGGACCCTTACGACCTGAGCGACGACGACACCAGCGCCGACGGCTACGACGAAGGCCGGGTCTACCACGTCAGCGGGCAGGACTGGGACGAGGTTGTCGGCGCCGCCGCTGCCGATGACCGGGTATCTGACGAGCGCATGGTCGTCAACATGGGTCCGCAGCACCCGTCCACGCATGGCGTGCTTCGACTAGTGGTGACCCTGGACGGGGAGACGGTGACCGAGCTCCGGCCGGTTATCGGTTACCTGCATACCGGCATTGAGAAGAACATGGAGTTCCGCAGCTGGACTCAGGGCGTCACCTTCTGCACCCGGATGGACTACCTGTCGCCGCTGTTCAACGAGACTGCTTACTGCATGGCGGTGGAGAAGCTACTCGGCATCGAGTCGGAAGTGCCCGAGCGCGCCAACGTGATCCGGGTGCTGATGATGGAGCTCAACCGGATCGGCTCGCACCTGACCGCGGTCGGCACGATGGGTCTGGAGCTAGGCGCCACGACCGTCTTCATCTACGGCATGCGCGAGCGGGAGAAGACGCTCGATCTGCTTGAGCTCATCACGGGCCTGCGCATGAACCATGCTTTTATCCGGCCGGGCGGAGTCTCGATGGATCTGCCGGCCGGCGCGCTGGAGCGGCTTCGCGAGTACGTCCGGATCATGCCGGCCCTGCTTTCCGAGATTCGCGCGCTGTTCGACGCAGCCCCGGTCTTCATTGCGAGGACGAAGGGCGTAGCGCACCTGGACGTGACGGGATGCATGGCGCTCGGCGTTACCGGGCCGATCCTGCGCGCGGCCGGACTGCCCTGGGACCTGCGCAAGAGCCAGCCGTACTGCGGCTACGAGAACTACGAGTTCGATGTGCCGGTGCAGCAGAGCGGTGACGCCTTCGGACGGTACCAGGTCCGGATGGACGAGCTCGACCAGTCGCTGCGGATCATCGAGCAGTGCCTGGACCGGCTCACCGAGATGGCCGGCCAGCCGGTCATGATCGACGACGCCAAGATCGGCTGGCCGGCGAAGCTGGCGCTCGGCCCGGATGGGATGGGTAACTCGCCGGATCACATCGCGCACATCATGAGCCAGTCGATGGAGGCCCTGATCCACCACTTCAAGCTGGTCACGGAGGGCTTCAGGGTGCCGGCCGGGCAGGCGTACGCGGCCGTGGAGTCACCACGCGGGGAGTTGGGCTGTCACGCAGTGAGCGACGGCGGCACGCGGCCCTACCGGGTGCACTTCCGGGATCCGTCGTTTACGAACCTGCAGTCGGTCGCGGCGATGTGCGAGGGCGGAATGATCGCCGACGTCATCGCAGCGGTCGCCAGTATCGATCCCGTGATGGGAGGCGTGGACAGGTAATGGCGCTGAGCGAGGAGGCACGCGCCCGGCTTGAGCCGCAGGCTGCCGAGATCATCGCCCGGTATCCCAAGGTGCGCTCTGCCCTGCTGCCCCTGCTGCACCTAGTGCAGTCCGAAGAGGGTTACGTGTCGCAGGACGGGATCGAATTCTGCGCCAGGCAACTCGGGCTGACCGAGGCTGACGTGACCGGCGTGGTGTCGTTCTACACCATGTACAAGCGCAAGCCGATCGGCGAGTATCACGTCGGCGTCTGCACCACAGCTCTGTGCGCGGTCATGGGCGGCGACGCGATACTCGCGGACCTGAAGGACCACCTCGGCGTCGAGGTGGACGAGCCGACCGCGGACGGCAAAGTCAGCGTCGAGCATGTCGAGTGCAACGCGGCTTGCGACTACGCGCCGGTGGTCATGGTCAACTGGGAGTTCTTCGACAACATGACGCCGCAGTCCGCGCGTGATCTCGTCGACCGGCTCAGGACCGGCGCTGACGTGAAGCCGACGCGCGGCGCACCACGGCTATGCACCTGGAAGCAAGCGTCGAAGATCCTGGCGGGCTTCGCTGACGGCCAGGCGGCCGAGGGGCACACCGCGGGCGAGCCGAGCCTGGCCGGCCTGCGGATCGCCAAGCAGCTGGGCTGGCGTCCCGGTGGCGGCGGTGCCGCAAGCAGCAGTGCCGCAAGCAGCAGTGCCGCAAACAGCAGTGCCGCAAGCAGCAGTGCCGCAAGCAGCAGTGCCGCAAGCAGCAGTGCCGCAAACAGCAGTGCCGCAAATGGCGGTGGAGCACAGAGCACCCGCCCGGCGGAAGGACAGCAGTGAGCACCATCCTGATCCCGGAGCTCAGCGCGCACTGGGATGAACCCGATTCGTTCCAGCTAGCCGCCTACCGCCGCGATGGCGGCTACCAGGCGCTGCGCAAGGCCCTTGCGATGGCGCCGGACGAGGTTATCCAGACGCTCAAGGACTCTGCATTGCGCGGCCGCGGCGGGGCCGGCTTCCCCACCGGCGTCAAGTGGGGATTCATCCCGCAGGGCGACGGCAAGCCGCACTACCTGGTGGTCAATGCCGATGAGTCCGAGCCAGGCGCCTGCAAGGACATGCCGACCCTGCTCAACAATCCCCAGGCGCTGATTGAGGGCATGATCATCGCGTGCTATGCGATCCGGGCGAAGCTCGCCTTCATCTACATCCGCGGTGAGGTTCTGCATGTGATCAGGCGGCTGCAGCTGGCCGTTGCCGAGGCCTACGAAGCGGGCTACCTCGGCCAGAACATCCTCGGCTCCGGACTCGACCTCGACATCGTCGTCCATGCCGGCGCGGGTGCCTACATCTGCGGCGAGGAAACGGCCCTGCTCGACTCACTCGAGGGCTTCCGCGGGCAGCCCCGCCTCAAGCCGCCGTTCCCGGCAGTAGCAGGCCTGTACGCCTGCCCGACGGTCGTCAACAACGTCGAGTCAATCGCCACGGTGCCGTACATCCTGCAGTACGGCGCCGCCGAGTTCACCCGCTTCGGGACCGAGAAATCGAAGGGTTTCGGGCTGTTCTCGCTGTCCGGGCACGTGACCAATCCCGGTCAGTACGAGGCGCCGCTCGGCACCACGCTGCGCGAATTGCTGGAGCTCGCTGGCGGCATCAGGAACGGCAACCGGCTGAAGTTCTGGACCCCGGGCGGGTCGTCCACGCCGCTGTTCACCGAGCAGCACCTCGACGTGCCGCTGGACTACGAGTCAGTGGCCGCGGCCGGGTCGATGCTCGGGACCCGCTCGATACAGCTGTTCGACGAGACGACCTGCGTAGTCCGCGTCGTGCTGCGCTGGGCGGAGTTCTACCGGCACGAGTCGTGCGGCAAGTGCACTCCCTGCCGGGAGGGCAGCTGGTGGGTCGTTCAGCTGCTGGAGCGGCTGCAGCGCGGTGAGGGCAGCGAGGCCGACCTGGACAAGCTGCTCGATATCTGCGACAACATCACCGGCCGGGCGTTCTGCGCCCTCGGCGACTCGATCCAGCCGTCGGTCGCTTCCTCGATCAAGTACTTCCGGGACGAGTACATCGAGCACCAGCGGCTCGGCGGCTGCCCGTTCGATCCCGCCGCATCGACACTCTTTGCCTTGGAGTCGGCCCGATGACAGTGCAGACAACCGGATCCGGCGGCAACGTGCCGGTGCCCGCCAACGGCGTGCGGGTCACGATCGACGGCTTCGAGATCACTGTACCCAAGGGCACCCTGATCATCCGCGCTGCCGAGCAACTGGGCATTCAGATCCCGCGGTTCTGCGACCACCCGCTGCTGGCCCCGGTCGGTGCCTGCCGCCAGTGCCTGGTGCAGGTGGAGGGCCAGCCGAAGCCGCCCGCGTCCTGTACGACGACGGTTACCGACGGCATGGTCGTGCGCACCCAGCTGACCTCGCCGGTGGCGGAGAAGGCGCAGCGCGGGATGATGGAGCTGCTCCTGGTCAACCACCCGCTCGACTGCCCGATGTGCGACAAGGGTGGCGAGTGCCCGCTGCAGAACCAGGCAATGTCCACCGGGCGTGGCGAGACGAGGTTCGACGGGGTCAAGCGGACTTTCCCCAAGCCGGTCGCGCTCTCTGCTCAGGTGCTGCTGGACCGCGAGCGGTGCATTCAGTGCGCGCGTTGCACCAGGTTCGCCGACGAGATCGCCGGAGATCCGCTGATCGACCTCGTCGACCGGGGTCCGCAGGAGCAGGTCAGCGTCGCCGACGGGGTTCCGTTCGATTCCTATTTCTCCGGTAACACCGTGCAGATCTGCCCGGTCGGCGCGCTCACCGGCGCCTCCTACCGGTTCCGCTCGCGCCCGTTTGACCTGGTGTCCACGCCCAGCGTGTGCGAGCACTGCGCGGCCGGCTGCCGCCAGCGCACCGACCATCGCCGCGGCGCTGTCACCCGGCGGCTGGCAGGTAACGAGCCCGCCGTCAACGAGGAGTGGAACTGCGACAAGGGCCGGTGGGCGTTCACTTACGCGACGCAGCCTGACCGGCTGGTCTCACCGCTGGTTCGCGACCCTGGCGGCGCGCTGCGGCCCGCGTCGTGGGCGGAGGCGCTGGATGTTGCAGCGCGCGGCTTGCTGGCCGCACGTGGCCGGGCCGGCGTATTGCCCGGCGGGCGGCTCACCCTGGAGGACGCCTACGGTTACGCCAAGTTCGCCCGGGTGGCCCTGGCCACCAACGACGTCGACATGCGCGCCAGGCCGCATTCGGCCGAGGAGCTGCAATTCCTGTCCGTGCACGTAGCCGGCCGGGCGAGCGTCAGCTACGACGAGCTGCAGCACGCCCCGGCTGTGCTGCTGGCTGGCTTCGAGCCGGAGGAGGAATGCCCGATTGTGTTCCTCCGGCTGCGCAAGGCCGTGCGCGCCGGCGGCATGTCGGTGTACTCGGTAGCCGCGCTTGCCAGCAACGGCCTGGCTAAGCTCTCGGGCACTCTGCTGCCGACCGTGCCGGGAGGCGAGGCAGCCGCGCTGACCGACCTGCCCGGGGACGTCGACGCGGCGCTCCGGCAGCAGGGGGCCGTCATCATGGTCGGTGAGCGGCTGGCGGAGGTGCCCGGCGCGTTGTCCGCGGCGGCCCGCCTGGCCAGCCAGACAGGCGCGAAGCTGGCCTGGGTGCCGCGGCGGGCCGGCGAGCGCGGCGCGATCGAGGCCGGTGCGTTGCCGAACCTGCTGCCCGGCGGTCGGCGCATCGGCGACGCGGAAGTGACGGCCGAGGTCGCCAGGGTCTGGGGTGTCGGCTCGCTGCCATCAGACCCCGGCCTCAGCACCAGCGAGATGCTGGCCGCAGCTGGCACAGGTCGTATCGGGGCGCTGCTGATTGGCGCCGTTGATCCGTACGACTTGCCCGACCCCGCCGCAGCGCTGGCCGCGATCGAAGCTGCCGACTTCGTGGTCAGCCTGGAGTTGCGCGTGAGCGCCGTGACCGACCGCGCCGACGTTGTCTTCCCGGTCGCTGCGGTGGCAGAGAAGCCCGGCACATTCGTGAACTGGGAGGGCCGTCCCGGCTCATTCACCGCTGCTCTCGCGGTGCCGTCAGTACGGACCGATCTGCAGGTGCTGGCGGCGCTGGCCGATGAGATGGACGTGCACCTGGGTCTGCCGGATGGCACGGCGGTCCAGCGTGAACTGACGATCCTGACCCAGTCGGCCGCCCTGTCGCCAAGTCCCACGCCGGCGTCAGGTACCGGGGCGCAGGCGTCCCCCAGCCAGGCGGGCCGGCTCGGGCTTGATTACCCGGGCCCGGACAGTGCAGGCCAAGTAAGGGCGCTGCTGGCAACCTGGCATAATCTCCTCGACGTCGGGCGGCTGCAGGATGGCGAGCCCAATCTGGCGGGCACCGCGCGTGCTGCCGTAGCGCGGATGTCGGCCGCGACTGCGGCAGAGGCCGGCACGACCGACGGCGGCAAGATCACCGTGGCTACCGGCCATGGCGCCATTACTGTTCCCGTGGAGACCGCTGACATGCCTGACCGGGTCGTCTGGCTGCCGACCAACTCGGCCGGCTGTACCGTCCGCCGCGGACTGGGCGCTGGCCACGGCAGCGTCGTCACGGTGAGGAGCGCGGAATGAGTGTGCTGGCTGCCACGGGGCTGGCTACCACGGGGCTGGCTACCACGGGGCTGCCTACCACGGGGCTGGCTACTACCGGGCTAGCTAAGGCCGCCGCGCTGGCGTCGGCGCCGCCCAGCAACGTGCCCACCTTGGCCAGCTTCGGGCACGATGCGTGGTGGATCGTCATCCTGAAGGTGCTGGTCATCTTCCTGTTCCTGCTGCTGGGCACCTTGTTCGCGATCTGGGCAGAGCGGCGCGTTATCGGCCGGATGCAGCAGCGGCCGGGTCCGAACCGGGCCGGGAAGTTCGGCCTCCTGCAGTCGCTGATGGACGGCATCAAGCTGGCCCTGATGGAAGACATCATCCCGCGCGGCGTGGACAGGCTTCTGTTCGTGGTCGCCCCGGCCATCTCGGTGATCCCGGCGTTCATCAGCTTCGCGGTCATCCCGTGGGGGCCGATCGTCTCGATCGGGGGCCACAGGACCCCGCTACAGCTGTCCGACCTGCCTGTGGCGGTCCTGCTGGTGATCGCGATGAGCTCGCTAGGTGTGTACGGCATCGTGCTGGCCGGCTGGTCGGCCCAGTCGCCGTACTCCCTGCTCGGTGGCCTGCGATCGTCCGCGCAGGTGATCAGTTACGAGATCGCGATGAGCCTGGCCTTCGTGCCGGTGTTCCTGTATTCGGGCTCGCTGTCCACCTCACAGATAGTGGCGGCGCAGATCCACGGCGCCGCATTCCATTTCTTCGGCTATATCTGGCACTGGCCGTCGTGGTACGCGATTCTGCTGCTGCCGTCGTTCGTGATCTACCTGATCACCATGGTCGGCGAGACCAACCGCCTGCCGTTCGACCTGCCCGAAGGCGAGGGCGAGCTAGTGGGCGGCTACCACACTGAGTACTCGTCGCTGAAGTTCGCCATGATCCAGCTGGCCGAGTACGTGAACGTGATCACCGTCTCGGCGCTGGCGACCACGCTCTTCCTGGGCGGCTGGCGGGCGCCGTGGCCGCTGAGCGTCTGGTCAGGCGCGAACAGCGGGTGGTGGCCAGTGCTCTGGTTCGTCGCCAAAGTCGTCATCTTCGTGTTCTGCTTCTTCTGGCTGCGGGCCTCGCTGCCCCGGATCCGTTACGACCAGCTCATGCGACTCGGCTGGAAGGTGCTGATACCGGGAGCGCTGACGTGGACGCTCGTGGTCGCGACCGCCCGCGTTTACCGGCGCCAGGGCGGAAGCCCGGCGGTCTACATCATCGGCGGGGCGATCATCGTCATCCTGCTGGCGCTGCTGTGGCGGTGGGAGTCCAGCCCTGCGCGGGCAGAGCGACAAGCGGCACGGGAGGCGGCAGACCGCGCGGCGGAGGATGCAGAACACCCCGCTCCGTCGGCGCCGTTCCCGACGCCGCCCATGGATCTCCCGCATTACCACGGCATCGGCCTCACCGGCTCAGGCGGCGATGCCGTGCTGGCCGGAGTGACCGGTGACGAGGGAGCCGCCGGAGGCGGCGGCACTAAGGAGGTCACAGGTGCCTGAGTTCTTCGACACCATCAAGGGGTTCGGCGTCACCTTCCGGCAAATGTTCCGGCAGGTTGACACGGTCGAGTACCCCGAAGTGAAGCGGCCGACCGCGCCGCGGTTCCACGGTCGCCACCAGCTCAACCGGTGGCCGGACGGGCTGGAGAAGTGCATCGGGTGCGAGTTGTGCGCCTGGGCCTGCCCGGCCGACGCGATCTACGTGGAAGGCGCTGACAACACACCCGAGGAGCGGTACTCGCCGGGTGAGCGGTACGGCCGCGTCTATCAGATCAATTACCTGCGCTGCATTCTGTGCGGGCTGTGCATCGAGGCGTGCCCGACCAGAGCGCTGACCATGACCAATGATTACGAGCTCGCCGATGACAGCCGGGAGAGCCTGATCTGGACCAAGGAACAGCTGGTCGCGCCGCTGCAGCCAGGCATGGAGGCGCCGCCGCACCCGATGCGGCTTGGCGATAACGAAGAGGACTACTACCAGCTAGGCGCGATGCTCGCGGCCAGCCAGGCCGATTCGGCCGAGCGCAATCCGGTGGAAGAGGGGCCGGTCCAAGACTGGCCAGTGCAGGCTCGCGGCGGCTCACCGAGCCAGGGAGACGTGCAGTGACCGGAACGCATCCTCTGATCCTGGCCGGATCGGCAGCCGAGACGACCAGACTGGTCGCTTACTGGCTGCTGGCGATCCTGTCGGTGGCAGCCGCGGTCGGCATGGTGCTCGCGCGCAGGGCGGTGCACTGCGCGGTGCTGCTGGCCGTCGTCATGCTGTCGCTGGCGGTCTTCTACGCGATGCTCGGGGCGCCGTTCCTGTCCTTCGTGCAGATCATCGTCTACACCGGCGCCGTGCTTATGCTCTTCCTGTTCGTCCTGATGATCGTCGGTATCAGCGCGGCTGACTCGATCATCGAGACGATCCGCGGCCAGCGGATGTGGGCGGCGCTGGCCGGCATCGCCATGCTGGTCTTGCTCAGTCTGGTCGTCGGGCACGCGGTGATCGGCCCGGCGGCGCCCAACAGCGCCAAGTTCAGCAATGGCAACGTAACTGCGCTGGCGAGCCTCATCTTCACCCGGTACCTGTACCCGTTCGAAGTCACAAGTGCCCTGTTGATCATCGCGGCGGTCGGCGCCATGGTGCTGGCACACCGGGAACGCACCACGCCCAAGGCGACCCAGCGCGAGCTTGCTGCCCACCGGATCGCGAGCGGGCGGCCAACGCCGCTGCCAGGGCCCGGCACCTATGCCCAGCACAACGCCGCGGACATGCCGGCGCTGCTGCCTGACGGAAGCCAGTCCGAGCTGTCAGTCAGCCCGGTCCTGTCCGGTCGCGCCGGGGAGACACCTCGCGAGCTTCCCGGTGCCACCGCGATACCGGTTGGCCCGGCAGAGACCGCGGGCTCCATCGCCGGACCCGCGTCAGCGGGCGGGCAGGAAGCAGGTGAGCAGTAGTGGTTAGCCCAGCCCACTTCATCGCGCTCTCCGTGATCTTGTTTGTCATCGGCGCCGTTGGCGTGCTGGTTCGGCGCAACGCGATCGTCGTCTTCATGTGCGTGGAGCTCATGCTCAACGCGGCCAATCTGGCGTTCGTGACGTTTGCCCGGATGCACGGCGCGCTCGACGGTCAGGTGATCGCATTCTTCGTGATGGTGGTAGCCGCCGCCGAGGTGGTCGTCGGGCTGGCGATCCTGACCGCCATCTTCCGAGCCCGCAGGTCCGCGTCCGTTGACGACGCGAACCTGATGAAGTACTGACGAAAGGGAGCCATGACCGGCTCAGCCCACGCTGCGCTCGTGCCGCACGCCGCGGCTATCGCGAGCCTGCACGCCACCGGAATCCAGGACGCTGCAGGTTTGCTGCTTGCGTTCCCGCTGCTCGGCGCAGTCATCCTGCTGCTCGGCGGCAAGCGGACGAACAGCTGGGGACACCTGGTCGGCGTGGCCATGCCGGTGCTGGCATTCGCCTACGCCGTGGCGGCGTTTGTGCAGATGCTCGGGTATCCGGCGGCGCAGCGGTCCCGTGACCTTGTGCTCTATCAGTTCATCAACGTCGGCCGGTTTCAGGTCCCGATGGGCTTGCGACTTGACCAGCTGTCGATTTGCTTCGTCCTGCTGATCACCGGGGTCGGCTCGCTGATCCACATCTTCGCTGTCGGCTACATGTCGCATGACCCGGAGCGTCGCCGGTTCTTCGGCTACATGAACCTGTTTCTCGCCGCCATGCTGCTGCTGGTGCTGGCCAACAACTACCTCGGCCTGTACGCAGGCTGGGAGGGTGTCGGTCTCGCGTCCTACCTGCTCATTGGATTCTGGCAATACAAACCGGCTGCCGCAGTGGCGGCCAAGAAAGCGTTCGTGGCGAACCGCGTCGGTGACGTCGGACTATCGCTAGGCATCATGCTGATGTTCGCGCAGTTCGGCAACGTCACCTTCACCGGAGTATTCGGCGCGGTGCACTCGGCCAGTCCCGGCATCGTGCTAGCCATCGGGCTGCTGCTGTTGCTCGGTGCCTGCGGCAAGTCGGCGCAGGTCCCGCTCCAGTCCTGGCTGCTGGACGCGATGGAGGGCCCGACCCCGGTGTCGGCGCTGATCCACGCGGCCACCATGGTCACCGCGGGGGTCTATCTGATCGTGAGATCGGCCCCCATCTTCGACCTGTCGGCGGACGCCCGGCTCGCGGTCGCGATTGTCGGCGCCGTCACCTTGCTGTTCGGTGGCATCATCGGATCGGCCAAGGACGACATCAAGAAGTCCCTGGCCGGGTCGACGATGAGCCAGATCGGCTACATGATCCTGGGTGCCGGGCTCGGGCCGGCCGGCTATGTATTCGCCATCGCCCAACTCCTCGCGCACGGGTTCTTCAAGGCGACGCTCTTCCTCACCGCCGGATCGGTCAAACACGAGATGAACGACGAGGTGGACATGCGGCGCTTCGGCGGGCTCGGCGCCGCGATGCCGATCACCTACGGCGCGTTCATCTGTGCGTACCTGGCCATCATCGGCATCCCTCCGTTCTCTGCGTTCTTCACGAAGGACCCGATCATCGAGGCGGCATTCGACAGAGGCGGCACTTCCGGCGCGCTGCTCGGCACCGCAGCGCTAATCGGAGCCGGCATCACGTCCTTCTATATGACCCGGATGCTGCTGATGACGTTCACTGGTCAGCGCCGCTGGGACGAGAAGGTGCACCCGCATGAGGCGCCGCCGGTGATGACCAGCCCGGCCATCTTGCTGGCGCTCGGCTCGCTGGCCGCCGGCGCCATCCTCATGCTGGGCAGCAGGCTGCAGAGCTTCCTGGGCCCGGTCGTCGGCGTTCCCCCGACCTCGCATGGCCTGTTCACGCCCATTAGCTTGGGCGGGCTGGCACTGGTGGTCCTCGCTGCCGCGATCGCGTGGGGGCTGTACGGGCGCCGCGAGGTACCGGTGACCGCGCCCGCGGGCAATCTGGTCACGGTCGCCGCACGCAAGGACCTGTACGGCGACGCTATCAACGAGGGCCTGCTAATGCGGCCCGGCCAGTGGCTGACCCGGCTGTCGGTGTACTTCGACAATCGCGGCGTCGACGGCCTGGTGAATACCGTGGCCGCCACATTCGGCGGGTCGTCGGGGCGGATGCGCAAGTTGCAGACGGGCTTCGTCCGCTCGTATGCGCTGTCCATGCTGGTCGGGGCCGTGCTGCTGGTCGGCACGTTCCTGCTGGTGCGCCTGTAGAAACTGTGAGGCTGCCGAACTGATGAGCACATTCCCCTGGCTGACGGTAACGGGCGCGGTCCCGCTGGTGGGCGCGATCGTGATCGCGCTGACGCCCGGCAGGTCCGCGCCGGGTGGCCCGGCCGACAGGCGCGCGCGTGACCTGCTGGTGAAGCAGATCGCCCTGGTCTTCTCGCTGATCACGCTCGCGCTGACCATCGTGATAGCGGTGAAGTTCAGGGCCGGCGGCCCGCGCTTCCAGTTCCAGCAGGTCTACCAGTGGATCCCGCAGTTCGGCGTGCACTATGCCGTCGGCGTGGACGGTATCGCGCTAGTGCTGATCCTGATGTCCGCCGTGCTGATGCCAGTGGTCGTGCTTGCGTCCTGGAATGACGTGGAGGATGTCACCGCCACTGTCGCTGCTGGCACGGGCGCTGCTGGCACGGGCGCTGCCAGCACGGGCGGCGCGCCCGCGACACCGGGTGCCCGGGCGCCGCGAACGCGGAGCGCGAAGTCGTACTTCGCGATGATGCTGGTGCTCGAGACGATGATCATCGGCGTCTTCGCGGCCACCGACGTTTTCTTGTTCTACGTGTTCTTCGAAGCCATGCTCGTGCCGATGTACTTCATGATCGGCAGCTACGGGGTGGGCCAGCGGCAGTATGCGGCGGTCAAGTTCCTGCTCTACAGCCTCCTGGGCGGCTTGCTCATGCTCGTCGCCGTGATCGCGCTGTACGTCTACTCGACGACCGGGGGGCACCAGGGCACCTTCCTGTTCACCCAGCTGAGCCACCTGACGCTGAGCCACACCACGCAGGACTGGCTGTTCCTCGGCTTCTTCATAGCATTCGCGATCAAGGCTCCGCTGTGGCCGTTCCACACCTGGCTGCCGGACGCGGCGACGTCGGCGCAACCAGGCGCCGCGGTGCTCCTGGTCGGCGTGCTGGACAAGGTCGGCACGTTCGGCATGATCCGCTACTGCCTGGACCTCTTCCCGTCCGCCGCGCACTACTTCACACCGCTGGTGATCGTGCTGTCGGTGGTGGGCATCTTGTACGGCGCCATCGTCGCGATCGGCCAGGCCGATATGAAACGCCTGATCGCTTACACGTCCGTCTCCCACATGGGCCTGATCACGCTTGGCATCTTCGCGATGACCAGTCAGGGACAGACCGGCGCCACGCTGTACATGGTGAACCACGGCTTCGCCACCGGTGCGTTGTTCCTGCTGGCCGGGTTCATGGTGAGCAGGCGCAAGTCCCACCTCATCGCCGACTACGGCGGCGTGCAGAAGGTGGCCCCGATGCTGGCCGGGCTGTTCCTGGTCGCGGGCCTGGCCGGCCTGGCGCTGCCCGGCCTGTCGACCTTCGTCAGCGAGTTCCTGGTCCTAGTCGGTACCTTCACCAGGTACGAGGCGGCCGCCATACTCGCGACGGCTGGCATCATCCTGGCCGCGATTTACATCTTGTGGATGTATCAGCGGACAATGACGGGCCCGGTTCGGCCGGAAGTAGCACACATGCCGGACCTTAAGGCACGCGAGCTTTGGGCGGTAGGGCCGCTGATCGCGCTGATAGTGTTCCTCGGCGTCTACCCCAAGCCCATTCTGGACATCATCAACCCGGCCGTGCACAGCACACTGGTGGGCGTGCACAGCACTGACCCGGTCCCGCCACATCCAGCCACCGCACCGGGCCGGCCAGTTAGTACGACCAGCACAGTTAGTACGACCAGCAGAGTTAGTACGACCAGCACAGGCAAGATCGCCAGCCTGGCCCATCATCAGCATGGCCAGGGCAGACAGGCACGACGCAAGCAAGGGAGCTCGGCGTGACCGGGATCGTCGCGGCGACCGCACCGACAATCGCCACTCCGCACTTCGAGTGGAGCCTGCTCTCCCCGATGCTGCTGGTCTTCGCGGCTGCGCTAGTCGGCATCCTCATCGAAGCCTTCGCCCCCAGGGACCTGCGACGGCCGATGCACGTCGCGCTGACGCTCGGCAGCCTGGCCGGGGCGTTCGTGCTGACCGTGGTGCTAGCCGCCGAGAGTCCGATCTTCGCCGACGGGAAGACCGGTGCGGTGGCCGCGATCGGGACCGTCGGAGTGGACCGGCCGACACTGTTCATCCAGGCGACAGTCCTGGTCCTGGCCTTCGTCAGCGTGCTGCTGATCGCCGAGTCATCGCACGAGGTCAGTGCCTTCACCCCGCAAGCGGCCGCTGTCCCCGGTAGCGCCGAGGAACGCGAGGGCCTGCTGGCAGGGCTGTCACACACCGAGGTGTACCCGCTGACGCTGTTCGCGGTCGGCGGCATGCTGCTGTTCCCGGCCGCGAACGACCTGCTGACCATGTTCATTGCCCTCGAGGTGCTGTCGCTGCCGCTCTACCTGCTGTGCGGCCTGGCCAGGCGCCGCCGGCTCCTGTCGCAGGAAGCGGCGATGAAGTACTTCCTGCTCGGCGCGTTCTCGTCGGCAATATTCCTGTTCGGCATCGCGATGCTGTACGGCTACGCGGGATCAGTCAAGCTGTCGGCGATCGCCACCGCCGCGCAGACCGGGGTCGCATCCTCCACACTGCTCTACGCCGGCATCGCGCTGCTCGGCGTGGGCCTGTTGTTCAAGGTCGGCGCCGTGCCGTTCCAGGCGTGGAAGCCGGACGTGTACCAGGGCTCACCGACGCCAATCACTGCGCTGATGGCATCCTGCACGCTGGTCTCGGCGTTCGGTGCACTCCTGCGAGTGTTCTACGTCGCCTTCGGCCAGCTGACCTGGGACTGGCGGCCAGCGATGTGGGCAGTCGCTATCGTGACCATGCTGGTCGGGTCGATAATTGCAATCACGCAGACCGACGTGAAGCGGTTGCTGGCGTACTCGTCGATCGCGCAGGCCGGCTACATCCTGACTGGCGTGATCGCCGCCAACACAACCGGCCTGTCGGGCAGCATGTTCTACCTGGCGGCATACGGCTTCGCCACGATCGGCGCGTTCGCGATCGTCACGCTGGTCCGCGACCGGGCCGGGGAAGCGGCCCACATGTCCAGCTGGGCTGGCCTGGGGAAGCGCTCGCCACTCGTCGCGGCTGTTTTCGCGCTGTTCCTGATCACCTTTGCCGGCATCCCGCTGACCAGCGGGTTCATGGGCAAATTCTACGTGTTCAAAGCGGCGATCGAGGGCGGCGCGCTGCCGCTGGTGATCATCGGAGTGATAAGCAGCGCGATCCTGGCGTTCCCGTATGTCCGCGTGATCGTGCTCATGTTCTTCAGCGAGCCGGCTGCCGAGGGACCGGTTGTCGTGCGCCCGAGTGCGTATACCGGGCTTGCGGTGGCGATCGGGGCGGTCGCCACCGTCTTCCTCGGTATCATCCCGGAGCCGGTGATCAGCCTGGCCAGTCATGCCGCCAGCCAGTTGTTCGTGCGCTAGCCCTGGCACGATCGACAGCAGCACGGTTCCAGAACAGCCACGAAACCGGAACGGCCGGGCCAACTCGCCGCGCCGTCGCTCTGGTTCTGCTAAATATGCTGAATGACCTTGGCTGCGCCAGTCGTACCGAAAGTGTGGTTCCTCAGCTAGCGACCCGGTAACGGCAGGCCGATCACGGTAAACAAGCCGCGCAGGCTCGGCGTCCTATAGGCACCTAGTTTGCTGAACGTCGTTCGGGTAGGAGATCGTGTGATTGGTCATGCTCAGCACGTTATGCAAAGCGACGCCTACTCGCGTACGCTGGCTCGCTGACCGTGGGCAATAGCGGCGACGTCCTGGCGGGGGTAACGACCAGTACGCCCGCTGTAGTGTTCAAGCTGGACCGGAACGTGATGCACCATGGCGGGCTTGGCGTCATTCGCAGCCTCGGCCGCCTAGGCGTTCCGGTCTACGGGGTACATGAGGGGCCGTTCGCGCCAGCCGCGAGCTCGCGTTTTCTGCACGGTCGCTACTTCTGGAATCCGGGCGTGCATGACGTCGCCAGGATCCAGGACGGGCTGCTGCGCCTGGCAGATCTGATCGGTGAGCCGGCCGTGCTGATCGCGACCGACGACGCAGGCGCGCTCTTCCTCGCCGAGCACGGCGACGCGGTGCGCTCGGTGTTTCTATTTCCGCATCCGCCGCCGGACCTGCCGCGGCGGGTAGCCGACAAGTACTCGCTCCACCAGCTCTGCCGCGAATTCAACGTTCCGACGCCGGATGTCGTCGTAGCAGAGTCGGATGCCGCGATCAAGCAGTTTGCAGCTGATGCCGGATTCCCGCTGGTAGCGAAGCTGACCGAGCCATGGCGCGGCCACGGACGGCTGCAGAGCACCACCATCGTGGCCGATAACGGCGCCCTCAGCAGGATTTGGGCTGCTTGCGCGCAGGCGGGGGCTCGGCTGATGTTGCAGGAGTTCATCCCGGCCAGCGCGCAGTCCGACTGGTTCTTTCACGGCTACTGCGACAGCGACTCTGCCTGCAGACCCGCGTTCACCGGGATCAAGGAGCGCTCCTACCCGGCGCATGCCGGTCTGACCAGCCTCGGCCGCTCGGCTATCAACGACAGGCTGCGGGCGCAGGTTTGCAGGCTGCTCGCGGCTATCAGCTACCGCGGCATCATGGATCTCGATATCCGCTGGGATGCCAGCGATGGCGAGTTCAAGCTGCTGGATTTCAACCCCCGGCTGGGCGCCCAGTTCCGGCTGTTCGAGGACACTGCTGGCGTCGACGTGGCCATTGCCCAGTACCTGGATCTCACCGGTCAGGAAGTGCCGCATGGCGAGCAGGTCCCCGGCCGCCAGCTCCTGGTGGAGAACTACGACCCGATAGCCGCCGCCAGCTACTGGCGCAGCGGCGAGCTAGCCACCCGTACGTGGGCCAAGTCGCTCCGCGGGGTCGATGAGACGGCCTGGTTTGCGCGCGACGACCTGCTGCCGTTCGGACTCATGTGCCTGCGTATGAGCGGGCGGCTGGTAAGTCGGCCGTTGGCCAGGCGTGCGCCGCGAGCCCCGGCCAGTGCCGGTCTGGCCCGCTTCAGCCCGGGCCGGGCAGCCGGGGCTAAGCCTGTGCGGAAGGACCGACTGCAGGACGGCCCCGTGGTAAGTCACACTGCAGCCAACGACACTGTGATCAACAAGGAAAGGGTAGGGGCATGAGTGACGCCGTCGACGTCGCTATCGTCGGGGCCGGGCCGTACGGACTGTCGCTCGCGGCGCACCTCAGCGCGGCGCGTATCCCGTACGCTCAGTTCGGCATTCCGATGAACTTGTGGCGGACGGCGATGCCGAAGGGAATGTTCCTGAAATCTCAGGGCTTCGCCTCCAACCTGTCGAGTCCGGATCGGGAGCACACGCTCGCGGCATTCTGCGCGACCACGGGCCGTCCCTACCGTAGCTACGGACTCCCGGTGTCGCTGGAGACGTTCGTCGCCTACGGCCTGTGGTTTCAGCAGGAGCTGGTGCCTGGACTGCGGCAGACCCTGGTCACTGATGTTGTCCCGAAGGACAGCCACTACGAGATCAGCCTTTCCGACGGCGGCCAGGTGCAGGCTGCGAGGGTAGTGGTCGCAGCCGGGGTCGAGCACTTCGCCCGGATGCCTGAGCTGCTCGCGGATCTGCCGGCGTCCGTGTGCTCGCATAGCTCGGCGCACCCGGATCTGGGAACCTTCGCCGGCCAACGGGTCATCGTGCTCGGCAGGGGCCAGTCGGCGCTGGAGTCGGCTGCCCTGTTGCACGAGAGCGGTGCGGACGTCACGGTTGTCGCACGCAAGTCGTCGCTGGTATGGAACGGCCAGCCGCTACCGCCTGACCGGCCGCTCATGCAGCGGCTCCGGGAGCCCGAAGCCGGCCTCGGCTCGGGCTGGGGCACGTGGTTCTACTCTAATCACCCCGGCCTCTTCCGGCGGCTGTCGGCGGGCAGCCGGGTGCGGCGTGCGGCAACCGCGCTCGGCCCGGCCGGCGCGTGCTGGCTGCGGGAACGGGTTGAGCGCCAATTCCCGGTGCTGCTCAGCCGCACGCTGACTGGCGCGCAGGCAGAAGGGACCGGCGTCCGGCTCCGATTCGAGGGACCCGACGGCGCAGCAGAGTTGGCTGCGGATCACGTGATCGCTGCTACTGGTTACCGCAGCGACGTGAGCAGGCTGACATTCCTCAGCGACCTGTTGCGCCCGGGCCTGCGCACGCTGGCCGGTACGCCATTGGTCGACCGGCACTATCAGTCCTCGGTGCCAGGCCTGTACTTCATCGGTCCGGCGGTCGCGCCGGCATTCGGCCCGGTGATGCGCTTCGTGTTCGGTGCTGACCATGCAGCACGC
>Ga0335075_10004993_pt1 | contig 20663 bp, 21 predicted proteins | sample Lox_Sample_24_FD_206723 | JGI IMG/M metagenome (GOLD analysis project Ga0335075, IMG submission 206723) | Soil microbial communities from Loxahatchee National Wildlife Refuge, Florida, United States - Lox_Sample_2.4 | ecosystem: Environmental > Terrestrial > Soil > Wetlands | place: USA...
CGGAGGCTGGCCTGGTCGGCGCGGTGTCCGTGACCGGCGGCGCGAGTTCGCACGCGGCGATCGTCGCCCGCGGCCTCGGCCTGCCCATGATCACTGGCGCGGACCCGGCGGTGCTGACCGTGCCGTCTGGGCAGCGCGGCGTGCTGAACGCGGATTCGGGTGAGCTCGTGGTGGGAACCGAGCGGAGCACGGGGCCGGCCTCTGCCCGGCCGGCCTCCGGCTCTGCCGGGGCGCCCGCGTCCGCCGGGCCGCGGCCCGATGCGGGGCCGCGGCCCGATGCAGGGCCTGCCCGCACGGCGGACGGCCGCGAGATCACCCTGCTGTGCAACGTCGCGTCCGCGGCCGAGACGCGGCTAGGACTGGCCGAAGGCGCCGCCGGGGTCGGCCTGCTCCGCACGGAGATCCCCTATGCGCAGGCACTCGCCTGGCCCACGCTGGCCGATCACCGGGCCCAGCTCACCCCGATCCTGGGCCTGCTGGCTGGCCGGACCGCCACGGTCAGGCTGCTCGACTTCTCCGGGGACAAGATTCCGCCGTTCCTGCGGGACGCCCCGCTCGGCGGGCTGGCGGCACTGCTCGGCCACCCGACCGCGCTGGCCGATCAGCTCCGGGCCATGCTGGAGGCCCGCCAGCACGCTGGCCTGGGCGTGCTGATCCCGATGGTGAGCACTCCTGACCAGATCAGCCGGGTACGCGACGTGCTCGCCCGGGTCTCCGCCGCGGTCGGCGCCGCGGCACCGCGGCTCGGCATCATGGTGGAGTTGGAGTCGACCGCCGCTGCCGCCGACACGTTCGCCTCCGCCGCCGACTTCTTCTCGATCGGGACAAATGATCTGGCCGGGGACGTGCTCGGGCTCGACCGGCGCGACCCGTCGGCCCGGCCGGCCCTGGCCGCACACCCGCGGGTGCTCGGCCTTATCGGGCGGGTCGCCGACGCCGGCCGCGAGGCGGGCATCGGCGTCTCAGTTTGCGGCGATTCCGCGGCCGACCCGCTGGCGCTTCCGCTGCTGATCGGCGTGGGCGTGGACACGATCAGCGTGCCGGCCGCGCGGGTACAGCGTGTTCGTTCCTGGATCGCGGGGTTGGATAGCCGAGCCTGCGCCGAACTCGCCGCACGGGCGCTGCGGGCCGCGACCGTGGACGAGGTGTGGAACCTGGTGCCGCCGCTATGACCAGGGCTGTGCCGTTTGTAGCCTCAGCTGAGGGCCGAAAGCACCGAGCCGCTGCGGCCGGCGCCCAGGTCCCGGGATATCGACCGGGCGGACTCGACGACGGCCCGGGCGAGTTCCCTTTGCGTGCCGTGCGCCAGCAGCCGTTCGGCCGGGCCGACGAGGCCGATCGAGCCGGTCACCGTGCCTTCCCGGTTCACGATGGGCGCCGCTATCCCGGCGTCGCCGACGGTGGCTTCCTGGTCTTCCGTGGCGTATCCGCGCCTGCGGACCTGGGCGAGCGCCTGGCCAAGCGCCGCCCGGGTGGTCTTCGTGCGCCCGGTCAGCGGCGCCCGCTCGGCGCTCATCACCCGCGCCGATTCCGCCTGGGGCAGGTAGGCGACGATCGCGTGCCCAAGCGCGCAGGCATGCCAGGGAATCGCGGCGCCGACCTCCAGGATCTGAACCGTATTGTCGGGCCGGAACACGTGATGCAGCACGATTACCCGGGTGCCCGACAGGGTCGCCACCCATACCGCCTCGTTCGCCCGCTGGGCGAGAGACTCGGCCCACAGCAGCGAGCGGGCGCGAAGCTCGGATCCGTCGAGGTACGCGTTACCGAGTTGCAGGACGCCGGGGCCGAGGCTGTACTTTCCTGTGAAGGGGTCCTGGGCAACCAGGTCATGTTCTACCAGCGTGCGCAACAGCCCGTATACCGTTGGCTTGGCGAGCCCAACCCTCTCGGCGATCTCAGTCACCCCAAGGCGCGGCGTCCCGGACCCGAGCACGCCGAGGATCGCCGCCGCCCGCTCCACAGACTGGATCATGGGGTCCTTTCGGTAATGTCGAACACGTTCAGAATAGGGCATGGGTATGGCTGCCAAGGTAGGAATCGTTCTCGTATCGCACAGCGCCCCGCTGGCTGAGGGCACGGCCGAGCTTGCCGGGCAGGTGGGCGGCGAGGCCGTGACCATCGCCGCCGCGGGCGGGACCGATGACGGCCGCCTGGGGACGAGCATCGGCAAAGTCCAGCGCGCGCTCATCCTCGCCGAGACCGGCGCGGGCGTCGTGATCCTGCCGGATCTCGGCAGCTCGGTGCTGACCGTGCGCACGTTGCTCGCCGAGCCGGAAGATCTCCCCGGCCAGGTCGCCGTGGCCGACGCCCCGTTCGTGGAGGGCGCGGTCGCGGCCGCCGTGACCGCCGCGGCCGGCGGTGACCTCAAGGCTGTGCTTGACGCGGCGCAGGAGGCACGCCATGCCAGAAAGCTGTGAGGAGACCGTTACCCTCACCGGCGACCTGCACGCCCGGCCCGCGGGCGCGCTGTCGGTGGCGGCGGCGAAGTTCGCTGCCGCCGTCCGGCTGGCCGTCCAGCCGGCCGCGGAAGGCGCAAGTGGCGCGGAAGGCGTGAGGGAAGCCGATGCCAAGAGCGTGCTGGCCGTGATGCAGCTCGGCGCGAGCAGCGGCCAGCGAGTCACCGTCCGCGCGGTCGGCCCCGACGCGAGGGACGCGGTGGCCGCGGTGATCGGCGTCCTCGCCGACGCGACGAAGGTGGGTGACTGACCTCAGCCGCCCACGCCGTCACCAGGTGCCGTGATGCTCAGGGACCAGCCTGATCAGCGGCAGGAGCAGCACGAGCAGCACGGCGAAGACCAGGAACACATGCGCCTGGACCAGCCCGGGATGGTCACTGCGAGCCATGATCGCCGTGGTCACCGACACCGCGGTGATCGACCCGGACTGCCGGAACATCCCGCGGAGCCCGGCGATCGCGGCTACCTGATCGGGTGCCAGCTGCAGGCTCGCGTTGTTCGACGCGGGTACAGAAAGACCCATGCCGCAGCCGGTGAGAGCCGCGGCGATGGCCAGCCAGACGTACGGCGAAAGCAGCGCGGAGGACGCCATCATGAGCAGGCCCGCGGCGAGGATGAGGAACCCCACGACCATAGGCATGCGGTAGCCAGTCCGCCGCAGCGCCATCGCGGCCAGGCCCGCGACCGCGATCATGCCGATCGCTCGCGCGGTGAGCAGAGTGCCGGCGCCGAGCGGCTGGATGCCGTACCGGTCCTGTGCGTACAGCGGGACCAGTGCCCCGAAGCCGAGCGCGGCCGCCCCGTACACGAGGTTGATCAGGTTCATGATGCCGAAGCCGCGCCCGCGCAGCAGCCGGTAGGGGACGAACGGGGCGGCGTAGCGCCGTGAATGCCTGATGAACCCCGCAAGCGCGATCACGGCGACCGCCTCGCTGCCCAGGAAGACCGGGCTGTACAGCGGGATCCGCCCGCTGCCCAGGTAGGTGATGCCGAACATCGCGGTCACGATCAGCACTGCGAGCAGCGCGATCCCGCGGATGTCGATGCGGCTGGTGGGCCGGGTAGAGGAAGCCGGGATGAACTTCGCAGCCAAGACGATAAGGACGATCCCGATCGGCACATTGACCAGGAAGATTCCTCGCCAGGACCAGTAGCTGACGAAGAGGCCGCCGAGAATGGGCCCGATGATGCCGCCGACCGGCAAGATAGAGGTGAACATGCCCACCGCACGGTCGCGTTCCCGGCCGAAATGGTCGGAGACGATGCCGGTGGCCGAGGGCATGAACGCCCCGCCGCCGAGGGCCTGGATGAACCGCGGCAGCAACAGGAGGACCATGTTGCCCGCGAAGCCGCAGCACAGCGAGGACACGGTGAATACGGCCGCCGAGATGAGGAAGACCTTCTTGCGGCCGTATATATCGCTGATTTTTCCGGCCATCGGCATGGCGATGACCTGGCCGAGCGCGTAGATCGTGATCGTCCAGCCGCTCCAGTTGATGCCCGTGCGCAGTTCGTGTTCTATGGCGGGCAGCGCGGTAGCCACAATGGTCTGGTCGATCGAGGCCATGAACAAGCCGATGGATACGATGCCGAAAACCAGCTTGCGCCGGTCCAGCGGTTCTGGGGCCGGTCCCTCTGTGGCCATGCCTTTTGCGGCGGCGCCCTCGGCGTTCTGCGCGGTACCCCCAGCGTCTTGTGCAGCGGCGACCTCGGCGGCACGATCATGGTCGATGGCACTCACCGGGATCGCCAGCCCGGATCCTCAACCGTGTTCACGTGCTGTTACATTAATTGCTTGCTGGCAGGCAAGCAAGCGGACTCCGGAGAATGTGATGGATGTCGAACTCGTGGCCAGGTTGCGCGCGGTCATCGGCCGGCTCGCCCGCCAGCTCAACGAGACGTCCACGGGTGAGGGCCTGACGCCCACCCAGTACTCGGTGCTCAGCCTGGTTCGTGGCCGGGGGCCGCTCGGGCTGGCGGAACTGACCGAACTCGAGGGGCTGAACCCCACCATGCTGTCCCGGGTCATCCGGGTGCTTGACGAACGGGATCTCATCCGCCGCCTGCCCAACCCGAGCGACATGCGGGCGGCACGCGTGGAAATCACGCCCGAGGGCGTTCAGGTACACGAGCGGGTCCGCGAGCGCCGGATGCGGGTGTTGTCCGAGTGCCTGGAGCAGCTGCCCGGGGAAACCGCGCAGGCCCTGCTGGCGGCCGTGCCCGCGATGGAGGCCCTGGCCGAAGCGGTCAAATCCTCGCCTAAGCCATCACGCGACCCACGCTGACACCGGATCCCTCACCACGGCGCCGGGTGAACACCTGTGCATCGCTTACAGCGAACCCCGGTATCAGGTTCGAGCTCATCGCCTTACAGTGATGCCATGCCTGATGTCGCCAGGGTCTACCAGCTGGACAGGTCACGCCCCGAGCCGCTATGGCGGGAGGTGCTCGGTCACCGCCTGCGCGCCCTGCGCGCGGAACGCGATGAGACGCTGGCCGAGACGGCGAGCCGGGCAGGCATCTCGCCGCAGTACCTTTCCGAGGTCGAACGCGGTCGCAAGGAGCCGTCCAGCGAGATGATCGCCGCCCTCGCGGGCGCGCTGGACACCACGCTCGCCGACCTGACGACGCAGGTGACGGAAGACCTGCGCCGCCCGTGTGCCTCGGCCGGTCCCGTCCTCCTCGCCATGGCCGCCTGACGTCGGCCGGCCATCAGACACGGCCGGAGAGTACCTGGTCGACGAGACCGTACTCGAGCGCTGCCTGCGGGGTGAAGACCCGGTCCCGGTCGGTGTCGGTGCGGAGCGTCTCCACAGTCTGGCCCGTGTGCCGCGATAGCACAGACTCCATCTCACCGCGCAGCCGGACCACCTCGTCCGCCGCAAGCAGCAGGTCGGGGATCGCGCCCTGGCCCCGCGTTCCCGGCTGGTGCAGCACGACCCGCGCGTGCGGCAGGATGGCCCGTCTGCCGGGATCGCCCGCCGCCAGCAGCACGGCGCCCTCGGCGATCGCCTGGCCGACGCAGAACGTCGAGACCGGACACTGGATGAACTGCATCGTGTCGTAGATCGCGAACATCGACGTCATGTCGCCGCCCTCACAGTTGATGTAGAGGTTGATCTCCTGGCCGGGGCTGCGTGCTTCCAGGTAGATGAGCTGCGCGGTCAGCGTGTTCGCGACGCCAGGATCGATCGCCGTGCCGAGGTAGATGATGCGTTCGGCCAGCAGGTGGGAGTAGACGTCCATGATGCGGTCGCCGCGGGAGGACTCCGCGATCACGTTGGGAATTGTGTAGGTGCTCATTTCGCCGCCCCCGCTCCCGCGGACACGCCAGTGGCCCCGAGGCCGAACGGCCGCTTCTTCGACGGCATCACCTGGCTGAACGACTCCGCGATCGCGTCGACGAACCCGTACTCGAGGGCCTCTTCGGCCGTGTACCAGTGGTCATGCCGCGCGTCCTCGGCGATCCGTTCCGGCGGCTGGCCCGTGTCCTCTGCGATCAGGCCAAGCACCGTGTTGATCGTCAGCCGCAGGTCTGCGGCCTGGAGCTCGACCTCGACCGCCGAGCCGCCGATTCCCGCGGAGCCCTGGTGCATCAGGATCCGGGAGTGCGGCAGCGCGTACCGCTTCCCGCGCGTCCCCGCGGACAGCAGGAACTGTCCGGCGCTGCACGCAATCCCGAACGCCAGCGTCGACACGTCGCACGGCACCAGCCGCATGACGTCGCGGATCGCGAGCATCGACGGCACCGAGCCGCCTGGGGAGTTGATCCACAGGGCCACGTCCGCGTCGGGATCTTCGTCGGCGAGTGTTAGCAGCTGCGTCGCGAGCAGCGTTCCGTTGTCGTCCTCGAGGACCCCGTCGAGGACGAGAACGCGGCGCTGAAGGAGAGTGAGCCGGAACCGTTCGGAGAAAATTCTTGCTTCATCAGCCATGTGACCAGCGTGCGCGATAAACGGCCGGACGCGCGTCCCGCGCTGCTGTCGGCAGATCTGCCCAGGGCGGACTCAGCTCAGGATGACGTTGGTTCGCTCGAGGCCGCGACGCACCTCGGCGGCGAGTTGATATGCGTTGCCCACCTTGAACTGGTGGGAGAAGTACAGCTGTGGGTATTCGTCCGTTTCCTGGTTGTACAGGCAGTCGATCTGCCAGCCCTGGCGGCGCATCACGCGCGCGACGCTGTCGACCTCATCCGAGACCATGCCGAAGTCTGGGACCACTGCCGCGGTGCCGCCGCCGAGCGGTTCGAAGTCGACGGTGGTGGAGACGTTCAGGTATGGGCTGATCGGGACGCCGCCGAGGATGATCTGCTCGCGCCGCGGGATCTGGAAGCTGACCACCCCGTCCGAGCCGACCGTGGCGGGCGCGCCGATGATGCTCTCCAGCCGCCGGACGTTCAATGGCGTGGTGGCGTTGGCGGACGGCGCCTGCGGCAGCGGGGTGGAGGTCGCCGCGAGGATGGCCGCGCAGCCCTCGGCTATCCGGTGCGCGGGCCCATGGCCGCGGAAGTGCATGAACCACACCATGGGGTTGAGGCCGAACAGATGCTGGTGCTGTGCCTGCCAGACCAGGCCGTGATTCATTATCGCGTCGATGGCCCGGTCTATTTCGCTCGCCTTGAAGCAGAGGCCGCCGTTCATCATGACCCCGCCCCGGTACGACTGGAAAGAGATGTTCCCGTTGATCTCGAACGGCGGCTTGATGGGGACGCCGTCCTTCGTCACGTTCGGGATGTCGCCCCGAACGATCTGCAGGTTGAGGACTCCGTCGCTTACTGCGCCCTGGATCTTGATGATGCTCTCGATCTCGCCGACCGGCAGCGGTTCCGCCGACACCGCCGTGCCCGCCGCTGCCGTGCCCGCCGCGGCTGCCGTCCCGGTGAGCAGCGGTGTCGTCGCGGCCAGGCCCCCCGCGATTCCACCCGCTCGCAGCAGCGCGCGCCTGGTCATGTCCATGTTTGGTGGCATGTGTCGTCCCCCCCAGTGTATGAACCCCATCCATAGGTTGCGAGTGGCTCGCTACCCGTAGCGTTCCAAAAGAAACCAACACACCGGAACCTGTCAGCGCGACGGCCGGGCCGATGTTTGATTTCCCGCTACGTGGTTACCCGAATGTTTCAGCGACCGACAGGGAGTGCTGATGGAACGCGGAAATACCAAGCACGGACCACTCCACGACGACGAGATGGCGCACGAGACCAAGGGAATGGTCCGTGGCACGCCGCAGCGGCCCCACGCCGAGGAATGGCGCGAGACAGAGCCGCTCGACGGCGCCGACCCGGAGCCGTTCCGGCCTGACGGGGGGGAGCCGCGGCCATCCGGCAGCGACCTCGACCTGCGCAGCGAACTCGCCAGGGTCCTGACCAGGGACATGTTCCCCGCCGACCGGGATGCCTTGCTGGGTCGGCTGGCGGATGCCGGCGCGTCCCAAGACCTGGTGGACCGGGTGTCGCAGCTGGCCGCCGGGCACAAGTTCGGCACCGCGCATGACGTTTTCGAGGCGCTGGGCATCAGCTCGCCGGAACACCGGTTCTAGCGCGGGAGCGGGGGAAAAGTGACGAAGCTCCGTAACGTCGTCGCGGAAACCGGCTTTGGCGTGCTGGCCGGGCTGGCGGGGATGGCGGCCATGACGGCGAGCACGAAGATCGAGATGCGGCTGCGCGGGCGGCCGGCCAGCACGAAGCCGGCCCAGGCGGCCAGCAAGATCCTCGGGGTCAAGCCCGAAGGGGAGAAGCAGGAAAAGCGCCTTGGGATGCTCACCGACTGGGCCTACGGCACCGGGTGGGGCGCGGTGCGCGGTCTCTTCGGCTGCCTCGGCCTGCCGGCGCCGGCCGCGTCGGCGGCTCACCTCGCCACCGTGTGGGGTGCCGAGCAGGTAGTTTTCCCCGCGCTGAGCCTCGGGCCGCCGATTCCCAAGTGGGGCGCCAAGGAGACGGCTATCGACCTGCTGCACCACCTGGTGTACGAGAGCGCCACCAGCGCGACGTATGAATTGCTCCGCTGACTGGGCGCGGAGGAAGGAGTAAGCCATGCCGATGGACGAGCGGACCAAGGCGACGGTCCGCGCACTGCTGGATCGGTACCCGCGCGGGTACGTAGCCGAAGTAGCGGGTTTCAGCGTGACGAAGTCGGCGGCTGGCCTGTTCCATCTGCTGTGCGTGTCCGTGCTTGCCACCGACAGCGCGCCGTCTGGACCTTCGATTACGGCGGTGCAGGAAATGCTTCAACGGCGCTGGGACAGCGCGCCGGAGATGGCGAAGACCAGCGAGGACGACCGGACCAGTGTCCTCACTCGCGCCGGGTATCCCAGGCCGGGGGAGGCGAGCAGGCGGCTCGGCGAGGCGACGGCGATCGTCCTTGATCGCTACGCGCGTGACCTGAACAACTTGCGCGAGGCGGCCGGCGGGGACGGGCGCCGGATCCGCGAGCTGCTTGGCGAGATCCCGGGCATGGACAAGGCCGGAATCGCCGTCTTCGTCCGGGACGCCCAGGCCTTCTGGCCGGAGGCCGGGCCTTTCCTCGACTCTCACGCGCGGCGGGCGGCGAGCAGGCTCGGCCTGCCTTCCGATCCCGAGGAGATGCTGCGCAACGTGGCGCGCCACCGGGGGGAGGAGATGCTCGCCTTCCTGGCGGGCGCGCTCGCGATCGTGGACTCGCGCAACAGCTACGACGAGATCGAGTCCCGGGTTCCCGCCTAGCGGAATTCCGGGGGCGTGACAGGGGATTGCCGTGAAATATGATCAGTTTGTGTCCGTGGTACGTGACCGTGGCGAGTACGGGTCAGCGGCGGAGGCCGCGACCGTGGCGAAGTCGGTGCTGCGGGTTTTCGCCGGGCGGATCGCCCCGGGGGAGGCTGATGACCTAGCCTCTCAGCTACCGCGGCCGCTGGACGAAGCCGTGCGATCGGGCACGAATGACCGGGCGGACAACTACGGGGTGGAGGAGTTCTGCCGGCGGATAGCGCAGCGTACCGGCGCCCGGCCCTCGACAGCCGAGTGGGACGCCAGCGCCGTGCTGTCAACCGTCGCGGACGCGATCACCGGCGGTGAGCTCAACCAGCTGCTGACGCAGCTCCCGTCGGGTTACGCGACGTTGTTCGGCAAGACGGACCTGGCTTAGGGCACGGGCTGGTCAGCATCCGGGCCGGTCAGGCCTTGTCTAGGTCGATCAGGGCGAGGCCGACCTCTGAACGGTATGTCTTGCGTAGTTCTGCGGGCGCTTCGCGGATGATCACCTCCAGGGTTGGCCAAACCATTCCCTTGAGCAGGTGACCGCCCCGGGTGGTGCCGTCGGCGAGCCCGAGGACGGTGTGCAGGTGCGGCTGCGGCTGGTCCCCGCCGGACTGCCGTGAGCCGGAACCGAGCGCGATGTCGCCGACGAGCGACAGCACCTCGCACTGTTCCGCGATCTCGATGTGCCGGTAGTCCTTGGCCGCGCGGTCCAGCCAGCCGACGGTCGCTCGTTCGAACGCGCCGACGGCGGTCACCTGGGCCGCCGACAGTTGCTGCCTGGCGGCGAAATCCGACAGGGCCGAGAACGCTTCCTCGCCCTCGTCGAGGACCACCACGTACGTGGCGGTCGCGCCGCGGGCGATCTGCTTCGACTTCACCATGCCTCCGTTCGGGTGTGTGCCGAATTGCCCGGGAGGACGGCGATTGCGCGGCCCGGGCCGCCGGTGCCGTCGGCCAGGCGGATCGGCAGGAACAAGAACCACGCGCCCCGCGTCGGCAGCCTGCCCAGCCCGCTGAGCGCTTCGACGAACGTCATGCCCCGGGTCAGCCCCGCCAGGTGCGTGGGGGCGCCGTCGTCGGCCGGGCCGATCGAGAGCCCGTCGGTTCCCACGCAGCGGACGCCCCGGTCGTGCAGCCAGCCGATGGCCTCCGGGGTGGGCGCTGGCCAGCCGGGCGTCGTCTGGCTTACCAGCACGTCGTTTCCGTAGCGGTCTCCCGCGGGCCCCGGAGCGTAACGGCTGTCCCAGCCGCTGCGCAGCAGCACCACGTCACCGGTGCCGATGGGACCGTGCACCTTTTCCCACTCCCGCAGGTACTCCCGGGTGATCTCGGGGCTCGCGCCGTCCGGCGCCTCGTCTTTGTCGCTGACGTCCACCACGACGGCCGGCCCCGCCCCCGCCAGCAACGGCAGCTTGTCGATGCCTATCTCGCCGGCCGGTCCCGCGTGCGGCAGCCCGCTGCCCGGAGGTGGCACGAAGTGCTTGGGTGCGTCCATATGGGTGCCGGTGTGTTCGTCGATGACCAGCCACCGGGTCTGGTAACCGCCGCCCGCCCGCGCGTGCACCGGCTGCGGATCGGCGGGCCGGTCCGCGAACCAGCTCCATACGGTGGCGCGGAACGCCATGTGGCCGGGCCAGGTACACGGAAGGTTCTCGGCCAGCGGTACGGACAAGTCAACCACCTGTCGTTCGGCGAAAATATTGGCGAGCAGCCGTCCGACGTCTTCACCTGGCGTCACTTTCACAGGCAGCCTCCCATCCGCCTCAGGTTCGCGAGTTTTCCGGGGGGATTCCGCATGCCGCTACCCGCCGCGCTACGCCGTATCCGGAAGTCGCCTATCCGAAAAGGGATGATTTGTAAGCGACTACACGGACTTCGTCCGCATGCTTAGCGCACGCCGGGGTAGCCGCACGGACGCGCGAACCGTCCGTGCACGCAGCCGTGCACAGAGCACAGAGGGAGACCTGAATATGGCTGTCGACGTGCACACGCCCGCCACCGGCCAGCTCGAGCCCGACATCGGCCAGCTCGAGCGAGACCTGGCCGACCGGGTAGACGGCGAGGTGCGGTTCGATGCAGGGTCCCGTGGCGCGTACTCCACGGACAGCTCGAACTTCCGGCAGGTCCCGCTCGGGGTCGTGCTGCCCCGCACGGTAGACGCCGGGGCCGAGGCCGTCGCGGTCTGCCGCGAGCACGACGTGCCGCTGCTGTCGCGCGGGGGCGGGACCAGCCTGGCCGGCCAGTGCACCAACACGGCCGTGGTCATCGACTACTCCAAGTACTGCAAGCGGCTCCTTTCCGTGGACCCGGCGCAGCGCACCTGTGTCGTGGAACCCGGCATCGTGCTCGACGTCCTCAACGCCGAACTGGAAAAGCACGGGCTGCGCTTCGGCCCGGAGCCCGCCACCCACATGAACTGCACGATCGGCGGGATGATCGGCAACAACTCCTGCGGCGCGACCGCGCAGCGCACCGGCAAGGTCGCCGACAATATCGCCAGCCTGGAGGTGCTGCTTTACGACGGCACCCGCTTCTGGTGCGGCCCCACCACCGACGACGAGTACGAAGCCATCGAGCGCCGCGGCGACCGGCGCGCGCAGATCTATCGCCGGCTGCGGAACCTCCGCGACACCTACGCCAGGCAGATCAAGGCGAAGTACCCCCCCATTCCGCGCCGCGTCTCCGGCTACAACCTGGACTCGCTGCTGCCCCCACACGGCTTCGACGTCGCCGGCCTGCTTGTGGGCAGCGAGTCCACGCTCATCACCGTGCTGCGCGCGAAGCTGAAGCTGGTCCCTGTGCTCAGGGAACGGACGCTGGTGGTGCTCGGCTACCCGAGCGTCGACCGGGCGGCGGACGCGGTGCCGGCCGTGCTGCCTCATCAGCCTGTCGCGCTTGAGGGCCTGGACCATCGCCTGATCCGGGACGAGCAGATCAAGCACATGAACCCGAAGGCGCTGGCGGAGCTGCCCCGGGGCAAAGCGTTCCTGATGGTCCAGTTCGGCGCCAACACCCGCGAGGAGGCCGACGAGGCGGCCCAGAGAATGCTGGACGCGCTGCACGAGACCGAGCACGCGCCCAACGTCTCGTTCCTTGACGACCCGGCGCACGAAGACGAGCTGTGGCGGGTCCGCGAGGCGGGGCTGGGTGCGACCGCACACGTGCCTACCCACCGGGACACCTGGGAGGGCTGGGAGGACTCGGCCGTCCACCCGGACCGGGTCGGCGACTACCTGCGCGACCTGCAGCGGCTCTACGACGAGTTCGGCTACAGCGACGACGCGATGCCGAGCCTGTACGGCCACTTCGGCCAGGGCTGCATCCATACCCGCATCCCGTTCGACCTCTACACGACCGAAGGCGTCGCCACCTACCGCCGGTTCATGGAACGCGCCGCCGACCTAGTGGTCTCCTACGGCGGATCGCTGTCCGGCGAGCACGGGGACGGCCAGTCCCGCGGCGAGCTGCTTAACCGGATGTTCGGCGATGAGCTCGTCGGAGCGTTCGGCGAACTCAAGGCGATCTTCGACCCCGGCGACAAGATGAACCCCGGCAAGGTGGTGCATCCGGCCCGCCTGGACCAGCACCTGCGGCTCGGCGGCGACTGGTCGCCCGCCGCCTGGCAGGACCTGTTCTTCAAGTTCCCGCACGATGGCGGATCGTTCGCACAGGCCGCGAACCGGTGCGTGGGCGTGGGCAAGTGCCGCCAGCACAACAACTCCGGCGGGATGGTGATGTGCCCGTCCTACCAGGTCACATACGAGGAGGAGCACTCGACGCGGGGCCGGGCACGGCTTCTTTTTGAGATGCTGAACGGACACGGCGACTCCCCTATAGAAAACGGCTGGCGCAGCGATGCCGTCCATGACGCGCTCGACCTCTGCCTGGCATGCAAGGGCTGCAAGGCCGACTGTCCGGCCGATGTGGACATGGCCACCTACAAGGCGGAGTTCCTCGCCCACCACTGGGAAGGCCGGCAGTGGCGGCGGCCGAGGTCGGACCTGGCGCTCGGCTGGCTGCCGGTGACCGCGCGGCTGGTCTCCCGCTTCCGGCTGGCTGGTGTTGCCAACACGGTCACACACACCCCGCTGCTGCACTGGGCCGCCATGCTCGCCGGCGGACTCGAGCACCGCGAGGTCCCGCTGTTCGCCGGCGAGCCGCTGCAGCAGTGGTACGCGCGCCGCGGCCCGCGCGGCGACGGCCACCGCGGCGCGGTCGTGCTGTGGCCGGACACGTTCAGCAACTACTTCCACCCGCACATCGGCCAGGCCGCGGTGGAAGTGCTCGAGCATGCCGGATGGCGGGTCGAGATCCCGGTCGAGCCGGTGTGCTGCGGCCTGACCTGGGTCTCCACGGGGCAGGTCGCCACCGGCAAGCGGGTGCTCTCCCGGGCGGTGGCCGCCCTGGCACCGCATGTCCAGGCGGGCGAATACGTGGTCGGCCTCGAGCCGAGCTGCACCGCGACGTTCCGCTCGGACGCCGCCGAGCTGTTCCCCGATGACCAGGACGTGCACCGGCTGCGCGACCACACGCTGACCCTCGCCGAGCTGCTTACCGAGCACACCCCCGGCTGGCAGCCGCCTAAGCTGCGGCGGCCGGTGCTTGCCCAGGTGCACTGCCACCAGCACGCGGTGATGAAATGGGAAGCCGACGCCAAGCTGCTGGCCGACGCGGGAGCCGAAGCCGAGTACCTGGAGACCGGCTGCTGCGGGCTCGCCGGCAACTTCGGCTTCGAGTCCGGTCATGGCGAGGTAAGTCGCGCCTGCGCGGAACGGGCAATGCTGCCCCGGCTGCGTGACGCTTCGCCCGGGGCGGTGATCCTCGCCGACGGGTTCAGCTGCCGTACCCAGATCCACGAGCTCGACAGCGGCGGCAGGGAGGCGATGCACCTCGCCGAGTTGCTCGCGACCATGGGCGACCTGCCGTATGTGCGCCCGGAAGAGAAGGTCGCGCCGCGTATGGCCGGACCGTCGGCGGGCGCGAAGGCAGCCGCCCTCGCGCTCACCGGAGTCGGTGTCGCGGGCGTCGTAGCTGCCGTCGGCGCCGCGGGGGCGGCGGCCTTGCGGAAAACCGTCCGACGGCGTTAGCGACGCACCCGGCCGTCCGCCATACCGGCATCGGGTGTCTGAGGGCTAGCTGCCTGGCTCGACGTCGCGGGACAGCGTCACCGCGCATTCCAGCATGGCGGCATGCACGAAGGCCTGCGGCAGGTTGCCCCGCAGCTGCCGCTGGTGCACGTCGTACTCCTCGGTATACAGCGTCGGGGACCCGCAGGCGGCCCGGTTGCGTTCGAACAAGCGTGCGGCTGCCGCCGCGTTCCCGTGAGCGTGCTCGACGTGGGCCATCCAGAACCCGCAAAGCAGGAAGGCGCCTTCGGCCTTGTGCAGCGGGCGGACGTCGTGCCGGAACCGGTAGACGAACCCGTCAGCGCTCAGTTCCTCTCGCACCGCCGCCGCGGTCCCCTGCATCCGGGGGTCGCTGAGCGGCAGCGAGCCGCGGATGACCGGCAGCAGCAGCGCCGCGTCCACTCGCTCATCGTCCGGTGCCCGCTGCCAGCGGCCAGTCGGATGGACGCAGTCCCCGAGGTCGGCCAGGATGGCGTCCGCCAGCGAACTCCACCGCGCCGCATCGCGCCTTCTGTGCCCGCCGATTGGGCCCTCGGCCGCCGCGGCCGCGATTAGCCGCAGGCCCCCCACGCAGGAGAGCCGAGACTGCGCCCAGTGCCTGTTATCGAGTTCCCAGATGCCCGCGTCCGGCTCACGCCAGCGCTTCTCGATCGCGTCGACGGCGGTGGCGACTGCCCGCCAGTCGTCTTTGCCGAGCATGTCAAGGCGGGCCGCGGCGGCGAGCAAAGTCAGTGACTCGCCGAACGGGTCGAGCTGGAACTGCCCGCGCACTAGGTTCCCCGCTATCGCGGATCCGCCGGGGAAGCCGCGCAGCGGAAGCGCCTTCTGGTCGGGGATCGGTTCCCCGGCAACCGTGTAGGCGGGCATGAGGCCGGGTCCGTCGGCGAGAATCCGCTCGGTGATGAACTTGACCGCACCTTCGAGCAGCAGGTGCGGGCCGTGCGCGGCGATGGCCAGGCCGGTGTAGCACTGATCGCGGATCCACGCGTACCGGTAGTCGTAGTTGCGGTTCTCCCCACGGTTCTCAGAAAGCGCCATGGTGGCCGCGGCCACCATGGCGCCGCTGGCCGAGGTGAGGCCGTGCAGCACCGCGTACGCGTGCCGCGCGTCGGTGACCGCGATCAGCTCGCTGCAGTCCGGAACGACCCGGGACCAGGCTTCCTCGGTCCCCATCCAGGCCACCTCCGGCCGTACCGGCGCATCGGTCAGTGCCCGGTCGGACAGTTCGAGAACGAGGTCGTGGTGCTCGCCCGCGACGAGGTCAATCGTCATGAGCAGCGCGTCCGCGGTGTGCCTTGCCTTAGCCGCGCCCGACCAGCGGAACCTGACGCCGCCGCTGCTGCCGGTCCAGCAATCCCCGTCACGGGTAAGGTCGGTCATTCCGTTGCGCCCGTACCCGGCGCGGACGTCGAGGGCCACCGTGACCCTGGCCGGCCCGTCGACGGCCTCGATCCGCCGCAGCAGCACCGCCCGGTGCGGGTCGGCCGGCATGGCCAGCGCCTCCCGGCACTCGGTCATCGAGTCGCCGATCCAGCGGCTGTGCCAGATCAGCGAGCCGGGTTCGTAATAGCCGCCCCAGACGTGCCACGGGTCAGCCGGAGTGACTACGTAGTGGCCAGCGCCGCCGAGCAGCCGACTGAACGCCGCCGGGCTATCCCAGCGCGGAACGCACATCCATACGATGTCTCCGTGCGGGCCGATGATGGCACCGCGTTCCCCGTCGGCGACCAGCGCGTATGCGCGCAGGACGTGCAGCTCGATTGTCGGCCCGACCGCTGGCATGCCTCGCCCCGTTCTCGTGCTTATCACCCGCCTGTACCCCGGGCGGCGGCGGATACGCGGCGTGTTTCAGGTCCGCGAGACCCGCTGGGGTCGCCGCGGAAGTGATTGGGGTGGTGTATTACCTACCGGGCCGGGTGCTCGATGACCGCGTCGGGGCCGGGGAACAGTAGCCGGGTCCGGCCGTCGTCAAACCGCACCAGGTACGGCGGCTCGCCCTTGGTCCCGTGCACCTCTACGATCTCGCCGTGCCTGTCCGGGTGCCCGACGGTGTTTCCGTGAATGCAGATACGATCGCCGATTGTCGCTTCCATGCCCGGGCCTCCCTCCGTGCCGGGGGTATCTTCCCTAGCTCAGCCTCGCACGTCGGCGAGCCCGTGACCATCCCGGCCGCGAAGACATTTTTCTTAATGTAAATAATTCGTTGTATAGGTACAAAAATTAATCAGGAAAGATCTCTTCACAAAACCCGATAATAAAGCGCACATACTCCACATAACGGCAGCGTGTCGTCGCCAGAAAGGGCGGCGCATGGCCCGGAATGCGGCAAACGTGTCCTGCGGCAGCCTGGATAGCGGGCAGCGGGTCCCACTAGGGTGAATAAGGTGACCACAGAGAGCCCGCCGCGGCGCGTCCGGCTGCGGCGGATCGCCCGGCGCGTGGGCATCGTGCTGGCCGGCCTCGTGGCCGCCGTCACCGCGGCGAGCTTCGGGTACAACCTCGCGACCAACGGACCGGTGTCCCGGCCGTCGGGGCTGCTCATGGTTCGCGCCGGAGGCTTCGACACACGGTACCGCACGTGGGGGACGTCGGGGACGCCCATCGTCCTGGTGCCGGGCGCGTTCGAGACCGCCGACACGTTCGCCGCTCTCGGCGCGGCCCTCGGAACGAACCACCGGGTGTTCGCGATCGACCTGACCGGCACCGGGTACAGCGCTCCAAGCCCGCCGTTCAACGCCGATCACATGGCCGAGCAACTGCTCGCGTTCCTGGCCGCCGAGGGGCTGACCGGCGCGGACGCGCCCGTCCTCGTCGGGCACTCCAGCGGCGCGGCCGTGGCCGGCCTAGCCGCGCTGCGCGGCCCCGGCACCGTAAAGGCGGTGGTCTTCCTCGACGGCGACGGGCTTCCGCTGAACGGCCCGCCGCTGCTCGGCTGGCTGGTGATCAACCCATACCGCACGACGATCCTGCGGCTCGCGCTCAGCTCGAGCTGGCTGATCAAGCAGCTTTACAGCTCCCAGTGCGGGCCTTCCTGCCCGCCGCTGAGCCCGGCCGGCGTGGAAACCTGGCGGCTTCCGCTCCAGCAGCCAGGCTTCCAGCAGGCCATCACGTACACGCTCCGGCATGGGATCCCGAGCATGACCGGCGCCGAATTCAGTCAGCTCAAGGCGTCCGGGGTTCCCAAGCGGGTGATCGTGGGCATCAACGACCCGCAGATGTCCGCGTCGGACGCGGCCGCGACGGCGGTACGGATCGGCGCGCCACGGCCGATATTCGTACCCGGCAGGCACCTGACCATGATCTCCTCGCCGGGCCAGGTCGCGGCCGCGGTCCGCGCGTTCATCGCGTCGCTGCGCTGACCTTTCCTGATCTCATCGCTAGGCGGTCACCGCCCGTTCCAGGATCGCGCCGGCGGCGAGCAGGCGATCCTCGCTGTTGGCCGGGCCGATCAGCTGGACGCTGGCGGGCAGCGGCCCCCTGGCGGGAACTGGCAACGCGAGCGCGGGGACCCCGGCCACGTTGACCGGTGAGGTCAGCCCGCGGATGCGGAACATCTCGGGTGCGTCCTCAAGGGCCAGGGGGAACCCGAGCAGCGTCGGGACGGCGAGCACGTCAACCTGTGTCCAGAGTTCATCCAGGGTCCGCTTCCAGCGGGCGATCTCCTGGCCGGCAGCTTCCACCGCCTGTGGAGTGATCTTGCTTCCCTGGCTCAGCCGCTCGACCACGTCTTTCCCGATCCGGTCCGGCGCCGAACGCACCAGTTCGCTGTTCGCCGCCCACGCCTGCGCGTTGAGCACGATCAGCGAGGCGTCGATAATTGTCCCGATTCCGGAGATCCTGATCTGTTCGACGCGGAACCCAGCCTCGTTGAGCGCCCGGTCGACCGCCGTGCCGATCTCGGGGTCGGCGTCGATCGCCAGCCGCCCTACGGTCCGCGGCGCCTCCGCGGCCACCGTGAACCCCGGCTCGAGCAGCGCCATCCCGGCGGCCACGCCCGCGACGTCGCGGGCCATCGGCCCGACGGTGTCCAGGCTCGGTGCGAGCGGACGGACGCCGTCGAGCGAAACGCGGCCCCAGGTGGTCTTGAGGCCCGCGATTCCGCAGCAGGCGGCCGGGATACGGATCGAGCCCCCGGTGTCGGTCCCGTAGGCGACGTCGGCCTCGCCGGCCGCCACCGCGGTCGCCGAACCGCTGGACGAGCCCCCCGGCACACGGCCGGGGTCGAGCGGGTTGACTGGTGTCCCGAAGGCCTGGTTGATCCCGGTGATGCCGTAGGCGAGTTCGTGCAGGTTGGTCTTTCCGGCGAACTGGGCTTCCCCGCGTTGGATGGCAGCGCGCAGGCCAGCCAGGCACGGCGCGTCGTCGGCCGCCGGCGCGGCGTGGTCCGCGATGGCCAGGGATCCCGCGCTAGTAGGAAGACCGGCTACGTCGATCAGGTCCTTGACCGCGACACGCAAGCCGGTGCCGGTCGCGTCGTTTCTGATGATCCAGGTAGGCACATCGGATAAGTCTGGACACAAGCGACGGAGACGGCAAGCGCAGGGAAGCGATATAACTCGCCACGGCGCCCGCGGTCGATGTCACGATGGTGCTGTGAGCGACCAGCATCCCGGGCGGACAGGCGTACTCTCCCGCGGTTCGCGCGGAACATCACGGGCAGAGAGCGTTACCGTCCTCGCCGCTGGCCTGGTCCAGGGCATTGCACTGGTCACGTTCCCCGCCGCGAGCGCGATCTTCACCTCCCGTGCCGACTACGACCTGTCAAGCAGCCAGTACGGTGCGATGTTCATACCGCAGGTAATCACCGCGATCCTCGCCTCGCTGCTTGGCGCGGGGCTGCTCTGGCCCGGTGTCACCCGGCGCGTCGGCGAGAAGGCAATTTACCTGACCGGCCTGCTCGCCGACCTCGCGGCGATGGTGCTGTTGATCGTGAGCTGGGCCGCCGCGCACCAGCACGTCGCGGCATACGTGCTGCTGCTGGCCGCGACCGCGTGCCTGGGCGCCGGCTTCGGGCTCACCGTGCCGTCGCTCAATACGCTGACCGCCGCTTTCCATCCCCGGGCGGTTGACAGATCCGTTCTGGTGCTGAACGCGCTGCTTGGCCTGGGCACCGCCCTCGCCCCGGCGTTCGTCGCCACCTTCACCAGCATCGGGTTCTGGCTCGGCCTGCCGTTGCTCGCCGCCGTCGCGCTCGCGGGACTGATCGCGGTCAGCTTGCCGCTGCCGCTGCGCCCGGAAACAGCTGGCCAGGGAACATCCGGGCAGCGCGAGCGGCAAGGCACCCGGCTGCCGTCGGGCTTCTGGGTTTTCGCGGCGTTCGCCGTGCTGTACGGCATCTGCGAGACGATGAACGGCAACTGGTCGCAACTGGATATCACCTCGCTGGACATTAGGCCCGCGACCGCGTCGCTCGCGCTGGCCGGGTTCTGGGCGGTGGTGACGGCGGGCCGGGTCCTGGTGGCGGCGGTCCAGCGCTGGCTGCCCAGCCGGGCCGCGTACCATGGCCTGCCGTTCCTGCTCACCGCGGCCTTCGCGGTGATCGCGGCCCTGCCGAAGCACGCGCCAGGTGCGGCTGTCGCCGCGTTCTGCCTCGCCGGGCTCGGCTGCTCCGCGCTGCTGCCGCTCACGATCAGCTTGGGGCAGGAGAAGCTGGCCGGGGCGCAGGCGGTGACCGGCGGGGTTATCGCCTGCTACCAGGTCGGCTACGGGATCGCGGCGTTCGGCGTAGGCCCGCTGACGAATGCAGGGGTCCGGGTCCCGCTGATCTTCGCGGGAGCGGCTGTCGTGGCCGCCGTCATGGGCGTCCTCTCGCTGGCGGTCGCGCACGGCCGCCCTTCGCCCGCTTCCCTCCATCCCCGCCCGGCCGGCCCGCGCCCGCTGGCCGTCCGCGACTGACCAGCGAGGTACGGGCTCAGGCCGGGGTACGGGCTCAGGCCACCGGGTTGTACCAGGTTTCCCCGGGAGGCAGCAGCGAGCTGGCGTCCGGGCCCCAGGAGCCGCGGGCATAGGGAACCACGGGCACCACGTCCCCGAGCACGGGGTCCACCACCTCCCAGGCCGCCTCGACGGTGTCCTGCTGGGCGAACAGCCAGCGCTGCCCCTTGAGCGCGGCGCCGATGAGCCGGTCGTATGGGCGCATGTCCGCACCGGGGTGCTCGGTAAACGTGAGGTCCTGCACCTCGGGCTGCCATCCGCCGCCCGGCTTCTTGCCCACCAGGGTGAGGGTGGCCCGGTTATCCGGGTTGATCCGGAACCGCAGCCCGTTCGCCGTCGCCTGACCCTGCTGGCTTGGGATGGCTAGCCCGAACGGATCGTGCGGCGGCCGCTTGAACTTGATGCTCACCTCGG